>Ga0315280_10007742_pt1 | contig 14310 bp, 12 predicted proteins | sample YL17G06_40_MG_FD_203697 | JGI IMG/M metagenome (GOLD analysis project Ga0315280, IMG submission 203697) | Sediment microbial communities from Yellowstone Lake, YNP, Wyoming, USA - YL17G06_40 | ecosystem: Environmental > Aquatic > Freshwater > Lake > Sediment | place: USA: Wyoming | collected...
GGGCTCCGCTGCCATGTCCGGTCCTCCCCGATTGGCCGTTCCAGGCCCGTCTCCCACGGGCCTCGATACCCCCCCTCTTCATCGGCCAATCGGCCATCGCAACTACGGTCATGCACCCCCCCGCCCATCATCCGTTGACTTGAGGCGCATAGGCCGCTAAAGTGGCGGGCGATAATAACGGCACGGGCACGGGCCATGGGAGACGGCGTGTGGACCTCAACATCACCGACATACTCTTGCGGGCGCCCGTAGTCTTGTTTTCGCTCACCATCCACGAGTTTATGCACGCTTGGACGGCCTGGAAGTGCGGCGACGACACGGCCCTGCGGGCGGGGCGAGTCACGCTAAACCCCCTGCACCACCTGGACCTCCTCGGGACGATCTGCCTGTTCTTCGCCCCCATCGGCTGGGCCAAGCCCGTCCCCGTGAACCCGAACAACTATGAGAACCGGAAGCGCGACGAAATCCTCGTCAGCGGCGCGGGCGTGGCGGCCAACCTTGCCCTCGGGATTATCTGCGCCCTGGTGCTGCGGGTATTCGCCGGCGAGATCCTCGGCAGCGGCGAGGTCGGGAAGATCATCTTCATGATGCTCATGTACGGCTGCCTGCTGAACTTTGGCCTGGCGGTCTTCAACCTGTTGCCCATCTTTCCGCTGGACGGATCGCATATTCTCAAGGAACTGCTGCCGGGCGAACTGGCGATGCGGTTTACCGAACTCAACCGCTACGGCATCTTTCTGCTGATCGCCGTCGTCCTCCTGAGCAATCGCATCCACGTGTCGTTTCTCGGATACCCCGACGTGTCGCCTCTGAGCGTCCCGCTGGTAGCACTCATGCAAGTCTTCGCTGGCCCCTGGGTAACGGGGGTCTGGTTTGGCGCATAGGCGCCGCAGGGAGAACCCATGACCGATCAACCCACGACCGCTAAACGCCCACGCATCCTCAGCGGCATGCGCCCCACGGGGCGACTGCACCTGGGGAACCTCGTCGGCGCCCTCTGGAACTGGCGGATGCTCCAAGACTCCTACGACTGCTTCTTCATGATCGCCGATTACCACGCCCTCATGAGCGAGTACGAGGACCCCGCCCCCATCGCCGGCAACACCCGCGAGGTCCTCATCGACTTCATCTCGTGCGGCCTGGACCCCGCGCGCAGCGTCATCTTCCGCCAGAGCGACGTGCCCGAGCACGCCGAACTGCACCTCATCCTCTCGGCCTACACGCCCATCTCGTGGCTCGAACGCAACCCGACCTACAAGGAGCAGATGCAGCAACTCACCTCCAGGGACATCCACAACTACGCCTTCCTCGGCTACCCCGTGCTCCAGGCGGCGGACATCCTGATCTACAAGGCCAACCTCGTGCCCGTGGGCGAGGACCAGTTGCCGCACCTCGAACTGGCCCGCGAGGTCGTCCGGCGTTTCAACAACCTCGTCGGCCAGGAGGCCCTCGTCGAGCCGCAGGCCAAACTGACCGCCAGCCCCCGCCTGCTGGGCCTGGACCGGCGCAAGATGTCCAAGAGTTACGGCAACCAGATCGACCTCTCCGACCCGCCGGAGACAATCCGCAAGAAGGTCATGTCGATGATCACCGACCCGCTGCGCATCCGCCTTGCCGACCCCGGCCACCCGGAGGACTGCAACGTCTGCCAGTACTACAAGGTCTTCGACCCTGCGGCGTACGAGGACACAGCCGACAAGTGCCGCAACTCGAAGTGGGGCTGCACCGACTGCAAGAAGCGCCTCGCCGAAGTGCTGATCGCGTTCCTCGCCGAGCCGCGCGCCAAGCGGGCCGAACTCGAGGCCCACCCCGACAAAATGTACGCGATCCTGGCCGACGGCGCAAAGCGGGCGCAGGCCGTGGCCAGGGAGACGCTGGACGAAATTAAGATGCTTACCGGGCTGGGAAAACTCTAATCATGTCATACAAAGTCGACCTCGAAATCTACAACGGCCCCATGGACCTCCTCCTGTATCTCATCCGGCGCGAGGAGGTCGATATCCGCGAGATCCCCATCTCTCGCATCGCCGACCAGTACATCGCGTACATCGACCTCTTGAAGTCGCTGGACATCGAACTGGCCGGGGACTTCATCGTCATGGCCGCAACCCTGCTGGAACTGAAGAGCGCCGCCGTCCTGCCGCGACCGGTGGAGCCCGAAGAAGCCCTCGAGCCGCAGGACGAAGAGGACCCGCGCGAGACGCTCATCCGCCAACTGCTGGAGTACCGCCGCTTCAAGGACGCCGCGGCCCTGCTGGACGAGCGCGGCCGCGACATGTCCCGCCGGTTTCCGCGCCAGGTCGACGACCGCGCCCTGGCGGGCCTGTCGGAAGAGTCCGAGACGGAGGTGCCAGCCGAGTTCCTCAAGGGCGTCGAGATCTGGGACCTTATCAGCGCCTTCAGCCAGGTGATCCGCACCCTCGGCTACTCCGAGTCCCGCGAGGTCATCTACGACGATACGCCCGTCGAAGAGGCCGCCCGGAAACTCATCGAGCGGATCGAGGCCGAGAAGTCCCTCCTCTTCACGCAACTCTTCACGGGCGGCCACAGCCGCGTGTACCTGGTCACCCTGTTCATCGCGGTCCTGGAACTCGTGCGCCAGCGCAAGATCGGCGTGGAGCAGGACGCCGACTTCAAGGACGTGCGCCTGTACCTGCGCGAGCCCACCGCCGAGCCGCCGGTCCAGCAGGACCCGGTCGGCGCCGAGGACTACAAGGAAGCCCTGGAGCGCAAGGGCCCTCGGCGGCCCTCGGCCCGGCAGACCGACGACCTCAAGGGGATGATCGAGGAAGTGGATTTCGAGAAGACCGAGTTCGACCACATCCTCGATTCCATCCACGTGCCCGAGGTGGAGTCCTTCCGGCCCATCTACACCGAGGATGAACTCCTCGGCAAGAAGGACGAGGGCGCCGAGACCGCGGCGGCGAACGCGCCGCCCGCAGACGCCCAGGCTCCGGCCGATACCGACGCGGATAACAAGTCCGAGGGCGCCGCTGAGGCTGATTCCGATTTGCGCGGCGGGTCTCCTGACCCGCCGCTCGAAGAGTGACGCATGAACGCGGTCGCCCAGGCGACCAATTCGCGCGGCGGTTCAGGAGAACCGCCGCGCACAATAGGGAAGTTGCGCTGTAACCATGAAAGTCCCAATCATTCACGCCGAGGCGCCGGCCAAGGTCCCCTTCTCGCAGAACGCCCGGATCGTCCTGGAGCGGCGGTATCTGAAGAAAGATGACCACGGCGAGCCGCTCGAGGCGCCGGAGGACATGTTCCGCCGCGTCGCCGCCAACATCGCCCAGGCGGAACTGGCGTGGGGCGCCGCCCGCGACGTCGCCACGATCGCCGAGGAACAGTTCTACGGGATGATGGCCCGCCTGGAGTTCCTGCCGAACTCGCCCACGCTGATGAACGCCGGCCGCCGCCTCCAGCAACTGGCCGCCTGCTTCGTGTTGCCGGTGCCCGACGACATCGCCGAGATCTTCGACGCGATCAAGTACGCCGCCATCATCCATAAGTCGGGAGGCGGCACGGGGTTCTCCTTCAGCCGCATCCGGCCCGGCGGCGACCTCGTCGAATCGTCCAGCGGCCGCGCCTCCGGCCCGATCAGTTTCATGAAGGTCTTCAACTACGCCACCGGGGCGATCAGCCAGGGCGGTTTCCGCCGCGGGGCCAACATGGGCATCCTGCGATGCGACCACCCCGACGTCGAACGCTTCGCCCGCGCCAAGACCGAAGAGGGCGAACTCGAAAACTTCAACATCTCGGTCGCCTGCACCCGCGCGTTCATGGAGGCCGTCCGCACCGGCCGCGACTTCGACCTGCTGAACCCCCACGGCAACCGCCTCGTGCAGCGCGTGCCCGCCCGCCGCATCTGGGACACCATCACCAAACAGGCCCACGACACGGGCGACCCGGGCGCCATCTTCCTCGACCGCATCAACGCCGATAACCCCACGCCGCGCCTCGGACCCATCGAGTGCACCAACCCGTGCGGCGAGCAGCCCCTCCTGCCGTACGAGGCCTGCAACCTCGGCTCGGTCAACCTGAACAAGGTCGTCCGCGCAGGCACCATCGACTGGGACTACCTGCGGGCCATCGTCCGCCTGGCCGTCCGGTTCCTGGACGATTGCATCCAGCAGAGCCGCTACCCGCTGCCGCAGATCACCGAGGTCGTGCACGGCAACCGCAAGATCGGGCTGGGCGTGATGGGCTTCGCCGACATGCTGATCCGGCGGGGCATCCCCTACAACTCGCAGCGGGCGCTCGATGCCGCCGCCGAACTGATGGGCTTCATCCGGGCCGAGGCCGACCGCGCCAGCGTCGAACTGGCCGCCGAGCGCGGGGCGTTCCCGAACCTCCCGGGGAGCCTTTACGACCGCCCCGAATCGCCCGCCTACCGCAACGCCTGCCGCACCACCGTCGCACCGACCGGCACGCTCTCGATCATCGCCGGCTGTTCGTCGGGGATCGAGCCGATCTTCGCCCTGGCGATGGAGCGTCACGTGCTGGACGGCGCGCGGCTGTTCGAGGTGAACCCGCTCTTCGAGGAGATCGCGCGCGAGCGCGGTTTCTGGCGTCCGAACCTCCTGGACGAGATCGCCGCCGCGCCCTCGCTGGCCGAGGTGAAGGACGTGCCGGCGGACGTGGCGCCGCTGCTGGTCACGGCCCACGAGATCGCTCCGAAGTGGCACGTCCAGGTGCAGGCGGCGTTCCAGAAGCACGTCGACAACGCGGTCTCAAAGACCGTGAACCTGCCGTTCGAGGCGACCGCCCAGGACGTTTCGGAAATCTACCAGATGGCCTACGAGACCGGATGCAAGGGCATCACGGTCTTCCGCGACCGCAGCCGCACCAGACAGGTCCTCGTGCGGTCGCTGGAGCCCGGCAAAGAGATCGACGCCGCCCCCGGCGCCTGCAACCGCGGCGAGGCGTGCGCAAGGGCGTAGGCCGCTAAAAGAAGAACCCCCTCCCGAGGAGGGGGTTTGTTCCCGTCACGCAACGCGAAAGACGCACGTTACCTGAGGTACCACGGCGAGATATGGCTCGGCCGGTCCATCAGGAAACTGGCGTCGATATCGTCCTGAACGCCCAACACGTCCCCGTCGAGCGTCCGGCGATACGTCATCTGGCGATAGCGATCATGAGCGCTCGGCTCGCCACACCCGCTCCCGACGATAGTCACAGCCACGACTGCGGCCAACACCGCCAACAAACGCTTCATGGAATTCCTCCCTTAGCGACGGCGCGGATTATACGCTCCTCCCCAACGGCGTGCATCCTAGGACCTTGGCGTAAGACTGTCAACAATAAAAACACTCCCGCGGCAAGGTAAAAATATTCGCGGCCGGATAAGGGCTGGAATCCGGCCGCCAACCCGTGTACGCTATGGGCGGCGGACGAGCGCCCCAACAACCCTACGGAGCGGGCCATGACCATGAATCGCAGAGACTTTCTGAAGGCGGCCGGGTGCCTGGCAGGTGCAGCCGTCGCGACGCACGGGCTCATTCGGACTTCCGCGGCAGGCGAGCCGTCGCGCAAGCCGAACGTCGTCTTCATCTTTCCCGACCAGTGGCGGGCGCAGGCCGCGGGATGCGCCGGCGACACCAACGTCCGCACGCCTGCCGTCGACCGCCTGGCCGCCGAGGGCATCCGCTTCACCACGGCGGTCTCCACCTGCCCCGTCTGCTCGCCGTATCGGGCGAGCCTCCTCACGGGCCGCTATCCGCTGACGCACGGCGTGTTCCTGAACGACGTCCCCCTGGGCGCCGAGGCGGTCTCGATTGCGCAGGCGTTCAAGAGCGCGGGCTACCACACCGGCTACATCGGCAAGTGGCACGTGGACGGCCACGGCCGGTCCACCTTCATTCCGCCCGAGCGGCGGCAAGGTTTCGAGTTCTGGCGGGTGATGGAGTGCACGCACGCCTACAACCGCTCGTTCTATTACGCCGGCGAGAATACGAAACTCCTCTGGGAGGGCTACGATGCCATCGCCCAGACCCGCGAGGCGCAAGGGTACATCCGCCAGCACGCCGGCAAAGAGCCCTTCCTCCTGGTGCTCTCGTGGGGCCCGCCGCACAACCCGTACGAGACCGCCCCGGAGAAGTATAAGCAGATGTACAAGCCTGATGACCTCGCGCTTCGCCCGAACGTTCCGCCGGAGGCCGCGGCACGGACGCGAAAAGACCTCGCCGGATACTACGCACACTGCACGGCCCTCGACGATTGCCTGGCCGACCTCCGGCAGACGCTGCGCGAGTGCGGCATAGAGGACGACACGATCCTCGTGTTCACCTCGGACCACGGCGACATGCTCGGCTCGCAGGGCGAGCAGCACAAACAGCGGCCGTACGACGAGGCCGTCCGCGTGCCGCTCATCATCCGCTGGCCGCGCCTCGGCAAGGGCCGCACCATCGCAACGCCCATCGGAACGCCCGACCTGATGCCGACGCTGCTGGGGCTGGCGGGCATCGAAATTCCGAAGACCGTCGAGGGGACCGACTTCTCGCCGCACCTCGGCGGCGGCCCGGCGCCGAACGACGGCGCGGCCCTCATCGCCTGCTACGCCCCGTTCGGCGAGTGGACCCGGGCCGCAGGCGGCCGCGAGTATCGCGGCGTGCGGACCGTCAGGTACACCTACGTGCGGTCGCTCGCGGGGCCGTGGCTGCTCTTCGACAACGAGGCCGACCCGTACCAGCAGAAGAACCTGTGCGGCGACCCGCAGCACGCGGACGTGCAGAAACAGATGGAGGAGTTGCTCCAGGCGAAACTCCGCCGGACGCACGACGAGTTCCGGCCGGCGGAGGAGTACCTCGCGAAGTGGAAATACGTGACCGACAAGAGCGGCACCGCGCCTTACGCGCCGTAGCGCCATTTAGCGGGGCGCGGAAAAGGGGGCTGCACCCGTTTCCGGTCTTATGGAAACGGGGGCTGTCCCCTTTTCCGGCATGGCAAAGGGGACAGTCCCCTTTTCGCAAAGGCGCGAAAAGGGTACAGCCCCCTTTGCCCGCCGCACACGGCGACGATCATCATCATAATCATCGCGGCCGTATGCGGCCGCGGCTAAACATTTTGCAGCCGCGGCTAAACATCTTGTAGCGCCCGTTCGAGGTACACCCTCGCCGGGCCGTACCACCAGGCCGCCTGCCCGGCGGCGATCCGCTGGATCTCGCCCAGGGCCTCGGCGTAAACGCCCTCGCCGGCCTCGCGGGCCTTGGCATCGCAAAAGTACGTGCGGCAACCGAGCAGCCGCGCGCCGCGGGCCGTGCAGCGTTTCTCGCGCTGGTACGGGCAGCACCACGCATCGTCGGCCCGCCGCTTTCGAGCACCGACCGTAAGGTCAGGGGCACCCGCTCCGGCCGACGAACATTTTGCCCCACACGAGCATGACCCGGACTTTGCGCGGCGGGTCTCCGGACCCGCCGCGCATGCGCCGTGTCCGAGTCCACAACCGCGTCTTTCGCACGGTGGGTCAGGTCGAAGAGTCGCCCCGGCGACAGACCCACCGCGCGAAGGCTTAAGTTGCGCTGTATCACTAACAGCCGGCGTCTCGGCCACGAGGTACGCCAACTCCACGGCGCTCGCGAAAAGGATGATGCCGCCCGGCTCAAACTGGCAGCACTTGCCGCACGCGCGGCAGGCGGCGGCCGCCGGCGCAAGGGCCGCATCGACCCCGCGGTAGACCTCGGCCAGGGCCGCGCGAACTTCGTCGCTCGGCGGCTGGTACGCAGGCGGTGAACTCCAGGGACCTTGCATAACACCTCATATGTTGCGCGGTGGGTCTCCGGACCCACCGCGCCAATCGCTTGTCGACCGAAGAGCGCGGCGGGTACGGAGACCCGCCGCGCCATGCGATGGCCGGGCTACATGTCCGTCATTTCCATCCGCAGCACTTCGATCTGCTCGAGGTCATAGACGGCCCCTTGGCCGATCCCCGGGCAGCGCTCCGCGGCCTCCTGCCACGCCTCGGGGCTGGCGAGGTTCGAGGGCCAGAACGGCCAGTTGCGGCACTGAATCGGCCGGACCTCGTACGCCATGCAGCGGCCCTTCTCGTCGAGGAGCACGCAGTCGTAGTCGGCCTTCTCGCGGAGGCTCATCCCGCGCCAAAGGTCCCGCACGTACGTGCCGCGGAACTCCGCCGCCGAGATGCCGAAAAACCTCGCAATCTCCGCCAGGTGATTCTCGTCCACCCAGACGTACCCCGGCGCGCCCCCGCAGCACTTGCCGCAACCCTGGCACGCGAAGCGCAGGCCCTCGGCGTACCAGGGAATCGCCGCCGCCTGTTTGTCCGCCCGCACGCTCATATCGCCGTCTCCGCGTTACGGTGTTATTTTACGCAGCCGCATGGCCGAGAGAACAGTGTTTTCGCTCTGAGCCCGCTGCGGAAGCAGCGGGTGAGGTTCGAACGTCACCCGCCGCTCCCGCGGCGGGCTCATTGTCGAGGCAATTCGTTTGCACTGGGTGCTTGCGGCCTTTGCCGCGCGGCGACTATAATGCGCCCGCACTTGCGCGAAGGGCTGTGCCAACGATGTCGCCGATCCGGATTCTTCCTGAGCAACTCGTCAACCAGATCGCCGCGGGCGAGGTCATCGAACGACCCGCCAGCGTCGTCAAGGAACTCCTTGAGAACGCCATCGACGCCCAGGCCACCCGCATCCTTCTGGAACTCCAGGAAGCCGGCAAGAAACTCATCCGCGTGAGCGACGACGGCACGGGCATCCCGGCGTCCGAGGCGCCCCTCGCCCTGGCGAGCCACGCGACGAGCAAGATCGCCTCGGCCGAGGACCTCGACGGCATCACGTCGCTGGGGTTCCGCGGCGAGGCGCTGGCCTCCGTCGCGTCGGTCGCCGACGTTCGCCTCGTCACCCGCACCGCCGACGCGCTGGAGGCCGTCGAGGTGGCCGTCTCAGCCGGCAAGGCCGAGCCGCCGCGGCCCACGAGCGGCCCGGTCGGCACGGCCATCGAGGTCCGCAACCTCTTCCGCTACGTCCCGGCCCGCCGCAAGTTCCTCAAAACCGACTCCACCGAGATGGGGCACATCACCGAGCAGGTCACCCGTCTGGCGCTGGCGTACCCGAACGTGCACTTGGCCGTGACGCACAACGGGCGGACCGTGTACGAGTTGCCGCCGACCGACTCCATCCGCGACCGCGTGGCGGTGTTCTTCGGCGAAGACCTGGCCCAGGGCCTGCTGGAGATCGCCTCCGAGGAACCCGCCGGGCGGCTGTGGGGCCTCATCGGCCCGCCGCAACTGGCCCGCGCGACCACGCAGGCACAGTACCTCTTCCTGAACGGCCGGTACGTCCGCGACCGCAGCCTCTCCCACGCGTTGCGCGAGGCGTACCGCGGGCTGCTCGAAGGCGGGCGGCAGCCGGTCGCGTTCCTCTTCCTGACGATCCAGCCTGACCGCGTGGACGTGAACGTTCACCCGACGAAGATCGAGGTGCGCCTCCGCGACGGGCACCTCCTGTACGGCCAGATGCTGGCTGCGGTGCGCACGCGGCTGCTGGGGCCGGGCATCACGCCGCACGTCGCCCCGCCGCTTGACATGCCGCAGGCAGGCGCCGCGGGCGGGCCGGCCGCCTCCGATGCCGAGCGCGATGCCCGCGTGCGGCAGGCCGTGGCGGATTTTCTGCGTAGCCCGCAGGCCCAAACGCAATCGCGGCTGCTGTTTACGGGCCGTGCGGACCAGCCGCGCACCGGCGCGCCGCGGGGGGCCGGTGACGTGCGGCCCCCGGTGTATTCACCGGGGGCTAAATACGACGCGCCCGGTGCGTCACAGGAAGCGCCAGCAGCCGCACCGCCGCCGCAGGATGTGGCGCCGCTGCGGGCCGTGCAACTTCACAACACGTACCTTGTGGCCGAGACGGCCGACGGTATTCTCATCGTCGACCAGCACGCCCTGCACGAGCGGATCATCTTCGAGGAGATCATGGCGCGCCTGGAGGCCGGGCCGCTCGAGGCCCAGCGGTTCCTCCTGCCCGTCACGGCAAGCCTGACCGACCGCGAGATCGCCGCCATCGACGAGCACCGCGAGGCCCTCGCGCATCTCGGCATCGAGGCCGAGGCGATGGGGCCGCGCACCGTGGCCGTCCACGCGTTCCCGACGCTGCTCGCGCGGGCTGAGCCGACGGCCGTGCTCCGCGATTTCCTCGCGTGGGCGATGGCCCTGGATGCGCCGCCGACCGCCCGCCAGGTGCTTGAGAAACTCGCGCACGTGGCCGCCTGCCGCGCAGCCGTCAAGGCGGGCGATCCCCTGAAGCACGAGGAGATCGAGGCGCTCTTGGCCCGCCGCGCGGTCGGCGACCTGGCCGCAACGTGCCCGCACGGCCGCCCGACGGCGCTGGTGCTGAGCAAGTCGGACCTCGAAAAGCAGTTCGGCCGCGATTACGCCGCCCCGCCGAAAACATCCGACGAGCCCCTGCCCTTCTGACCCGCAGTGGGTCGCTTTCGGGGGCGGCTCTCAAGCCGGGTGGCATGGTCACGCGCCGTTGCGTGACCATGTTACCGTGACAGGGCAGACGCCGTTCGAGGCACATAGTCACGCAACGGCGCGTGACTATGCCACCCTCGTAACTGACACACTCCTCTGCCCCGCTCTTTTTGCGTGACAGTTGCCTCCCGCGCGGGTTAAACTCGCTGGCTGCACGAGGGACGGGGTTTCCGCCCCCCGAACCGTTAACCGTTCCTGACCAAGACAGGAGCCCACACTCATGAAGCACCACTTGCAGATCACGCGGCGTTCGTTGCTCAAGGGTCTCGGCGTAGCCGGCGTCGGCGCCTTGGTGGGGCCGCACATTTTGCCGTCGGGCGCGCTGGGGGCCAATGCGCCCAGCAAGAAGTTGAACATCGCGATGCTGGCCTGCGGCGGGCGCAGTTCGCAGATCCTGCCCTCGTTCATCAACGAGAACATCGTGGCGGTCTGCGACGTCAACCCCAGGCAGATCGAAGCGATAAAGAAGTTTGGCACCGAGAAGCACGGCGAAGGCGGCGCGACCCTGGCCAAGGCCAAGGAATACGAGGACTACCGCAAGTTGCTGGATGCGGAGAAGTCGGTGGAGGGCGTGGTCATCGCGGCGGGCCAACGCTGGCACGTCCAGTTGAGCAAGGCGGCGCTCGCGGCGGGCAAGCACGCGTTCTGCGAGAAGCCGATGGCCCACACCGTGGCCGAGGCCCGCGAGATCCGCGATATCGGCCGCACGACTAAACTCATGACGCAGATCGGAACGCAGGGCGGCTCTTCCGACACGTTCCGCCGCAGCATGGAAGTCATCCAGGCAGGCATGCTCGGCCAGATCGCCGAAGTGCATTGCTGGATCAACCGCACGTTCCCGCCCAGCGCCCCGATCGACATGAATGCCGACCCGATTCCTCCGGGCCTGAACTGGGACTTCTGGTGCGGACCCTGCAAGGTCCTGCCGTTCAAGAACTACTACCTGGGCGGCATCCTCAAGGTCGGCTGCCTCGCGTGGGGCCGGTGGCTGGAGTACGGCGACGGCCACCTGGCCGACATGGGCGCCCACGCCCTGAACCTGCCGTCGCGCGCCCTGAAACTCGGGGCGCTCCAGAAGGCGTCGGTCACTATCCCCACCGGCGAGAAACTGATGGACAGTTACCCCTCGGCCACGACGTTCCGCTGGGACTATGCCGCGCGGGAGAAGTTCGTCCCCGTCACGGTCTACTGGCACGACGGTCCGAAGGCCGGCCCGCCGGAGGAACTGGCGAAGGAATTCGTGTCCACCTATAAAACGGACAAGCCGCCGACTAACGGCGTCCTCTTTGCCGGCGAGAAGGGCCTGCTGCTGTCGGACGCGTGGGGCGTGGGCGGCGTCGTCAAACTCAAGGGCGATGCCAAGTTCCGCGGCGTCAACGACCACGAGGCCCTCAAGTCGGTGCCCGTCACCCTGCCGCGCACCAAGGGCCACATGCAGGAATGGCTGGATGCCTGCAAGGGCGGCCCGGCCACGTTCCAGGGCTTCGCCTCGGCCGGCGAGATCGCCGAGCCCGCGATGGTCGGTATCGTTGCCCTGCGCCTCGGCAAGCCGATTGAGTGGGACAGCGTCAACCTGAAGGCCAAGGGCATGCCCGAGGCCGATGCGCTGATCCACCGCGAACTGCGCAAGAAGTGGCTGTAAGAGCGTTCGGCAATCGATAAGCGACGCAGCGTGTAGTTCGTCGCAATGGAATCTGCGGGTGCCACGGCTGCGCTGTTTGCAGCCGTGCGCCCCTGCCGACGACCACGGCTGCAAACAGCGCAGCCGTGGCACCCACATAATCGAAGTTCGCGGCCTACTAGCGCAGCGTCTGGCCAGGAAACGCCCGATGAGTTTTCTCGACCATCCAGCCCTCAAGCCGCTGCGGGACTTGCTGACCGACCCGGAAGTCACGGAGATCATGATCAACGGCCCCGGGCGGACGTTCGTCGAGCGCGGCGGCGTCATGCAGCCGGCCACGCTCACGTTCAGCGATACGCAGCAGTTGGACCTGGTGATCGCGGCGCTTCTGCAACCCTCGGGCCGTTCCGTGACGGCCTCTTCGCCGTACGTCGACTTCCGGCTGCCGGACGGCTCGCGCGGCAACGTGATCGTCGCGCCGCTGGCCGTCGACGGCGCGGTGGTCACCATTCGCAAGTTCACCAAGTCCGTGAAGACTCCCGCCGACCTCCTGAAGGCCGGGACGCTTTCGAAACGCATGGCGCACCTGCTGGCGGCGGCCGTCAAGGCGCGGGCCAACATCATCTTTTCGGGCGCCACGGGCACCGGCAAGACGACGACGCTCGGCATCTTCAGCCGCTTTATCCCCGAGGGCGAGCGCATCGTGACGATCGAGGACACGGCGGAACTCCAACTCCAGCAGAAGCACGTCGTGCGCCTGGAGTGCCGCCACGCCAACATCGAAGGCAAGGGCGCCGTGACGCTGTCGCAACTGCTGCGGAACGCCCTGCGCATGCGGCCGACGCGGATCATCGTCGGCGAGATCCGCGGCGACGAGGCCCTCGATATGCTCCAGGCCATCTCCAGCGGCCACCAGGGATGCCTGGCGGTGCTGCACGCCGGCTCGCCCGTGGACGCCGTGTCGCGGCGGGAGATGATGTCGCTCTCGCGGGGGCTCCTGCTGCCGCTCTGGGCCATTCACAAACTCATCGGGTCGGCCGTCGACCTCTTCGTGCAGCACGATTTCGCCACCGACGGCACGCGCCGCATCACGCGCGTCACCGAGTGCAGCGGCGTCGAGAAGGACGAGGTCGTCCTGCGCGACCTCTTCCGGTACGAGCGGCGCGGGACCACCGAGGCGGGCCGCGAAACGGGCGAGTGGGTGTGCGACGGCGCGGAGCCGCGGTTCCTCGACAAGTGCCGGAAGATGGGCTTCACGATTCCGGCCGAGGTCTACGCCAAGGGCGCCGACGCCCCCGGGGTCTAAGCGCACCTAATATTGTCCATGTGAAATATATCGGCGCCACTTCACCCATTGCGCGGCGGGTCTCCGTACCCGCCGCGGGAACATGCCGCATGCTCACGAGGCATTGCAGCCGTCGGCGCGGCGGGTGCGGAGACCCGCCGCGCGATATCCGGGTTCTCTTGTCGCGGGAAGCCGCCTCCCGGCAGCGCGCGGATTTCCGCCGGTTTTTCCATATTTCTTGTTGACTCCACTGCCCCACAAGCGCAACATGAGGGTGTATTCCGGGGCCGCGGGGCTCCGGAGTGCGGCCGGACGGGTTCGCCGTGGCCGCACGGGGGCACGTCAGACGCGGGCTCCACAATAGGGTCAGGCATCACGAAGGAGTGAGGTACATGGCGAAGGCAAAGACGAAGTCGCAGACGATGAAGGATCTGGCGGAGAAGACCGGCCTCAAGAAGAAGGAAGTCATCGCGGTCGTCGAGACGCTCGTGGCGATGGCGTACAAGGAAGCCAAGAACAGTTTCACCATCCCGGGCCTCGGCAAACTCGTGGTCGTGAATCGCAAGGCCCGCATCGGCCGCAACCCGGCCACCGGCGAACAGATTCAGATTCCCGCCAAGCGGGTTCTGAAGTTCCGTATCGCCAAGGCCGCCAAGTTGGCCTGCCTGTAACCTTAAGCCGTAACCATTTTACGACACAAGGGGCCGACCCGAAATCGGGGCGGCCTTTTTGTCTTTTCATTCCGAGGGGCACCCAACCAGGTGGTGCGTGTTCAGCGTTGAACGCCCGGGTGGCACGGCCACGCTGTTGCGTGGTATGTGTTTAGCGTGGCACCAGCAAAGGGGGCTGTACCCTTTTCGCGCCTTTGCGAAAAGGGGACTGTCCCCTTTGCCACGCCGGAAAAGGGGACAGCCCCCG
>Ga0315280_10007743_pt1 | contig 14310 bp, 11 predicted proteins | sample YL17G06_40_MG_FD_203697 | JGI IMG/M metagenome (GOLD analysis project Ga0315280, IMG submission 203697) | Sediment microbial communities from Yellowstone Lake, YNP, Wyoming, USA - YL17G06_40 | ecosystem: Environmental > Aquatic > Freshwater > Lake > Sediment | place: USA: Wyoming | collected...
GACGCGGATGGCTATGTCCGTTCGGCCTTGCTGGCCGGCCAGCCAGGTCAGCGCGACTTCGTATTCCGCCGCTGACAGCTCCTGCTCGGCCAGATCGCTGCCTCGGCCGGTGGGCACCAGCAGGAACGGGTTGAAGGTCCCCGCTTGCAGGCTGACCGCCAGTTCGAGGATGGCCGGAAGCTCGGCGATGTTGACGCGGCTGACCGTCGTGTTTACCTGGACCGTCAGCCCTGCCTGCTTGGCAGCCGCTATGCCGGCCAGCGCCGCCTCGAACGCTCCGCCCCGGCCGCGGAACGCGTCGTGCGAGGCCGCCGTCGCACCGTCAAGCGACACCGAGACCGTCCGTACGCCGCTGGCCGCCAGCCGCCGGGCAGCCTGCTCGTCCAGCAGCGCGCCGCACGTGCCGACCGCCACTGACAGCCCCAGGCCGGTGACGCGGGCGGCGATGTCGTAGATGTCCTCGCGCAGCATCGGCTCCCCGCCGGTGAGGATCACAACCGGGCTTGCCACGGCGTCGCCTTGGCGAGCCGGCCGAGCGAATGACGCAACGCCCTCCAGCACCTTGACCCACTCCCGGCGCGTCAGCTCACCCTCGGGCGTCTCCGCCATCGCCACCGCCCGGCAGTGCCGGCAGCGCAGCGTGCAGCGGCGGGTCAGCTCCAAGGCGATCAACCGCAGCGGCGGGGCCGGTCTCAGCGTCTTTTTCTGAGCCCGTGGCATCAGTCGGCTCCCTCCGGAATGGCTATCTCCTGGTCGCTGAGGTAGCAGGCGGGGTCGTCGCCCCAAATGTCTCCGCCGGCTGCCTCGGCCCGGACGCGCATGTTGCCATTGCAGGCGTCCAGGAATCGGCAGCGGCGGCATCGCCCGCGCAGGCGGCCGCGCCTGTCCTTCAGCCTGGCCATCAGCGGGTGCGAGGTGTCCGTCCAGATTCGCGAGAACGGCCGCTCGGTGACGTTTCCGAAGCTGGCGTGCCGCCAGAACTGATCGGCGTGGACCTCCCCGTCCCAGCCGATGGCCGCGATGCCGATGCCACTGGCGTTGCCGCCGTTGGCCCGCAGCAGCCGAAGTACCTGCTCGGCTCGGCTGTCGCCTTCGCGGACCATGCGGAGATACAGGTATGGACCGTCGGCGTGGTTGTCGACGGTGAGTATCTCCTTGGTCAGGCCCGCGGCATAGATGGCCGCCGTGCGATCGATGATCTCATCCACGACGGCCCGGCAGGCATCATGGTCCAGGTCCTCGGCCATGAGCCGCCTGCCCCGCCCGGCGTAGACCAGGTGGTAGAAGCACCCACGGGGGATGTCCTCGTCGGCGAGCAGCGAGAACATCGCGCCGATCTGGTCGGCGTTGCGGCCGGTGACAGTGAATCGCAGGCCGACCTTCAGCCCCGCCGAGCGGCAGTTGCGTATGCCCGCCAGCGCCGCCTGGAAGCTGCCCGCGGCGCCGCGGAAACGGTCGTGCGCCGCAGCCAACCCATCCAGCGACACGCCCACGTATGACGCCCCGGCCTGGCGCAGTCGCTCGGCCGCGGCTCGGTCGATCAGCATGCCGTTGGTGGACACTACCGCCCGCAGCCCGGCCGCCGCGGCGTGCGAGATCAGCTCGGTCAGGTCTTCCCGCAGCATCGGCTCCCCGCCGGAAAACAGCACCACCGGCACGGCGAAGCGGGCCAGGTCGTCCAGCATGGCCTTGGCTGCGGCGGTGTCCATCTCACTGCCGACATCCCCGTCGGATGTGGCGGCGTAGCAGTGGTCGCAGGTCAGGTTGCAGCGGGCGGTGCAGTTCCACACGACGACAGGCCGCCTGTCAGCGGGCGTCTGCCGGGTCTGCCCGCCGCGCTGCGAGTATCGCAGATGGTCGAGCTGGCCGGGCCGGCCGCAGTAAAGCCTGGAAATGCTGATCATTTCTCGGCCCCTCCCCGGCGGCTTGCGGCTGCGACGATCGCCGCCACCAGCCCGTCGACCGTGTGCTCTGTCGCCTCGACGTCCACCTTCAGTCCAGCCTGGCGCAGGGCCTGCGAGGTGGACGGGCCGATGCTGGCCAGGCGCGCACGCCGGCCACGCAGCATCTCGGCATCGACGGCCGCCAGAAAACCGCCGACCGTCGAGGAACTCGTGAACGTGATCCAGTCGCCGGCGTCGGCCTCCAGCAGTCGGCGCAGCTCCTCGGCGCAGGAGTCGTCGTGCCGCGTGCGGTAGGCGATCACGGCCGTCACGTCCGCCCCGCGAGCGGCCAGTGCGTCGGTCAGGTCCGGTGGGGCGGCGTCGCTGCGCGGGCAGAGGACGGCGGCGCCGCGGAGCTCGCCGGCTGCGGCGAGGGCCTCGACGACCGCCTCGATGGTGAACCGCCCCGGCACCAAGTCGGCCCGCAGGCCGAAGCTCGCCAGCCGCTCGGCGGTGGCCGGGGCGATGCAGCAGAGCTTGCAGCCGACGAAGTTACGGCCGTCACCGCCGGCGTCGGCGACCGCCTCCAGCAGCGCCTCAACCGCGTTGACCGAGGTGAACACGACCCACACGAATGACGACAACTGTGAGACGGCGCGGACAAGCGGCCCGCGATCGGCCGGTGGCTCGATGGTGATGGTGGGGCACTCGATAACCTTGGCGCCGAGCTCCTCCAACTTGGAGCACAGCTCCGCCGCCTGGCCGGCTGGGCGGGTGACGATGATCGTCTGGCCGAACAGCGCACGGCGCTGGAACCAGCCGAGATGCTCACGCATGGCGACGACGCGGCCGACGATAACCACGGCGGGGGGGCGCAGGTCGGCCCGGCGGGCGCGGTCGGGTAGGTCGGCCAGGGCAGCGGTCAGCACCTGCTGGTCGGCCGTGCCAGCCCAGCGGACCGCCGCCGCGGGTGTCCGCCCGTCCAGGCCGCTGTCGATCAGCCGCCGGCAGAGGCCCTCAAGATTGGCCACGCCCATGTAGAACACCAGCGTCCCTGGCCAGGCGGCCAGGGCATGCCAGTCGAGGTCGCCGCCTTCCTTGTGCGGGTCCTCGTGGCCCGTGACCAGGCCCAGGCAGCTCGAGACGCCGCGGTGGGTCACGGTGATGCCGGCGCACGCGGCCGCCGCGGTGGCGGCGGTGACGCCGGGGACGATCTCGAACTCGACGCCCGCCTCGGCCAGCGCCAGCGCCTCCTCGCCGCCCCGCCCGAAGACAAGCGGGTCGCCGCCCTTGAGGCGGACGACCGTCTTTCCCGCCCGCGCCTCGGCGACCAGCAAGGCGTTGATCTGCTCCTGGCTGAAGCTCGCCTCGCCGGGCTGCTTGCCGGCGTAGAGGAGTCTGGCCGACGGGCGGACCCGGCGCAGCAATCGCCGCGAGGCGAGGTGGTCGTAGACCACCACGTCCGCCCGGCCCAGCAGCTCGGCGCCGCGAACGGTGATCAGGCCCGGGTCGCCAGGGCCTGCGCCGACCAGGTAGACCTTGCCGGGAATCATGGAGGCTCCTCCATAGTTGCTCCGGCGGCGCGCGACAGGCGGCGGAGAATCTCATCGGCGCCGCCGGCGCGCAGCGAGTCGGCGAGCCGGGCGCCCAGTTCCTGCGCCGAGGCAAAGTCGGGGCAATCGGCGCTGAGCGAGCGACGGACGAGAGTCGAGCCGTCCGGAGTGGCGGCCATGGCCGTAAGCTCCAGGTGCGAGGCGCTATTCATGAATCGCGCGTAGGCGCCGATGGGCATTCGGCAGCCCCCGCCCAGGCCCGCAAGGACCGCCCGCTCGGCGGCGGCAGCGATGTGGGCCTTGGCGTCGTCGATTGCCTCAGCCAACCGGCGCGCGGTGCGATCATCGGAGCGGCACTGGACAGCAATCGCGCCCTGGCCAGGGGCGGGCAGGAAGTCGGTGGGCTCCAGCCGCCGGCTGATTCGCTCACCCAGTCCCAGCCGCACCAGGCCGGCGGCGGCCAGGACCATCGCCGCGGCGCCGGACCCGTCGAACTTCGCCAGGCGCGTGCCGATGTTGCCGCGGATCGGTGAGATCTTCAGGTCGCTCCGGCGGTGCAGCAGTTGGGCCTGGCGTCGTAGCGAGCCGCACAGCACGGTGGCGCCGGCCGGCAGGTCCTCGATGCCGCCGCCCTCGCGCGAGGTCAGCGCGTCGGCCGGATCGTCCCGAAGCGGCACGGCCGCCAGGGCCAGCCCGTCCGGTATGGCAGTGGGCAGGTCCTTGAGGCTGTGGACCGCCAGGTCGATCCCGCCGGCCAGCAACGCCAGCTCGATCTCCTTGGTGAACATGCCCTTGGCCGGCGCCGGCTGGCCGGTCCGGTCGCCACTGGTGGTGACGGTCCGGAGTTCGACGGCCGCGCCGGGCTCGGCCGCCAGCAGGGCGTCGCGCGCCCGGCGAGCCTGCCACAAGGCCAGCGGCGAACCGCGCGTGCCGATGACGAGGCGCATCATCGGCCTCCTGACAGGCATCGCGGGCCGTATAGGAAGATGAGTTGGCCGGCGGCGCAGTGCATCCGGGTCATTATAACCATCGCCGCCGGGCGATCTGCCTCCATTAACAACTGCCGGCTTCGGCTAGCCGATGCCGAACTCCCTCAGCCACTTGTTGGTCTGCTCAGCGGACAGGCCTTCGGTCTTCTCCGGCGGCTCGTCTGAGGCGCTGCGGCCTGTCCGCCGGCTCGCCGCCAGCAGGGTCTTGGCGAAGCTCTCGCTGGTGCGCGTGTAGCATCGTCGGCGCCGCGCCGCACGGCGGACCTCGCGGTCGCTGCTGACGACGACCAGCTCGCGCGGGCCGCTATCGGCGGCGATCAGTTCGGCCAGCAGCTCATCGGCCGCCCGGCGCCCGGAGTAGCTCACCTGCACGCCGGCGGAGTCGATCTGCTCGCTGTCCCGAGGCGGGCCGTCAAAGACCACGTGGACCTTCTGGCCTAGCTCGACCAGCCGCGCGAGAAGGCGCACCAGGCCGGCCCGCCCGGGCGAGCCGTGAACGCCGATCAGGGCGTGCATCAGATTGTTGCCGTCAACCAGAAAGGCCACAGGCAAATCATAACACCGATTGCCGATTGCCAATTGCCGATTTCGGACAACCCGAACTCCGAACTCCGAACTCCGAACTGCTCTTCACCTCTCCGGCAGCTTCAGCGCCCCCTGGTAGTAGTAGGGCAGGTCCTGCTGGCGCACATCCTTCCAGAGGCCCGCGCCGGCCTTCATCGCCATGCGCTGGAGGCGGGCGAACTCATCCTTGTAGCGATGGTCGTATCGCGGGTCGGCGTAGCCGTAGCCTGTCTCGACGAGCATGCGGTTCAGCATGCGCGCATCGGGGAGGAACACGTAGGCCAGCAGCCGATTGTACTTGTCGCGCGTCTGGCGGCTTTCCAGCTCGAGCGTGACGGTCTGCCCGAGGGTAGCCGCTTTGGTGAATTCGCTGGCCTCGTGGCCGAAGTGCTCGCGCGGGGTGTCCGGCTTGACAGTCTCGGGGGTGTCCACGCCCCATAGGCGCACCCGCGTGTGCGGCCAGTCGCCGTCGGGGCAATCCAGGTCGATCGTGTCGCCATCGACGACGTTCACGACGGTGAAGCTCTTGAGGTGGTACTTCTCGACGTCGGGCGTGGGCGCCCGCCCGAACAGGCCCGCGCGGTCTGCGAGCACGAGCGCCGCGACAACCAGGCACGTGACCGCCGCCCACGCGACCCTGCGAGCGGCGTATCGTGCGCGGCGCAGGGAGGGACTCAGCTTGCCGATTCGTCTGGTCACAGATCAGGATTATAGCGGCATGACCTGGGCCCGCCACGTCCTTACGGCCACCAGGGCGCGCATCCTGGTCGGGCGTCGTCGGCTGCCCTGAAGGAGGGCGTACCGCTTCTCAACACCAAGCATGAAGCATGGCCACCCGCAGCTTAGTCCTGGAATGTGTCAGCAAGCCCTTTCCCCGCACCTTATACCCAAGAGGGACAAGGAATTGACGAAGCTCAAGGAAGTCCTGATCGTTGTGATAGGTTGCGATGGCCAGTTTTGGACGGAACCGTCGCAGGGTGGCTGGGCCGCTCTTGATGATCCCGACGTCGGCGCCCTCCGCGTCGCACTTGATGAAATCGAGCCTCTGCAAGCCGATTCCTTCAGCATACTCGTCAAGGGTGAGAGCCGGTACCTCAAAGGCGCCGTCCTGCGGACCGTCGACAGTACCGGAAGCATGGGGACCGTCCCTTCTCTCCAGAAAGAAGGCCGATCCCGACCTCCCTAATAGACACCGTGAGATATGGATTGGGGCAAGCCCCCGCAACTGGAAGAGGCGAACCATGGCAGTGATCATGATCTGGGAGGGCTCGATGGCGATGACCCGTGCGCCCAGAGCTGCCGCTTGCGCCGCGAACGCGCCCTCGCACGCACCGATGTCCAGCGCGACCTCCCCTGGCTGAAGCTGTGTGGGCCCCCACAAGTATTGATGGGGATGATTCTGAGTCATCTGCTCGGAGCACACCTGGATCAGACCCTCCAACGGTGCGGCTTTGGGCCACACGAAGACTTGGTCGTTTACTGTGAAAATCTTGTAGTCTCCCTCCAGTCTACAGGAGACCTCAGCCCTGGCCCGGAACCGGCTGTTCAGCACCCTGGTGGTTCTCAGCAGCCACCGGAGCGAGACTTCTGCTTCGGGCCCTCGCCCTAAGGCATGTTTGACGGCATTGACCCCGATTCGTGCCAAGCTGGTCAAGGTGCCCATGCAGCGTCCCTGTTCTGTGAAGGCGTTCGGGGGTCCAGATCTTTTCGCGATAACGGATCTCGTGAGGCTGTCAGCATTGCCCATGGTTCCCGGATGTGCTGTTGTTGACGACCAGCGCCGCCCTTCTCAATGATTCTATCGTGTTTGCAGGTCTCGGCAACCCGGTTCGCGATCCCTCGACAATCAGTCGGCCTAAACGAGGACTGCTATGGCACCGATCGCAGGTAGCCGATCTGGCTGGGATCTGCTCCCCGGGCATGGCTTCCTCCGTAATCGGCAATCGACAATTGGCGATCGGCGATACATACGCGAGAGTGCGGGCTATTTCCGCCGCCCGGTCTTCCCGCGGGCCTTTGCGGGTTTTCGGCCAAGGCCGAAGGCATCGTGCACCAGGCGGAGGGCCTGGCGGCCCTGGCTGCGGTCGATCAGGCAGGAGATCTTGATCTCGCTGGTGGTGATGTTCTGGATGTTGATGCCCGCCTTGGCCAGGGCGGAGAACATCCTCTCGGCCACGCCCGTGTGCACCCGCATGCCGACGCCGACGGCCGAGACCCTCGCCAGGTGGTCCTCGAACAGCGCGGTGCACCCCAGGTCCTTGCATATCCGCTCGACGACCTTGCGGGCGTCGGTCAGGTCGGCGAGGTCTATGGTGAACGAGACGGTGGCCGTCTTGTTCTCGGCGGTGGTCTGGATGATGTCGTCCACGACCATCCTGGCCGTGGCGATGGTGTGGAATATCCTGGCGGCCACGCCGGGCCTGTCGGGCACGTTGCGCAGCGTCACGCGGGCGAGGGAGTCCTTCAGGGCCGCGCCGCTGACGACGATTCTTTCCATTGATTCGGTCTCTGCCACGATCATCGTCCCTTTGCTGTTGTTCAGGCTGCTCCTGACGTGAATCGGCACGTTGTATTTCTTTGCGAACTCAACCGCGCGGTTCTGTAGCACGGCCGCCCCCAGCGAGGCGAGTTCCAGCATCTCATCGTAGCTGACGCGGTCGATCTTGCGGGCGTTTGGCACGATCCGCGGATCGGCGGTGTAGATGCCGTCCACGTCGGTGTAGTTCTCGCAGACGTCGGCCCTCAGCGCCGCGGCGATGGCCACCAGCGAGACGTTGCTGCCGCCCCGGCCGAGCGTGGTGACCGCGCCCTCCTCCGTGACGCCCTGGAAGCCGGCGACGATGACAATCCGGCGCTCGTCGAGCTGCTGGCGGATGCGCCGCACGTCAATGGTCTTGATGCGGGCCTTGGTGTGGATGTCGTCGGTGACCATGCCGATCTGTCCGGCGGTGAAGCTGATGGCCTTGGCGCCCATCTCCTCAAGGGCCATCGCCATAAGCGAGATGGTCACCTGCTCGCCGGTTGCGAGCAACTGGTCCAGTTCGCGCTTGGGCGGGTCTTTGCTGATCTGCCCGGCCAGGTCCAGCAGCCGGTCGGTAGTGTCGCCCATGGCCGAGACGACCATCACGACCTGGTGGCCCTGCCTCTGGGTGGTGATGGCGCGGCGGGCGGCGGCGCGGATCTTGTCGGCGTCCGCCACGCTGGTGCCTCCGAACTTCATCACGACGATACTCATCGCTGGTCAGTCCTTATCGCCGGGCGCGTTCTGCGACAGGGTGGTAGAAAGTACCGGATTCGGGCGGGTTTGCCAAGGGGTTCCAGCAGGACCGGAGTACCGGAATACTGGAATACCGGATTGCTGGAATGCCGCTGGACGCCGGGGAAGTGCCGCAGCGGCGGGGTCAGCGGGTGCGTTTTGCCCGCTAGGCCGGGCCAGATTGGCGAGACGGCCATGCACGCAATCAGGGAAAAGCGGTTGCGGCCTGGAGTTCCGCGCAATATCATAGGACGGTGGGGAATACTAAGAGGACCGGCACGGGATTTGTCGGCTGCTGATGCGCAAGTACCTCAACAAGCCCATAGCGGAGCTCGCGGCTGAACTGACGGCCGGGCTTGTCCGGCTGAGAAAGGGCTACGTCGACGCCGCCGAGGAGCTGGTGCGGATCATCCAGCCGGAGGGACAGTACCCCTACGAGTTCGTCGTGTACCGCCTGACGGGCTATCGCCCCGCCAGCGGCACGGGGGAGCTGATCGGCGGCAAGGCGCTGCGCTGCGACCTGCTGCAACTGATGCTGGACGTGTGCGACGGCTTCGAGCTGCGGTGCGCGGATTACAGTGAGCCTGTTTACGACATACCCGCGCTGGCCAGGCACTTCTCGGTATCGACCAAGACGATCCAGCGGTGGCGGAAATACGGGTTGCCCGGGCGGCGGCTGGTGTTTCCCGACGGCAGGCGGCGGGTGGGTTTCCTGGCCAGCTCGGTCGCGTGGTTTGCCGACAGCAGGAAGCGGCTGGTCGATCGGTCGATTCGATTCACGCAGATGACCGAGTCGCAGCGGGCCGACATACTCCGCCGCGCCCGCCGCATGGCTTCGTTCACGCACTGTAGCCTCAGCGAGGTCGCCCACAGGATCGCCCGGCGGACAGGCAGGGCTGTGGAAACGGTCCGCTACACGATCCGCAAGCACGACCTGGAGCATCCCGGCCAGGCGGTCTTCCCGCACATGGTCGGGCCGCTGGACGAGGAGGAAAAGACCGCGATCTACCTGGACTTCCTGCGCGGCTCGCCGGCTGCGGCCCTGGCGGAGCGATACCGCAGGACTCGTGGAAGCGTCTATCGCATCATCCACGAGACGCGGGCAAGGCAGCTCCTCAATCGCCCGATCAATTACGTCTATAATCCCCAGTTCGACCTTCCCAACGCCGACGAGCTGATACTCGGCGACGGACCTGCGGACGTGCACACCCAGCTAGCCGAGCAGCGACGCCACGCCGGCAGGCTTCCGGCCGACCTGCCGCCTTACCTGCGGGCCTTGTACGATGTGCCGCTGCTCGATGCGGCCGCCGAGAAGAAACTGTTCGCCAAGTACAACTACCTGAAATACAAGGCCGACAAGCTGCGCCAGAAGATCGACCTCAACAGGGTGCGAAGCGGCGACGTGAAGCGGATCGAATTGCTGCTGGTGCAGGCGAACGTCGTCAAGAACCGGATCATCCGGGCCAATCTACGACTGGTGGTCTCGATCGCCAAGAGGCACGTCGGCGGCCCGCAGAGCTTGTTTGAGCTGATCAGCGACGGCAACGTCTCGCTGATGCGGGCGACCGAGAAGTTCGACTACACCCGCGGCAACCGCTTCTCCACGTACGCCTCCTGGGCCATCATGAGGAACTTCGCCCGCTCTGTCCCCAAGGAGCGGTACCTGCTGGACCGCTTCGTCACCGGGCAGGACGACGTGCTGGACATCGCCGCCAGCCTGCGCGCCTACCAGCAGGACGACCTGCGGCTGCCGGAACTGCGCGAGAGCCTCGACGTGGTGCTCGCCCAGCTAAGCCCGCTGGAGCGGAGCATCCTGGTCGACCACTACGGTCTGCACGAGGCCAGCGACACCAAGACGCTGGACCAGCTCGGCAGGCGGCTGGGCGTCTCGAAGGAACGCGTCCGCCAGATCGAGCTTCAGGCCCTCCGAAAGCTCCGCAAGATCCTCTACCCCCAGCAGGCCGACCTGCTGAGCTAGGAGAAGGGCTCCCCAATCCCGATGTATTGGGATTGGGGACCCCTTGAAGCCCCTGCATCGCAGGGGGGTTGAATCCCTGTACCCAGTAGCCAGCAAGGTCCAGCAAGGGGCCGCGATCAAACGTAATTGCCGCTGCTGGCGGGACATCTGGAGTGTTGACTTGATTGTTTCCCGCCGGCAGGGTATCATACCCCAGACGGTGGGGCCCAGTCAGGAGGACAAATCCCCACGCAAATCGCGCTGCGCCACTCGAACAGAGTCGACTATGGGACTTCGTATTGTCTTGAGAGACACGACGCTTCGCGAGGGGCTTCAGGTTCCTCATTCAGCAGTCACACTTAGCCAGAGGCAGAATTTCGTTGCGCTGCTGGAGGCGATCGGGGTCAAAGAGGTCGAGATCGGCCTGCCGGACGGGATGGACGCGTGCAAGGAGCTGGCCGGCTTTATTCGCGGCCAAGGCTATGCCATCGAACCGACCACCTTGGTTCCATGTTACACCGGAAGCTGCCGGCGGCAGGTGGATGTGGCGGCCGAGTGCGGCATCCGGCGAATTGACATCCTTGCCCCGGTGTCCGGTCACCTTCTGAGAATTCCCGAGCATTACCGCCTAGCGGCCGACGAGCTGCCGCAGCGGCTGGAAGAGGTGCTGTCGTACGCCGGGGGAAGGGCTCCCCAACGCGGTGGAGTGCGTTGGGGACCCCGACCCGGATCCCGATGTGTCGGGCTTGGGGACCCCGGGCCGACGGGTCTAGCGCTTGGGGTTGGGCTGATCGACGCCTGCCGCACGCCGGTGGAGAGAATCCACCACATCACGCGCCCGCTGAGCGACCAGGGCGCGTCGCGCGTGGTGATCTACGACTCGGTCGGCACCATGTTGCCTTCGCAGATGACCCGCTTGGTGGCGGAGATTCGCCGCAGCGGCTCACCGCCGGTCCTGGTTCATTGCCACAACGACTACGGCCTGGCGACGGCGAATTCGCTGGCCGCGATCGAGGGCGGGGCCGAGGCCGTGGACGTGGCCGTCAACGGCGTCGGCGGGCGGGCCGGCAACGCCGCGCTGGAAGAGGTCGCGCTCGCCCTCGAGAACCTCAGCGGGCTGGAAACCGGCATCGACACCCGCCGCCTGAAGGAGCTGTCGAGCTTCGTCGAGCAGATGACCGGCCTGAAGAACTCCCCCCTCAAGCCGATCGTGGGGGACTACTGCTTCGTCCACCTGCCTATGATGCACGTCCGCTGCATCGCCGGCGGCAACCCGCGAGCCTTCGAGCCGTTCGACCCGCACCAGGTCGGGCAGCAGCGGACGTATGGCTTCTCCCTGCCGGTCGACTACGGCCCAGCCATCGAGCCGTTCGTGCGGTCCAGCGGCTGCCAGGTCGCCGCAAAGGATTATCCGGCGCTGATCGATGCGATCCGCCATTGCGGCGACGGCGGCACCCTCACAGAGCAGCAGATCGTCCACTGCATCCAGCAGTTCAAGGCAAGGAGCACCGTTTGACATATCCTCCCCGTGTGCAATGGGTGAGCCAGACCGCCTGCCCCGCGGAGCGCAGCGCGGCGGTCAGGTACTGGGATCCCCAAGCCCGACTTATTGGGCTTGGGGGCCCCTACGCCCCGGCCGCACTGGCACCGCTGCTGTCGGCGGAGGACATCCTGGCAACATCACAGGGCGAGGGAATGCGATTGCTCCAGGCGGGGGAGTACCACGGGGTGCGTCTGCTGGTGCTGGACGAGACGACGGGCATGAAGACCGGCACCCACACACTGGACGGGTGCATCGTCACCGCGCTGTGCCGCAAGATGGGCATAACCCAGGCGGTGTTCTCTTCCGGGGCGAACACCGGTATCGCCCTGACCGACTACGGCGGGCCAGCGGGCCTGGAGACGTTCTTCTTCTGCCCGGCCAGCACGCTGTACAAGGTATCGGGCGAGCTTTTCGAGCGGCCCTCGGCGCACCTGATCGCGGTGGAAGGGTCGGACCGAAGGGTCAAGCAGGCATCGCAGATGTTCGCCGACGCCTGCGGCATCCGCCTCGTCCCGGCGCTTCAGTGGCGGGTGCTCTCGGGGCAGTGCCGCGGCCTGTTCCTGGCCGAGGAGACCCTGAAGTCGGACGGCCGGGACTGCTGGTTCGTCCAGGCCGTGTGTGCGGGGTACGGTCCTATCGGCATCTACCACGCTCTTGGACGTCTGGTTGAAGCGGGCCAACTGGACCGCTGGCGAGTGCCCAGGTTCCTCGGCATCCAGCAGTCCGGCGTGTCTCCCATCGCCAGCGCCTGGGAGGCGGGGTGTTCAAAGCTGTCACCTGCGTCCTCGACCGACGGACAAAATGGGCTGATAGAACCGTCGCTCTACAATGTCTGCCCCGATCAGACGTATCCGCTGCTGTGCTCCGTGCTGGCGGGCTGGGGCGGGGACATGCTCGCGGTGACCGCGGACGACTTTGATCGGTACGCGGGCGAGTTCGAGGAGCTTCTGGCCAAAGCAGGACTCGCACTGACAAGGATACAGCGAGATGGCCGCTGGCAGTACCTGGAGAAGGCGGGACTGCTGGCCGGGGCCGGGGCGCTCAAGGCGATCTGCCAGGGGCGGCTAGCCAAGGGAGCGACGCTGATGTGCTCGCTGACCGGCGGGGCAGGGGCGGCGCCGACGCGCCCGCCGCGCGTGGACTGCCACATTGCCGCCGACACGCCGTTGGAGCAGGCCATCGACTCGCTCGCCGCCGCCCTGACCACAGCCGGCCGATCCACCAGCAAAGGAGAGACCCGCCGTGCGGATCGACGCCAAGACGCTCAGCGATAAGGCGGCTCACGATCTGCTGAAAGGCTGCGTCGTGCCGCGGCCGATCGCCTGGGTCACCACCTTGGGGCCTGGCGGCGTGGTCAACGCGGCGCCGTATAGCTGCTTCACGTTCGTAGCGACCCGGCCGCCGATGGTGTGCTTCTCCGTGGAACGCAGGGGCGCGGAAAAGAAGGACACGCTGCGCAACCTGGAGCGGACTGGCGACTTCGTGGTCAACGTCGTGCCCGATAGCCTGGCAGAGGCGATGAACGCGACCTCGGCTGATTACCCGCCCGACGTGAGTGAGCTGGCGGAGGTAGGGTTGACGGCCGCGGCGAGCGACCGCGTGACCTCGCCGCGGATCGCCGAGTGTCCAATCAGCCTGGAATGCCGCGTGAGTGAGGTCCTGGAACTTGGGGCCTCGCCGGGGGACCCCAAACGCCGTAAAGCGCGTTTGGGGACCCCAGGGCACAGCCTGGTGATCGCAGAGGTCTTGGTTTTCCACGTTCGCGACGAGCTGTACCGCAATGGCGAGATCGACCAGTCGCTGCTTCGGCCTGTCGGTCGGCTGAGCGGCAACCTGTACCTTCGAGCCGCCGACGTCTTTGAGCTGGCCCGGCCTTGGCTGGAGAATGACCGCCCGGCAAAGTGAGGAAAGCCCATGAGGGATGTTGTTCTGTTCAATCCGGCGCCGCGGAGCGGCTGGCAGGCACAGAGGCGAGTGGAGCTGCCGCTGAGCCTGCTCTGCCCGGCCACGCCGCTGGACCGGGCTTGCCACCCTGGCACGGCCACGAGCCATCCCGTCGCCGGCCGCGTCCGCATTATCGACCAGTACGCCAATCCCGCCTGGAAGGGCGAGCTGCTGGACGCCCTCGCCGCTAGCCCGATCTGCTTCGGCGTGACGTGCATGACAGGGCCGCAGATCCTCCACGCCCTGGCCGCGTGCAGACTGGTGCGGCAGCAGTGCCCGGAGGTCCCGATCGTCTGGGGCGGCATCCACGCCAGCCTGCTGCCGCAGCAGACGCTGGCCAATCCCTACGTGGACATCGTGGTCGTCGGTGAGGGTGAGGTGACCTTCCCGCAACTCGTCGAGACCCTCCAGACGGGTGGCCCGCTGGACGGTGTCCTCGGCATCGCATATGGCAGGGACGGGCAGTACCGCTTCACCGGGCATCGCCCGTTCGTGGACCTGGACGCCCAGCCGCCGCTGTCATACCACCTGCTGGACATGGACCGCTACCGCCGGCGCCTGTTCGGGGTCGACCACGTCAGCTTCAATTCCAGCCGCGGCTGCAAGTTCCGCTGCGCGTAC
>Ga0315280_10007744_pt1 | contig 14310 bp, 8 predicted proteins | sample YL17G06_40_MG_FD_203697 | JGI IMG/M metagenome (GOLD analysis project Ga0315280, IMG submission 203697) | Sediment microbial communities from Yellowstone Lake, YNP, Wyoming, USA - YL17G06_40 | ecosystem: Environmental > Aquatic > Freshwater > Lake > Sediment | place: USA: Wyoming | collected...
CCCTGGTGGCGCGCCGGGAACGCTATCGAAGGCTGAGGGGACAGTGCAAAGATACAAGAGCGGGAACATCGGAGGTGTAGCTAACCCAAGACCCCCTTCTGTCCCACTAACGCTGACGCCGGACACATGCGTGCCACGAACTCCTCCGGCGCGCCCGAGAGATTCCAGTTCACCTTCCAGATGTGCACCTCGACCCCGTACTTCTTCCCGGCGGCTACCGCGAGAGCGATCTGGTCCCCCTCCTTCGCGACGCGGTCGCGCACCGGGAGCAGCTCGCTCTGATAGTCGGCGATGCCGGCCCGCATCGCGTTCACCACGATGGCGTTGAAGCCGTTCTCCTTCAGGCGCCGGATCGTCTCGTCCCAGGTCAGGCCCACCACCCCGTAACCAGAGTGACACCAGCCCGCGCGAAACTCGCCTTCCCTGGCCGGCTGACAGCGCGCATAGGCTTCGAGCAACTGCTCTCGCACCTGCGAGGCGAGTTCCAGCGCCTCGGGGTAGCGCTTTCCCTGCAGACACGCCTCAGCCTCAGCCTGCGACTGTCGAGTCCGTTCCAGGTCATTCTCGATCACCTCCAGCCGGCCGGCCGACTGCGCAGTCCGGCGGATCCCGGCCTCGGCGTCGGCATAGGGCGCCCACCGCGCTACCGGTCCCACCTGGGCTAGCGCATGCCGCGCCATCTGCTCCCACAGGTCCGGGTAGAAGTGACCCAGCAGGGCCCTCACCAGGCGGTCCTTGTTGGTGGGGTCGTCGCCGAGCAGCACGTGAGAGATGTAGGCGCCGGTGTTGCTCAGGACAACTGCCGGATACCCCGTGTCCTTCCCGGACGTGTCCAGCCACTCCGCAATCACGCGCGCTCCCGCCGTTGCGGGCCGCACCTTCTCGATGTTCCAGGAATCCTGCTTCGCCTCGTCCGGCAAACCCGGAGGCCCTCCCGGCAGGAAGCGCATGCGTGCGAACTGCCCCGGATACTCGCTGGACTGATGACCCAGGGGCTCCACGCCGACCAGCGCGGCCAGCCGGGGCGACAGCGAGTAGCAGACCACCACCCGGCCGCCCGCCCTGATGAACGCCTCCAGGGCCTCCATCTCCTTGTCCGAGGGGCGCGGGTTCAGTGGGTAGATGGCGATGTGCTTGCCGGTCAGCACGCCGGCTTCCACGTCGAGATCGTCCACCGTGCCGGCCTCGACGCCCGCCCGCGCCAAGGTGCTCGCCATCTCGCTGGTGTAGTTCCCCGCCTCTCTGCCCGCGCGCGTGTTCCGGACCACGACGACATCGCTCGCAGTCGCCTCGAGTCCACCCAGATAGATGGTCGCCTGCCGGGGCTGTCCCTTCCAGAAGGACACGCGGATTGTGTCTATGGCGTTCCAGCCCTGCGGCGTGTCCTCGGTGGTGAAGCTCCCACGGTCTATCACCGCCCGCTGCCACCCCTCCTCGGGCAGGCTGAAGCTGGCCGCGTACCAGCCGGCGCCGGAGCGAAGGTACAGGCTGCAGTGGCCGACGGCCGACAGGTCTCCTTCCGCCTTCACCCAGAACGCGATGCGGCCGAAGCGCGACAGATCCAGTGCCACCGCGCGGTCCCAGTAGGCGCGCTCCTGCAGGCTGGACATGTCGAAGCGGAAAGCGACGGCCGGGTTGCCCTCGGGCGTACGCTCCGGCGTCGCGGCGACGGGGCCCGATCCGTCGAAGGGGGTCCAGGCGGCCGCACCCGCGCCATCCGCGGCGGAGAAGGCATCACTGCTGAGCCGCTCGCCCGCCCGCGCCGCGGTCGGCGACAGGCAGGCTGTGAGTCCCAGTGCCAGGAGTGCCGTCCAACGCATGTCGTCACCTCCGGCTGTAGACTACTGGCCGCAGCCTAGAAGGACCTTCCGCGCATGTCAGCCGGCGATGAAACCACAGGGCGAGGCCGGTGCGGCGCAGCTGAGGAGTTTCTGGCATTACTGCTGCGCGGTTGCTGCGCAGCCGCCGCGGTGTGGTCACCGTAATGCAAGAGAATCTGTAGTTGCTCACCGAACCTCCCCCGTGTTAGGGACCTCCCAGGCCGGCTCCACGCGGGCAAGACTATCGCTCAACACCCGCTGAGAGTGTAGACCCTCGCTGATACAAGAACGCAAAGCTATCGCTGCTACGGGACACGCGCTTCGGCAGAGGAGGTCGCGAGAGGGACAACGAAGCTCCGCGCAGAGGGACGCTGACGCGAGGACGGCGTAAGCATGGTCGGACCCGGCTCAGGAGTAGCCATGGCCGAGACGGTCGCCCACGCAGAGACGGGGTCGAGGCGCGCGCTCGCGCTCGACGCCCTGCGCGGGCTCGCCATCCTGGGAATGGTGATGTCCGGGAGCGTCCCCGAGCGCGTGTTGCCGGCCTGGATGTACCATGCCCAGGACCCGCCGCCACTTCACGAGTTCAACCCCCACCTGGCCGGGCTCACCTGGGTGGACCTGGTCTTCCCGTTCTTCCTCTTCGCGATGGGAGCGGCGATTCCGCTGGCGCTCTCCCGGCACCTGGAGCGGGGCGTCCCGCTCTGGAAGGTCGTCGTCCGCATCCTGACCCGCGGGTTCCTGCTGGGATCCTTCGCGCTGTATGTGGCCCACATCCGGCCCTGGGCTATGAGCCGGGGCCCCGACACCACCACCTGGCTGCTGGCGCTGCTCGGCTTCGCGCTGCCGTTCCCGATCCTTGCCCGGCTTCCCGCGCGCTGGCCCGTCGGCCTGCGCCTGGGGATCCGCGCCATCGGCTGGGCGGGGGCCATCTTGCTCATGGCTTCCCTTCGGTTCCACGGGCACCATGGGGACCGCTTCTCGGTCGAGCGCAGCGATATCATCATCGTCCTGCTCGCCAACGTGGCGGTGTTCGGATCGCTGCTGTGGTTGATCTCCCGCCACAATCTCCTGCCGCGCCTGGGCTTCCTCGGCATCCTGATGGCCTTCCGGCTATCTGCGCCCGTTGAGGGCTGGGTGGGGTGGCTCGACGGCCACTCCCCCCTGCCCTGGATGCTCCAGCTCGGATATCTTCAGTGGCTGTTCATCACCATTCCCGGCACGATTGTGGGCGACGTGCTGCTGCGCTGGGGGAAGGCGGAGCACGACACCGCCGAGGCCCCCGCCTGGTCGGCAGGCCGCACGGCCGGTATCGCGGCCTTGATGCCGCTGATCATCGTCACTATGCTGGCGGGGCTGCAGAGCCGCTGGCTGTGGCAGACCACGGCGGCGGCGGCGGTGCTATGCGGGCTGGGATGGTGGGCGGTGACCGGAGCTGCGACGCACACCGAGAAGCTGGTGAAGGAGACGTTCTCCTGGGGGGCCTACTGCCTGCTGCTGGGGCTGGCCTTCGAGCCCTATGAGGGCGGGATCAAGAAGGTGCCGGACACGCTCAGCTACTACTTCGTAGCGGGCGGGCTGGCGATCTTCGCGTTCGTCGCGTTCACTGTGATCACCGAGATCTGGCGCCGGCCGCGCCAGGTGCGGCTCCTGATCGCGAACGGCGAGAATCCGATGATCGCCTACGTGGGCGCGGAGAACCTGGTGCTGCCGCTGTTCGCGCTCACCCACCTCCACCGGCTGCTCGACTCCGTTGCGACGATGCCCTGGCTCGGCGTGCTGGAGGCCGCGTTCTCCACCCTCGTGCTCGCCTATGTGGTTCGGCTGTTCACGCGGTGGAGGGTGTTCTGGCGGACCTAGCAGAGGCGCGACCGGGTGGCCCGCCTGGCGCCGGGTCTGCTCGGGAGGTGTTGGATGAACCTGCGGACCTCGCCGCTCGTGCTGCGACTGGGGGTAGTGGCTTTCGGACTAGTCCTCGGCTTCTGCGCGCCGGTTCCGGAGGCCGCGGGGATTGGCCGCAGCAAGACGAAGCAGACACCTGCGCCGACCGTCGCACGGCCAGCGCGGGCGGCGATCGGAGCAATCCCCGCCCCGATCTACGGCCTCACGCTCGATAACACCGACGATCTACCGGCGATTATCGCGGCCCTGGGCAAGTTCTCCAAGAAGATGACGGTGCGGATCGTCTTCGATGAGGGGATGGACCCGGCGGACTACCGAGAGGCCGTGGATCGGATTCACGAGGTCGCCTACATCCTCGGTCAACCCGCGGACTCCAGCTACGTGAAGCACTATACGCTTGGGCAGTACCGAGCGCGCTTCAGCGAGTATCTGGCAGCATTCGCGGGCCAAGTGGACCTATGGGAGATCGGCAACGAGGTCAACGGCAACTGGCTCGGTCCCCCCGCCGAAGTGGCGGCCAAGATGTCGGCCGCCTACGATACCGTCGGCGCGGCCGGGCAGAAGACGGTGCTGACCCTGGTCTTCAATGAGGGCCAGGACTGCGCCGTCTCGCCGCAGTGCGCCGAGGCCGCCCAATACGAGATGTACTCCTGGGTAGAGAGGTACGTTCCCGAGCGGATGAAGCGCGGTCTGGACTACGTGCTATTCAGCTACTACCCGGAGAACAGCCCGCAGTTCAAGCCCGATTGGGGGAGTGAGTTCGCCAAGATCGGCCGCATCTTCCCGAGCTCCAGGCTGGGCTTCGGGGAGCTGGGGACTGACGGCACTGAGGCCCAGAAAGCCGCGCTGATCAACGAGTTCTACCCCATGCGGATCGGCCATCCTCGCTACATCAAGGGCTGCTTCTGGTGGTATGCGCGGCAGGACATGGTGCCGCACACCAAGCCCCTGTGGCGGGTGCTGGACCGCGCGATCAGCACCGCGCATTTGCCCCCGCCCACGCTCGGTGAGCGCAGGGCCTGGCTGGGCAAGTGCGCCCTCAAGTGAGAAGGCGGTCTCGGTTGGGGGGACCGCCAGGGTGCCCCGCGGTGCCACAAGACGCGCAGAAGCGCTCTCTGAGGGCGCATTTGCCCTGGAGCAAATGCGCGGTGTTGAGAGCGCCGGAGAGCCAGAGGAAAGCGTTCCGCCCCAGAACCATGGTGGTGGAGGAGCCTAGCCGGGTCGTGTGGCTCACCGGTACTGCTCCAGCATTCGCCATACGCTCGGTCGGATAACGTTGGGGAACTTGGTGGGCGAAGTGGCCGCCTCTGGCCGCTCGTGCTCTGTCTCCGGATCGGACATGTGCCACAGCGAAAGGCCGAGATACTGCGGGCGCTTTCGATACAGCTTCACTGCGTCGAGCGCGGCCTGCACGTACTGCTCCTGCTTCACCCCCGTCTCTCTGCGCTCGGCGGCGCCTGCGACGTACTCGTACTCGCCCCAGGAGGCGGCGGCCGGGATCCCCACCAGGTAGTGTCCGCCGGCGGCTTCGGCCGCTTGCTGAACCCGGGCGAGTACGCCGCGCAGGGCCTGTCCGTAGCGCGCCAGGCTCATACCCTCGACATCGAGATCGTAGCCGGAGATCACCACCACATCGCACGACGCGAAGATCCGCGTCAGCGTCTCCTCGTCCCAGGCCCCGACGAACATGGTGCAGTACTTGCCTTTCGCGTTGAGCAGTTGGCGCAGGTTCCGGTAGAACGGAAGGTGGGCAGGTGAGAACGGCTCGATGTCTATCTGCACTCCGGCCGCGTTGGGATCGTCCAGGATGCACTGCGCCACCTGCCGCGCCGCCTCTCGGTATTCCCCCTCCGTCCATCCATCGAAGGCCCTGTCGTCGTTGCGCCCGTCCACGATGGGCATCAGCAGCACCTCGGGCGGCAGCGCTCGTGCGTAGGCGCGGGCCGCCGTAGCATCGTAGTGCATCGTGATCCGCCTCGCCCGTGCGTCGAAGCTCGGCGAACCGGCATACGGGAAGAAGTAGCGGAAACGAACCTCGGGGCGCGCCTTGCTGTTGAACTGCTTTACCTGCCGCGCTACTCCGTCCGTGTAGCGATAGACCCAGGTCGCGATGCCCCTGGGCAGGGGCTTCAGCACTGCCATCTCTCCCCTGGCCTGCTGTGCCGCCCCCGCGGGGAGCACCACAGCCATCACGGCCAGCATCCCAACAAGTGCAGCCATCCTGTCCCTGTCACGCGGCGATAGAGCCGCCCAGCAAGTAGCGGTCCACGGAATGGTTGGCGGCCAGATAGTGTTCGCATTCCGGGATGAGCCTGAACGTGTACCATCCCGGAACTGCGGCGAACACATACATCCGGTCAAGCAACCGGAGAGTCTCCTCAGTAGGCGTTCGGATCTCGTCTTCTTCGCACACAAACGCGTTCAGCTCGTTGTACCCCCGCGGGTTGACCCCCATCACATGAGCATTAGCGTACAGCCCCCGCTGCAGTCCGACGTATCCCCATGTGCCGCTCCCCAGGCCAGTGCCCCGCGGATCATGGTCCAGGTCCTCATGCCAGTCATACAGAACAAGCGTGGTCCTGTGGCCCTCTGGCAGTCTGCCCTGCTCCCTGAGGAGCTCGATGTGGTGAAGATCACAGTGGTGGTAGTGTGCGCTCCTGCCAAGGATGACTGTCGCGCCCGACACTTCATCGCCGCTCTCGAACTCATCAATGCGGACGAGCTTCTGATGGCCGTAGTGACGGGATGATGCGTAGTAGTCGAGTGCCCTCTGCATCTGTGGATAGTACACGAGCGCTGCGCCTTCCACCATAACCGCCCTTCGAGGCGCGCCAGCCCTGTCCGGTTCAGACGGAAGCGGCCGGGGATCGACATATCTCGCATCACGGCTGAACTCGAATGCGCAATCCCTGACAAGATCCCACGGAACCATACACTCGCTGGAGCAGCCCGTCAACCCACGGAGTCTCCGAGGAAGCCAATGACCCGCAGCCACGCGCGTCGGAAGGGCGACGTCAACACGCTAAGGAGTGGCACCGCAGATTCCCCTGCATTACAGTGACAACACCGCGGCGGCTGCGCAGTCCGCCTCGGCGGACAGCCGTGCGTAATGCTAGAGAACCTCCTGTAGAAGCGTCACGCTCTGCGCTGAGGAGTCTCTTGCACTATGGTGTGGGCGTCGAGCGCCCGTGAAGCCGGCCTCAGAACACCCCTGACTCCGGCTGCCCGCTCGGCTGGGAGTCGCTGCCCGAGGTCCCGTTGCGACGCATCGCACGGCTGCGGTGTTGCTGCGCAGCCGCCGCGGTAGTGTCGGCTCTTCCTGGACACGCGGGCCACAGCACTCCGGCTCGCGGTGTGATATCAGGCCGGCTCCACGGGCCCCTGACAGGCACAGATGGCACCACCAAGCGAGAGGGAGTAGGGACAGGCGCCGGCCGGCGCGTCCGCCTACCGCCGCCGCGCAAGGCGGGTGACGTAGTTCCGGCCGTTCTCCGCGCGATAGGTGATGACAGTCCTGCCCTCCACGATCTCGCTGCCGGCTTCCGGTGGAATCTGCGTCGGAACCAGCGGCTCGGCGATCGTTACGCGAAAGGTGCTGCACCCGGGCTGCGGCGCTGCTCCGCATCCGCTGCGGTGGTGTGTGGGGTCACTCACCGCGAGCGTCAGGCCCTCCGCAGTCTCCTCGTAGTAAGCGATGCAGGCGCGATCCGCGGACACCTTGCCCACCGTACCTGGCTCCCAGAACACGACTCCCAGGGCATTGCGTGCATTGTGCCGTACCGCGTGCGCCCGGCTATCATGCGCCAGGATGGTGACCGGCTCTGAGGCTGCATAGGCCTCGGTCTCCGCGGCCGTCTTCCTCGGCAGGATGGCGTAGGCGTAGGAGCCGCCCTTGGCCTGGGCGCCGTGGTCAAACCAGAGCGTGAGGAACGGGTGAGCATGGATCGCAGCGCTTTGCGAGTCGCTCATGTCGTGCCAGGAACCGCGCTGCACCTCCCGCTTCGCTTTCAGCCGCGGCCCTTCGGCAGGCTCAGGGTCGCCCCTGCCCCGAGCGGAAGGGACACCCCGAGCGGAGTCGAGGGGCGGCGGCTCCGGGCCCTTCGGCAAGCCCGCCGGCCGTGCGGCGGGCAAGCTCAGGGTCGCTGCGGGAAAGTAGTAGCCGATGCCGTCGCAGTGCACCCACCGCACGGCCGGGAGGTCCTCGCTCCCAGGAAGCTCCGCCGGCTTCACCTCGCCATCCACCGTGACGGGTGCCAGAGGATCCCCCAGAGGCCACTGGTTCACGGTGGTCTCCGCCGGGTTGTCGCTAGGGCAGGCGATGTCGCTGCCCAGACAGACGATCTCATCGCCGAAGAAAAACCAACTCTTCTTCGCGGTGAGAGGTGGCACCATCGCCGCCAGCTCCATCGCGGAGGCGCCGCGCTCCGCCGTGAACGCCCCACCCACAAACGCACGCCGCCCGAGTGGCGGCGGCCACCCCTCGATCCCCTCCGCGGGTTCCAGGTGCTTCCGCTCGACCGTCGTCCCCGGCAAGCGCAGCCAGTCGAGGGTGGGCAGTACGTCGGGGGCCGCATAGTCGCCGCCTCGCAGGAACACCCAGAGCAGTCCGTTCGCCTGGTGCCACGAGGTCTTCCCCTCCGCGCTGATGCACTCGGCCGGCCGCGTGCGATCGGAGAACATCCGCAAGGAGGCGAAGTACCCCTGGCCCCGGTGCACGGTGTAGTCCGACTCCCAGAAGTGCTTGTGGCCGAGGGGCGTGGAGGGGGCAACCGGACTGTCCTTGATGGCCGCCCAGAGCGGCGCCGTCCGCAATCGGTAGCAGGCGTTGACCTGGTGGAAGCGCTTGGCCGCACTGATGGCCTCATCCTGGCGCGGGTTCGGCAGGTTGGCCAGCACTAAGAGCGCGAGCGGCACCTCCATCGGCCCCTTCTCCGGCCGGGCGATCTCCCGTCCCCGGCACGAGGGGTCATAGTAGTTCTCATGGATACACCACACGGTGCTGTCCAGGACGTAGCGCGCGAATGTCCCGATCCCGGCCGCGGGCACCTGGTAGCGCGTCCCACGGGCAGCCCATAAGTACTGCGGCACATCCTCGAAGAAGCTGCGCCCGTAGCCGCCGGTGTACAGCAGCGGCCCGTGCTGGTGGAAGGAGTAGTCCTCCTTGATGCCCTCGTACCACGGCTGGCGGGCGGCGCCGTGCTGGATAGCGCACTGGCCGGCGATGGCCTCCTGCACCAGCGCGGCTCTCTCCGCATCGTTCGTCGCCAGCGCCAAGTAGAGGTGGTTCTGGGCCAGCCAGACCATGTTCTCCCCGGTGGCACGCTGGACTTCGCCTGGGGGTGCGTCCGTGGGCAGGAGCGCCACGTGCCAGATCACGTTCCGGCCGCGCGGCGCCTCCTCCATCAGCAGGTACCCTATGGTCTGCTCGATGTGCGCAACGGTGTCAGCGCGCAACGCTCCTTCCATGAGCAGCAGCGTCTCGCCGAGCTTGCGGGGCATGTGGATCTGCTGCTGCCACCAGCCCCCAGACGTCGGCCAGCCCGCCACGAGCGTGCCGGCGAACGAGAGTGACTGCTCCACCGCGCGCCCGAGCTTGGGGTCGCCGTGGACAGGCTGCCCGGGCGTGCGGAAGCCCTCCGCCATGGCCGCGACGCGGCTGACATGCTGCGACACGCGGAACTCTCGGCCTGATGGCGCCTGATAGTCGAGATCGCCCCAGCTGCCGTCCGGGCGCATCGCTTCGAGGGCAGCGCGGGCCGTCCGCTCGAGGTCGCGCAGGGAGGCGGCCACCAGAGGATCCTCCCGGTCCGCCTCGGCGCCCGTCCAGTAGTTCAGCAGGTTCCGCTTCAGCCGCGCGAAGTCCGCCTCTCCCCCCGCGCCGGCCGATTCCCTCAGGGCCGCGGCGAGCAGACAGGCAAGGAAGAACGCTGCGATGGCCGATCCCAAGAGCATACCGATACCTCACACCTTCCCGGGTTAGGGGGCCTCCCGCGGGAGGCCGTGCCAGAGTTATTTCCAGGCGCAGACCCTCCCTCCTCCGAACTGGGCTCGGGTGTGGTTGTCAGGAGGCGGTGGAACCGGCCTTGCAGGCGCCGGCCGAGCCAAGAATGGGCCGCCGCGGACAGCACTCGGCGGATGTGCTCTCAGCTCCTTACCGCCGCCGGCCCAGGATGCCGCGCATATTGTCGCCCAGGATGGGGATGAAGGTCTCATCCGGCAGATCGAGAGAGAGCAGCCGTCCGAGCTCCCAGGCGGGATCATGTCCCATGCCGTCGGTGCCGAAGATCAGGCGACGGTTGCCAACGCGCTCCAGCGTCTCCCGCCAGTCCGCCGGGTGGGTGAAGCTGCCGCACCATTCCAAGTAGACGTTCGGGTTCTCCTGCACGAGCGCCTCCGCGTCGGGTCGGTCGCTGGCGCCGGAGTGGCCGAGCAGGAAGATCGCGTTCGGGTACCGCGGCGCGATGTCGCGCACCATGCGCGGCGCGTTGTACTGGCTCTGCCAGGTGTGCAGCAATATCGGCAACCGGTGAGCGTCGGCATACTCCCACATCGGTGCGAAGCGAGGGTCGGTCACGGGGATGTGCCAGTAGTCGTTGAGCAGCTTGAACCCGACGTAGAACGGCCGCGAGAAGAACTCGTCCAGCCGTGGAAGCAGCTTCTCTGCGTACTCCGGGTTGAAGGCGAAGTACCCGCGGAAGCGGTCGCCGTAGGGACGCATGTGTTCTTCCAGATAGGTGTTGCCCTCAAGTGAGTCGAGCTGCGCGACTTCCATCCCGGCAACGATCATCGTGCGCACGCCGATGCCGTCCATGTTGTGCAGTGTGTCCCGCACGTGCGCGTCGAAGTCTGTGCGATGATCCCACCCCGAAGCAGTGCGAGGCAGGTGCGCGTGGGCATCCATGATATCCATCCCGAGCCGCTCTCGCCGCAAGAGGCGGTGCCAGAGACGATTCCCGACAACGGGCCGAGGGGTGCTGGGAGGCGGCTCGATCTCCAGCAGGCGCTGCAGATTGCCGTGCGCGATCAGGTCGGCATGTTCGGGGCTGATCTCCGCGTGCGCCAGGGAGGCGATCGCGGCACCGTTGTTCGACCTATAGCCGGCGCCGAAGATGATCCGCTCTGCGCTGAACCGGTGGACGAGGTACTCGATGGTGCGATAGGTGTGCATGAGGGCAGTCTCGGCGTACACATTAGGCCGCGCTTCCATCAGCTCGTATAGCACGGGGTAGTGCACCCACATGGGGTTGGTGACAATGATGGGCGTCTGCGGGAACTCTGCGGCGAAGCTCAGCACCTCTTCCTTCTTGACATCCTGCCAGACGTCGAGGAACAGCACCGGTTTCAGAGGCAGCAGCGTCTGCATGATGGGAGCGATGTCGCGCAGCGACCATCCGGACCCTTTTGGCCAGACGCGGAAGGCCCGCACGCAGTGCCCTTTCACGAGGTCCAGAAACCGGTCCATGGCGCCGCGCTCGCCAATCATCGCCGGCGCGATGGCGAACGAGGGGATCAACCGATCCTGAGCACCGGCGGCTGCGATCTCCCGGACCAACTGCTCATTGCCTGCCACCGGGCGCGGACCGCGTGCCTCCGTATGCCAGACGACCGCGCGATCTACCCCGAGCCGGTCCAGATGGGCCAGCAGGTCGGCAGCCGTTGGGAAGTCTGGGTGCTCGGGGAAGCCGGTGCCGATGTACTTGCTGGCGTCGAAGAGCGGCGGAAGACCGACCATGGCGTGTATGCTCCCCGCGAAAGTGAGTGGCTGGCGCGTACCAGCGCGGCTGGTCCTGTTCTCTGTGCTCCCCGGCACTCCTGTCAGCACAGGCCAGGCTGCGGGGTTGCTGTGCAGCCGCCGCCGGGCCAACCCCGATGGCCGGGTAACGCTGGTCTGAGGGGTTCAGTCGCCGCGTAACAAGGACAACCGGAGGCAGGCCACGCTTCGGACGCCGATATGCAATCTGGCGGAGCGAGCGTCAAGGACAGGCGCCAGCATGCTCGCGGAAGCTGCTAGAGATAGGCGGCTGCGAATCGCCGGCCCGCCGACATATACGCTCGGACGTTCTCAACCGGCGTGCCATTCCGGATCGAGTCTGAAGTGGACAGGATGAAGCGACCACCTCGGGAGGCGGCCTTGAGCGTATCCCGCACGGCCTCCTGTATCTGCGCAGGCTGCATCAACATGATGACTTGATATAGGTCCACGTTTCCCTTCAGGCAGACGTGATCGCCTACTGCTTCCTTTGCGGCGGCGAGGCCAGTATCACCAATGGGTGGCGGGGGAAGTGTCGAGACGCAGTCCGCGCTGCAGGCGGCCCAGTCCGGCAGTAGTTCACTGCACTTGCCGTCGTCGTAGAGGTGATAGAGTAGGCCGTGCTCGTGCACGATGGCGGCATTCTCTCTGACCAGAGGCAGGAAGACCTCGCGGTAGATGGCCGGTGACCAGCCCGCGCTGAGCGAGAAGTTGTACCAGGAGTCAAAGATGACTTCCGCTCCGCTGCCACAGGCCCATCGCAGCGCGCTCTGATGGTAGGAGTGGAAGAGGTGGAGTGCCTCGTCGAAGAACTGCCGATCTTCGTAGTACAGGATCATGCAGTTGTCTATGCCGAGGGCGTCAACTAGATAGTGATCCGCGCCCATGCTGGGGCGCAATTCCACCAGCGCTCTGTCTCCTGCTCGCTCTTGCTCAGCGCGCGCACGGCTGTAGTACACGGGGTCGGCCGGGTCCGGCAGGAGGTACCTCAGCCCGTCCAGGTCCTCTCGCGTCTTGACGAGGTGCTCGATGCGGTGAGGGTTCGGCGCGATGCCATAGGCCTCGCTCTTGCCGAGACGGTACTGGTCCCTGAGCACTCGAGCCGGCGTGCTGACCACGCGGCTGATGATCTCGTAGTCGCCGTGGGTTTCCTTCGCCACGCTCACGGAGACGTCGGCAAGCTGGCTGTGGTCGCGCTCCGCTGAGTAGATGTGATTGGGCAGCGCGCTGCTCACCGTGACGAGCGGGTCGTAAGGCATTTCCTCGGCGAGGTGGAGGTGCTCGTCCAGGCCCTGCCCGCCGTAGTGCTGCATGAGCCAGGCCCAGACGCGGGGCGCGTTGGGGATCCGGTCCAGGTCCTGGCCGCGCATCGCGCGCAGCAGGCGTTCTCGAACCGTCAATAGCTCGGCCATCCCACCCTCCCTAACCAAGATCTCCCATGGCAACTATAGAGTTTCCTGCATTCCGGCTGCGGGGTTGCTCCGCAGCCCCCGCTGGTATAGTGATACGAGCTATAGTGCAATAAACTCCCTGAGGCGTGACGCGAGGACAGCGCCTCGTCCTGTCCGGGAACTCATCTGGCTTCCAGGATGGAACAAGTCGCGTGTGTCGAGGGCCCGTAGGACCGCCATGAGAGCGCCGACCCGGTGATTGTGCCGTCTCTGTCCCACTCGTGTGGGGCCCATTTGCGCACTACTTGTGCGGACTGGCGAGCCACCTCTCCCCATCCAGCCAGTGCTCGCGCATCAGCCGCTGCTTCGTCCGCAACTGGGTGATGGTGTCCGGGCCCAGGAAGAAGGTATCCTCGTGCTGCCGATCCGGCGCCACCGAGAGTGCCTCCAGCCCCCCGCTCTCCAGCAGCGCGATCAGCTCGTTCGTGTTGTCCATCTCATCCCGCATCAGCTCGTTCCAGGCGAGGAGATCCGCATCGCCGGTCCAGGATTCCCTCTTCGGCGGGATACGGGGTCCGGTAGAAAGCGCGGTCCGGTTGCGATCCCGGATCACCTGACCGAAGTAGAAGTTGTGGCAAGAGCGAATGATGCTCGCCCACACCCGGAGTGCGGCGGCGAACCGTCGCAGCCAGGCGCCTTGCGGCGCCTCGCCCATCCCCTCTATCACCGCGGCCGCCCGCCGCGCCTCCGAGATTGCCCGCTGCACAGGGGCGAGCGCCAGTTGCTCCCCCCGCCCCAGGTCAATGCGGCCGCCGTGGAAGTCTATGTAATCAGAACGCGCTTCGCCCTCGTGGGGGTTGAAGATGTGAGGCAGGAAGTACTCCTCCTCCTCCGGCCTGAGTTCCTCGGGCGCGATGAGCAGGGGCCGGGTCAGATACCGCATCGACACCCCGAGGTAATGCGGATGGAACTCCCACGCCACCGCCTGCTTCAGCTGCAGGGCCTCGTGCCAAGCGTAGAGGGCTTCGAACAGGGCCTCCCCGCTGGCCTCTCCAGCCCACTGGCGGCACAGATCGCGCAGGAGATCGAGCCGCTGGCGCGTGCCCCGCGGCGCCGCAGCCAGCACCCGCGCATTCCCCCGACCCGCGGGATGACCGGCGCAGCGTTGTTGGGGGAATGCGCGCCTTGTGGCCTCCGCGATCTGGATCACCTTCGCCACTGCCTCCAGCGGTTCGCTGCCGCGCTCATACATGCAGCGGAAGTCCATCACCACCACCCGCACGTCCGGATCCAGTAGCCGATCGGCCGCGCGGATGGCGGCCAGCGGATCGAAGAGCCCGAGGACGGGGTAGAACCCATGCAGGCCCGTGCTCAGGTAGGCGACAGCGCGGTCGCGCTGATAGAAGCGCGTCCCCTCGGGCAGCATCCGCGCCACCAGCTCGTCTTC
>Ga0315280_10007746_pt1 | contig 14309 bp, 9 predicted proteins | sample YL17G06_40_MG_FD_203697 | JGI IMG/M metagenome (GOLD analysis project Ga0315280, IMG submission 203697) | Sediment microbial communities from Yellowstone Lake, YNP, Wyoming, USA - YL17G06_40 | ecosystem: Environmental > Aquatic > Freshwater > Lake > Sediment | place: USA: Wyoming | collected...
TGGTATTAAGAAGCCTGGCCGCTTCGGCCATGTTTCCTCTGGAGTTTTTAAGAGCATCAATGATTAGTTCCTTTTCATAGCTTTGCATTGCTTCTTCAAAAGAGAGTGAGGGGATTGTGCCAGATCGCTCTCCTGTTTGAAGGGTAGGAGGGAGATGGTAGCTGTGGATAACCCGATCCGTGCAAAAAAGGATAGCTCTCTCAATAGAATTTTCGAGTTCTCTCACGTTGCCCGGCCAATGGTATTGAATGAGCATGTCAATGGCGGGAGTTGAAATCCTTCGGACGTTCTTTTTATGTTTTTGGTTATATTTTTCAACGAAATAATCAGCCAAAAGGAGGATATCCGTCTTCCTCTCTCGGAGAGGAGGCATGAAGATGGGGAATACGTTCAGACGGTAATACAAGTCTTCCCTGAAAGTTCCCTCCTCAATTGATCTTTCCAGGTCTTTACTGGTTGCAGCAATGATGCGCACATCAACTCGAAGCGCTCGGTTACCTCCAATCCTTTCGAATTCCTTTTCTTGAAGAACTCTGAGAAGCTTCGCCTGTGCAGTAAGATTTAACGTTCCAATTTCATCAAGAAAAAGGGTTCCGCCGTCGGCCCTTTCAAATCTCCCCAGCCTCTGCTCAGTGGCTCCTGTAAAGGCTCCCTTCTCATGTCCGAAAAGTTCGCTCTCGATGAGTGTGTCTGGAAGGACTGCGCAGTTCAGTTTTAAGAAAGGCTTCAAGGCTCGAGAGCTATTGAAATGGATAGCATTTGCTACTAACTCTTTTCCGGTACCGCTTTCACCTCGGATGAGAACGGTTACATCCGTGTTCGCGATCCTCTCAATCATTTGAAAGACTTCAGTCATCTTATTGCTTGTCCCCACAATATTGTAGAGACTGTATCTCTCTTTTAATTTTTCCTTAAGGGTGATGTTCTCACTCAAAAGTTGTTTCTTTTCATCCTGGACCATCTGCTGGATCTTGAGACCTTGAGCAATCATGGAGGCAATGATGGAGAGAAGGCGAACATCTTCTTCAAAAGCAATCTCTTCGCTAAAGAGGCGATCGACACTCAATGCACCCAGAACGTTCGAACCATTTTTGATGGGCACACAGATAAAAGAAATATCACTCTTCGTCAGATTTTCTCTCGACTGGGTCCGATTAAGAAAGAGCAGTTCCTTTTCAATTTGAGGAACCACCATAGGCTCGCCTGTTTCTACGACCTTTCCAGTGATACCTTCACCAACGAGGTATTTTCCTCTTCCTATTTCCTCTTCAGTCATTCCATGAGCGGCTCGGATCTCCAACTCTCCGGTCATGGGATTTAAGAGTGTAATCGTTCCCCGATTCATCCCCAAGCGAGCATGGAAAGTATAAAGGATATTTGAAAAAACTTCCTGGCAATCAAAGCTTGAGCCAATGAGTTGGCTAATCTCATAGAGGACGGTAAATTCTTTGAGTTTTCTTTCAAGAGAGATGACGAGTTTATCCGGAGGAAAACCTTGGGTTTTCTTGGCCACCGCACGAATAGGTATTATCGGAACAACTCCGTTCAATGGATGCTAACCTCCAGTTCAAAGACGAGATTAAATCTTATGAGCAATCCTTATGCCAGTTGATAGGGCTTCAGTATTTAATTGGGTTTCATCAACATTATCGAATGGTTGGTTGTGATTGAGTTAAGAAAATTTATTGTAGAAGGTTGTTATCTGAAAAGGGGTTCTTGTTGGATTTTGGGCAGTCTGTTAAGAAACAACCAGGTGATACCCAATCTGATGAGGGAGGAATGACCTAAAGTACTAATATGTGAAAATTATCATATTGACAAGGGAAAAGCTTTATACTAAAAGTGGTTCATCTGAGGGGGATGGGGGCGTTAAGCATAATCTTCACATAGTTACCTGAATTAAATTCTCGACTTTCTAATTAGGTTGTTTCCGATAAAACCAAACACGTGCCCTTTTCGCCTCCCCCTTGATGGGGGATGAAAGGGTGGGGGTGGAGGAAATTATGAAATGGGATCCCCAGAAGATGCCCCAATGAAGCCTCCAAGGGGATTCTTGAATCCTTTTGGAGGCCCCTTCTTTAATTTTGTCTCTTAAATTCCTCTTTATTAAGAATTGAACCGTACCATTGACACTCATTCCAACGGATTTAATCTAATGACCAGAAAGGAGGGAAAGATGAAAAAGAAATTAATCTTTGAACTAATTATTTTGGCATTATTTACGTCAGTGATATTGGCTGGACCAACCTTTGCAGCCGAACCGGTCGTAACATGGAAAGTGTACATACCCTTCCATGAAGGATTGTGGCATCATAAAACTGCGCAAATCTGGGCAGATGATGTTTTTAAGATGAGCGGCGGCCGGATGGAGATCGATCTCATCGGTCCCATTGGAGCTGAATATCCTGTTGATATCTTTAGTACCGTTCAAAAGGGCATTGGGGACGCTGGCTATACATCGCCGGTTTTTGTGGTTCCAAAATTTCCGGCGGCCATGCTTTTTGCTGGATCCCCAGCCTTTTTTGACCTGATGGGTTATTTCACGTGGATGCATGCCTATGGTGGGAAGGAACTCTTACAGGAGACCTATGGGAACGCCCTCAAAGTGTTTCCTGCGGGTTTGTTCTGGGCAAAGGTTGGCGGTTGGGGCAACAAAAAAATCGAAAACCTCAGCGACTTCAAAGGGCAAAGGTACAGACCTACTGTTCCGACTTGGGGAAAAATCCTATCCGAGGCAGGTGCGTCTATGGTAATGGTCCCATTAGGGACTGATGTCATTTTCTTCTTCGAGAGGGGAACGCTTGATGCAGCAGAGAGTTTGACTCCTTGGACGGACATGTTAATTGGTTTCCACAAATTCCGCCAATACTGTTACTTTCCAGGGCTTCAGCAGATTGCTGGATTCTTTGAACTTCTTATAAACAACCGAAAATGGGAAGCTCTGCCCTCTGACCTCAAAGAGATTGTCAAAGGAGCCTGTGATGCGGCCATGACAAGATCCCTAACCAACTGGCTCTTAGATGATACCAAGGCCATTAATCTTCTGAAGGATCAGGGCAAAGTTACTGTGGTGAAGTATCCAAAGGAGATGCAACAGGAAATCCTGGATAAGTTTGTCGCCCAATATGATGGCGTGAAGGACCCAATGTTTCAGAAGGTGTGGAAATCCCAAAAAGAGTTCATGAAGATTTATGTTCCCTACATGAAACTTCAACAAGTTGATGCAGAGGTAAAATTAAAATGAAGGGTTGGAATAATGGAATGTTAGAATAATGGAACAGTGGGTAACAAGTTGTGTATGCGCTAAGCGCTTTGCGCTATGCGTTTCATTAGGGAGGAGGCGTACATGAAAAAGAAACTGATCGATAGAAGAAATTTTATGAAGTCAACGGCAGCTGGGGTTGGTGGGTTCTTCTTGTTGGGTTCTTATCAAAACAAAGCTCAAGCAAAGGAAACAGACAAAAAGATTATCTACCGCACCCTTGGGAAGACAGGGATAAAAGTTCCAGTTGTCAGCATGGGTATGGTTAATGCCGGCAATCCAAATCTTGTCCGGGCAGCGCTGGATGCCGGTATTGTTTATTTAGACACTGCCCATGCCTATCAAAGAGGCCAGAATGAGGCGTTGGTGGGAGAAGTGATCAAGGGTCGCTCACGGGATTCTTATATCGTCGGCACTAAAGTTGAGTCCCCCCAAAATAGAATAACGTTTCTTTATACAGATGAAGCAACGGAAGAAGCTTTTTTAAAAGGGTTGGACGCGAGCCTCAAACGTTTGGGACTGGATTATCTGGACATTCTCTACCATCATCGGGTAGGGCGAAGAGAATCAGCGCTCTTTGAACCTATACTAAATGCGATGGAGAAGGCGAAAAAAAGCGGAAAAGCCCGATTTGTTGGTGTTTCCACCCACCGGAATGAATCGGAGGTAATTCAGGCAGCCATCGATTCTAAATTTTACGAGATCGTTCTGACCGCTTACAACTTTAAACAAAAGCACTACTTACAAGTGAAGGAAGCCATTGCCAAGGCAGCCCAATCTGGTTTGGGGATTATTGCGATGAAAGTGATGGGAGGGATGGTTTCCCAAGATCCTCTAAGGCCCATAAATGCCGGTGCTGCTCTGAGATGGGTCCTTCAGGACCATAATGTTCATACCGCTGTCCCTGGATTCTGCACTTTTGAGGAGATGAAAACCGACCTCTCGGTTATGGAAAATCTTACCCTAACCGATTCTGAGAAGGAATATCTGAAAACCGCATCTTCTTCCCCCGGGATGTATTGCCAGGGTTGCGGGCAATGTGAAAAACAATGTCTTGCCAAACTCCCAATTCCGGACCTTATGCGAGCGTATATGTATTGCTACGGCTATAGAAAGCCCGGTATGGCACAGGAGCTTGTTGTCTCTTTGGGTCTGCCAAGTCATGTTTGTGAAGATTGCGGACCGTGTCCGGTTAAATGTTTAAATGGGTGGAATGTTGCAGGAAAGATTCGTGATGTGGCACGGCTGCGCGATGTGCCGTCGGAATTTATTGCATAACATCGGTTTCTAATTTTCTATTTGTCCATATTCGCAGGCTAAAGCCTGCGGCTATCTTTACAATAATTGGGGATAGGTTCGCATTTCCAATAAGAACCCGTCCCTAATTTTATCCTGGATAGAGTGGAGAAGAAACGAGGGAAAACTGAGGGGAAAAACTCGGTCTTGACAAAATGTTCAATATGGCATATTATCTTACTAAAAGTAAGATAAAAAGGAGTTCCTCTATGCCTACCATCACAGCGCGTTCCCAAAAGGCCAAGATTACGATCACATTGAATAGTGATCTGGTTCGTCAAATCGATCAGCTACTTGACTCGCCCGAAGCAAGTTCTCGTAGCCAATTGGTAGAGGAAGCGGTACGCCGGTGGCTGAGTGATCAAGCTCAAAAAGAATTTGAACGCCAAACAGAAGAATATTACCTTTCCCTCTCCAAGGCAGAACGCAGTGAGGACAGACGGTGGTCTAAGATAGCCGCCCGTTCAGCCAGACGTTTGTGGGAAAAATAGAATTATGACATATCCGCGCCGAGGCGAGATTTATTTGGTTAAACTGCCAGGTCATCCTTCTGATAAAAAAGACCGCCCCGCCCTTGTCGTTTCCTTGGACGTCCGGAATCGTTTGGCGAATGATATCATTGTTGTACCTCTCTCTACTACCCTTCGACCGGCTCCAACGCATGTGGAATTACCTGCCGGAGAGGGGGGCCTCAAAGAGACTTCGATGGCAAAGTGTGAGCAGGTGACCACTCTGGACAAGTCCTTTCTCATCCGCGGCCCCTTTGCTGGAATGATCAGCTCTTCTCTCATGAGCGAAATTGAAAAAGCCATTCAACGGGCCATAGGAATCTTGGCAGTATAGATATCGATCTGTTTGAAAACAGAAGATCTTTATCACTTCCACAAAGGACGGGATCCCCACTTATAAAAGGGGGCGCAGATGAGGGTCCCTTTCATAAGGGGGATGAAGGCGGAATAAATTTAGGGATTATGATTCGATGAATCTGAACTGAGAGGGAGTGAAATGATGAAAACGATTTGCTTGATATTTGGGATAATTGTTTTTTTGTGGGTTCCAGGGGCAGAAGCAAAAGGCTTTAGATTTCCTGAGATAAAAGGATGGAAGCAATCAGGGGAGATTCAGACATTTATACCTAAAACTCTTTTCGAATATATCAACGGAGCAGCGGATCTCTATTTGGTGTATGATTTTCAGGAATTGAAGGTGGCAGAATACCTGAATGAAAAGAAAGCCTCAGTTACCGTTGAGATTTATCGACACAAAACTCCCACCTATGCCTTTGGAATCTATAGTCAGGAGCGGAATCCCAAGGCAAACTTCATCAACGTAGGGGCTCAGGGTTATGTTGAGGAAGAGATTCTAAATTTTATAGCAGGGCCATACTATGTAAAGATCACCGGCTACAAAATCGAATCCGGAGCACAGGAGGTGCTGATTTCTTTTGCTAAGGAAGTTTTAGAGAACTTAGGAGAGAAGGGGATTCTCCCCGCTCGATTGAATTCTTTTCCTCGAGAGGGAAAAGTGAAGAATTCAGAAAAATTTATTGCCAAAAACTTTCTGGGTTATGCCTTTTTACATTCTGCCTTCACTGCGGATTACGAACTTTCTGAGAAAAAATTTAAACTCTTTGTCATCAAGGGAGTAGATCAAAAAGTTTGTAGTGAAATGGTTCAGAGATACCTCCAGCAAACTGGAAATACCAAGAAAAATATTGCAGAAGGTATTTATACGATATCCGATCCTTATCATGGAGAAATAGGGTTTCACTGGAAAGGGAAATTCATCTGGGGTATATTTAATTTTAATGATTATTCGCTTCGCTCAAAATACTTGAAACTTTTTGAAGAGATGTTGAGTAGGGAATAACCGCATTACTTAAGAAACGATAAAATAGAAGGAATGGAGTGACTCGTGAGCAGACACAATCGAATGATTACAAGACGTAAATTCCTTAAAACCGCTGCCGCAGGGATGGCCTTAGGCCTTGTCGGCAGTCCTTCTTTTTCAGTGGCAAAGGAGGAATATGACCTCGCTGTAATTTCCGGTGAACCTATAGCCACCACGAGAAAAGCGCTTGAGGTTTTAGGAGGAATTTCTCGATTTGTTAAAAAGGGACAGCGTGTAGTCCTTAAACCAAATATGTCCTTTTCCAGGACGCCTGAATTCGCCACCACTACCCATCCTTTAGTCGTTGCAACAGTGGCTCAGGCTTGTATTGAAGCAGGGGCCCAGCAAGTTTTGGTTTTAGATCATACGCTCCAAAGGGCAGAACTTTGCCTTGAGAGAACAGGTATTCGAGATGCATGTAAAAACATACCCGGTGTTCATGTTCTTGCGCTTCAAGAAAGAAAGTTTTTTCGTGAGATCAAGATTCCCCAGGGAAAAGTCCTGGAACGTGTGCAGGTCATTAAAGAAGTCTTAGACAACTCTGTGTTAATCAATATTCCCATTGCTAAGTCTCATTCCGCCACAGGTGTGAGCATAGGCATGAAGGGGCTCATGGGTCTCATTTGGGATCGAGAGAGTTTTCACTCTCAATACAATATTAATCAGGCGATTGTAGATTTGGCTACCGTTATAAAGCCACAGCTCACTATCCTCGATGCTACCCGGGTTTTGACCTCGGGTGGACCTGGCGGTCCCGGAGAGGTTAAGAAGCCCAATCTCATCGTCGCCGGTATTGACCCTGTGGCTGTGGATTCATACGGGGTGAGTGTTGCTCCCTGGTATGGTCAAAACTTTAAAGGCCGTCAGGTTGAACACCTGCTCGTTTCTCACCAACGAGGTTTGGGAAAGATTGACGTCGAGCAGCTTAAAATCTTTAAGGAAAAAGCATGAGGACTATCATCCAGGCTCTTTCCCTTCTCCTTTTCTCTGTCTTTTTTGTCCTCGCTACCTATAAACTGCCGAATTGGTTGCCAGCAGATATTTATTTGCGTTTAGATCCTCTATTGGGACTTAATGCTGTTTTCGCTGCAAGAGAGATCATTGGCCGGGCTCTTTGGTCCCTCATCACCATCGGAGCCACGCTCATCATTGGCCGGTTCTTCTGTGCCTATGTATGCCCCATGGGCGCCTCCATTGACTTTCTGGACCTTCTTTTCTTCCGTAAGAAAAAACGCCAAGGCATTAAGCTGGAGTCCAGCCTCCGAAAGGTAAAATATTTTTTACTCATCATTTTTATCATGGCTGCACTAACGGGTCTCTCTCTGGCTTTCCTCATGGATCCCATGGCACTTCTCACGCGGTTTTATACTTTCTTCATCTATCCTCTGGCGATTACCCTGATCAATCTCATCTTGGATTGGCTGCGTCCCCTGTTCCAAGCACTGGGATGGGTAAACTTGTCTCACCTTCACTATTTTCAGTCTCTCTATTATATGACTGCCATCACACTCCTGATCTTTGGAGGAATTATCATTCTTAATCGCCTCGTCCCGCGCTTCTGGTGTCGTTATCTATGCCCATTAGGAGCTTTTCTCAGCTTGATCTCACCTCTTGGACTTTTCAAACGCCGGGTTAATGAAGATTGCAATGAATGCCTGAAATGTCAGAAGGCCTGTCCCATGGGAGCTGTCGCAGAGGATCCAAGGGGAACCCATCGTCCTGAATGTATCCAGTGCCGGACCTGCGCTAAAGTCTGTCCACAGAATGCCATCACTTTTCCAGTCTCTCTTTCTTTAGGTGGAGAATATTCGAAGGTAGATTTTTCCCGCAGAGGATTCGTCTATTCCTTAGCCGGAGGGCTGGCTGTCGGTTTTGTGGCTACCCAGAGTCCTTTCACCCTCAAGCAGAGTAAACACCAGCTCATCCGGCCACCCGGCGCCATTCCTGAAACTGAGTTTTTGCGTACTTGTATTCGTTGCGGGGAATGTATGAAGTCTTGCTTAACCAATACGCTTCAGCCCTGTCTTTGGGAGTCGGGCTTCTCGGGCTTATGGACGCCGAAGATGGACTCGCGTTTAGCCCCTTGTGATCAGAACTGCTATGTCTGTGGTAAAGTCTGTCCGACCCAAGCGATACGATCTCTCTCGTTGGAAGAAAAGACCCACGCCAAGGTGGGTACGGCTGTTTTAAAGAAAGAGATGTGTTTGGTATGGGCTCAGAATAAGATCTGCCTCATCTGCGATGAAATCTGCCCGTACAACGCTATTGTCTTTCGACCTGTAGAAGGTTATCGTCGACCCATTGTCATTGCCTCAAAATGTAATGGTTGTGGTTTTTGCGAACAGAGATGTCCTGTCAAAGGAGAATCGGCAATCGTCGTTGTGCCAAACGGTGAGATTCGTCTGAAAGAAGGGTCCTATGTGAAAGAGGCCAAGAAACTCCAGTTAGAGTTTAAACCCGACCCTGGCGATGATAAGTTCATTCTGGAAGAATCCGGATTTAAGATCGAAGAGAAAAAAGGGAAAGAGAATATTCCTCCAGAAAGAAAACCCCAACCCAAGAAACCCAAAGGATTTCTATAAAATACCTTGCTTCGTTCCTTGATAATGTAGCTCTCTTAGACATCTTTCGCTATTCTTAAAATCAACACTGAAACTCTAATCCGCAAGCTTCTTCCTGTAACATTGATTTTAAATTTTCATTCCACAATGCAACATTTCAAGTCTAAATCGTTTAGCGTACGCCAGACTAACGATCGATTGTCATCCAATAATTATTTTTGAGACAAAAAATGTCACAATTCTTCCTTTATTAAAATTTCAATTCTCAAGCAAATCTTTAAAAATCAATAGGTTCAAACATCCAGTCCCATTCTGGCATTGGAATTGCTTATGAGATATTAGAAAAAATTGGAATTAACATTGTCGACAAAGCCAAACCACGAGTAATCGTGGGACGCCTGCCCGCAGTAACCGGTGGGGGGTACGCTGATCCAGAGATGGAGAAGGCGGGGAAAGTCACGCCTGCGTGCCTGTGCGCTGGAGCGCTTCGGCGCGCAAGCGTGCCGAAACGCCTGCCTCCCTTAGGCAGGCGATAAAGCATGCGGGAGTGTCTGCCAACCGAAGAGCCTAACTATCATTGACAGGCACTACGGCTTGCAGCCATGGGTCCCAAATCACTGGGATGGCCGGGTTGCCGAAGCACCTGCCTGCCGGTAGACAGGAAAGGAATTTTGCGGGGCCCATGGTCTATTGTGACACGGGCTTTGTATTTTTCGGGACATTCGGGCTCGGACAACGGAGTGAATTCTATGCCCGTCCTAAGGCAAGGTATTATAAAAGAAGAAATACCAAATTTAGAGATGTTGAAAGCTTAAATATGAAATTTTCCGATTATAAAGTTCTTGTAGTGGATGATGAGGAACCAATGAGGAAATTAATTGTGACTTTATTGTCTCAAAAGGGACATCAATGCACAGCCGCAAGTAACGGTCTTGAGGCGCTGGATAAAATTAAGAAAAACAAATTTGATGCCGTAGTTGCTGACATCGTCATGCCCGAGATGGATGGGCTTGCCCTAACGAGAGAACTTTCAAAACATTATCAAAGCCTTCCTGTAATGATCATGACAGGGCATGCGGATGAATATTCAGCAGAAACTGCTATTGCTTCGGGCGCACGAGAATTTATTAACAAACCATTCTCGATTGCGGAATTTATCATCCGATTTCATAAGATGATGCGTGACCATAGAGGGGAGGAGGCGTTGCTGGCTCTTTCCCTCACTGATGAGCTTACAGGTTTGTATAATCGGCGAAGATTCTTTGTTTTGACAGAGCAGTGTTTAAAGGTAGCCATTCGGGCAAAGAAAAGACCGCTGCTCCTTTTCATCGATATGGATGATTTAAAATGGATTAACGACCACTATGGACATCATGAAGGAGACCAAGCATTAATAGACTTTGCCAGCATCCTTAAAAAGACCTTTCGTGAGTCGGATATTATTGCTCGGATTGGAGGAGATGAATTTGTAGTTCTATTAGAATCCACTGATGAGAACGGTGAGATACTAATAACTCGCTTGTATGGAAATGTGAAAGGTTATAATGCCAAGCGGTCCCAGCGCATACTATCGATTAGTGTGGGAACTGCTCAGTTTGACCCTGAATATCCTATTTCGACAGATGAACTCCTTTCTAAGGCAGATGCCTCGATGTATGCCCAGAAACGGAGAAGGTGGAAGAAACACTCCTTTTAAACCTCTTACTTCCTTCTCCCATCGATTAAGTTATGAGAGATCAAAAATTAGAAAGGCGGGAGAGCAGACTTCTCGCTCTGAAAATAAACCTTAACGTTGCATTGAAAAGGTGGTTGGGTATACTTCCAAACCTTCACCAAGCGGTTTTTTGACCTGTTTTATGGGAAACAGGTGATATCACCTAAGGTGATTTCTGTGATATGCTCGGAAGCTTGGCAGCAAAACGCTTAAAGGTGCCGCTGTAAAGGTTTTCTATCACACCCAACCACCTTTTGTGACCGTTCTTATTCAACTGTAAGGTAAATTTTCATTCTCCTTTGTGAGTGATAGGTTCATGTATGTTCTAACAGGAATCGTTAACGTTTAGAGTAGTCTTAGAGTGAACATTTGTAGGTGTTGTTCACACCCACTTTCCAGAGGACTCCTTCCCGAAGTCTTCAGGGAACCGTTTTACATTCGAGAATTGTGACCCTCAGAATTCTAAGCAAGAAAGAGGCAGGTCGGTTTATTAAGAAAGTTTAAAAATTTCGGTATTTATTAGTGACAGGCAATCTTCGGTCTTTTCCTAAGGCTCGGTGGGTGATCTTTACGCCGGGAGGACTTTGTCTTCGTTTATATTCATTCCGGTCAACCATATTAATTACTTCTTTAATCATATTTTCCTTGAATCCCATCTTGGTAATATCTCTAACCTCTTTGTCCTCCTCAACATAGGCCTGAAGAATAGGGTCGAGGACAGGGTAGGGGGGAAGGGAATCCTCATCCTTTTGGTTTGGCCTCAATTCCGCAGAAGGGGGTTTGATAAAAATATTTTTTGGGATAATGGCCTTTCCTTCTTTTTTATTTCTGAGTTCCGTCAATTCATAAACCAAAGTCTTTGGGACATCTTTCAAGACAGCATACCCTCCCGCCATATCTCCATAGAGCGTGCAATACCCCACGCTCATCTCACTTTTATTTCCGGTAGTTAAAACGAGCCACCCGAATTTATTGGAGAGGGCCATGAGGATGTTCCCCCGAATGCGAGCCTGAATATTTTCTTCAGTGACATTAGGCTTCAACCCTCTGAAGGATGAAGAAAGGGTCTTTAGATAAGCCCGAAATATCTCTGTGATTGGAATCTTCAGGAGACGAATACCAAGGTTTTTGGCCAGAAGTTCGGTATCCTCGATGGACCCCTTGGAGGAATATTGAGAGGGCATGGCCACTCCTATCACTCCTTTCTTCCCCAGGGCATCTACAGCGACAGCAGCGGTCAGAGCGGAATCAATGCCTCCGCTCAGACCGATCAGGACCTGCTTAAATCCATTTTTTCGAATGTAGTCTCCTGTTCCAAGAACCAAGGCAGTATAAATCTCACTGAGGCGATCTAATGGCTTCGAATCCTTTTTTGGAATTGAAGGTTTTTTTCTAATTGAATGGGTTTGATTTGTAAGCTCAATTTTCCTCAACCCCTTTTCCTCTTCAGAGAATCTCTCTCTCCTGATTCGGGGATCGTGAAGCCGCATTCGAAAGACCGCTTCCATATCGAGGTCTGATAGGATCAAATCTTCTTCAAATTGTCTTCCTCGAACCATCAACTCCCCTCTTTGGTCGAAGATGAGGCTTCCTCCGTCGAAAACCAATTCATCCTGGCCTCCCACAAGATTGCAGTAGGCAACGATCGCCGCGTTATCCGAAGCCCTGGTCGAGATCATTTTCTCCCGGAAAGCACATTTTCCAGCATGGTAAGGTGAGGAAGAGATGTTGACGATCAGTTCTGCTCCTCCATATAAGGTTTGAGTGCGGATGGGATCTCCAGGATACCAGAGGTCTTCACAGATACTCAGACCAATGGGAGTAGATTTGAGGGTAAATATAAAATTTTCTTTTCCTCCTTGGAAATATCGATCCTCGTCAAAGACGCCGTAATTCGGGAGATAGATTTTGGAGTAGACATCGATCAACTTTCCATCGTGAAGGAGAGCTGCAGAATTGAAAATATCCCCATCCTTATTTACAAAACCGACGACAACAGTGATAGATGAAGTAGCTTTGGCGATTGTTTTAACGGCTTTTAAATTGGCCTCGATGAACTTCGGCATGAGCAAAAGGTCTTCAGGAGGATAACCCGTGACAGCCATCTCCGGGAAGGCCAGCAGGTCTGCCCCCATCCTCTTTCCTTTTGCAATGTAGCCCAAAATCTTTCTTGTATTTCCTTCGATGTCACCAACGATCGTGTTGATCTGGCAAAGGCCAATTCTAAGTGTCCGCATGCTTCACCCCTTAAGAATGCATAGCGCAGAGCGCAAAGCGCATAGTGTAAAATTCATAATTCATAATTCATAACTCATAACTCTTAACTCTTAACTTTCTTCTTCCGATACCAGTACCTCTTTTTTAATGTTATATCTTTCCATTTTACCACGGAGGGTGCTTCGATGGATCCCCAGTAGCATGGCGGCCTTGAGCTGATTCCCCTTTGTTTTTTGAAGGGCGCGAAGGATCAAGCCTCTTTCCATGCTGGAAATCATGTCCAGATCTTTTGAGGTCGCAGGGGCTTTTGAGAGTTCTTCGAAGAGGGCGTCAAGGAGATCCTCAACATTCTTCTTGCTCAATTCCTCTTCCGCTTCTCGTTTTTCCCACCCTTTTTCGAAGAGGAGTTGATCCTCAAGAATCCATTCCCCTTGGCAAAGCACCATCGCCCTTTTGAGAACATTCTCCAGTTGACGTACATTTCCTGGCCACCCATAAGAAGTAATTTTCTCCATGGCTGAAGGAATAATTCCGACAATCCCCTTCTTCATTTCCCGGTTGAATTTTTTTAAAAAATAGGAGACCAGTTCAGGAGTGTCTTCTTTCCTCTCTCTCAGGGGTGGGATCGTGATGGAGACTACATTGAGTCGGTAATAGAGGTCTTCCCTAAATTTCCTGCTCGAAATGGCTTCCTCTAAATCTTTATTCGTAGCAACGATAAACCGGATGTTTACCTTGATCGTTTCCATTCCACCCAGCCTTTCAAAGCTCTTTTCCTGAAGGACCCTCAATAGTTTGGCTTGGGTGGAAAGAGACATATCACCGATCTCATCGAGGAAGATCGTTCCTCCCTGACACTGTTCCAGTTTTCCAATGCGGCGGGACGAGGCGCCGGTGAAGGATCCTTTCTCATGACCGAAGAGTTCGCTTTCAAGAAGGGTATCCGGAATGGCTGCACAATTGACTGGAAGGAAAGGTTGGTTCGCACGGAGACTATGATGATAGATCGCCCGGGCGATCAATTCTTTACCTGTTCCACTTTCCCCTCTGAGGAGCATGGTGACATCGCTCGGGGCGACCTGGCCAATCATTTTATAGATCTCTTGCATCTTGGGAGAAGATCCAACAATCCGTTCCTCCTCACCCTCTGGAGCTGCCAGTGGAGCATAGGTAACCTCCTCTTTCATCATTTTTCTTAATGCGAGGGCCTTTTCAACCAGCCCATTCATCTGAGGGATGGGAAAGGGTTTTAAGATATAGTCGAAAGCTCCATACTTCATGGCTTCGATAGCGGTATCAGTGGTCCCGTAGGCGGTCATAATGATCACCAAGGATTTTGGATCGATCGATTTAATCTCCTTTAGTACAT
>Ga0315280_10007747_pt1 | contig 14308 bp, 11 predicted proteins | sample YL17G06_40_MG_FD_203697 | JGI IMG/M metagenome (GOLD analysis project Ga0315280, IMG submission 203697) | Sediment microbial communities from Yellowstone Lake, YNP, Wyoming, USA - YL17G06_40 | ecosystem: Environmental > Aquatic > Freshwater > Lake > Sediment | place: USA: Wyoming | collected...
TGCGCCAGTCGGCGTGAGCCGGAAGTCCCGTTGTGTTCCCTGACCGGGGGTTTCTGGCGCGGCCAGGACGCCGCCGCCATGCGGGCCCGGATCCGGGCGATTTACGAGAAGGCGAACCCGCCGCGCTGAGCAGGCGCTTCACTGGAAAATCGGGGACAGGCTACGGCGTCCCATAGCCGTTAACTTGAGAGTCGTTTGCCTGATTGTTGGCAGGATGGCGATTCGACGGCTATCCCGTGCCCATGGCGGGTGCCTTCGCACAACGGCGTTTCGGGTCAACTTCCGAGTGACCGACGACTCGCTCGGAACCGCGGGACGGCATCGGGAGGTTTCGTTGTATTATGGCGGGTCCTGGCTCTGTGAACGGGGCCATGAAGGGAACAGCGTATCAGAGCGCGTTCATCTGGCGACGGTTGCGGTTTGACCCGCAAAGACGCACCTTGTACGTCTAGCCTTCTTCAAGGGCATGACTCCGAGCACTTCGGAACGTCCGGCCGTCACCAGCAGCCCCGACGCCGAACATTGTATCGCAGCACGCGGTCACGCAAGGGGCCTCAGCGCCTCAGCGTCTCGTTACCGGCCTCGCGACGCCGTTGCTCATCAGGCCGCGCTCAAGGTTCTCAAAACGTTTCCACGTTTCATCGCGGCGGTATCTGCGGATCTCGGTATCGCCCGGCTTTCCCGCGCGCAGATCCGGCTCTGCGTCGATGATCTCCTGCGCGATGGCAACGCACCAGTCCGTGCCGAACCGGGTTTCATCCTTCAGCACCGGATGCTCGCGGCCGGCGATCTCCGCAGCGCATACTTGATCCCACCATTTCTGAATGCGTTGTAACTCTTCGCGCAACGGGCCTGGCCGGATATACTCCCCGTCGATCACGCCGTTATGCAGCACGTCCGCCGCTTCCATGAACCGGCGATGCCTCTGATCGGCTTCCTCGAAATGCTTCCGGCATAGCCCACTCATGTACAGCGGTTCCTCGCACCGGAATTTCCTGCACACCTTGCGCTTTGCCATAGATCAATTTTCCCACCGAACGTATTGGAGCGCCGGGGCGCGCGGATCGGTGTATGACAGGACGATATCTGGCCTGTCGCGAACAGCAAATTGCACCTTACAACGGAGCGCATGCAGTTGCACGCCCGTCAGGTGAACGGTGTGTCGAAGCACGCGGAGGTATCGTTGCTAGCGGTCGAAGTGCCCTGCCCATGCTTTCGGGCGGCTGACGGCCTATCTGGAAGTTGGACTGGCGCCGCTGCCCGCAGTACTCCGGCGGCTCAGGCTACTTCGAGCTTCTTCTTGGCCGTTTCCAGGCGCTCTTGGAGGCCAGTGACCTTCCTGTTCTGCTTCGGCACCGGCTGCTCGGTGCGGTGCTCGACCTGTTCGGACTTCGCTGCCAGCCTCTGCTTGCCGAACTTCTTAGCCTTCGGCTCGGCGCCAGCTTCATGCCGGAAGGCGGTGACGCCTCGCAGCAGCGGCGGGACCGATCCGGAGTATAATCCTCGCTGACAGAATCTGAGGGCCAGCTCTAAATAGTGCGGGCCCGCGTTAAAAGGAGATTTGCATGCGTAATCGCGAAAAGCGCCTTATCTGGATGCCTGTGGTGCTCGCGCTCGCAGCTTGTGGGTGCGGCGCGCAGAAGTCCGCCTGGACGGAACCGGCGGTGGTGATCGAACGGGAGCCCGGCGTGGAAGAACTGGCAGCTTACCCGCCGGACGGGCAAACCGTGCAAGTAAACCCTCCCGGCTTCACTTGGACTCCCAACGAGAAGGCGAAGGCATACCGGCTGGAAGTCCGCCGTGCATCCGAGCATTCGCGAAGCATCCTTTCCACGGAACCGCAACGTTCCACGGTTTGCCCGCTGCCGCATGCGTTCGAGCCCGGCGACTACGTCTGGCAGGTGGTCTACCTCGACGGCAACGGCGTTGTGAACGGTGCTTCGAGGATGCGCCGGTTCGCAGTGGCCAAGGGGCTCACGCCGCTGGTGATGCCGGATGTGGCCCGGCTCAGGGAACAGCTCGCGAAAGTGCGGCCGCGGCTGTTTTTGTCGGGAAACCGGTTGGCCGAATTCAAGGCGGCGGCCTCCGACAACCTGCCGCAGTGGAAGGCATTTCTGGAGGCTGCCGATGCCGCGCTGGCCGAGAAGCCCTATGCCGAGCCGGCCGGATACCCATCGGCCCAGTTCAACGTCGATGAGTGGCGGAGGATTTATACTCCGGCAAAGACCGGCAGCTCGCACTTGGCTCGGGTCGCCCTTGCTTACAGGATCACCGGCGACAGGAAATACCTGGAGGCGGCGCGCCGCTGGATGCTGACGTTTGCAGGCTGGGACCCGCGCGGTGTCACAAGTCATAAGGTCCGGCAGCCCAACGGTTCGGAGGGCAACGACGAGGCGTCGATGCCGATCCTGGACCGCATGGCCCTCGCCTGGGACTGGGTTGGCGGTCAACTGACCGCCGGCGAGAAGGCGAAAGTACTCGCCGCCATGACGGAGCGCGGCAACCAGGTCCTGGAGCTTCTACAGAGAATCGACTTCCTCACCCATCCATTTTCCAATCACGAGGGCCGCGTGCTCGCGTTCCTCGGCAATGCGGGCGTATCGTTTCTAGGCGACATCCCCGACGCCGAGAAATGGCTCGATTACGTGCTGCGCTGCTACCTGACCTCCTATCCAGGGTGGGGTGGCGACGAGGGAGGATGGGCGCAGGGGCTGAGTTACTGGGGCGGCTACGTGAACTATCACACGGGGTTCGCCGAGGCGCTGCGGGGCGCCACCGACGTCGATCTGTTCCGCCGCCCGTTCTACCGCAACACCGGATACCTAGCGGTCTATTGCATGCCGCCATATGCCGAGCGCGGAGCCTTCGGCGACGGTTCAGACCGTGGGCCGGGTGGGGGCCAGCGATCAATACTGGAAAGGCTTGCCGAGGCCTTCGACGACCCGGTGCTGCGGTGGACGGCGCAGTCCATCCCGTCCCAAAGAAGGGGGCGGACGCAGGGCACTCCGGCCCAGTTCGGAATCGAGACCGTCGGCTCGGTGCTGCGGATCAGGCCGGCGGGTGCGGGTGAGCCCAAAACGGAGCCTCCGACGAAACTCGATGGATCGAGGTTCTTCACTGACATCGGCTGGGTGGCAATGCACTCCGCCCTTGGCGAGGCGAAAGAGGACGTGTGGGCGTTGTTCAAGTCCAGCCGCTTCGGATCGTTCAGCCACAGCCACGCGGATCAGAACACCTTCCAACTGAATGCGTATGGCCGTGCCCTTCTGATCGATTCCGGCTACTACCCCTGGTACGGCAGCCCGCACGATCAGCTCTGGACGCGGCAGACGAAAGCGCACAACGGGATCCTGGTGAACGGCCGTGGCCAGCCCCCCTTCGAGTGGGCGGCCAACGGAACCATCGAGGGCTACATCCGGCAGGGTCTCGTGACGATCGCGCGCGGCCAAGCCGCCAAAGCTTACAACGTACCGCAGAAGGAAGGCGTGAAGAGGCAGTGGAGCGAGTGGTCGAAGGAGCCCATCCCGCCTATGGAACCGAAGGTGGAGAGCTTCGAGCGCACGGTGGCCTTCGTGGCCTCAAAGACGAGGCCGATCTTTGTCGTGCAGGATCATCTCCGGACCGATGTGCCCACGACCTTCGACTGGTTACTGCACGCCATCAACAAGATGACGTTCGACGACAAAGCGGGCGCCATTCACGTCCAGAACGAAGATGTCAGACTCGTGGTCCGCCTCATTGCTACAGAGCCTCTCCGCTTCTCGCAGCGCGACTGGTTCGCGGTCCCACCGGAACTGGATGAAGCCACGGCCCGGACAGCATCGGAGGCGGCGCGCAAGCAAAGATTCCCGAACCAGTGGCACCTCAACGCACATACCGGGAAGTCGGTCCGGGAGATCAAGTTTGTCGCGGTGATGGTTCCGTACCGGGCCTCGGAAGCCGCGCCGGCGATCGCTGTGGAGAAGTCGGACGAGGCGGTCGTGTTCAAGGTGGCAGACTCGGTGGTGGCAGCCTGGATCGGCGCCGGCGCGCAAGGCAAGCTCGCCGGACCCGGTCTCGCAGCGACCGGACGGCTGGCCGTGCGAGTCAGCGAAGGCGGCAAAACGGACACTGTCGTGGCGCCGTAGCCAGATTGCGGGTGTACGTCACTTTCCGAGTTGCTCCGGTCAGATGCCGTCTATTCAACGACTTCAGGCAAGCGTGGATAAGCAGCGTGGATAAGCAATGTCGCGAGAATGCGACGTCGGCGCCGTCGCTGGACTACCCGATCGACAGCGTTTCCCGGGAGGAATTCGGCGTTCGGGCTCTGGCGCAGGCGGGCTCGGACGCAAGCCGACCTCCCAGTCCTCATCCGGCCGATGCGAGATATCGGTCGATCCAGAAGCCTCGCGACGGTTACCGGGCCGCCGGGCCGGCGGCCGCCACGGGACGCCACTCGATCTTGCGCACGGCCGCCACCGTGGCGTAGGTTGCGATGCCGAATGGGATCGATCGATCGATGTCGCCCTCGCGCAGCGCAATCCACTTCTTGCTGATGTTGACATCGATCACGAGTTCGTCGTCAATCCAGGCCGAGATGGTGGCGGGGGTGACGCGCAAGCGCAGGGAGTACCAGCGGCCGAGCTCGAACCTCCGGGTGAAGGTGGTCTCGTTCATGGAAGCATCGGCGCCATCGAGGCTCGACAGGCCCACGACCTCGCCGCCCCAGCCGCCGTTGATCCAGGTGCAGAAGGAGTCTCGCACGGGGAAGGTGATCCCGGCGAAGAAATCGCTTCCCTTCAACCGGGCAGCCTCGATGCGGATCTCGTAATTGGCGGTGGGAAACGGGAGAGCGGAATCCGCCCAGTTGATGCCGGTGAGAACGCCGGAGCCGATGGTGATGAGGCCCTTTTCGACGGTGACTTTGCCAGCTCCCAGGAAGTCCGATTCCTTCCAGCCCGCCAGCGATTTGCCGTCGAACAGCGGGCGCCACTGGCCGGCCGCGGGGGCGGCGGCGGGCCTCGCCTCCTGAGCGGCAAGGGGACTGAGCGCGAACCACGCCGCGCCGATCATCAGCTTGACGACGAGCGCATGTCTCGGCATGAGACGGATGGCAGCCGTCTGATGGTGTCTCATGGATTCGGTCACCTCGTTCAAGATTCTCTCCCTTTGGTCTATACGGCAAGGTAAATCACCATGCAAGTGACGCCGGGAGAAACCCGCGGAGCGGAAGAGGAACGCGGGAATGACGGACGGTGAGGCCGCGCCCGTTGCTGCTGGAGCGGCTCATCGTGGCGCCTTACCGACGCTGAAGCCCACAGAAGCCGAGTGGACACTCGGCTCGCAGGCAGGACTGCCCACCCCACACTCGGCCCACAATACGTGCGTGGATTTGTGAGACGCAGTACTTAGCGGCCCCGTCCTAAGAACCCGCTTTGGTCCTTTTCGGCGGCTTCGCCCGTCGGCGGCGGATACGCCTTGGCACCCGGCGGCGCAGGTCCCGCGGCATTGAGCGCGCGCAGCGCCGCCAGGCGCACCGGCTCCGGCATCCTGTTCGCGCTCAAAAGCGTGTAGAATTCCAGCGCCCGCGGACGATGGCTGGCCATCAGCCCTTCGGCGCAGAGCAGGGCGGCTCGGGCCACCACCGGAAACACCGGAGGCTTGGTGCGGTCAAAGGCCGCCTGCAGAGCTCTGGAGGCTTCGAGTCCCCCGATCATTCCCACCGACGCCGCCGCTGCCCCGGCGACTTCAGGGTCGCTGTCGTCGATCAGCTTGGTCAGGGCGTCCAGTGCTTTGGCATCCTTGCGCACGCCAATCGAGGTGATGACTCCCACTTGCAGCCGGCCCTTCAACTTCGGCAGCGCGGCACGCAGCGCCTCGTCTACCGACGGGTCGGGGTTCGGCTCCAGCCCGAAGCGGGCATAGCACGCCAGTTGCGGGTGGCTCAGCAGGGCCGCCATCGGCTGCACCGCTTCCTTGCCTCCCACGAACGCCAGCTTCTTGCAGGCGATGGCCTTCTGAAACACCGTCGAGTTCGGGTCTTTGAGCAGCGCGAGGAGTTTCGCCGGTTCCATTTTCCAGATCGGCAGTCCGTCGAATTCGGGGGGGACAGACGGAGCCGGCGCTCGCGCTGGCCTGCCTGCTGCTTGCCTTTGGCCCGGTCCCGGTCCCGGAGGTCCCTGCTGCGCTCCCGGCGCTCCCTGCGGGGCTCCCTGCGGCGGTTGTGTCTGTCCAGGTGCTTGTGGCATTTTGATAACCTCCTTATCCTCTCTGGACCCTTACATACTGGTGGCCAGCGCTTCCATGCGCCAGGGCTCGCGATAAGCCCGGCTGCGCATGCGGTTGGCTTCTTCGTCGTTGAGGAACATTCGTTTGGCCGGATCCCAGGTCAACTTGCGATTCAGTTGAGCGCAGATCCAGGCCGCATGCGAGGCCACGTGGGAGTGAGCCGTGACCTCGGCATTGGCCCGCGGCGGGGTCCGTGAACGGATGCACTGCAAGAACTCCCGGATGTGCTCCGCGGTCGGGTCATACCGGGTCCCCTGGCGGGTGGGCACCAGAGACTTCAGATTGGGAGACACTTCGACGCGTCCGCTGTCGCCGGTCTCTACCCAGCCTTCGGTTCCTTCGAACCGGTTGCTGCAGGAACCGAGAAGGTTCCAACTGTGGTTCCGCAGGACGAGCTTAACCCCATTGGCATACCGGCAGTTGATGGTGTACCGGCTGATCAGACCGTCGCCCCGGAAAATGCCGCCTTCGGGCGCGTACTCGACCGGTTCGGTGTACTCCATGTCAGCGGCCCATTGCGCCATGGCGACGGTGTGCGAGGCCCACTCCAGCAGACCGGCGTGGAAATCCCAGAACTCGCCTCTGCCACGGTCCGCGTAGGCGGAATTGTACGGCCGCCAGAGGCACGGCCCCAGCCACTTGTCCCAATCGAAGACCAGCGGGTCCGGCTCCGGACTATCCGCCGCCCACCAGCCGTGCCCGCCCGCATCAACGGCTCCCAGCCCAATCGCGGTATCCGCGTGCACCGCCAGCAGCCGCCCCAGTTTGCCGCTCCGCGCCAGTCCAACGGCGAACTCGAAGGCGAACTGGTTTTTGCGCTGGCAGCCCGACTGGTATACCACACCATAGCGGCGCACATTGTCGGCCAGAGCATAGCTCTCCATGATCGACATCGCAGCCGGCTTCTCGATGTACATGTCCTTGCCGGACTGCGCCGACCACATCGCCATGGGTCCATGCCAGCGGTCGCTGGTCGCAATCAGGAGAGCGCTGATGTCCTTGCGCGCGAGGAGTTCCGTTGGATCGCGATACATCACGCAGTCGTGGTTCTTGTAATAGTTATCGATGGTGCTCTTGACCATCTCGCGAGCGCTCTCCCGGACGTCGGCGATGGCCACGAACCGGACCCGCGAATCGCCCAGCAACTGTCTGAGATCAGCCATCCCACGGCCGCGGATCCCGATGCCGCCGAAAACCAACTGATCGCTCAGCGAGTAGTTTCCGACTACCACGGGTCCTATCGGGCCTGCGCCGGGCGGACCCGGGGCTTGGCCTCCAGGAACCTGACTTGGGGGTTGGCCCAGCACGGACCCGGCGGCCGCGGCTGCGGCGCCGGCTTGGGCCAAGGCTTTCCCAAATCTTCTTCGTGTAACTGTTTGCTTCTCTTTCGCCATAGTTTCCTCCCGAAACCGACCAGAGGCTCTTCGACTCTTCGTGACGACTGTATCACCTCACCGATCCGCTCTCAAGACGAGACTCGGACAAAACGTAATGCCTCAGTCTCCGGGGGGCCCGGGTGGGATAAGCTTCGGCTTGTCCCGCGCTGTAGTCGAGAATGGGCCAGACAAGCTAAAGCTTATCCCACAAGGGGTCCAATACCTCCCGGAGACTGAGGCATTACGACAACACTCGGGCCAAGGTCCATGAAAGAGTATTGCACTTTCGCACGGCCCCTGCATGGTTCCGCGGCCGCGATGGAGGAACAGAATCGGACACCGTCGTCCGGTTGAGCGTTGTCAGTCCAAGCAGGCTCGACCCCGCGGTAGAAGGCGCCGATGCACCGGGACACGGTCTCGATGGCGGTGGCGTCCAGATCGCCGTGTGGCGCGAACAGTGCAACCACGAGCGGCCGCACCAGAGCTTGGGCTACCGAACCCCGGCCGGACTGTACTTGACATGACGGACCGACCAACAACGAGGAAGGAGGCTTTGCTGAACCTGGGGGCGCTGCCCCCAAACCCCCGAGGTTTGGCGCTTTGGGACCAGAATGGTTGGACTACAATGAAGGCACTTGAGCGGAGGATAGGGCAACGCAGAGGTGCGACCCGAGCGCCGACTCAAGCGCCGGAATGGCGGGGGCAGCTCCGGCCGCCCCAGACGAAATCAGACCCGCCGGTCCATAACTTATGGGACGCGAAAAATGGTCTTGACAAAGGGGGCCACTTTCGTCCCCCACAACCAACCTCGCTCTAATCTGTCTCCTGTCAGTCGGGGGACGGTGCCAATCCGTCTGGTCCGCGAACGTCGGGACTGCTCCTGGATCACGGGGTATCCGGAAACTATCGTCCCAGACTCCGGCGCCGGCCAGCCCGACGCATCGCAAAGCGGTCCCGAGGTCGGGCGGTTGGAAGTCGTTTCCTTGGGCTGCTGGCGGTTTTGCTTCGTTGCCCGGCACTCAGGGTTCAACGTGTGTCAAGCTAATGTCTGCACGGTGGCGCCATTAGCGACCGCTCAGCGGAGGTACCCCGCCATCCGGTTGCTGCGACGCGGGCTTTGGGGTTGAAATGGCAAGGTTGGAGAAAACAATGAGGTCCATCGAGAGACGATCTTTCCTCGGGATATTGCCCGGAGCCCTGGCGGCGGCTGCCGTGCAGGCCCCGAAACCGGGCCGCGAAGCGTTGCCAAATCGGCCGAAAGTCCCCGGAACGCTCAGCCTGCGGGCGCGCAGGCGCGGCGAGCAGCCGCCCGGCAGCGGTAAGGTCCGGGGGTGGGAGCAGGTGCTGCGTTGGGAGGTGGCTCGCACAGCCATCATCATCTGCGATATGTGGGACACTCACACCTGCAACCTGTCGGCGCAACGGGTGGCCGTCATGGCGCCGCGGATGAACCAGGCGGTCAGCGCCGCCCGCAGCCTGGGGGTGATGATCATTCACGCTCCCAGCGATACGATGAAGTTCTACGAGGGAACACCCTGGCGACAGCGAATGCAGAATGCGCCCATGGCTCCCTCTGCCACGCCGATTCTGGGGCGTTGCCCGCGCGAGCCCGCCGAGGCGCGCGACTTCCCCATCGATGACACCGCGGGCGGCTGCGATGATCCGATCCGGAAGGAATGGACCGGCCCTTATCCCTGGACGCGCGAGCACCCAGCCATTGACATCGTGGGTTTTGACGGCGTCAGCGAGAGCGGCCAGGAGATCTACAACTTCTGTAAGCAGGAAAGCATCACCAACATCGTCCTGATGGGCGTGCACACCAACATCTGTATCCTCAACCGCTCCTTCGGAATCCGGCAGATGACGCGGCTGGGCTTTCAGGTGGTCCTGGCGCGGGACCTGACCGACCCCATGTACGATCCGCGCGAGCGGCCGTTCGTCAGCCATGCGCGCGGCACCGAGCTGGTAATCGAGCACATCGAGGCCAGGTGGTGTCCGTCGATCTCGAGCGAGGACCTGACGCGGGTCATCCCAGGCACGGATCGCCCCTCCAGGTAAGCTTGGCTAGGATGAAACAGGCGCACGGCGGTTCGTCCCGCAAGGCCAGCTTGCTGCGCCCAGGCCGAGAGCGGACGTCCATCGGAAGGCGTAGTCCGCGAGATCGGCATGACCTTCGGCAAGCGGCGCCAGCGGCTCCGGCTCCTCGGTGCGCTGGAGCGACTGCTTCGTTTCCTCTTGCGGCGCTCAGGGCTCAATGTGCCCTCAGCCACTGACGCAATCGAGGCTCTGGGCCGCTCGGTAGGACGAGGCTCCCGACTGAATTCCCCGAATTCCGCGTCGCCTGATGATGCCTCGGACGCTCTACCGGCTGGACCGGTTTCCAATGTCACTTCCGAGTGGGCGGGTTATACCCGCCAATGTCGTGAGTGAGGGGCTCACGCCTTCCAAGGCAAAGCAGTATTCTTTTTTCGTTCGAAACTAAATCGGCCACGGACGGCGACTCCGTCAGGCCCACGATGACCGGCGCGAAGGCATCTGGGTGCGGCGCGGGATTTGTCGGCCGTGCCGGAAGACCTTGTGGTGCTGGGTGAGGACCGGAGCCAAGGGCGAGCACTTTCTGCGGGCACCCACCATCCTTGCCTGGGATCTCAGCGCGGTCTGCCGTATTCTGCCGCTGGAGGCAAGAAGTCCATGAGTTGCCAAGCTCTCGACGAGTTGAAACAACAGATCCCTCTGCTGGACTATCTGCAGGCGCATGACTGGCGGCCGGCCCGGCCACTCAGCCGCGGCCGATGGATGGGGCGGTGCCCTGTGCATAGCGATCACAAGCCAAGCTTGCTGGTGGATCCCCGCTGGAAGGCAATCTCTACGGCCGCAGCATCTCGGCTTCGGCGCCGCCTCACCGGTTTTTGCCGGGCGCCAAGGGCGGCTTGTACTCCTGGGAGCAAGTCCGACGCTGCCCGGAAGTGATTCTGGTCGAGGGTCTGTTCGACCATGCCGTGTTGTGGCAGGCCGGTTTTCACAACCTCACCTGCTCGATGGGGAACCATCTCAATGCATACCAGTTTCGCCAACTGTGCGGCGGCACGCGAACCGTCTATCTGACCTTTGATGCCGACACCAACGGCAGCGGCCAGCAGGCGGCGCAAGAACTGGCACGCCGGCTGAGGGAGCAAGGCCTAACCGCTTGCAGAGTCTCGCTGCCCGATGGTCACGATCCGAACAGCTTCTTCGTCCAGGATGGCGACGCGCGCCAGTTCCAGTCGCGGCTGGAGGCCGCTCCGCCATGAAGTTCCATGTCGTCCACCCGCCTGCATCCAACCACGCCCGAAGCCCATTTCGCATCCTCGAGCAGGCCAGGGGCCGCGAGGTCGACTGGATCAATCGATTCCTGGACCGCGCGTGTGTTCGCCGCCTGGCGGACGACACTCTGCGAATGTATGCTCACGAGTTGCTGCACTTTGCCCGCTGGTGGGAGAGTGTTCATCACACCGGAGCCATTGCCGAAGGCGATCTCACCGAATCGACCTGGCTGGAGTATGTGCGATTCCAGTCCGGCCAACAACCTCAACCGTGCGGCTCCACCATCAACCACCGCGTCGGCATCGCCGATCGCGCCTTGCGCAACGAATTCCCCGATGCTCCCTGTCAGGTCGCTCGCGGCTTTCATCAAGCCTATTTGCGGCGCAAGCCGATGGGACTCGGCAGGCCGCGTCCGGCGATGAGCCGCTTGCGAGTCAAGACTTCCAAACGCAACATCGTGCCGTTGTCAGTGGATGAGGTAGCGCGGTTCTGGTTCAGCTTCCGCACCTCGCGTGACCTCGCCATCGCGGGCTTGATGCTGCTCGAAGGGTTGCGGTCCACGGAGGTCCTGACTTTGGATCGCGACGACCTGCGGCTGTCGGAGGGGCAAATCCGGGTCTGCGGCAAAGGCAGCAAAATCCGCTTTCTGCCGCTGGCTCCGTAAGCCCTTCAACTGCTCGATCACTACCTGCGACTGGAGCGGCCCGATCGCAACACAGCCGCTCTGTTGGTTACGCTCAAAGGCCGGGCTCGCGGCGCCCGGATGACGCCCGCGGGGTTGCGCTCCCTGTTCCGCTACCATCGCCAGACCACCGGTGTCGCGCTCGCCAACCCGCACCGATTCCGACACTATGCCGAGTTCCGGACTATGCCGAGTAAATCTCGACCCGTGCAACGACAATCTGGAATGGCGGCGGTTGCCAGAGCGCAGGTGGTTGGCGGACTCGGCATAGTCCGGAGGACCGCTACAGGCTTTTGAGGAAGGCCAGCAACTTGTCGTCAGGCCGATATCGACCTGGCACCTTGCCCTTCGCCATGGGAGTAGTCTTGGCGAGCGCCTTTTCCTTGAGCGCGAGATCGGCATCCAGGTACATCTGGGTCGTCTCGATGGATTCGTGTCCGAGCCAAAGCGCGACCACGGAACGGTCGACGCCTGCTTGCAGGAGTTCCATCGCCGCCGAGTGACGAAGCACGTGCGGTGTCACCCGTTTGTTCTTGAGCGAAGGGCACTGCTGCCGCGCGGCGGCGACGTGCTTGGCCAACAGAAACTGCACTCCGTCCGCGCTGAGCCGAGTTCCCCTCGCGCTCGGAAACAGGATGTCACCAGCGCCGCGCCGCGGTTCCCGCAGCCACAGTTTGAGACTGTCGGCGGCCTGCTTAGCCAGCGGAGTGCATCGTTCTTTTCGCCCTTTGCCCATGCAGCGTACATGGGCACCGGTTCCCAACACGACATCCTCACGGCCCAGGCTGGTCATCTCAGACAGCCGCAAGCCCGTCTGAACGGCAACCAGCAGGAAGGTTTTATCTCTGCGGCCAGCCCACGTATTCGGATCGGGCGCCGCCAGAACGGCTTCAATTTCGGGCCGGGGCAAGTATCCAATCAACTTCTTCTCGTAGCGTTTGGCCGGCATTGCCAGCACGCGTTGGATCAGGCCGGATTGGGTGGGCTCCTCATATGCAGCGTACCGGTAGAAGGACTGGATCGCACTTAGACGCAGATTGCGGCTTCGCGCACCGTTGCCTCGGTCTTTTTCTAATTCGTCCAGGAATGCGCCGATCAAGGAAGGATCCAGATCCGTCAGAGTCAGCCCGGAAGGAGGCTTGTGTAATCGCTTCTCGACAAACTGCAACAACAGGCGAAACGTGTCCCGGTAGGAAGCGATCGTATGGGAACTGACCCGGCGCTGAGCGATCAACCGCTGCGTGAAGAAACGCTCCAGTAAGCCAGGGAATCCGTTCTCATTCTTCATGCGTGAGCCCCCATCTGAGTTCCAGGCGGCGGGTGGCGAGGCCCATCAGTTCTGGTTCAACGGAAAGGTACCAGTAGGTGTCCGCCACATGGCCATACCCCAGAAACGTCGACAGCACCGGCAAACGCCGCTCGATATCCTCGTTGGACCGATACCACTGCACCAGTGTGCGGACAGCGAATCGATGGCGAAAATCGTGAAGCCGCGGTCCCTTGTGATCCTCCGGGCCGCGCAAGCCGATCTGCCGCGACAGGTCGTAGAACGTTCGACGCACTGCGGAACCGTCCAGGCGGCGGCCGTGATCGTTGAGAAAGAAACAGGGAGACGATGCGCTGCGCAGAAACCGGTTGCGGCGTCGGGCATAATCGCCCATGACATCACGAGTGGAAGTATGGAGCGGAACCAGGCGGGTCTTGCCGAACTTCGTTTGACGGATGGTGAGAATGCCCTCGCAGAGACCCACATCCGGCTGCTCCAGCTTGAGCACCTCGCTGATACGCAAACCTGCCACTGCCAACAGCCCGAACAGGCAGTGGTATGTCCAAGGCCGCAGGCCCTGGCGGGGAGGGAGTTTCAGGGCCGCGGCCAACAGCTTTTGAATCTCCAGTTCCGAATACAGATAAGGGCGGGCGCGTTGTGGCCGAAACGGGAGTAACCCTGGCGGGGGAATCTCCGTGCGTGGATCTGTAGCGTGCCAATGACGGGCGAAGACGCGGACAAAACTGAGTCGTTGCGCCCAATCGCGGGGCTGATGATCAGCCGGCTGCATCGCCCACTCCATAGCCAGTTCTGTTGTCACGTACGGCGCTGCCTTCTGCTCGAGGAACGTGGCAAAGTTCGCGAGGTCATCGGCCATATCGCGCAGCTTGAATCCCAAGCTGCGCCGGAGAGCGATGTAATCGTCGATGGCTTGTCGCAAAGGCGTCATCGGCTGCCTCCTGGCCAAGGAAGCGCAATGGAACGAAGCGATACCAAATCCACTTTGGCGTAGATTCGAGTGGTGTCCGGGCGTCGATGCCGCAACAGATCGCCGATCTCAGGCAAGGATGCGCCGTGTTGAAGCATCCGGGTGGCCAGGCTGTGGCGGAACACGTGGGAGCCTCGATATTCCGACTCCACTCCCGCCCTCTCAAGCGTCCGATCCACCAGCGAGCAGATTGCGACCGAGTTGGCGAACCCGGTTAGCGGCGCTTTCGCGCGAATGAACACGCGACGGCTGGAACACCGCGGCCTCCCTGTCGACAGATAGTCTGCAATGGCGGTTCCCACTTCGGATGGCAACGGCATCTGTGCCACCCGCTTACCTTTGCCGCGGACTGTGACCAAGCCGGCTTCCCAATCGAAGTCGTCCAACGTGAGGGCAACCACTTCGCCGGCTCGCAGGCCCAGACG
>Ga0315280_10007748_pt1 | contig 14307 bp, 14 predicted proteins | sample YL17G06_40_MG_FD_203697 | JGI IMG/M metagenome (GOLD analysis project Ga0315280, IMG submission 203697) | Sediment microbial communities from Yellowstone Lake, YNP, Wyoming, USA - YL17G06_40 | ecosystem: Environmental > Aquatic > Freshwater > Lake > Sediment | place: USA: Wyoming | collected...
AAAACCTCGCTTCCATCCAATCCAATGGCCAGCGTCAGGCAGGAGAGTACTGGCTCTCCATCCAAAATAACTGTGCATGAGCCGCATTCCCCGATTCCGCACCCATATTTTGCACCGGTCAGTCCCAGACGGTCCCGAAGAACATTAAGGAGAAGCTCATTCGGTGAGACGAGGATCTCCCGTTTTACACCATTGACTTTCAATACGATTTGTTTCTTCAATTTGATCGCTCCATCGCCGTTATCAAGGCTAAAGCCTTGAGTTACGGGCCTCTATCATTGCCGTAACTCAACCCTTCAGGGTTGAGATCTCTGTTACATAATCAATGCCATCAGTGCTTTTTGTGTATGCATCCGGTTCTCTGCCTGATCAAAGATGACACTATTTTTTGAATCAGCCACCTCATCCGTCACCTCTTCCCCTCGGTGAGCAGGCAGGCAGTGCATGAAGAGATAATCTTGTTTCGCCCTCTTTACCAATTCCGCGTTGACCTGATAGGGCTTGAATAACTTCACCCTTTCCTCATGCTCCTTCTCTTTTCCCATGCTCGCCCAGACATCGGTGTAAACAACATCCGCTCCCAAAACTGCCTCGACCGGATCATTGGTCACGGTCACTACCTTTCCCTTCCTTTTCGCCTCTTCTCTGCCTTCCGATACGACTTTTGGATTGGGCTCATACCCTTTCGGGCTTGCAACCGCAATATCTATCCCGACCTTCGAACAACCATAGATGAGGGAATGGGCCACATTGTTGCCATCGCCGACATAAGCAAGCTTCAACCCTGATAGCCGACCTTTCTTCTCATAGATCGTGAAGAGGTCAGCAAGACCCTGACAGGGGTGAGAGAAGTCTGAGAGACCATTGACCACTGGTACTTTTGAATATTTAATCAAATCGAGGATGGTCCGATGGCTAAAGACCCTTGCCATGATCCCGTCAACATATCGGGAAAGGACTTGAGCCGTATCAGCAATCGTCTCACCCCGACCTAATTGGAGATCACTGGCGCTCAAATAAAGCGCATAACCTCCAAGCTGCCACATTCCTACTTCGAATGAGACACGAGTCCGTGTCGATGGCTTCTCAAAGATCATCGCCAAAGTCTTTCCCTTTAACAAGGGATGTTCCTGACCGCGAAGGGATTGAAGCTTCAATAATTCTGAAGTCTTAAAAATCTGCTCAATCTCTTCTTTGGTCAGATCATAAAGGCTGGCTAACGATTTCCCCTTCATGTGAATGGCCATTGTTTTCTCTCCTTTTCGCTAAAGCCCGTGTTTTGGGGAATAGGTTTGGTTTTATACCCCATCTTGGAAGAAATCTTTTTAGCATATTCTATCACTAACCTACGGAGCTGAGGAACCCTCTTCTTACTGATTCGATAGACCGGTCCCGCCACACTCAAACCTGCCACCAACTCACCCATTCCATTTAAAATAGGGGCAGCAACGGCCCTGACATCCCGGTCAACCTCCTGATCACTAAAACCATATCCCTTCTTGCGGATTTTCCTCAAATGGGCCATAAGTTGATTCACATTAGTAATTGTGTTGGGGGTGTAACGCTTTAATCCTTCTTTGGCGATGATCTGCTCCCAATGCTCCTGGGGAAGATAAGCCATCAAGATCTTACTCGAAGCCCCTGCATGCAAAGGGATGATTGCCCCAGGTTGAAACATAGTATATCGAACCGGCTCTTCGCTCTCCACCCTGTCGAGAACGATCCCTTTGGTTCCATTCACCGACGTTAAGACAACTGTTTCCTTCGTGAGGAGGGAAAGTTCTTTCATGAACGGTCTGGCAATCACTGAAATATTGAATTGCCGTTGAGCCAAAAGCCCTAAACGCAGGGCATTTAACCCTAGTGCATATCGTGCGCTTCCGTCATCTTCCTGAAGGAGACCATATTGAATCAATGTTCTTACGAGACGATAGGTCTTACTTTGACTGTACCCGAGTCGTTTGGAAATCTCAGCGACCGTAAAAAACTGTGTTGAGGCATCATAGAGTAGGAGGATATCAAGTCCGTGGGCGAGAGATTGCGTAATATTCATTTTCACATTTCGACAATATAGTTTCAAAAAATGCAATTAACAAAATAGCAGCGTGGCTCCTTGATGTCAAGAAAAAAGTGCTCGCTGTTTTAGGTTTCACGATCATGCAAAAGGAACCGATTCTGTTGTTTTTCTTGCTGAGGGATAGGGCCCTGGTTCAACAAAAATGGAGCTCGAATTTTTCGCCGTGGAGGTTTATCTTTATTTTCTCTTCAAGTTATAACGGCACCTATTCCATCTCAATCAAGCGAGGGTTCGTGTCATGGAAATCTTGGCACGGGAAAAAGCCACAAGGGATAACGCCACTTTCGAAAATCCAAAACAGTTGGGCTTTGGGTTGGATGAGATGTTTGTAATTGGGAAACTCGTCGTTCGGGAGGGAATGCTTGAGGCGTTTCCCAAGTAACGCCTCGACATTTCTTCAGGTTTTTCTCCGCCCATCCATCCGCGAATTGATGGCGAAATATGGCTTGGGCTCCACCTTTTGCGTCCAGCCTTGGTAATATTGGGTGACATGCTTCTTCAATTCATCCAAGACATGGGCCAGGCCTTCTTCTCTTTCAGTTCTACGTCGAGAAGCCGCTTCGGCTAAACGGTTCCCAACGGCTTCTTCATCGACGGTCAGGACCCGCCCATCCTCGACGACAATCCGGCCGTCGACCATCACCGTATGGACATGGCTGCCTTTCCCTCGGTAAAGAAGGACCTCAACGGGGTCATGGGATGGATCAACAAAGGGAAAACACATTTTTTGGTAATCGAGGAGAACAAGGTCGGCAAGCCGGCCCGGCTCGAGACGGCCGAGTTGCCGGCCATACCCGAGCAGAGTGGCATTCGTTTCGGTCACCATCTGGAAGACTTCTTTCGCGCTCAAGTAGGCTGAATTCAGTTCCAGCGAGGGGATGCGATGAAGGAGGAAACAAACTTTCATCTCCTGGATGATATCGTCATCATCATTGATCGATTTGCTGTCAATTCCGAGACCCACTCGAACACCAGCGCGTAACATGTCGAAGACCGGTGAAATACCATTTCTCACCCGCAGGTTGGTGGATGCGTGATGGGTGACACCGGTTTGCGTCTTGGCAAGAATATCGATATCTCCTTCGGTGGGCCAGACACAGTGTCCAATCACAAGACGCGGACCGAGAAGACCGATCTGATTCATGTATTCAATCAAGGTCCTGCCGTGGAATTCAAGTCCATAAATCTTCTGGAAAATGGACTGCAGGGCGTGGATGTGGATGGGGGTTCCGAGTTTTTCGGCAGCCAATTTCACGTCAACCAACAATTCTCGAGTGCACCACTGTGGGGCCATGGGTCCAAAGCCGATCCGGCACATTAAAGAGTTATGATGGGCATAAAGATCAGTGACTACCCTTATGAAGTTCTCCCCTGTCAACGACCCGGCCGCTGGAGGTGTGGCAAGAAGCTTCTCCAGCTCTTTTGGTAATTTTTCGAGAAAGGCCGTATTATCCCCATAGATAAAAGGATTCTCATTTCGAATCCCTGGATTGAATTGAACGCGAATTCCCGCATCCCTGTAAGCCTTGATTGCCTCCTCAAATTCCTGTTGATAGGCTTTCGGATCCTTCAGCACGTGGTTGTGCATGGTTGTGGTGACGCCAGATTTCAAAAGCCTGAAAGCAGAATAGGCGACATCGTCATAGACGGACACAGGGACATACTTCCGCGTATCCAAGAGCCACGATTCGAGCGTGTTATCTCTTGCCCCCCGTTGAAAGTCGCTCAATCCTTTTCCATGGCCATGGCCATTAATCAAACCGGGGATTAACAAGAATTGATCTCCTCCAATCTCCCGAGCATTCGGATATCGTTTCGAAAACTCATCATACGTCCCAATGGCAACGATGCTGTTTCCCGATATGGCTACAGCTCCGTAGGGAATGGATGGCCGATCATAGGCCGGAACCAATTGGCCTGCTTTCACGATTAAATTGACTTCAGACATATTCTTTCCTCCTTAAATCTCCTCACACCTCCCTTTTCCAAAAAAGGGGATTACAAATTCTTATTATTTGTGCCTTCATCCCAAAGAGTTCCGACACGCAGACGTGGGTAGCCTAACGGCGATTGTCAATTTATTGAAAAATGGATTCGATGAGCCCTTTTCAATGCAAGTAGGTACTCTTGTGCTCAAAGCGGCTGAGGAGGCGCACCACCGGCCAGAGGCAGATCAGGTAAATGACCCCTGCAGCAACGATCGGCGTCGCATTGTAAGTGATCGATTGTCCCTGCCGCGCGGCATAGAGCAGTTCTGGGAACGCCACTACGCTTGCGATGGAAGTAAGCTTCACCACTTCCAGCGTATTGCTGATCAAGTCGGGGATTACGTTGCGCGTCGCCTGTGGCACGATGACATAGGCCATGGTTTTTAGTCTGTTCAACCCCGTAGACCGTGCCGCTTCGGTCTGGCCCCGCGGGATACTTTCGATCCCTGCCCGGAAAATTTCTCCGTAATAACTCGAGGTGTTTAGGAAAAAACCCAGTGCAACTGCTATAAAAGCGGGCAGGTCGATGCCGATGAAGGGAACACCGTAGTAGATGAAAATGAGTAGGACCAGGGGCGGGAAGGCGCGGAAGAAATCCGTGTAGATCACGACCAACCATTTCACAACACGGTTCTTGACCGTCGAGAGCAGGGCCACAGTAAGTCCTCCGGTAAGACCAAGAGGGATGACTGTCAGGCACAACAGGACGGTCATGCCGAAACCCCGCAGCAGGAAGGGAAACGCGGCTTTGACGATTCCGAGATTGAAGAAGCTTTGGATGATTTGTTCCATGGCTTAGCGTTTCCAGGCAAACCGAGTTTCGATCCAACGGCCAAAGTAGACTACGGGCCCGAATATGAGCAAATAGGCAAAGGCCCCCAGAGTAAGTGGCGATGGGTTGTAGGACAGAGAGAGTCCGGTCTGCGCTTGATTCAGGATCTCGCCCACGGCCACGACCGCACCGAGGGCCGTTCCCTTGGTAATCGCCATCGTCCGGTTGGTTAGGGGAGGAATGGTGAGCCGCACGGCCTGGGGCAGCACTACGTACCGCATCGTCTTCATGAACGTCAGCCCTGTCGAACGGGCAGCCTCCCACTGTCCTTTGGGTACGGAGAGAATTCCCGCCCAAAAGATCTCCTCAGCAAAGGCCGTAAGCACTAAACTCAGAGAGAGCCATGTGGCGGTGAAACCGGACATCCGGATGCCTATGGAGGGAAGGGCGAAGTAGAACATGACGATGATAACGAGTGGAGGCAGGGCACGCAGCACATCCACGAAGATGACGATGAAGAAGTTGATGACTTTGATGCGGAAGGAACGAATCAGAGCAAAGACCAATCCTGCGACGATGCCCGTGACGACGATTGCCAAGGCAAGCCGAATCGTGAGGAAGAACCCCTCCACAATGTTAGGCAGGTACTCTGCCATCACTTCCCAGTTAAAGTATGAAAAAACAAACCTTTCCCACATACCAAGTACCCGAACTAAAGAAGACTAATTGATCAAATTCTGAACCTTCCGTGATCGGATTTCAGCGAGACTCGAGGCTTGAGAGGAACTCCTTGATCCGAGGGTGATCGGGGTCATTGAAGATTTTTTCAGGAGGCCCCTCCTCCAGAATCACTCCTTCGTCCATAAAGAGGACACGGTGGGCGGCGCTTCTCGCAAAGCGCATCTCGTGGCTCACCACGACCATGGTCATGCCTGATTCACGCATTTCGCGCATAACCTTAAGCACACTTCCGATAAGCTCGGGATCGAGGGCACTGGTCGGCTCATCGAAAAGCATGATAGCGGGTTCAAGGGCAAGGGCTCTGGCGATGGCGACGCGCTGCTGCTGCCCTCCAGAAAGTTCATTCGGAAAGGTCTTCGCTTTATCGGCAAGGCCGACCCTCTTCAGCACTTGCATCGCCATCTCTTCCGCATCCTGCTTCGGTTTCCCCAGCACCTTGCGCAGGGCGAGCGTCACATTTCCCATTGCGTTCAGGTGGGGATAGAGGTTGAAGGACTGGAAGACCATTCCGATGCGGCGCCGCACCGCATTGATGTCAACGCCGGGAGCGAGGATGTCGACGCTCTCAATCTTTATGGAACCTGAGGTGGGTTCCTCAAGACGGTTACAGCAGCGCAGCAGTGTGCTCTTGCCCGAGCCAGAGGGGCCGATGATGAAGATCAGTTCCCGCGGGTGCACCTGAAGGTCGATCCCTCTGAGCACTGCGAGATGGCCGAATGACTTGTGGAGTCCTACGACATCGAGGATCGGTTCTATATGGAGTTGAGTCATTGCTTCGTTCCTTGATGCTCACAAAAAAAGCCAGGCAGCGATCTCGTCATCGCGATCCCGCTGCCCAGCTTCATCCATTCCATATTTTTTACTTGCAGTTCGGCTTATGGTCCGTCGGATCGTATCCTTCGAAGCCTGGTGGACCATAGCCAGGATAGACCGTGACCGCTGGCGAATCTGAATCGGGCTTCACGCCGAACCATTTCTCTGCCAGCTTGGCAAAGGTTCCATCGAGCTTCATGCACTCGATCACTTCCTCGACGGTGTTCCGCATCTTCCTGTCGTCCTTGCGGAAGGAAATGGACCAAACCAGACCTGTCTTGATTTTATAAGAGAGCTTGAGATATTGAGGATTCTTCTTAACAGCATAGGCTGCCACCGTATGACCGACGAAGTTTGCGTCAGCACGGCCCGACATGACGGCCTGCACCGCGTCGGTATTGGTGCCATAGGATTCGTGCTTAAAACCGTATTTTGATTCATTCTCCCGGGCCCACATCTCGTAGTTTGATCCCTTGTTGACGGCGATTACCATTCCCTTTAGGCCTTCCAGGGTTTTGATGTCCGGCTTGTTAATGGGGATGACAAATTGAAGGTCTGTTTCGAGATAGCCTTCACTGAAGAGGAGGTTCTTTGCCCGCTCAGGCATCACGGTCGTGGGTGCTGCAAGAAAATCGAACTTACCCGCATTCATCCCCGGAATGAGACCAGAGAACGGCTGTGACACAATCTCGACCTTGCGGCCCATGCGCCGGCCGATCTCCAAGGCCATATCAACGTTGAAGCCTTCCACGCCGCCGCCGATCTTCGGCATCGCGTGCGGTGCGAAGGTCCCATCCACGCCAATCACGAGCGGCTTCTCCTTCGCGATACCGGGCAGAGCAAGCCCCAAACCCACCGCAAACATCATCGCCCCAATCAATAGAAGTCTTGTGAGTGCTTTCATCGATTCTCCTCCTTTCTAATGTGTTTACCGGCTGCAAAGCAGAACCGGGAGTTTAGATCTTGGTGTGCGGTATCCCTATTTGGAAGCAGAAGACAGAACTCCTACGGGTCACACACCCTTCAAAACCTTTCACGCGATCCCTATTCGGACAGCAACGAGCGAACGGATCCCCGCCATAGCTTACCTTTAATCGCTGCTTAAAAGAACTACCTTTTAACGCTCCCAATATAACGGAAGAGCCAATACGTGTCAAGGCAAATAACAAATAAACCCTCTGTTTAAAGCCTCACTCCCGGGCTTCCGTAAGGGAGGCACAGTGAGTTAAGCGCAAGTCATTGAGATTCGTCCCCAGTGCACCCCGTGAAGGTGTCGAGAACTTAGGAAGAGCCAATCCGTGGCATCACAACCCCTCCATAGGGAAGAATGACGACATCTCCCGTTGGCAGATCATTTTTCACGATTTCACAAGCCTCACTTACTGTTTCCGCATGGGTCATCCTCATCGATTCGACCGTGGACCGATCCAAGCCATCGGTCACATGAACAATTCGAGAAAAACGGTCCCGGTACCTCTTGATCTCAAGGACGGTGCACATGAAGCTTAACCCCATGGGTTTGAGAGCCTCGGGGTATTTCCCCTCCAAGAGTTGGCGGTGATATTCGTTTACCGTCTTTTCTAAACTAACCTCGTGGATAAGAGGAAGCAGCTGGTCCCGGTCTCTTTGGGGAGCAACCCAGATGATCTGTCCGCCGAATTTGGTAACCGCTGCTGCTGCAGTGAGCGATTTGATGGATTGATTGCCCCGCTCTAAAGGAAAGGCAGCGGAAATCGTGACATCCGCTTTGCGCAGGATGTCCACGGCTGTGATTCGGATGCACTCTTTACTGGCCTCAGCATGCTCCGCAACCACATCTCCTGAGAAGACTTTGACGACTTCACCCTTAAAATTCAATAGAAAGTCAATCTTGTATTTAAACCCAATCAGTCGGGCAATCTCATTGCATTCTTCATAGAATAGGTTTCCCTGAGTTAGCCCTATGTGGGTATTTATGTTTCGAATCCAGGTGAGATGGTGGAGGGCAATGGATTGGACTCCGCATATCCCTGGCATGACGATCTTACTGCCTCCACCGAAACCAGCCCAGTTGTGAGGAAAGCAAGCTCCGATGCCTATGGTGAGGTCCGTTTCAGCCACCAGAGGATTGATCTCGACTGGAGTTCCCCTCGAAGTCCTACCGACCAGCACATTCTCTTTTGATTCTGCATCATGATTGTAAACCCTGGGATGGAGCCTTTGGTAAGCCTCTGCCCCAAGCTTATGCCTTAACCCGGCTTCGTCAGGAGATTGATGGGTCCCTGTTGCACAAACAGCTGCGATTCGATGATCTGGGATTCCGCCCCGGTTTAATCGGTTCAACACTTCTGGAAATGCCAAGTGGGTGGGAGTGGGCCGGGTCAGGTCGTCGAAAATGATGACCGCACGGCTTGCACAAGCAGCCAGTTCTTCTATCCGTTCGGAACCAATGGGATGGTCAAGGGACCTCTTGACTTCCTCCACGGGATCGGAACAAACTCTGACGGGCGTTATCTCTTTTCCGTAAAGGAGGTTCCATCCCACCGGAACTTCGAAACCAACCTTTTTCCCCTCATAATATATATAAGCTTCCATACCTCACCCTCCATGGACAACCCACAAGATGAAGAAAATTCGAAAGGTGGTCACAATCGGCATTCTTAAGCTGATTATCTCAAATCGCTTGCAAAGTTTCAACTCATCACTTCCTCAACTTCCCCGGTCATTTCATCGCCACACCCTTCCAAGACCCACATGGAGTCGATTTCTGGTTCTTCGTCACGAATCGTTTTTTAGCTCGGGCGAATAAAATGTCCATCTCCAGGACTTGCTACCAATCGATCTCGATCCAGTACAATTCGGCCGCGCTGCAGAGTCATCCATGGCCGGCCTAAGCATTCGCGGCCCTCATAGAGGGTATAGCCCGCCTTACTATGTTGCGTTTCCCAGGACAATCGATGACGGACGGTCGGATCAAAGATCACAATATCTGCATCAGATCCAACCTGTAAGCTTCCTTTGCGGGGGTAGAGGCCGAAGATACGAGCCGGAGCCTCCGAGAGAAGTTGAGTTAACCGAGGAAGGCTGATCCGGCCGCCATTAACCCCCGCGTCATACATCATGGCCAAAAGGGTCTCAGCTTGTGGGGAACTGTAGGCAGCCTCGAAAAAATCGTCCTCACGCCTCTTGGTTTTGGGCGCATGATCGCTCGCTACAACGTCGATCGTTCCGTCAATTACCCCCCTCCAAAGGGCCTCATTGTCCTCCGAGGTACGAAGGGGAGGACCAATTTTCGCCAAGGGTCCCCACCGGAAAAGGTCCTTCTCTGTTAAAAGAAGATATTGCGGACACGTTTCTGCAAAGACAGGTTGACCGGCAGACCGGGCACGGGCAATGGGCTCCAACCCTCGACCGGCACTAAGGTGAGGAATGTATATCGAACACCCAGAAACCTCAGCAATGGCAATGGCCCGATTGATTGCCTCCGCTTCCAGTGCCGCAGGTCGCATACGGGTAAAGGCCTCGATGGCCGGAACCCCTTCACTGTTGAATTTATCTTCTAAATAATCCGTAGCGAGGCCATTTTCTGCATGAACCATGGCCATTCCCCCATGCTTCGCAATGAGATCCATGGCGGCCGCCAAATAGTAGTCGGAGGTCATCCGGCCGAGCTTAGCATAAGTCATAAACATTTTAAACGTCCGCACGCCGAACTGAAAAGCCTCTGGGATTTGCTGATATTGCTTTTCCACCTCAAAGAGACCCACATGAAGGCCAAAATCCAGATACGAGACCCGGCTTGCCTCTGTGATTGCCTTTTCTATGGCTTCAGCCACATTTTGGTTGTGAAATGCATAAGCGTAGTGAATCAGCGTAGTCGTCCCTCCACGAGCCGCTGTTAAGGAGGTGGTCTCAAAGTCGTCCTCGTAAAGGGGATGGGTATGAACGTCGATGATCCCTGGTAAAATGAGTTTTCCGCTCACATCGAGCACTTCGTGAGCACTCGAGGGAGTTATACCGGAATTCACCTCCGCAATCTGCCCATCACGGACAGCGACATCTGAGCAGGAAATTCCATTCCCACTAACGAGAAGCCCTCCGCTGAGAAGCAAGTCGAAATGTTCACCCATGTCTCACCCCTTCCGTATCTTCTGCCGTTGTCCAGATCAAAAATCAAAATGGCCGCTTGAAAGGGCTGCATCCTTTTCGATTCCCGCAAGGGTGCAGGCAAGGACTTCTGTTCCTAAGCAGACCTGTTCAAATTCGGTCCATTCTTCGGGACAATGGCTTCTTCCGTCTCTCGAGGGAATGAAAATCATGCCCGTAGGAGCAACCTCTGCCAGATGATTTGCATCGTGACCCGCTCCCGATGGCAATTTGACATGAAGAATACCGAGTTGTTCACAGACCCTGATGATTCGCTTCACCATGTTCATGTCGAAGACAACGGGTTTTGAGCTGATCCCGATTTCAAAAAGGATCTGGACACCTCTTTTCTCTTTGATCCGTTCTAATTCCTCCCGAAAAGAGGAAGCAGCCTTGTGGAGAAGATCTTCACTCAGACTCCTGATCTCCATATCCAGAATCATCCTTCCGGGGATGACATTTGAGGAGTTCGGGAAGACTTCAACCCTGCCTACAGTACCCACAACTCCCGCTAATTCAGCGCAGACCCACTCAAGGACAAGAACAGCCTCCGAACCCCCAGCGAGGGCATCTTTTCTGACATCCATGGAGGTTGTTCCTGAATGGTCATTTTTCCCGATGACTTCAACCTTTCCCCTTGAGATCCCCACGATTCCTGTGACAACACCGATGGGAATGCTCTTCGAGCACAGGTGGGGTCCCTGTTCGATATGAAGTTCCAAGTAGGCGAGGACATCCCTTGAGGACCTTTTGGCTTTGTCGATGTTTGCTGGATCTCCTCCTATCTCACGGATCGCCTTTTCCAACGTTCTTCCTGCATCATCTCTCAAAGAGCCAATAAGCTTAGGGGGCAGTTTCCCTGCCATTCCCCTGCTCCCTATCGTGGAAAGACCAAAGGGAGAGGGCTCTTCAGCAATGAAATCGACCACCTCTATGGGGTGAATGTTTTCAATTCCCTTTTCTTCAAATCTTCTGGCTACCTCAATGGCTCCGATGACCCCTGAGACCCCATCAAATCTCCCACCTCCTCTCACCGTATCGAGGTGGGAACCCAGCAGAAGGGCCGGCTTCTGTTTCTCCCCCTCTCTTCTTCCAATAAGGTTTCCAACCGGATCGATCCTGACGGTAAGTCTTGCCTCATCTTCCATCAAATGGGCGATATATTCCCTCGCCTTTCGATCTTCATCCGTGAAGGAGAGGCGTGTGTAACCTGGTTCCGTGGGAGACGTGATGCGTGAAAGGGCTAAGATATCCCGTTTGATTCTATCGATGTTGGGCTCGAATCTTTTGATCGGGTCGTCCTTTCCCATGGTCGAGACCCTTCGTTCGAAAATTGATGTTAACGGACTTACCTAAATACTTTTTCGGGGGGCGTAACGAATAGCCCGACTTTGCTGTGAGTCAACCCCAAATCCGCCATGGCTTCGGCCACTTTCAGGGCGACGGCCGACGGGTCGATGACCTTGATATTCAACTTTGATTCGATTTCCGGCGCGTAGCCAGCCATTCCCGCACATCCTAAGATGATGACCTCTGCGCCGTCTTCCACAGCCTGCTTCGCCACCTCCAAGACTCTCCTCTTGGTCTTTTCGGGCTCGGCATCCGTTTCGGCTACGGACAGATCCAAACTGCGCACAGAAGCCAGGAAATAGTCAAGCCCTCTCATATGGACATGCTCTCGCTTCGACGGGATTCTCTGCCTTCTCGGAGTGATGACGGAAAACTTGGCCCCCAACATGGCTGCCATATGAAGGCTCGACTCCTCAATCCCAATGACTGGAATCTTAGAGATCTCTTTGGCGGCTTCCAATCCCGGATCGGAGAAACAGGCGATAATGATGGCATGATAATCTTTTTGGTTTGCCTTTTTGACCAGTTCAAGGGTTGGTGGGATTGCAAAAGCCTCATCATAGGCTGACTCAATGGTTTCAGGCCCCCTTTCAGCACAGACAACTGTTAATTCCGTATCTGGCCGTTTTATCCGGTTCAGTTCCTCCCGGATATGGTTTGTCATACTTTCCGACGTGTTTGGGTTGATCACAAAAATTCTCATAATATATGACCTCTCATATTTGCATATTACTTTTTATAAAATTCTACGGCCTTGGCCAATCGCTGAATCGCCTCTTCAATCTCGTCAGGTGTGAGGGCACAAAGCCGTGGTGACTCCGGAGGGGTTCTGAAAATCCGGGATGATGTAGAATATTTTAGGGAGAGATCGTTTCAACTGTCCCTTTAAGATTTCAATGTTAACCCCATCCTTTTCAAGAGGAATACCTAATGACATTGCCTCCTATCCGCTTCATGGCGGTGATGCCCCGATTATAACTCGGGCGTTCGACAAAGACAGATTCTCCCCTGTTCACCATTAATGACCCAATAAATGTGAAAAATTCCATAGAACCGCTCCCAATCAATACCTGTTCATATTTCACATTGAATCGCTGAGCAATCCATCCCCGTAGAGGTCCGTAACCAGAACAGTGTCCGTATTGGAAGATAATTTTCCCCTCCCGCTGAAAAACGGTATTTGTACAGTCGATGATTTCATTGATAGGAAGGGCCTCTTCTGCTGGATTCCCACGTGTAAATGAAATAGGTTTTAGATTCTCCTGACTCACCGCTGACCCTCCTTTTCTTAACCTATTTCACTGATCAATGCTCTGCCTCGATAAAAAGCTTCCAGATTGAGGTCGATCAGTTTTTGAGGCACCCTGTTCCTAATGATCTCTTCCCAAATCTCTGGTTCGGTTATTAGCAGGCTGGAAAGGGCTCCTATGAGAACAATATTTAATGTTCTTGCATTGCCCAAGTCAAGGGCCGTTTTCAAACCTGGTATTACATAAACTTTTGAGGCTGCGTTTTTTAATTGAACAAGGACCCTGTCTTTCTCCGGATACTCTGCCTCCCCTGAGCTGACGGTGATGGGATCGAGACGGCAGTCATTGACGAGAACGGTACCTTTGGGATGGATAAAGGAGAGTCTTCTTAGGGTCTCCAGCCATTCGAATCCAATGAGGTAGTCTGCACCTCCCTCCTCGACCATGGGGGCATGAACCTTGTCAGCCCATCGGACATGGCTCACCACACTTCCACCCCGGACGGCCAATCCAAGGATATCAGACTTCTTCACATCATATCCCAATTGTATCCCCACATCCGAAAGGATATCGCTGGCCACGACAGTCCCCTGTCCTCCTACTCCTGAAATCAGAAAATTTATATCGTTTCTTGGCATGTCCTCACCCTATCGTTTCAAACGCTTTTATCTGGTTTTTTGATCGCTCCTGTGGAACAGACTTGAAGACAGACATCGCACCCGGTGCAGAGGACAGAATCGATACCGGTCTTTCTCTTCTTAGTCTTCGCATATCTCTCTTCAACCTTGACGATGGCCGGACAACCCATTCGTGAACAGATTCCGCACGCAGTGCAGAGATCCAGGTCTACCTCATAAGCCGGTTGAGGATTCCTTGAAATGAAGACACATTCCCCTTCGGCGATCAGCACTGCTGTCCCCTTATAGGCCGTACATTCTTCCAGGGCTTCTTCCATTGCCTTCACATCGAAAGCGTTTACTTTCAAAATCTTCTCAACCCCAATGGCCTTGAGCAATTCATAAATATCGACTCTCTTTGTCGGTTCGCCCATCAGGGTAACTCCTATTCCTGGGTGGTCTTGGTGTCCGGTCATGGCAGTGGTACTATTGTCCATGATGATAACCGTTCCGATGCCTTTGTTATGCACCATATTCAATAGAGGAGGAATCCCGGCATGAAAGAATGTGGAAT
>Ga0315280_10007749_pt1 | contig 14306 bp, 12 predicted proteins | sample YL17G06_40_MG_FD_203697 | JGI IMG/M metagenome (GOLD analysis project Ga0315280, IMG submission 203697) | Sediment microbial communities from Yellowstone Lake, YNP, Wyoming, USA - YL17G06_40 | ecosystem: Environmental > Aquatic > Freshwater > Lake > Sediment | place: USA: Wyoming | collected...
TCAAGATGGGGCATCATTCGGTCGCAGAGCACGCCGTCTTCAATTTTGATATCATCGGCGTGAGCCGCCTCGCCGTCGAGGAGATAGAGAAATTTCGCCTCTGCTCCTATACGGAAAAATCCCAGCGGTACATCACCTTGGGCGATGATTTTGTCATCCCAGAAGAGGTCATAAAGACCGGCCAGGAAGAGATTTATCTCCAAACGATCAGGTCTCAAAACGCCCTTTACCACAAACTTTACGAGAGGCTCAGGCCCTTCCTTTTTAATAAAAATAAAGACATAGCCCAGAACCCGAAGAATCATCCCATCCTGGACGGCTGGGCCAAGGAGGATGCCCGGTATGTGGTGAGCCTGGCCACCGAAGGGCAGCTCGGGATGACCATCAATGCCCGAAACCTGGAGCTGCTCGTCCGGCGCTTTGCCGCAAAAAACCTTCAGGAGATCAAGGAGCTCAACGATAGAATTTACGCTTTAGCCAAAGAAGTTGCGCCTTCGATTATCCTTTTCACCGAACCAACCGACTTTGAGGCCAAGACGTACGCTGAGCTTGAAGCTGCGGCAAGCCCTGTTTTAAGGAAAAAGAAAGACAAGCCTTCTGGCTGTGAGGGCAATCTCGAGCTTGTTCAATTGGTTGATCAGACGCCAGAGGGGGATGATAGGATTCTCGCGGCCCTCATGCATACCTCGAGTTCCCTGCCTTATGAGCGATGTTTGGCCAGAATCCGGCAATTGAAGCCGGAGGAAAAAAAGGAGTTCATCGCGGCGGCGTTCCGGCACATGGAGTTTTACGATTTTCCGCTGCGGGAGTTTGAATTTGCCGACCTGACTTTTGCGCTTGTCGTCTCGGCTTCCTGCTTCGCCCAGCTCAAGCGTCATCGGATGGCCACTCTGACCTGTCAGGACTATGATCCCGGTCTCGGTGTCACAGTGCCGCCGTCGATCGAAGAAATAGGGGCGGGCTACGAGTTCCTTGAAGTTATAAAGAGGACGAATGACGCCCATGCCTTGCTGAAAAAGGGAATAGGGGAGGCCGCCGCCTATGTTTTGACGAATGCGCACCGCCGCAGAGTCCTCCTCAAAGTCAACGCGAGAGAGCTTTACCATATCTCGCGGCTTCGCCAAGACCCGACAGCGCAATGGGATATCCGGCAAATGGTCGGCCGGATGACAGAATTGGCAAGAGAAGCGATGCCTCTGAGCTTTCTCCTTCTCGGCGGCAAGGAAGATTACCCGGGGCTTTACAAGCGTGTTTTCGGAAGAGATCCCAAATTTTCCCCGCCTCGTTATTTAAAATGATTCCGGCCTCTTAGAATGGGCCCCATTTTATCAGGATGGGAGGGACGAGCGCGATCAGGCTGAAAACGATCAAGATAAGCATGAGCGGCACAAACCAGCGGGCCCACTTCTCCCAGGGAATTTTGGCGACGCCGAGAACGCCCATCGTGACGGCCGAGGTCGGCAGGATAGGGTTGATCACTTCACAGAGCTGAAAAGCGAGGACCATCGTCTGCCTCGTGATGCCCACAAGATCGCTCAACGGGGCCATGATGGGCATGGTCAGAGCGGCTTGAGCGGTTCCCGAGTGGATGAAGAAATTAATAATCCCCTGGGTCAAAAACATCATCTGGGCTGTGATGATACCGGGGACGGCTGAGATCAGGCCGGCCGTGAATCGAAGGACCGTATCCAGCACCACGGCTTCCTTCATAATGATCAGGATGGCACGACCGCCGGCAATGATGAATGTGACATTCAGGACATCCTTGGCGCCGGCAACAAAAGTCAGCGCCATCTCCGAGGGTGATATCCGGGCGACGAATCCGGAGATGATGCCGATGCCCAGGAAGAGAGCCGCAATTTCCTCCATGTACCAGGCTTTGGCGAGGATGCCATAGATGAGCAGAACTATTCCTCCAAACAAGATGAGGATAACGATTTTCTGGGAGGTCCCCCAAGGAACATTCTGGGAGGGGTCTCGGGAGATCGAGTATCCTCTGGCTTTGTCGATTTCATAGACCGGGCTTTTCTCAGGATATTTTTTTATGTTATTGGCATAAATCATCACAAAGGCGATGGCGATGGCTGTGCCGATCACCCAGAGGATCAGCCGGTAGGCCAAACCCGAATAAAGCGGAAGATCGGATAAGCCCTGAGCGATTCCGACGGTGAAGGGATTGAAAAACGCGGCGGAGAAGCCGACCGCCGAGGCCAGAAAGACTATGGCCACGCCGGTGATCGAATCATACCCGAGCGAAAGGGCGAAGGGAATGAAAATAAGGACAAAGGGGATGGACTCCTCGGCCATCCCGTAGATCCCGCCGGCCAGCGAAAAGACGATCATCAACACCGGGATCACAAGTTTTTGCGATTTTGGGTTTTTGGAAAAGAATTGAGCCAGCCTTTGAATGCCCGAGTCAATGGCGCCCGTTTTCCCCAGGATGGCGAAGACGCCGCCGAAAATAAGAATCAGGAAGATGATCAAAGCCCCATCCTGGAAGCCACGGATCGGCGCGATCAAGAGCCATTGCGGCCCCAGCAATTTTTTCGCTGTGGTAGCATAGGTGCCCGGAACAGTGATCAGCTTGGTCTGTCCATCAAAAGTTTTTTCTGCGCGCTGATATTCGCCCGAAGGGATCAGCAGGCTGAGAATATACACGGCGATAACCAAGAAGTAGATCAAGACGAGAGTATGGGGGAGTTTAAAAACGGCTCTTTTTTTCATCCTGGCTGGCTCAAAATTTTAAAGCACCATTTTATAATTTTATGAAGGAGATGGGAATAGCCGGCGCTAATTTTCTTGACAGCGAGTCAGCCAATTCCTAAAATGGGGTGTGCTTTTTTTTATCCTTAGAAGCCTGGTTCATTATGTTAATCGCTTCAGCGGTCTCTAATATCTTCTTTCGAGCCTTCCTCAAACCCTGATAATTTTTCCTTCATCCCTCATCTTTCTTCAATCAAGGAGGTTCAAAATGAAAATTATTGTTTTGGGAGCGGGTCTTGTCGGCGGTCCGATGGCCGTAGATCTGGCCGGAGATCCCCGATTTGATGTGAGCGTTGCCGACATCAGCGCAGAAACGCTGAGCGAGCTCGGACGAAGCCATGCTCTGAAGACTATTGAAAGAGACCTCGCCAGGGCGGAAGATGTCAAAAACCTGGTCGAGAATTATGACCTGGTCCTCAGCGCGGTCCCGGGTTTTATGGGATTTCAAACATTAAACGCCGTTATTGAAGCGAAAAAAAATGTGGTCGATATCGCTTTTTTCCCCGAAGATCCATTCCTGCTGGATGACCTGGCCCGGCGAAACGGGGTCACGGCGATTGTCGACTGCGGAGTTGCGCCCGGCATGTCTAATATTCTCGTGGGCTATGTCGACCACAGGCTCGAGGAAACCCACACTGTGATGACTTATGTCGGTGGGTTGCCGGAAGTCAGAGAATGGCCGTACGAATACAAAGCGGTTTTTTCTCCCAGCGATGTCATTGAAGAGTATCTCCGTCCGGCCCGGTATGTGGAAAACGGAAAACTGGTGACCAGGCCGGCTTTGTCGGAGTCAGAACTCGTTTTTTTCCCGGGCATTGGAACGCTGGAGGCCTTTCTCACCGATGGGCTGAGAACTTTGGCTAAAACCATCTCCGCCCCCAACATGAAAGAGAAAACGCTCCGCTATCCCGGACATATCGAAAAAATGGCCGTGCTCAGAGAGACCGGGTTTTTTAGTCGGAACGAAATTGAGATCGCTGGAAGGCGCATCCGGCCGCTCGATATCACGGCTAACCTGCTGTTCTCTAAATGGAAACTCCGCGAGAACGACAGGGATATTACTGTGTTGAAGTTAATCGTTGAAGGGAAGAGAGCGGGCGAAAAATGGCGCTACACTTACGATCTGCTGGACCGTTACGACTCTTTGACTCGCACCCATTCTATGGCTCGAACCACTGGCTATACCGCGACGCTCGCTCTGAGAATGGTTGCTCAAGGTCTTTACACTCAAAAAGGCATATCGGCACCGGAATTTATCGGCCGTCAGCCGGAATGTGTCGATTTCATGCTCCAAGGTCTGAAAGAGCGAGGCGTTATTTACCGGGAGACTGCCGAAAAGATGGAAGAATAAATGGCGCTCTTTCTGGAGTTAACCAGAAATCCTGAGCTTATAAAATTTCCTCTTTCCCACCTGGAGGATATAGTCTCGCTTTTCCTTTAAGCTCAGCTTCAAGGCAATGTCTTCGATCCTGCTCCCGTCAAGGTAGACCCCTCCCTGGCGGATGACTCGTTTGGCCTCGCCGCGGGATGGAAAAACGCCTTTATTCACTAGCAAATCGATGATTTCAATAGAATCTGTCAACTTTGGACGCTCGCCTGAAATTTGCGCCGCCTCTCGAGCTTTGATTGTTTCCGAGGCGCTCACTTCAATCATGTTTTGATCGATGTCGGAGGGGATCTCTTTGCGCTTGTGGACGCGGTCGAATTCCGCGGCGGCTTCCTTAGCTTTGTCCTGACCCCAAAAATCGGCGACGACCGCCCTAGCCAGCTTGGCTTTGAGATCCCTGGGGTTGAATTTGTTCTCGCCGACCTCTCTTTTCCACGACTCGATCATGGACATGGGTTCGTCCGTCAGGAGCTCGTAGTAGCGGAACATCAGGGGGTCGGAGATAGACATGATTTTGCCGTAGATTTCCTTGGGAGGCTCGGCGATGCCGACATAGTTTCCCTGCGATTTGCTCATCTTCTCGACGCCGTCCAGCCCTTCAAGCAGGGGCATGGTGATAACGATCTGAGGCTCCTGTTTGAATTCCCGCTGGATTTCGCGGCCGACAAGCAGGTTAAATTTCTGGTCGGTCCCTCCGAGTTCCACATCAGCCCGCAGAGCCACGGAGTCGTAAGCCTGCATCAGGGGATAGAGAATCTCGTGTACGGAGATGGGCAGCCCGGCTTTGAGGCGCTGGGAAAAATCATCCCGCTCGAGCAGTCTGGCGACGGTGTACTTGGAGGTGAGATTGATGATGTCGAAGCTGGAGAGTTGTCCCAGCCAGCGCGAGTTGAAGTCGATGATCGTTTTTTCAGGGCTGAGGATTTTAAAGATCTGGCTCTTGTATGTCTCGGCGTTTTTGAGAATCTCCTCGCGACTCATGGCCGGACGCGCGGCTGACCTACCCGAGGGGTCGCCAATGAGCCCGGTGAAGTCGCCAATGAGAAAAATGACGTCGTGACCGAGGTCCTGGAAGTGCTTCATCTTCCTTAGGAGCACAGTATGACCGAGGTGGATGTCCGGGGCCGTTGGATCAAACCCTGCCTTCACCCGGAGCGGCTTTTTCTCGCCGAGGGAGCGGGCTATTTTCTCCCTGAGCTCATCCTCCTGGATGACCTCGACACAACCTTTTTTGATGTAATCAAACTGCTCTTCGACGGGTTTCTTCATATTTCTTTTATGAAAACTCTCCTCCCGCGCACTTCCAGCCGGCCTTCGAAGAATAGACGGACGGCTTCGGGATAGATTTTGTGTTCTTCTTTAAGGATCCTGTCGCTCAGAGTTTCTTCGGTATCATCCTGGAGCACTGGGACCACGGCTTGAAGGATGATGGGCCCCATATCCACATCCTCGGAGACAAAATGGACGGTTGCCCCGGAGTACCTCACTCCCCAGTCGATGGCTTTCTTCTGGACATGAAGGCCGGGAAAAGAAGGAAGCAAAGCAGGATGAATGTTCATAACGCGGTGCTTGAATTCTCGGCAAAAATGAAAGGTCAAGATTTTCATATAGCCGGCCAGACAGACCAGGTCCACATTTCTCTTCCTGACCTCTTTGATGACTTCCCTGTCGTAGTCTTCACGGTTCGGATAGAGCTTCGGGTTGAGGTAAAACGTCTCGAGGCTGCGTTCTTGAGCGATGCGCAGACCCGGTGCTCCTTCCACATTACTGAAGACGAGCGCGATGTCGGCATTGATTTTCCCTCCCAGAATGGCGTCATGGATGGCCTTAAAATTGGAGCCTCGGCCGGAAAGAAAAACAGCGATTCTGCCTCTTTTTTTGGGGCTGATAAAAATTTCTTCCACCACGGCCTTTCCTCTCTCTCAAAATTTAAAATTTTAACAGTATCCCTATTTTAACCGAAAACCCGCTGAAATCAACAACTGCTTCCCGGACAGAGCGGATATTTTCGCCCCCCGGCTCTTGAGGCAGCACCCTCATTTTAGCCTGCCAGATGTCAAGCTCTGGAATGTATTCTTCAAAGAAATAAAGATCTCGCTTCTCTCCGAGTTGATTTTCGCTGGAAAATCCGCTGACTTTGGCCGATTGCGCTGTGGCCTCGATGAAGAAACCCATAGAGGGGTCGAACTTATATTCAAGCCCGATGCCGCCGAGAGAAGTCGAACGGCTGGCTTCGGCCATCTCAAAAGTCGGATAAACAAACCCGCTCTCCTCCGCTATTTTGAACGCCTCTCGACCGACATATTTGGCTTGAATGATCCCAGCGCCTCCCTTGAGATAAAGATTGAGCTTGGAGCCGAGAGGCACATAAAGGTAACCCAGGAAAATGATCGGGTAAGCGCTTACCTTTGTCGGCCGGGCGTAGTCATAGGTTATGCCATCCTTGTTGATGGAAAGAAGAGTATCTTGCTCGTTGAGGTCGCTGTAAACATATCCGGCGCTGACACCCAGAGCCAGTCTTGGAGTCAAGAAAACGGTCAGCTCCCCTTCGAAACTAAACCCGAAGTGAAGGGGAGGGACTTCTGGTTCCTCAAAGCTCCAGCTCGGCTGTGGGGAAGCTTCCTGTTTTATTTTCTCCTCCCATCCGGCAAGCGCAAGGTTGACCTCATCCAACTTCATCCGCCGAAGGCCGGAAGAAAGCCTGAACTGGAATTCCAGGCAGAAAGAAAGCGAAGGAAGAAAAAGCAGGACACCAAAAAGAACTGCAAGAGCCTTCTCCTTCCTCATTCTTGGCAAACCCTCTCTTTACCGGACAGAAAAAGCCTGAGGAATAGCGTTTTTCCAAGGCTTGTAAAGGCTTTTTACAGGAAGATTTATGATTTCTCGGCCCGCATGGCGGATGATCATATTCCGACCTTGGGTTTTTCCGACGACTTTTGCTTTGATGCTTTTCTCCATGGCCAGCCTGAGCAAGGCAGAAAGATTTGAACTGGTGGTGCTGACGACGATTCGAGATTGGCTCTCCCCGAAAATAAGAGCATCCGTTCGGATGTTATCATCAAGGTCGAGAATGCAGCCAATCTTTGGCTTGCTCCAAAAAGAGCATTCCGCAGCCGTGACCGCCAACCCGCCCTCGGAGACATCATGAGCCGACCGGATAAGGCCCTGAGAAATGGCTTCGAGACAGGTCTCCTGGACTTTCTTCTCCACTTCAAGGTCGATTTGGGGCGGTAAGCCTTTTTCTAAGTTGAAGACAGTCTTCAAGTATTCAGACCCCCCCAGCTCCTCCTTATTCTCGCCAAGGAGAACGATGATATCCCCAGCCCCTTTGAACCCGGGACTTACGGCTTTTCTCACGTCATCGAGCAAACCCACTACCCCCAGCACAGCCGTGGGATAAATAGAAATGCCTTCCGTGTCGTTGTAGAAACTGACATTTCCTCCGGTGACAGGAATGGAAAAATTCCGGCAGGCTTCGGCCATGCCCTCGATCACTTCCTTGAACTGCCACATGACCTCCGGTTTTTCAGGATTGCCGAAATTCAAGCAGTTGGTCACGCCGATGGGCTTTGCTCCGGCACAGGCCAAATTGCGGCAGGCTTCAGCCACGGCAATCGTCCCGCCGGTTCGGGGATCGAGATAGGCGTAGAGAGAATTTCCGTCCAGGGTCATGGCCAGACCTTTCTTCTTCCCTTTGATTCGCAGCACGGCCGCATCAGCGCCCGGCAGAAGCACGGTATTGATTTGGACCTGGTGATCATATTGACGGAAGGCCCATTCCTTGTCAGCGATGGTTGGGGAAGAGAGGAGCTGGAGGATAATGGTGTTGTAATCGGCTGGAAAGGGAGGAAGGTCAAGTTGCTTGACCGCTCTGATATAGTCAGGCTTTCGGCTTGGCCTCCGGTAGGCAGGGCAGAGGTTGACGATGGCATCAACAGGGACGTCGACCGCTGTCTCGCCGCGGAAACTGACCCTCAGCCTCCCGCCTTTAGTAACTTCACCGATATTGACTGCATCCAGGTCCCATTTGGCAAAGATTCTTTGGACCTCTTTCATGTTCTCTTTCTTGGCGACCATTAACATTCTCTCCTGGGATTCGGAGAGCATGATTTCATAGGGCGTCATGCCTTCTTCTCTTTGAGGAACATGGTCGAGGTTGATGGATATGCCAGTCCCGGACTTGGCAGCCATCTCGGACGTGGAGCAGGTCATGCCGGCAGCACCCATGTCCTGAATGCCGATAATCAGGCCCTTTTCCATGACTTCAAGACAGGCTTCTAAGAGCAACTTTTCTTTAAACGGATCCCCCACCTGGACGTTCGGCCTTTTCTGCTCTGTCTCTTTGCCGAATTCAGCCGAGGCCATGGTGGCGCCGTGAATGCCGTCCCTTCCGGTCTTTGACCCAACGTACAGGACCGGATTTCCCACGCCCTCGGCCTTGGCGTAAAAGATCTTGTTTTTCTCCGCGAGACCTAAGGCAAAGACATTGACCAGGGGGTTATTGGAATAGCACTCATGAAAATAGATTTCCCCGCCAATCGTAGGAATTCCGATGGAGTTCCCGTAGGAGGAAATTCCCGAGACGACGCCGTCCAGTATGGCCCGATTCTTGGCCTTCTGGAGCGGGCCGAAGCGGAGAGAATTGAGAAGAGCAATGGGCCTGGCTCCCATGGTAAAGATATCGCGGAGAATTCCCCCGACGCCTGTGGCTGCCCCTTGGAAGGGCTCGATATAGGAAGGATGGTTGTGGGATTCGATCTTGAAGACCACAACCATCCCTTCTCCGATGTCAATGATGCCCGCATTTTCCCCTGGACCTTGGATGACATTTTTTCCGGTCGTGGGAAGTTTTTTCAGGTGGACCTTGGAGCTCTTATAGCTGCAGTGCTCCGACCACATCAAGGAAAAGATGCCCAGCTCTGTCAGGTTCGGCTCCCGGCCGATGAGTTCGATGATCCTCTTATATTCCTCAAGGGTCAGGTTGTGATCGGCCAAGATCTTGTTATCAACCATGTTCTTTTTCTCTGGCCGAACCTTTCTCATAATCGCTCAATGAGGGATTTAAAAATCATCCGGCCATCGGTGCTTCCCAGAAGAGCCTCGGAGGCTCTTTCAGGATGGGGCATCATGCCCATGACATTGCCAGTCTTATTGATCAAGCCGGCAATGTTCGAGACCGAGCCGTTGACGTTCGCTTCTTCGGTCGCTTCGCCTTTCTCATCGACGTAGCGGAGGACGATCTGGTTGTTCTTTTCGAGCTCTCGCAGAAGCTCAGGCGGGGCGAAATAATTCCCGTCAAAATGGGCGATTGGAATTCTGAGGATTTGCCGCTGGCGCGCTTTATGGGTGAATCGCGTTTTCGCATTCTCGACGCGGAGATGGACGAATTCGCAGAGAAATTTGAGGTTTTTATTCCTCAGCATAGCTCCCGGCAGAAGACCTAACTCAAGGAGAACTTGGAAGCCGTTACAGATGCCGAGCACAAGTCCTCCTTTGGCGGCAAACTCCCTGACTTCCTGCATGAGGGGGGAAAATTTGGCGATCGCCCCGGACCTCAGATAATCGCCGTAGGAGAAACCTCCTGGAAGGATGACGCAATTGACATTTTCGAGGTTATGGTCTTTGTGCCAGAGGAATGTCGTCTCTTGGCCGAGAACTTCCTTGAGGACAAAAAAAGTGTCGTAGTCGCAGTTTGACCCGGGAAAAATGACGACGCCGAATTTCAATTTATCGAACTTTCTCCTCTTCTTTGAGGACCTGCCAGGAGAACTTCTCGATGATCGGGTTCGCCAGAACTTTATCGGCAATCTCCGGGATGAGTTTTTGAGCTTCTGTCTTCGAGACACCCTCTAACTCGACCTCGAAGACCTTTCCTTGCCTAACATCCTTGATGAAATGATAGCCCAGCGTGTGCAGAGCGTTTTTCACCGTCTGGCCCTGGGGGTCGAGGACACTTTCTTTGAAGGAGACGAGAATCCTAACTTTCATTCCCGAGAACCCTTTCGAAAATATAATCGATTTTTTCAAGATAGCTTTCGAGCGAGAAGCAGGCCTCCACGTCTTCAGGAGTAAGTATGGCCAGGACATCTTTATCTGAAATGAGGAGGTCTTTGAGGCTGAGGTTTTCTTTCCAGACCCGGAGTGAATTCCGCTGGACGAGCTCATAGGCTTGAGGACGCGGCACATTTTTCTCCGTCAGGGCGAGGAGAACTTTCTGGGAAAAGATGAGCCCTTTAGTCAAATCAATATTCTCTTTCATCCTCTCTTCATGGATGACCCAATTTTTGATGATGTCGGTTATTTCCGCCAGCATATAGTCAGCCAAAATGAAAGAATCCGGGAAGATGACCCGTTCGGCGGAGGAATGGGAAATATCTCTTTCATGCCAGAGAGGGATATTTTCCAAGGCCACCTGGAGATTGGCCCGGAGGAGACGGGAGAGGCCGGAGATTCTCTCCGCTCGGACAGGATTTTTTTTGTGCGGCATGGAGGAAGACCCTTTCTGTCCCTTGGTAAACGGTTCTTCGACTTCGAGAACTTCAGTCTTCTGAAGATGGCGGATTTCGACGGCAAATTTATCCAAGCTTGAGCCGAGGAGAGCTAATGCGGCGAGCACTTCGGCGTGCCGGTCGCGCTGGAGAACCTGGGTCGAGACCCTGGCCGACTTAAGACCGATTTTTTTAAGAGCCAGCTCTTCCACTCGGGGGTCGAGATGGCTGTATGTTCCGACAGAGCCTGAAATCCGGCCGCAGCTGATGACTTCCTGCGCTCTTTCGAGGCGCTCATCATGGCGCTTAATCTCTTCATACCAGACAAGAAGCTTGACCCCAAAAGTGATGGGCTCAGCATGGACGCCGTGCGTTCTCCCCATCATGACCGTTTTCTTATGGCGCAAGGCCTGCTCCCTGATGACATTCTTGAGCGGCAGAAGGTCCTTGCGGATTTTTTCCAAGGACTCTTTAATGAGGAGGGAGAGTGCTGTATCGACGACATCATAAGATGTCAGGCCCATGTGGATGAAGCGGGCGTCTTCACCGACATGCTCTCCCACAGCTTCCAGGAAGGCGATGACATCGTGCTTGACGGCTTTTTCGATCTCTTCGATCCGGTGGACGGAAAAGGCTGCCTTTTCTTTAATTTTCTGGAGAGAGGCGGAAGGAATGCGGCCGAGCTCTTCCCAGGCTTCGCAGACGGCCAGCTCCACATCAAGCCATTTGCGGTATTTGTTCTCTTCCGACCAGATGGCGCCCATCTCGGGAAGCGTGTAGCGGTCGATCATAAGATTATTCCTTGATAGGAGGTCAAATCATAGCAAGGACATCTCCCATTGTCAATTTCTCTTCCTTTCCCACACTATATCCATCTGAAGGGTGGCGCGGCGCCAGTCCCCGATTTCAAGACTGAGGCGAAGGGGGTGGGCGGAGAAGGCCATCCGGAGGCGAAGCGGAAGGCTCGGGCAGGAGGTTCAAAACACGTTGATTTTCCCCGGCGTGGAAAATCAACTCCCATTCGTCCTTCGCTCTTCTCTCCTTCGGAGAGAAACCGTGCCCGCTCAGGACTCATAGGGGTTTTTCACCCCCTGCCTTTCGCCCTAACTGAGAATAGGGGGCAAGTTCGCGGGCCTTCGAGCCCACACCCGAGGCTATACGGGGACGCGCCGTGACAGGACCCATTTCTTTCCTTCTTACTCAGCCAAGGATTCTATATAATAGATGTCTAATACGATGACATCCTTCATGGACGATTGGACCGATGATAAGCTTGTGGAGCAGGCTAAGAAGGGCGACCGTGAGGCGTATTCGGAGCTCATCCGAAGGTATAGAGAAAGAATCTACCAGACCATCTATCGCTTTACCCAAAACCACGGGGACACCGATGATTTGGCTCAGGAAACGTTCATGCAGGGCTTCAGAGCACTCCAACATTTTCGTCAAAAATCGGGATTTTACACCTGGATTTTCCGGATTGCCGTGAATCAGAGTCTCAATTTTTTGAAGAAGAAGAAAAGGGAAATGGGAAAAGAGGAATATGATGACAATTTGCTCGATCGTGAGCAACTCCCGTTTTATTCTCCGGAGTCTGCTTCCATGGGTAAGGAACTCGGAGAGAGACTGAATGAGGCGGTCAACTCCCTGCCTTTGCCCTATAAATCTTCTTTTGTCCTGGTCGTTTTTCAAGGCATGACCCACGGCGAGGCCGCGCGCGTCCTGCGCTGTTCGGAGAACACTATTTCCTGGCGAATGCACAGAGCCAGGAAAATGCTTCAGGCCAAGCTGAAGCGTTATCTCGACGAGGTGCAAAATGATATGCCAAAAATATGAAAAATGGATATCCGATGCCCTAGATGGGGCGCTTTCGGAGAGAAAGAAGAGAAACCTTAATTCTCATTTGACCGACTGTTCGGATTGCCATGCCTATCAAGAGAGCCTTAGCAGGATTCAGGCTGAGGCTTTGCGCCTGGACAAAGCCAAGGTTTCGCCCTCTTATTGGGAGAACTTTTCCGCCAGCCTTAAAAAAAGACTCCAAGCCTTAGAGCCAGAAAGAGAGGCTCCGCGAGCTCTCCGTCTGAGCTGGAAGTGGGCGTGGGCGGGAGCACCCGTCTTTTTAGCTTTAGGGATTAGCCTTGTCTTTCTCCTGAACCGAGGCCAGGCCCCAGAAAATGACATCTTTTCTTATGAAGCCTGCCTCAGCCGCCTCCATCTGGAGATCGGGGATGATGCCAAACTCGAAGATAATTTCAACCACGTCATCTTGGGTTCTCTAAGAGGAGGTCTGGATTCTGCAGCGCTTGAAGAGCGCTATCTCTTCTCTGAAGACCCTTTCTTCTGGGAAAGTCTCAACGAAGAAGAATTAGAATTCATCGAGCAAGAAATAAAAAAGGAGATGAAATCATAGGAGAAAAACCATGAAAATGAAAAAAACTCTTTTGTTTCTAACAAGCTTCCTGTTTTTAAGCTCTCTCCTTCTAGCTCAGATGCCCGGCCAGGAGCCTATGGGCAGGCAGAGAATGCGCGAGAATATCAATAGGCTCCGCTTGCTGCGCATGACCGAGGTGCTTGAGCTGACCGAGGAACAGACGGCGAAAATTTTTCCGGCGTCTTATCAAATTGAGAAAGAGAAAATAGACATCATCAAGACGCTCAACCGTGAGATACGTGAGCTCAAGGCTCTTTTGGGCGGGGCCAATCCCAAAGAAGAGGAAATAGCAGCTAAAGTAAAAACTGTGAAGGAGCTGAGAACGAACCTTCTCGAGAAAGATCAGGAATTTGAGATTCTCCTGGAGAAAAATCTCACCGAGATCCAGAAGGCGAAATACGTCATTTTTTCTATTGAATTTTACAGAAATCTGGGAGAGAAATTGAACCGAGCAAAAGTAATGTCTAAAGAGAAAAGAGAGTTCTGAAAAATTCAACTTCTCTCTTGACAAAAAGCCCAAATTCTTTTAACATGATCGCCGTAGAGATATAATTTCTATTTCTCTCAAAAAAATATCGAAATTTATTTGAGCTGGCAAAGAGAAAGTATATTTATTTATCAATAAATCTTTCTCTTTCCCTACAAGGCTATCGGCGCCGGAGAAATGCGCCTCTAAAATGGAACCTGCGCCAGCGTAGCTCAGTTGGTAGAGCGGCTGATTTGTAATCAGCGGGTCGGGGGTTCGAATCCCTTCGCTGGCTTTTGTTCGGGAATGGTCCTGCGGAAGACTTTGCTCGACCGACTGGGAGACGGGTCATTGACCTAAGTTATGGGCAGGTACCAAAGTGGCCAAATGGGGCGGGCTGTAAACCCGCTGCGGAAACGCTTCGGAGGTTCGAATCCTTCCCTGCCCACTTGAGCGGGAATAGCTCAGCGGTAGAGCATCGGCCTTCCAAGCCGTTGGTCGCGGGTTCGAATCCCGTTTCCCGCTTGACGGAAGGTCTAGAGGCCCACGTAGCTCAGTTGGTAGAGCACATCCTTGGTAAGGATGGGGTCACCAGTTCAAATCTGGTCGTGGGCTGAAAGAATAAAAGCTGCCTTAAATTTAGCGTTAGGAGGTAAGGAATGGCGAAGGCAAGGTTTGAGAGGACGAAGCCGCATTTAAACATTGGGACGATTGGGCATGTGGATCACGGGAAGACGACATTGACATCGGCGATTACGAAGGTATTGAATCGGA
>Ga0315280_10007750_pt1 | contig 14305 bp, 14 predicted proteins | sample YL17G06_40_MG_FD_203697 | JGI IMG/M metagenome (GOLD analysis project Ga0315280, IMG submission 203697) | Sediment microbial communities from Yellowstone Lake, YNP, Wyoming, USA - YL17G06_40 | ecosystem: Environmental > Aquatic > Freshwater > Lake > Sediment | place: USA: Wyoming | collected...
CAAAGGCTCAATTCGATGAAGCAGCCAAGAAGTTTTATGAATTGCAGGCACCGGACTTAGATATAAAATGGAAGCTCTTCTGGCTCATCCTCATCGGGATTTTTGAGTTTCCCCTGAACGGGTTGATTTTTTCGATATTTGGGGTCCAGAGAATCGAAACTTATATTATTGCAGGAGCAATGTGCATTGTCATCCCTTTGGCTGCTCATTTGTTGGGAAAATCCCTCCACCAGGAGAATAAAAGTGTTATGGATAAATTATTTGTATGGCTCATCCCGCTCGTTTTTTTATTAATGTTATTTGTGATAGCGTATTTGCGCGCAAAATATTTTGAAGCTATGCTTTCTCAAAATATAATCGGAATTTCAATCACACCCCAGATGGCTACGATTATGTTCCTTGTTATAAACATCGCCATTTTCACAGTCGCAACAATTGTATCCTATGAAGGGAGCCATCCTCATCATACTTTATATACAACACGAAGATTGATGATGAAGGAAGCTCTTAAGATTTTAAGCAAGGAGTCTGAAGAAGCTGAAGAGTTTGCTCAGCAGTTAGCCAGTGCACAAAAAGAACTTGAGGAAACAAGAGGTTATAGAGAGAAAAGGTGGAGATGGTACTACGAAAAGGCAAATGAAGAGAAGGAGAAGGTTGATTTCGGTATTGCGATCTACCGGAAAGCCAATATGGAAGCACGGATGGCATCAGCAGTGCCAGAATGTTTTAAAAATGCATCGCTTGAGGCTGTTATCCCTCCGAATTTACTGACCCTTGATTGGAATTGCTCAGATATTGATAATGTTAAAAGGGAAAAGGAATAATTTAATGCGAAAGACAATATTAGTTGTTTTTCTTTTGATTATATCAATGATCTATATTTTTTCTGAGGAAAAACAGGTATTCAAGACGGTAGTGGTACTATTCGATTTGTCAGGAAGCACGAATAAACCAGAGATTAGACAAAAATATTCTGAAGCTTTTGGCACCATCCTATCCAGGATGTCCCATGGAGATGCCTTGGTGGCAGCTCTTATTACAGAGAAATCTGTTTTCGAGCCTAGCCTTCCCATAAAAGAGGAGTTCCCAAAATTTATGCCAAAAACAGATAATCCGCTTTATAAAGCAGCAGAAGAGCGCAAAGCTCAAGAAGAGCTTCAGAAGAAGAAAGATGATCTTAAAACCCTCGCGGATGCTGTTTTAAAGGATCAAACAAGGAAAATCATGAAAACAGATATTATGAGCTCATTACAAGTAGCAGAGAAAATCTTCAAGAGCTTTTCTCACCCGAAAAAAGTACTGGTCATCATGTCAGATATGATAGAAGATTCCGAAGATTATAATTTTGAAAAAGAAAATTTGTCGGAGAAAAGAATAGAGGAGATTATAACGAGAGAAAGAAACAAAGAGAGGATTCCAGACTTAGGAGGCACGAAAGTTTATGTTGTTGGGGCGAATTCGAAAAATTTAAACCAGTATTATCGCGTCCAAAACTTTTGGCTCAGATATTTCAAGGGATGTGGGGCGATTCTTTTAAAAGAGACCTACGGAAGTGTTTTAATAAATTTCAATGAATGATGCCTTGCCTGCATTTCGACTCGTACAAAAAGGAAACAAGATTTAAGAAAAAACTTTTCTAATAAGAGAAAATTCTTCTAGAAGAGTGGGATGCTTTCGGGCTAAATTTTTTACTTTTCTTCGCAAAGCGAACCTATCGTTTAACCCTAAAAGCTTAAAAGCTTCAGTTTTTCGCCCTTTTGTTTTGAGAAGAGCAGATTGAATCAAAGAAAGTTCAAACCTGGCCTTTTCTAAGTCAAGATCAATTGATTCTTCCTTGGTAATTGTTGGAAAAGTTGCCTCAGAAGATTTGATTTTTCTGGCATTAAGGACATCAGCGGGCAAATCTTCAATATCAATCCTCTCATGTCTATCAAAACTTGCTACAAGAGCTACTTTTTCAACAGCATTTTTAAGTTCGCGTACATTGCCACGCCATTCGTATTGCATCATGATATCAATAGCCTCCTGGCTAAAAGATTTGACCTGAGTTCTGCCCTGTTTTTGAAGAATCTTAAGAAAATGTTCTGCAAGAAGAGGGATATCTTCCCGATGTTCGCGCAGGGGAGGACAATGGATCTCAATAGCATTGATTCGATAATAAAGATCTTCTCTGAACTTTTTTTCTTGCACCAGGCTAAAAACATTTTGGTTCGTAGCTGTAATGATCTGGACATCAACAAAAATGGACTTTGTGCTTCCCAACCGGCAAATCGTACGCTCTTCGAAAAATCGAAGGAGCTTAGCCTGAACTTCAGGTGGTGCCAGGTCTATATCGTCAAGGAAAAGAATGCCTTTATTAGCTTGATCTATATATCCAGGCTTACTTTCTTTCGCATCTGTAAATGCTCCCTTTTCGTGACCAAAAAGTTCCCTTTCAATGATGGAGGGGGAAAGGGCGGCCAATGAAACAGCCATAAATGGCCCATTTACTCTCCATCCTTGCTGATGAATGAGGCGAGCAACAAGTTCTTTTCCTGTCCCCGTTTCCCCAGTAATAAGAACATTGATATAGCCTTCTTGTGCTATGTGATTTATAATTTTGCGAATTTCTTGAATCTTCTGGCCTTTTCCAACAAGTTCTAAGGGTTCAATGCGGCGAAAATCCCTTTCAAGTGAAGCGAGACGGCTGGCTAGTTGAGCTTGCTTCAAAGCATTATGGAGCGCAGTCTTCAATTTGGTTAAATCGAGGGGTTTTGTAAGAAAATCAGCAGCCCCTTGTTTCATGGCTTCTACAGCCATTAATACGTCTCCATAAGCAGTTATCATAATTATGGGAAGTGAAGGTCTTTCAGCGCGGAATTCAGAAAGGAGGGAAAGTCCATCACAGTTGTTGGGATCGGTATCATCAAGCCGCACATCAAGAAGAACGACATCGGCCTTCCAAAGCCATCGACGTGACTCATCTGAGTTTGTAGCTATAGAAACATCAAACTCCTCTTTAAGCGCTCGCTCTAAAGATTTGCAGAAATTCAGATCATCATCGACGATTAGTATGTGACGGAGAAGCCCCATTTCCGCGTTCATGAGTGAATTTGAGTTCCTAATCTTCTTTTTTGAAAAGCAAATAAAACCATGGAAAAACTATAATTAAAAGAATTAGCCCTTCTGCAATCAAAATCCCCCGCAAAAGATTTATGATTCTATTTCTTTCTTCCTCCTGACCTCTGTTTATCCCGATCGCTCTACCGATTTCTTGCTTCATTGCAAGCTTAAGTTCCTGGACGGTGGCATTTTTAAGCTCTTGGTCCGAAGCATCTCGAAGTGGTCGAATATTTTTATTTATTATCTCGTTAATCGCTTCCCTAAGTTTGTCCTCTTTCATAGCCACTCCTCCATCGCGCTAAAATGCCTTATGTTATTTCCTTTTTATTAAAGTATACAAAAACGAAATGAAAATTCCAAGATGCATAAAACCTCCTAATATCATAAGAAAGGTCAATATTTGGGAGATAGTCCCTATGGGGTGTCCAGTTGGTTGGAGACCAAAAAATGTGGAAAAAGCATTGATTAGATGGTCAGAAAATCGTTGAAATTTATTTCCACCTATTTTAAAGCTTTCTCTAAAAATATAACTGAAAATTCCGAGTGCAAACGGCCAACCTAAAATTGCAAGGACAAAGAGTGGGAGAGAGCCTACAAGGGTCTCTATATATGCATGGATAGGACGGATAAAGCTGAGCCAGGGGCGGTTGAGATAATACCATTTTCTGTTAAGCTTTCGCAGACACTTAAGGCAATCCTGTTCCTCATCGAACTGTCCATAGTCTCCCAAAATCTCAATTAGTTCAGTTATAATCCCCAACTGGGCATTCAATGCTGATTTCTTTTTGACAGAGGGATGGAACCATCTTGATACTGCCCTCACTTCACCTGCAATCTCCTCGAACCTCTTCTTCATATCGATATTGTAACCAACGCCATAGAACATGCACTCTGCCTTAACTTCAAGCTGATGGCGGAGAGCAATTGCCTCAAGGCATGTTGTTGGAGTCTTGTATCCGAGGAGCTCCTTTGCCTCAAGCGCTAATGTTGCCCCGTGAATGCAGCCCTGAGCATTCTTTGTCTCATAAAGGATTTTTTCTGCTCGGTCTATGAGCTTTTCTGCAATAAGAAGAAGCCTTCCCGGCGCACTATGACCACCTCCTTCCTCAGCTCCTGTTTCAGGATAGGGTTTCGCAGCTTTCCATTCCTCCTTTTGCCTTTTCCAGTAATCTTTAAGAAGCCCTGCCTGCTCAAGAATGTTATACATTCCACCGGATGGTTTATAGATCTTTTTAACCTTTTTACCTTTGCCTTTCAATTCCTCAAAATAAGTTTTATTGCTTTCATATCTATATCTGGGAATAAACTTATGACCGACAGTAACAAAAATTCTATTTTTTACTGTACTCAAATGCTTAAATTTTTTATCTCTTTCTCTTACATCCGAAAGATGCGGCTCTCGTTCTCTATCAGGAAAGTTGAGAAACATATCTTCAAAAACGAGGTCTATATCTGGTTTAGTCTCGGCACTCTCATCATTTTGATTAAATACCTGCTCCATTATTCTCCTTGTTGTAACAAGAAAGCATCTAAGGCCAAGTTTATAAGCGAGATAGCCATGCAGGTAGGCATAAGCTTCCTCTTCATCTATGGAGGCAGAATTACCTTCATCGTGAAGTTGAAGATATTTTTCCACTGTTTTGTCTGAATCCTGCATATTTTTTCTTATGTGATTTCTCAGATTACAAGGATCAAAAAATGGGGAGGGGATAGAATCGATTTTATCGAAGAGCCTTTTTAAATCATCCATCCACAAAAAGGTATGCGCATAATTATCTCCTACCTTTCTCATCATCACAAATATCCAGTGAATCTCTGGAAAAGCGAGGGCGAGCATGGAGGCAAGAAGATTTTGTAGTTCTAAGTTAGTGGAGAGTGCGTCTAATTTCCATTCATACAAACAGATGTCAAGAACAGCAATAGAATTTCTAAGAACTGAATTCGCATGCTTTTCTAACTGGGTGGAAATAAAATTAAATGCATCAAGTAATCGTATCTTATCTTCTCTACTTTCTTTATGTTGTCTCTCTCTCTCCTCTGATGAATGAGATTCCTCGCGAACCAACTGCGGTATCTCAATTACGCAGCCATCAGCGTTATAAATGTTTACAGAATATCTCTTTACTGATTCCGCCCAGTTTTTAGAGGAGGATATTATAAAAAAGTTCCTGCTATTCACCTTTTAATCTTCCGATTTATTTATAATTGCAAGCGCTATGACAAGAGCAATAATGGCAAGTCCCCCTATAGCCAATATGCCGAAAGGGAAAATAATGGAAGCTTTATATTTGTCCCCCAGGAAAAAGGAGAGCAAAAAGAAAATCATTGTAATTACAGCGGTAGCTCCAGCGATTATAGGGAGGAGCCGGTTGATTATTAAGTTATTCATTTCTATTCTGGATTCTATTATTTTTTTAGTCCTCTTTTTCAATTCCTCAACTGAGTTGCTTAATGTTTCTAGCAGGCGCTCAATATTTTTCTCTCCATTTTTAATCTCTTCAAGAACTTTTTTTATTTCATTAATATTAGATTCTCCATTGCTCATTTTTACGCCTCCTCTTTGATTAATTCTTCCAACATATCATCCAATTTTGCCAGCCATTCATGAACTGAATTCAGCCCCTTTTTACTTTCTAAGACTTTATATACATCATTCATTTTTCCATTTTTTAATAACTCTAATAAAGTATAAGCATCCAGCAAAAGCTTAATTAACTCAACGTTAGCACGGTCTAGCTCATTTTGTCTGACGCATTTCATCAGCACCTTTGTATTTTTTATCAAATCTAATTTTTCATTTGCTTTCTGTTTTTTATCCTCGTTCAAGTCCTTCTCTATAAAATTCTCTATCAATTCCAATGCCTCACAAAAATTTGTTTTCCAATCCATATCCTTATAAATCTTTGCAATCTCCCTCCACTTCTCCGGGTTGAACCCTCCCCTACCAGTCATCACACTCCCATCCCACAACATCTGCAAATCATTATCTACAGGCGAAAACATGTGCATAATGCGGTGCTTGAGGATGGAGAGGCGTCGGGCATAGGTTAACTCATATTTTTTTTTGACTGCCTCTACAACCCTATCAAAATTGTCACTATTAGGATTTTTGATGAAGTCCAAGATCGCATCATAAACAGAATCTCGCCCACCGCTCCCTTCGTCCCCCCAATGGTCAAAGTCCGCGTATGCTTTCAGTCGTTCTCCGAACCCTGTATTCTTCCAATCAACTCGTCCCCTATGGGCTGCGATATGCACTTCAGAATAGGTGGCAAAATCGGAATTCTTTGAAATACTTTGAATTATTTTTGTCGTTTCTTCTCGCTGCCTTGGCACATCGCCGGGGGGATGGCAAAAAACCAATATCAAGTCATTATTTATATTCGTATATTGGCAATCAACATTATCTATCTGGCCCTGGATCCCCATCTTATTCCAAATATAGGTGTACCCACTATAAGTAACGATGATAAGCAATCTGGGCATTTCACTTCTCCTCCATTCTTGTGAATTCAGCCTGCAAAGCGAAAAGGAGCTGAGCAAGATCATACTTGACTGCGCAGCGTTGCAAGACAAACTCCGCCAAGTTAGAATATTCTACCCAGCGGAGACATTCCCTTATTGCTTGGTCTGGACGGCCTCGCCCAGTATCAATTATCAACCAGCGAACCTTTTCCTTCAGTATATTCCACCCTTTTGTGAACTTACTTGTGTGTTTTTCTTCATCACTTTTCTTAATGGCATCTATAATTCCTTGGTGGATTATGAAAAAGTCTAAAAAGCCGTAATACGCTAGCTTATTCTGCACAAATTGTTCAAAATCGCCTATAGCACTTTCATGATTAAAAAGATAAACACGGCGTGTTTGCCACGCTTTTATAATTTTCTTATTTTCGCTTTTGCTGTACTTGTCAACCGCTTCTCTCGCTTCATTGTCCTTTTCGAGGAATACTCGTTCATCCAAGACCCCCACAGAAATAGCCGCTGCTTCCTTTACCCGCCAGCGCATCCGACTATCTCTAGATTGAAGCAATGTATCTGTTGATGTGCCGCCAGTAAAACACTCATGGAATGCTGCTTTTTTGAATAAATTGGTATTATCAGACTCGCCTTGATGATCAAATAGTAACGGATTTTGACTAGATGTTTGGTCATCTCCTTGTTGAATAAAGCATTCACAGAAGTTAGTGTATTGCTTTTGGATACCCCGAACACATAAAGTGAAGTTTCCCCACCACGATTGAACCCACTTTTCCCACAAAAAAGTGCTCAAGGCGTCTGGAGTACTAAGGTGTTCTAAAACTTCATTCCAATTGATATTAACCATCGTTTTCTTTAGGTTTTCTGAGACATCTTTAGGAATTTTGTCAATTATGACAATTCTATATGCTAGGCAATTAACATATCTCTCTAGCCAAACCCAATCTATCTGACTTTGTCGGTTATCCAGCACAAGAAAATAGTAGCGAGGTAATTTGCCTGATTCTACCTGTTGTTTGAGGGCATTGAAATTAGGAATTAAGTTAATACCATATCTTTGCCATTCCCGAATTTTGTCGTTGGTCATTATAATTACCTCCTAAGTTTTTGTGGCTTGTGCTGCCTCTACTGCCTGCTTCAATGCTTCTCCAATAAGCAGCGCCTGCTTAGGACGCAGCAGGTAAAGCACATAGGTAAGATGCCCTTGTTCGTCAGCGTCTGTCCAATCGTCATTCGTTAATTTCACTTCAATCACTGGCGGCTCTTTCGCTTTGCCGTCTTTCCACTCATTATACTTGCGGTCAATCTCTTCTGGACGCAACATACGTAGGTAGGCAGTACAGATTTTGATCTCCTTCATGCCCCAGTTGCCCGGCTTGAGTTCACCAGTCGTTGGATCAATAATATGCGCTACCAGAGCCTCGTTCGATTGTTTCACAGTTGCCTGCTTTGAAGTCCAGTTGTCCCGGATGGAGACTCGATAGTAATCGTCTCTCCATTCTTTTCCGCCGTCGTCCCAATCATCTTCTACTTTGACCGTGAACTCAAGGCTTTTGAAACGACCATCAACAGCAGCGTTGGACTTATCCCCGTATTTGGATGTGTTTCGAATCAAATTCTCTAAAATGGTGTAAAACGCCTGGGCACCGACTTGCCCATGCGGGATATTAACACTTACATTTGAACTGCCATCTTGAGAAATCACCAATTTTATTTCTGGTTTTTGCTCATCAGAAACTGAGCTATTGAACCATTTACTGTCGTATCTTACCTTGTATGACCATGCGATATTGTCCAGCAGGCATTTTTGCGTTGTGAACCCACCCATAACAGTCGATTCATCATCAGGGCGACTCGACCATTCCATTGTCAAGCACCAAGCAGGTGCCGAGGTAGAAACCTGAGCGATAAAGTCCATCCGCTTTTGGAGGTAACGGAGGAATCGTTGAATCTCTTGAAGTTCATAATTGCCTGAGTTCTTTAGATGTTCCGCCAAATGCCAGATAGCGTGCGAGCCAATGTTATGAGACATATTCCGTCCCATAATTGCGGCGACGGCTTGCATTATGGAAGCGCGGTGCCGTATAGCATCTATTTCCTCCAAAAAAGAAGGACTCATTAGGCTATTCGCTATCGGCCGTATAATGCTAAACAAGGTAGATTGGTCAATATTGGAGAAAGTATTAACCGCAAAAATACCCCCTATCCTTTTCATTCGCAGAGCGACAATTATGGGGATGAAGTAAATGTGTTGAATCCCATGGTTAAATACCCCGAAGATTGCTGAAGCGAGGGTCTTCGTTATAGCGGGTTTAAGTGTTTCTGAATCGTTTTCTAAGGAGTAACCGCCAAATTTGGTCACCCCCACACTTGCCAGTTCTGAACATAATTCTTCTATCAACCCGTCGGTATTCTCTGCACAGAAAACCTCTATCCAACTAGTATCGCCCTGTTGTATGCGAAGTACTTGATTGGCAAAGGCTGGTGTAAAGAGGAACCCGACTTCTTTGTCGTTTTCAACTATCAGTCCCGTAAAGCTAAATTCGCGCAAAATTTCTGGTTTAATAGACCGTAGAGCCAAATCAACTTTTCTTTTTTCTTCAGTGGTAAGATCCCCTACCGGGACTGTAATTAATGGCAAAAGGCCCCGTGTCTCAAATGACCATTGTGCAACGGTAACAAACCCCTTCAGTGCCAATTTCTTGAAACTAGTATCAATAATGTCAACATCGACCTTATATCTTTCCGGTTCCATGGACAATATCTCCTTTTAGAAGTTTTTCAAATTGTGATAAGACATATTCTGTAACTTCAAAGATAGTACTGTTGCCGCCCATATCAGGGGTCACAATTCTTTCTTTTTCCGCTTGTTTCAATGCGTTTTCCATAGTGGTTGTGAACCCCTTTTCGTGCAAGCAGTCCTCCAACAACGCTCCGGTTGCTCTTAAGGTAGCAAAAGGATTAACGACACCTTTACCAGCAACGTCATCTGCGGAACCATGGACGGTCTGATACTCAATCAGACCGCGTAGTTCATCCTGCAGATACACGTTCTTACTATACAGGGTGTTTCTTGTACCCAACCCTAAGTGGAACATGAGAACTTCATGCAAAATGTCACCCACTTCGTTACCCGTAATGATTAGTAGGTCTTTATCACCTTCTCGAAAATAACGAAACAATAACTCAGTAGCATGATTGGGTTGATAAATATGTACTTCCTTATGGATAGAACGAGCCCATGTTTCAATTAAATTGGCGAATAAATGATGTTTATAAATAATCCAGACATCAAACGGGTTTCTTAAAATTAGTTTCGTCTCTGTCAGTGCAAAGGTGATGATCAATTCCAAATTATCTTTGGTAAGGGAACCAGTAAAATGAAGTTTATCCCCCTCAAGGTTGCACTCATCATTTACATAAAAACCTTGCATTTGATCGCGCACCATTAATATTTGTTTCTCCATGCCCGGCACAAGTATAGGAACTACTTTCACCGCTTTGCCAAGTCGTCTAAATTTATAAAGGGTTTCAGCATTAATGGCGGTTTTAAAAATCGCCCTTCCGCCTGAATGATAGAAGTTCCTGTAAAAATGCATCAAAAAATTTAACTCTTGCTCAATATGTTGTTTTATGTCTTTATAGTCCAAATTTCGTAATGCATTGTAGGATTTAAATTCATATGTACATTCCACCACCTCAACTTCTCGTTCTAATATATGAGCAATTCTATAAACGCATTGCTTGAACACATTGCCAAGTTCTCTTCCGGTTCCGCTTCCAATGATGAGTCCAATCTGCGTCATTCCGATGTCTCGCCCACAGGTTTGAAGTAGGTGCTCTTTATATGCTCTGGCACATCTTCCATATTGTTAATGTTGATCTCGTCTATGAAGAAAATTGCTAAATCTTGAACGTATTCTTTGAGAAAATCTAGGTAACGCTCTCTTTGGAGTCTTCCTCCGCAATATCTTAATGCCTTTTCTTTGGAGCTCCATACTATGCAGCGAATAAATACATTTTCGAAAAAGGGCAACTTAATCATGAAAACATTTAGACAGCCCTCTGTGTTCTTCATAACTTGGTATCTTACCTCGTTCACTGAAATAAAATCATCTATCCTGGATGGATAAACTTTACACATAAGCACTTGGATACATCTGCTCATTTCTCCCCCTCCCTACTTGTGATTATGAATGGCTGACCATCCTTTATCGATTTAACTACAAACTCTAAATTGGCATCACCATTATCTCTTATACTGATGTTCCCCATAGCACCTCTATAATCTCTTATTTCGTGCAAACCTTGCCTAATGTTATCGGTTTTGAATAATCCTTTATTTTCTGCTATGGTATAGAGAATGTTAACTATATCGTAGGCATAGCCTGCATAGCTCGATGGTTCTTTCCCATATTTCTGTTTAAACTTCTCGATGAACTCAAATGACATTTTTCCGTCGACGAAATACACGCCCTCGGCAGCGTTCCCAACTTGCTCCAAAGTATTCGGCAATCCCAAAGTCATATCAGCGGTCAGTTGAACTTTTACCCCAAGTTCCTTGAGTTGTCTAACAATCACTCCATAAGATGGACCATAACCACTCAGATAAATGACATCAGGGGCAGGACCCAAGTTTTTCAACTTTGTTATTTGAGGACGAAAATCAGTTTGTTGCAGCTCGTAGCTATCAGCGTAGATTACCTTTCCACCATAGTTAGATAATTCCCTTTTGAAAGCTTCGAGGCTAACACGTCCAAAGTCATCGTTAATGTATATGACAGCAGCGGTTTTCGCGCCCAATTGGGTAGCAATAAAATGAGCCATGACTCCTGCCATACCATAAGCATTAGGATAGACGCGAAACTGATAATTTCCATCTGTAATTTTTGGTATCGCAACAGCAATATACACTTGAATTGTTTTTGTGTTTTCAGCCAACGGGGCCAGAGCCTTTGCTACTGAGCTCAAAGCCACTATTATGATAGGGGGCTTTTCGTTTATGACTATCTTATTATAAGCTGCGACACCCTCTTTGGGTTGGTTCTTGCTATCCTCGTAAACTATGGACACTCTGAGTGGCGAAGCCTTATTTATTTCGTCAAGCGCAAGCTCAATGCCTTCCTTAATATACTGGGCGAAGATAGCGCCTGGCCCTGTCAACGGCAATATCGCCCCGATCTTGATGACCTTCTCTTCGGCAGGTTTCTGTGTAATGCGGATGCCGATAATGGCGACGACGACCACTAACACGGCTATTATTGCGAATATTGTTCTTCTGCTCATTTTATTTTGCCTCCTTTTTTTCTAATTCACTTTTGAATATCTCGTTTATAGAGCTCATAGTCTTGCTCCAATTGCAGACACTTTTCCTAAGAATATACTTTCCAGCTCCTTACTTGAGAGAAGATTTGAAGGCTCATCGCTTTGAAGGACAATCTCGCCATTTGCTAATACAATTGCCCTTTTTGCTATCCTTAATGCCTCGCCGATGTTCTGTTCAACAAGAATTATCGTTGTTCCCCATTTCTTGTTTATTTCCCTGACCTTTCCAATCATCTCCTTTGTAAGTTTCGGTGAAAGACCTGCGGATGGCTCATCCAGCAAAAGAATCTTCGGGTTTTTTGCAAGAACCATTCCTAACGCCAATGCTTGTCTCTCTCCCCCGGAAAGAAGCCCGGCTCTTTTCCCCTCCATTTTCTTTAAATTATAGAAAATATCAAGAATAGAGGCAATTCTTTTATCCGTTTCCTCAACCGAAAGTCCTATTGCCCCGAGTTCCAGATTTTCATTAACAGTCAGACTCGGAAATACCCTCCCTCCTTGAATGAAGTAGGCCATTCCAAGCCCTACCTTTTCATGCGGAGATGAAGCGGTTACATCTTTTCCATCAAGGTAAATGGCTCCCTGGGTGGGCTTAAGAAATCCCGCTACGACTTTGAGAAGGGTAGATTTCCCAGCTCCATTTGGTCCGATGATTGCCAAAATGTCGCTCTTTTCCACTTTAAAAGAAAGCCCGCGAAGAACTTCTTTCTTTCCATAAGAGGCTCTAATATTTTCAACCCTCAAAATCTCCATCTTAAGCTCCTAAAGCCCGATATATGCTCTTTTAACCTCAGGGTCTTCAAGAACATCAGAGGCAAGACCAAAAGAAATAACCTGACCTTCGTCCATGAAGTAGACCCAATCTGCGATCTCAATAACAATATTCATATTGTGCTCTATGGCGATTACTGTTTTCTCTTCCCCGGCAAGTTTTCTAATGACCTCAAGGAGCTTGCCAACCATCTGAGGATTCACCCCGGCTGTAGGCTCGTCAAGAAGGAAAAGGTCAGCATCTGCTGCCAGAAGCCTTGCTATGGAGAGGAGTTTCTGCTGACCATAGGATAGATTCTCTGCATAGTCCATTGCCTTATCTCGAAGCTCAACAAAATCGAGAAGCTCAAGGGCTCTGGCTTTGTGAATGTTTTCCTCTCTTTTAACCCTCCAAGGGGCAATTACAGAAACAAAGGCGATTTCACCGCTCTGATTTTTAAAAGCTGTAAGAACATTATCAAGAACAGTCATCCTATCAAACACCCTTACATCCTGAAAAATCCTTCCAATACCCATCCGGGCTATATCCCATGGCTGAAGCCCGACGATGTTTTTATTTCTGTAATAGATTTCACCTTTATCGGGGTGCATAAATCCGCTTATCAAATTGAAAACTGTTGTTTTCCCTGCACCATTTGGACCTATAAGGGCTGTGATTTTCCTTTTTTCAAAGCCGATTGAAACCCCATCCACGGCCTTTACCCCATCAAAGGACTTGGAAACATTCTTGAGCTCAAGTATACTCATTGGAACTTGTACTCCCCTGAAATTCCCTGGGGCATATAGCGCATAATGAGGATAATCAGTAAACCATAGATTATCTGCCTCATATTGGCAGCGATGGCATCCGGTATACTGAGGAAGCGGAGGACCTCAGGGAGGATGACCATGAGAACTGTTCCAATCAAAGGACCGGAGATGTTCCCGGTTCCTCCAATGATTATGATTGAGATTATAAATACAGACTCCATAAGGGTAAAGCTTGTGGGATCAATGTAACGCATATATCCTGCAAAAAGAACGCCCGGGACGGCGGCAAACCCAGCAGCGATGGCAAAAGCTATGATCTTGAATTTCATAACATTCTTTCCTAAGGCTGCCGTGGCTATTTCATCTTCACGAATCGCCTTCAGAACCCTCCCAAAAGGTGAGTTTTTTATGAGATAGAGCAAAACACCACAGATCCCAGCTACTATCAGACTGAAGATAAAATATGAAGGAATACTATCGATCTCTATCCCAAAAAGTTTTGGCCTGGGAATACCAGGAATACCGTATGGACCCCTTGTGAGACCAATCCAGTTATAAAGGATTGTGAAAATTATGATCTGGAAGGCGAGGGAGGCAAGAACAAAATAATCGCCCTTCAGCCTGAGAGAGGGGATGGAGATAAGGAAGCTGAGGAGAATAGCTCCAGCAACTGAAAGAAGAAGCGAAGGGATAAATGGAACATGATGCTTCATGATCATAAGGGTGCTTATGTATGCTCCTATTCCGTAGAATGCTGCATGGCACATGGAGAGCAAGCCTGTATATCCGACGAGGAGATTCAGCGAGAGAGCAAGGATAAAGTAGATGTTTATCATTATGAAGATGTGAAGGATATAGTTCATAAGGCTTCCTCCTC
>Ga0315280_10007751_pt1 | contig 14305 bp, 9 predicted proteins | sample YL17G06_40_MG_FD_203697 | JGI IMG/M metagenome (GOLD analysis project Ga0315280, IMG submission 203697) | Sediment microbial communities from Yellowstone Lake, YNP, Wyoming, USA - YL17G06_40 | ecosystem: Environmental > Aquatic > Freshwater > Lake > Sediment | place: USA: Wyoming | collected...
CGCCGAGTAGCGGACTGCCCCGCCAACCAGCCGCTGGCAAAGGCCCACTGGAGGTTGAACCCCCCGGTCGGCCCGTCGAGGTCCAGCATCTCCCCGGCCAGGTACAGGCCCGACAGCGTACGGCTCTGGAGGCTAGCCGGAGCCACCCCCTTCAGATCGACGCCGCCTCGCGTCACGAAGGCGGCCTCGAAGCCTTCGGTGGCCGTTGCGGTCAGTTCCAGCCCGCCCAGGATCCTGGCCAGCGTGTCCCGTTTGGCTACGGGCAACTGAGCGGCCGAGGTCCGTTCTTTCACACCGGCCAAGTCGCACACCACAGCGCCCAGCGACCGCGGCAAGTGGTCCTGCAACAGGTTGGCCACGCTGCGGCGACCGGCTGAGCGACGCCAACCCTCCAACTGCCGGACCCACCGGGGCGAATCCATCTCGGCGACAAGCTCGATCCTCAGCGATACCGGCCCCCACCGCAGCAGCTCCGAGACCCGCCCGGAGATGTCCAGCACGGCAGGTCCGGAGATGCCGCGATGGGTCAACAGGATGTCGCCCGTCCGGCCGGACTTATCCTCGCCGGGTGAGTCGATCCGCACGCGCGCGTCGTGCAGGCTCACGCCGGCCAGCCGGGCAGGCCATCGCTGGCGGGTGACCAGCGGCACCAGCGCCGGCAGTGGCTCGCGAATCGCCAGACCCGCCTGCCGCGCCAGCGCATACCCGCCCCCGGTGCCGCCCAGCTTCGGCCAGCTCATTCCGCCGCAGGCCAGCACGACCCGATCAGCCGCGATGCGATCCCGGGTGTTGACCTCTACTCCCATGAGTCGGCCGGCGTCGATCCACAGTTTCCCGACCGCGCACCCGAGGCGAACGGTCACGCCAAGCTGCTCGATCCGGTGGCGCAGCGCCGCCTGCACGTCGGCGGCATGCTGGCTGGCCGGGTAGACGCACACCCCGTCGCACACGATCGTGGGCACCCCCAGCCGGTCCAACAGGCGCCGAAGGGCGCTTGGCCCCATCGCCTCCATCGCCGGCGTGGTGAACCGCCCCTGCCGGCCGAACGCCGCACGGAATGAAGCCGGCGGCGCCAGGTTCGTAAGATTGCATCGCCCGCCGCCGCTGGCGAGGATCTTCAGCCCCGGCTGATCCATCTGCTCCAACAAGACGACGCGCCGGCCTGCCTCGGCTGCGGCGATTGCGGCCATCTGCCCGGCCGCTCCCGCGCCGACGACGGCTACATCGAAAGCCGTCTCCGCCTTGCCTGAACCCATGAAGGCAATCTAGCACGGGCACTGCGGGGATACGAACGAATTGACGTTCGCGCGGGTGGCGGCGGGGAGGTCGGAAGGACGAGCCAAAACTCTTGTGCCCGTTTGACCTGCTGAAACAGCCATAGCTCGCCACCCAACAGGCGGCGAGCGTCGGCGGATGGAGGCGGTGAAACTGGCAGCGAAATGTTTACATTCTTGCGGATCGGCCGTAGCTCCATCTCCCCTCTTCGGACCTCTTTCAAACGCTAGGAATCACGGAAGTGGCCTGTCCATTCTCCGTTGCTCCCCCCTCACGCCAGGCTTGCGGCGCGGCGGGCGGCGCGCTTGCGGTCGTTCTCCTTCAGATGCACCTTCCGCAGGCGGACGTGGTCGGGCGTCACCTCGACCAGCTCGTCAAGTTCGATGTACTCCAGGGCGGCCTCCAGCGCCACGCGCCGCGGGGCCTTGAGGGTTACGGTCGAGTCCTTCGTCGACGAGCGAACGTTTGTGAGATTCTTCCGCCGCACGACGTTTACGGGGATGTCGTTGTCCTTGCAGTGTTCGCCGACGATCTGGCCTTCATAGACATCCTCTCCCGGCTCGACGAACATCAGGCCGCGGCTGGTGAGCTGTTCCAGTGCATAGGCGGTCACTTGGCCGGACTCGACGGCGATCATCACGCCGTTGGCACGCTTGCCCATCTCGCCGCGGCAGGGGCCGTAGGACTCGAAACGATGATGCATGACCACCTCGCCCGCCGTTGCAGTCAGCACGCGGCTGCGCAGCCCAATCAGCCCGCGCGCCGGGATGGTGAACACCAGTTGCGTTCGCCCTCGAAAGGTCTTCATGTGGACCATCTCGGCCTGGCGGTCGCCGACGAGCTGCATGACCGACCCGACGGTGTCGGTCGGCACGTCGATCACGAGGCGTTCGATGGGTTCCAGCCGGTTGCCGTGCTCGTCGGTGCGATAGAGCACCTGGGGCTTGCCGATGGCCACTTCATAGCCTTCGCGGCGCATGTTCTCCAGCAGGATGCCCAGGTGCAGCAGGCCTCGCCCGGAAACAACGAACTCGTCACCGCGGTCCTCGACGCGAAGGGCGACGTTGGATTGAAGCTCCTTGTCGAGCCGCTCGCGGAGCTGGCGGCTGGTGACATACTTGCCATCGCGTCCCGCGAACGGCGAGTCGTTAAAGCGGAGCGTCATTTGAAGGGTGGGTTCGTCGATAGTGACCGCCGGCAGGGCGACTGGATGATCCGGGTCGGCCAGCGTGTTGCCGATGTCCACGTTCTCGAGCCCGACGACAGCCCAGAGGTCGCCCACATCGACCCTATCCACTTCGATGCGCCCCAGCCCCTTGAAGCGGAACAGTTGGGCAATCCGTTGAACGGTGTGATTGCCTTGGCGGTCGATGACGGCCACGTCCCTGCCCGACTGTAGCGTTCCGGCGAAGACTCGGCCGATCCCGATCCGTCCGACGTAATCGTTGTAGTCAAGCGTCGTGACCAGGGCCTGGAGAGGCGCCTCGCCGTCGAGCTCCGGTACCGGCACGTGGGCGATGATCGCGTCAAACAGCTCGTGTATGTCAACGGCAGCGCCGTTGCGGGCGGCGTCCAGGTCGGTGGTGGCCCAGCCGAGCTTGCCGGAGGCGTATAGGACCGGGAAGTCCATGGCATGGTCCTCCGCGCCAAGCTCCACGAGCAGGTCGAAGACCTCTTCGAGAACCTTGTCTGGGCGAACATCGTTGCGGTCCATCTTGTTGATCACCACCAGGGGCGCCAGCCCGGCCAGAAGAGCCTTGGACAGGACGTAGCGGGTCTGGGGCATGACGCCTTCGAAGGCGTCCACCAGGAGGAGCACGCCGTCAGCCATCCTCAGCACCCGCTCGACCTCTCCGGAGAAGTCCGCGTGCCCGGGGGTATCGACGATATTGATGTGGTAGCTCACGCCGTGTCGGTCCGTGTAGTCGATGGCGCAGTTCTTCGAGAGGATCGTAATTCCGCGTTCACGCTCGATCGGATTGGAATCGAGGATGCACTCGCCGGTCAGTTCGCCTTGGCGGAACTGGCCGCTCTGGCGCAGCAGTTGGTCGACCAGCGTGGTCTTGCCGTGATCCACATGGGCGATGATGGCTACGTTGCGGATGTTCTTTCGGTGCATCGGATACTCTGGGTGTCCCGGCAGAGGATGATCTCGTGGGGCGATTGAGCCGCGGCCGGCGGGGCGGGAACATGGCGGCGGACGACTACGCCGTCGGCCAAGGCCAGTTCACAGCGCGCAGCGTCCGAACCCGGCTCGCAAAGAGCCAGGCGAACAGGGCCAAGCCGATTGTGCAAAGTCGTCTCATGATGAACCCAAGAGTGTATCAGGTCGTCCGGGGCTGACGCAAGCGATAACGCGACGGCCCGCCGGATTGCTCCAGCGGGCCATTCTCCGTCAGAGAGCGTTTCGCAGGGATACGCTCACTGGAGCAAGTGTGTCCGGGGTCAAAACGGTCTCTGCACGCTGGCTTGCCATGAGCGCACGAAGGCATTATCCAGTACGGGAAAAGATGCCCTTCGACTCCCTGCGCTCGCTCAGGGGATTCGACTCCGCGAGGGCTCAGCCCGAGCGGAGTCGAATGGAGGGGATGTAACTGGCTGTGAAAGAGTTACATAACCAGCCGATCAAAGGTTCGAATCTCGCCCCCGCTAGTGAGGCCAGGCTGCCTTCCCGGGGCATTGTCGATGCGCGGTTACTGCTTTGACTTTCAATGCGGCACGAATGACAATTCACGTGGATTGGGGCCGGCGGTTGCCGGTCCTGACTCCCCGGGCTAAGACCGTAGCCCCTTTCGGAAGGATCCGGGAAAGCCAAAACACAGGATCCAATCGCCCTTATGACAGGAGAACTCTCATGGGCAAGAAGCTGTATGTGGGAAACCTCGGGTACAACGTGACCGACGCGGACCTATCGCAGTTGTTCTCACAGCACGGCACGATCGAAAGCGCCACTGTGATCATGGACAAGATGACCGGCCGCAGCAAAGGCTTCGGCTTTGTCGAAATGTCCAGCGAGCAGGAAGCCCAGGCGGCGATCGCCGCACTGAACGGCAAGGAATATGACGGCCGGGCATTGACCGTCAACGAAGCCAAGCCCCGCGAGGAGCGGCCGGGCGGTGGTCGCCGCGGCGGCTACGGTGGTGGCGGCCGTGGTGGTCGGTACTAAGATTCGCGAGCATATCACGCTTAAGCAGGGCGTGCCGGCAAGAACACCGGCCCGCCCTGCTGCATTACCGCCAGGCCTATCAAGGAGACAGAAACACTCGCGAGACCCCTCCTGCTGCCTCGGCTGGCTTGTCGTCTCGGCAGGAACACCACTGCACACTTGCCCCCGCTGCCCGTACAATCCGCTGTAGACGGGTGAAGCGTGACCGCCCGGCGGTCGGGCGGATCAATGGCTTGGCGGAAGAGGACAGAAGTCCAATTCGCGCTGAACCATTACACGACAATCATCCGGGCATCGGCACACCGGGGGGCCACGAAAGGCGGTCCAGTTGGCAAGGCCAAAGTTCAACTTCGAAAAGCGACAGAAAGAGCTCGCCAGGAAAAAGAAGCAGGAGCAGAAGCGCCTGCTCAAACAGGCCCGCAAGAACGCCGACTCCACGGACCCCTCCGCCGCCAAGCCGGACGACGCCTCCGAATTGCCATAGCCGTCACCGGAAAAGCGGTCCTGTAAAGGGCGGAGCAGAACTGTGGCGCACGGCGAGCCGAGGCCATCTTGGCGGCCCGAGACGCCAAACTGGCCGCCGCCCGAGAGGCCCGCAAGGCTCGGCGGCGGCGGGAGAGAATCCCGGCCTGAGATCGGATGGGCCGAATCATTGACAAGGACGGATACGATGAGGACAATGCGATCACCGCATAGGCGTTTGCCGGGGGCTCTAGCGCTGCCGTGATCTACCCGCCGGCCAATGTGCTCATAAAGACGTGACTAAGGAGCTAGATGACCGTGAAAGGCAGAGAAAAACGACCAGTCCCCAGATATCAGTACAAGCTCGTCACGGTATCAGGCTCCCAAGAAGCAGGCCGCATGGAAACGGCGTTGCGGGAACGGCTGCGGGGTTCTGGCTTGAGCTTCTTTGCGATTTGCCACCAGAGTGGGGGCTGCGATGTGATGGGCGACTCCGGGGGGAGTCCTCTGGACGACGCTGCTCTTCGGAATGCACGAGCCGTGGCCGCTGAAATCAAAAAGGCCTGAAAGCAAAGCCCGCGCATGACCAGCGACCCGACAACAGTGACGAAACTCGATGAACTGATGACCGCCATCCGAGGCTACGATGATCCTCGTCGGGCTGCAGGCGAATGGAAGCAGGTGTACAACCTGCTGGAGAAAACCGACCTGCCGTCCGTTCACATGACGCATGTCGTGGGGATGCGCGACGTGGTTCAGTTGGCTGAGCTGATCGATCAGCTTCGCGCCCCTGCCGTAGCGGCCGGGCCGCCGCACGGCGACGCCCCAAGCGAGGAAACCTGCAAGCGAGCCCTGCGGGCGTTCCGCAAGCGGCTGTCGCTCACTCGTCTGGACGAAGAATCGCAGATCAGCAGCCACAGCCCGCTGTCCAAGGGCACGGACTCGCATGTTGCCGCCGCCATCATCCCGCCGATCGAGTGGCCCGAATCCGTCTGGCAGGAACTGGTCCGTCAGGGCAGGCTGCGCTACATCGGCCATGGGTTGTACGAACTGACGAAGCAGTAGCCGACCCGTGGCGTGGCGGGCGGGGCCGGACGCGTAGGGCCTCGTTCATTTCTGCCTGCGGCAAGCCTTTTGGCAACGGTTCCGGGCGGCCTGATAACCGCCGGGTCGCCGGTTCGTATCCCGCCCCCGCTAGTGACGAGGGCCGCTGCTGCCCAGCCGTGTCGGGCCTCGTCATTTCCCGCAGCACAGAGGACCCACGCGGGGGCGAACTCCCGAGCGAGCGACGTGTCCGGCGAACCCGACAGGCGAAGCCGGAAGTGAGCCGAGGGCCGAAGGCCCGCCCGCGCGAGTGACTGACAGTACTGTCGCTCTGCCACCTGCGCCTGCGGGAAATCCGCCTCAGCCCGCCCAGGCGCAGCACGGCCAGCGATGGCGGCCCTGCCCGCCTAGGGCATCCTGCGAGCTGCTATCTCCGCCTGCGGCGGATCAGGACCAAACCGCTCAGGCCAAGAAGCGCCAAGGTGGCAGGCTCAGGTGTATCCTCACCCGGTGCCGGGGGAGGAGGCAGCGGCCCTGACCACAGCCAGTTGCTGGCCATCAACGCCAAGTCCCCTGTGCCGACAGTGCCATCGCCGGTGAAGTCGCCAGTTGCCCAGGCCTTGCCGCTCTGGAGCCAACTACTGGCCATCAGGGCCAGGTCGCCCGTACCGACCTGGTTGTCCCCGTTGGCGTCGCCGACCCTGGCACCGATGAACTTCACGATGTACTTGTTCCCGGACGTGGAGCCCCGCCACAGCGGCAGATACGTCAGGCCATTGGGGTCGTTGGGGTCCTTCAACCGGCCGGAGATGTTGTCGGACGTGATGCTGGTGAAGTCTCCGGCGAAGTACGCGTCATTGGGATCGCTCCCGTTGAGTGTCTTGGAGGTCTCAATGAGCGTGAACTCGTCGCCCTGGTCAGGCCTGTAGCCTGGGCATTGATTGACGACGAGTTGGTCGGCGAGCTTGGCCATGCCGGTCAGGAGCAGCTTGGAGCTGCGCGTGCCGCCCACGTCCATGATCAGCTTGGCCGCGGACCTCGCGCGGCTGCTGGGGTCCATCTCGAAGTTGCCGTCAACGCTGAAGTACCCGTATGGACCGATGTGGACGATGCCAACGCTGTCCAGTGCGACGGCGACCCTCACGTCGACCGGGAATTTGGTGAAATACGTCCCCTCGCCCGGGTTGCCGGGGTTGACCCAGCGCTCGATGCTGGAGGAGATCGTCAGGAACGAGCCGCCGGTGACGTCAACAATGCCCGTCGGGTAGTTGTAGGCAGCGTCTTGGTAGGACGCGCCGAGGTCGACGAACTGCTTGGCCGTACCACCTGCCTCGAAGGAGATCTGGCCGCCGGTGACGTTGATCAGGCCGGTGGAGTGGATGTTCATCCCGGCGGTGCCGGAGGCGGCCTCCGTGTAGCCGACGTTCACGCTGCCGGTGACCGTGTTGCTCAGCTCCGGTCTGAAGGCAACCGACCCGCCCCTGACGTTCAACGTCCCTTCGGATGACAGCGGGACGGCGTTGCTCCGGACGCGAGACCTGCCCAGGAAGTTCTGCTGCTCGTGGGCGTGAGTGAAGTGGACCATCGCGTTCCCGTCAACCGTGAGGGTGCCGAACGCGTGGTTCTGGCCCTCAGTCAACCTGTCGGCGGTTAGAACCGCATTGCCGTCTATGGTCATGGTGCCCCGGGAGGGGTACAGAAGGGCCCCATCCTGATTCCACCCCACGCCGATGATCAGGTCGGAGATGCTGACCTTGGCGTCATTGGTGACCTCGCAGACGCCCCTGGCGCCTCCCCTGGCGACGTCCCAGTTGTCCTCCACGAACACGGTCCCGCCCTCGACGTGGAGATACCCGAAGCTGTTGGGGCACCAGGTGCCGTAGCTCTGGTTGTTGCCGACCTCGAACTTGCAGCCCTTGCGGCTGTTGTTGGCTCCCAGGTTCGACCGGGTCATAATCGTGCCGCCTTCCATGATGAACGCGCCGGTCCCGCCCTGGTTGCCGATGTAGATGACGTTCTCTTTGGCGTTGACGCCCACCGGGTCGGCCGCCCGGATCGTCCCGCCCTTGAGGGTGAACGTGCCGGAAGGATGGAAGTCGGTTATCGTGACGGGCACGCAGGGGTCGTTGGGGTCGGTCCCGGTGTAGGTGTAGCCGCCGCCGTAGCCGATGGACGTCCACTCGCCGCCCTCGTATATCCCGCCCTCCTGGACTATCTCGCCCGAATAGGTCCCGCCGATGGTTATGTACAGACCCAGCCCGCGCCCGGCTGTGAGGGTGCCGCCTTCGGTCAGTATCACCGTGCTCTTGTCGCGATAGAGCAGATACTGGTTGGCGTCGATGCTGGGGTCGCAACGGTAGCCCACGTACCCCGGGCTGCCGATGCCCAGGCCCGGGGTGCTGGAATCGCCCAACGTGAAGTTGGCGCTGTAGCTGCTGCCTATCGTGACGACCGCGGCATCGCGGATGAGCACATTGTCATTCGTGGTCGGCACCTGGTGGGCGCCGCTGCCGTCGGGAACGCCCGTCCGGGTGGCGACCTCCCAGTTGGCGGCTACGTTCCATTCGCCGGTGCCGGCGCACTGGAAGTCGAGCACCACCGCCGATGCGTTGTTGGCGATGGCACACACCAAGAGCGGCGCCGTCAAAAGGGATAGTTTACTCATCACACATTCTCCTTTGCCAACAGCCTCCAAGGGGCCTCAACAGGGCGCACAGTATCCCCCCCGCGCCATGCACAGGCTCTTCGGCCGGGGCGCCGCACCCCGGCCAATCTCCGCACCACGATTGGCAGCCAAGTGGCCATGCCCGCCCGGCAACTTGGCGGTCGAGGCGATGCCGCCCTTGCCCACTGACCAGGCCGGCATCGACAGCCGGGGCCGGCTCTATTCGGACGTTGCTATCGCCCTATTATACAGCGGGATACGCGTATGCCCTAGCGTTTTCCGGTCAGCCGCGACCAGCCGACCAGTAGGGGCGACGACATCAGGGTTCCCAGACCGGAGGTCGCAGGTTTGACTGCGGCGGCTCGACGTGGGCTTCTGGCGTGGCCTACGCCACTGCGCGGGACATCCTCCAGAAGGCACCTGGCAAGTCAAGCGGTAGCGAGCGCGCCCCCGTAGCCCGGTATGTCTCTTGTAATCAGTGCGCCATAAACGTGTTAGGAAGTTTCGCGGGGCGATTGAGCCGCCAAAATGCCTCCGGCGGACGGGTCAGTTAGGCTGATGTCATCATTTTCGCCGCCACAGGCGCAAAGACAGACAAAAAAGTCGTTGACGGAAGCGTCATGGGGCGGTAGGGTATGGTGTTAGCTTCGACCTCCGCTTGGGGAAGCGGCGGAGTCTGTTGCAAGTCGTGAGGCGTGAGCGTTTCTCGCTCACTCGTTCCCACCTCAGGCCTCTCGGCCAAGTTCCCGGTTCCGGAAGATGTATCTCTATGTGCGCAACGGATTGAGACGCTATGTGGACGGAAGGGACCAGAAGGAAGGAAGCAGTAAACCTTTGTCACCTGATCGCCCAGTGGATGCCAGGAGCGGGCACCGCCAGTGGGTTTGTCAACACTACTGATTACCCACGAGTGACACCCACGACTACGATCAGAAAGGAGCGTCAGAATGAAGAGATTTGCAGTGCAGATGGCAGTCACGGGGCTGATCTTGGCGATCGCCGGGACGGCCCAGGCGGGAATCTACGCCGCCAGTGCGTCGACGGACAACACGGCCACCGTTTCAGGCAGTTGGGCGGTGAGCCACTACAAATCCGACGGAAGCTACAGCGGGACCAACTGCGGGTCGGACTGGAAAGACCGGGCAGAGAACAACAATCCGATCGACCTAAGCACGACCTATAGCTGCGCGAACGGCTCCGCCTCCTCAAGTATCCAGGTGAATGCCACCCCGAAGATCATCATCGCCTCGGATGCCGAGGTCCATGACGTGCTGATGCCTTCAGGCCACTGGGCCATGGGGTACAGCCAAGGCGGGGCCAACTGGCTGCTGTCCGGACAGACAGGCACGATCACCGTTACCTGCGATTGGTCCTATGCCCTGGACTTGACACAGGCGGCGGACGACCCCAACAGCGAAGCCTACGCCAAGATCTATGTCGCGTTCTGGGGCCCCTCGGGCAACCTTCTGCTCGAAGAGAAGGACGGGTTTACCACCGCCAGCCCCTACCTGGTCAAGACGATCGACCTGAAGGGAGCTGGAAGCAGTGATTCCGCCGGCGGGTCCACGAGTTGGGACGTGTCGGTGACGAATGGTGTGTACTACTCATTCTGGGGTCAGGGCGATGCAATGGCCTTTACCATCCCCGAGCCGGCCACAGTCTCGCTGCTGGTCCTGGGCGGACTGGCCTTGATCCGACGCAGAAGCAAGTGACTGCCAAAAGAATCTGTTACGTTCAGACGGGCAGACCCCAAGGGTCTGCCCGCTCTGTTTTGACGTGGGTATATGGTCCCCGGAGGACAGTCCGGTCAAGAGCCACTCGTGTCTGGCCGGCCCGTCGACTGGCCTGAGCACATAGGACGGGTGGTGCCGGAAGTACGGCGACTAGCCAGAATACCCCACTACGCTAGCCTTCGGTCTCGGCGAAGAGCCGACGGATCCACGGGGGCGTCTGCGCATTGAAGGCCTCCAGATGCCGCCTGCGGGTGAAGTAGTACCGCGCCAGCCCGCCCTGGAAGGCAATACTCAGGACTATGACCAGCCCATAGAACCCGTAGGTCGCCAGCGGCGCCAGGCGATCGATGTCGCTGTCGATGGCCTTCGCCATACTGGGGAGATTGGCCAGTTGGGCGCGGACCTCGGGCGAGATGGCGGCTGCCCTGGCCTGCTCAGGCGAAAAGGCAGCCATCTGGGCCAAGCAGTAGAGCACGATCAACCCCAGAAGGGCCAACTGGTTCGTTCCCAGCATCCTGGCGGCGTTGGGATCGGCTCGCCGCATCCGCTGGTAGCCCTTGTACTCAACCACGCCGATGACGCACAGTCCCGCCGCCACAAGGCCCCCCTGCCAACTGGGCCAAAGGAGCACGAACGGTATAGCTGAGATGCCAATAACCAGTGTGGCTACAGATGACATCAAGGCAGTCCGGGTGGCCCGCCTGAGGGGTCTGCGGCGGACGGCGGCCTGGCGGATGAGCAGGTAATCGCTCTCATCCAGCGGGTCAGGACGCACCGGCGATGGCGGAACAGGAGACTCCGAGGGATGCCCCGCCAGCGTGGCGGTCTGCCTGGGCTGCCCGCCATTGGGCATCCGGGGGGTGTCGGACCGGTTCTGTGTTGTTTCCATCACCTCGCCCCTATGCGGCTAGTATAGACATTATCGCCACGTAGGCAAGGTAAGTTTAGGTGGCCTGCCCAAGACCTTGTGATCGGAAGCCAAGGTCGTGGGGAAGCCCCTCCGCGGCCCATCGCCCCCCCCCATCGAGGAGTTGACCAGTCTGGCCGAGGCCGCTATGCCGCTCGGGCAGTCGACTAGAATGCCCATGTCAGCCCGTCAGTGCGGACCCGGGGCAGCGGGATGGTTGACGGCCGGCGGGCAAACTGCTAGGCTCCCGGGTCCGTGGGCTGTGCTGGCCGATAGCTCTGCTTTTACTACCCCGACGTGCCAGCGAGAGGTAACCATGAGCGGCTTGAACGTACGCAAGGATCCCTGCGAACTGGATTTTCTAGCCCTGGGAGCGGTCGTCCACCGGCTTGACCCCGGTGTGGTTCCCTTCCGAAAGGCCCGGTCGGTCGATATCCACGTGTCCGGCGGGGAGTACAACGTGGCGGCGGGTCTGTCGGACTGCTTCCGCCTGCGAACCGGCATCGCCACGGCCATGGTGAATTACGGCATCGGCGAGCTGGTGCAGACCCGCGTGCGGGAAACGGGCGTCAGGCCATTCTACAAGTGGTTCGAGCACGACGGCGTGCGCGGACCCAACATCGCCACGGTCTACAGCGACCGCGGGCAGGGTGTGCGCCCGCCCGTGGTTTTCTACAACCGCTCCAACGAGGCCGGCGGGCTGCTGAAGCCCGGCGACTTTGACTGGGCGGGGATCCTTGCCGGCGGCGTGCGATGGTTCCATTCCGGGGGCATCTTCGCCGCGCTGTCGGAGACGACCTCCCAGCTCATCATCGAGGGCATGCAGGCGGCCAAGAAGTCCGGGGCGATCAACTCGTTCGACCTGAACTACCGGGCGAAGCTGTGGGCGCCCATCGGCGGGCTCCAGCGCGCCCAACAGGTCCTGCGGCAGATCGTCAGCAACGTCGATGCCCTGATCGGTAACGAAGAGGACTTGCAGATGGGCCTGGGCATCGCCGGCCCGCAGGCAGCCGCCAAGTCAAAGCTCGATCCTGAGGCGTTCCTCAAGATGATCGAGGTGGTGGCCAAGCAGTTCCCCAACATCAAGGTGGTCGCGACGACACTGCGCGAGGTGCACTCCAGCAATCGCCACGATTGGGCGGCCGTGCTGTGGATGAACGGCGAGCACTACGTCACTCCCACCTGCCAACTCGACGTGCTTGACCGCATCGGCGGCGGCGACGGCTTCGCCGCCGGGCTGATCTACGGCCTGATCTCCGGCAGGAAGCCCGAGGAGGCCCTGCGTCTGGGCTGGGCCCACGGCGCACTGCTCACCAGCTTCCCCGGCGACGTCACGATGGCGAAGCTGGAGGAAGTCGAGGCCCTCGCCAAGGGCGGGTCGGCACGAGTCCAGCGATGATCATCCACTCATGACCCGCAGGTAGCCGGCCGCAGTTGCGCCTCCGCAGCTTGGTAGAAGGCCCCGCAGGTGCAGCCGGCGACTACAGTATATGAGGTCGTGGGCGGCGAGCATAAACGGCGAAGTCCAAGACCCCGAACTGCAATTCCCGCGCTCTGTGCCCCGGCACGGGCAGTCAGGCCGTGCGCCTGCTGCAATGGGACACTGGGTGGACATCGCGCGGCAGTGGGAGCAGGTCGGTCCGCCGCTGCGTCCGTCATCGCAAGACATCGCCTTCTGCAAGGATGCAATAGACCGGTGGGCACGCGACAGGGGTGCTCCGCGGGCACTGATCCTTGGCGTGACGCCCGAGCTGTACCACCTGCCCTGGCCAATGGGAACGGACGTATTGGCCGTCGACCACACGCAGAGCATGATTGACGCCGTCTGGCCGGGCCCGCGCGACGCGGTGATCTGCGCAGACTGGACCGCCATGCCGCTGCCGGCAGGTTCGCGCAATATCGTGCTGTGCGACGGCGGTGTGCATCTGCTGGCGCATCCGCACGATCACCGGGCATTCGTCCGCGTGCTCCGCCGTGTGGTTGCATCGGACGGCCTGTGCGTGTTTCGCCTGTACGTCCCGCCGGAGCCGCGGGAATCACCGGACGCCGTGCTGGCGGACCTGCTGGCCGGCAGAGTCCCCAATCTGAACATACTGAAGCTTCGGCTGGCAATGGCGATGCACGAGGACATCACACAGTGGACCGAGCTGGGGCGGGTATGGGACGCAATCCACCAGGCCGCGCCGGATTTCGCCCGCCTCGCCTCCCAGCTCGGTTGGCCGCTGGGGCATCTGCTGGCGATCAATACCTACAAGGATTGCCCGGCCCAGTACTGGTTTCTCAGCGTCGCCGACGTCCGCCACCTGTTCTGCACGGACCCGGGCGGGTTCAGCCTCGAGCGGGTCAACGTGCCGACGTACGAGCTGGGCGAGCGGTGCCCCACCATCGTCTTGCGCCGCGCCTGACCCCGCCCCGGACAAGGACCTAGCGGCAGTCAACGCAGAGGAAAGGCCTCGATGACGCTGAAAGTCGCCCACACGGGCACGATCCGCGTCACGCCGAAACTGGAAGACTTCATGAGACTGTGAAACTCCCCTTCCGTCCGCTCCTTGGCCCCCTGCGCGACGAGCATGTTCAGGTCGCTCCGCACGACCGATTGATGGGCCGCAGAGGTCTCCAGCCGGTCCGGAAGGACGTGCTCAACAAGTAACAGCCGCGCGCCAGCAGCCATCGTGCGGCGGCAGTTCTCCAGAATCACCCTGCTGCGCTCGTCGTCCCAGTCGTGGATTACGCTCTGGAGCACGTATGCATCTCCGCCGCTGGGGACCGACTCGAAAAAGTCTCCCGCGACGAACTCGCATCGCCCGGCCAGGCCCGCCTGTTCGATACGACGCCTGCCGCCCTCAGTTGCATGAGGCAGGTCAAACAGCACCCCCGAGGCCCCTGGATGCGCCGTGAGGATGGCGGCCAGCAGGTCGCCGTAGCCGCCTCCGACATCGACGATCTGCTTCAGCCCCGAGAAGTCATATGCCCGGACGACGCCCTGGCGGGTCAGGCGCGAAAGCTCGGCCAGCGCCTCGTTGAACACCGCTGCGGTCTGCTGATTATGCTGG
>Ga0315280_10007752_pt1 | contig 14305 bp, 10 predicted proteins | sample YL17G06_40_MG_FD_203697 | JGI IMG/M metagenome (GOLD analysis project Ga0315280, IMG submission 203697) | Sediment microbial communities from Yellowstone Lake, YNP, Wyoming, USA - YL17G06_40 | ecosystem: Environmental > Aquatic > Freshwater > Lake > Sediment | place: USA: Wyoming | collected...
GCCGCCCTCAAGGAGGCTTAGGAATGTCCCGGAACCTGCTGATTAAGAACGGCATCATCGTCACTTTGGGCGAGGAGAACCAGGTCCTCTACGGGCATGCGCTCCTCTGCCAGGACGGCGTCATCAAGAAGATCGCGCCCCGCGGCGAGTTCCGGGGCAAATACGCCAAGGTCATGGACGCGCGCGGCAAGGTGGTCCTGCCCGGGTTCATCAACGCGCACATGCACTTCTACAGCACCATGGTCCGAGGCCTGGGCAAGGCCCCCCCCTCCAAGGACTTCCAGGAGGTCCTGGAGCACCTTTGGTGGCGCCTGGACAAAAAGCTGACGCTCGAGGACTCCTACTACAGCGCGCTTTTGCCCTTGATCGACGCGGTCAAGCGCGGCACCACCACTTTGATAGACCACCACGCCAGCCCCTGCGCGGCGCGCGGTTCGCTCGACCGGATCGCCCAGGCGGTCAAGGAGGCGGGTCTGCGGGCGTCTTTGTGCTACGAGCTCTCGGACCGCGACGGGGCCAAGGCGGCCCAGGACGGCATCGCCGAGAACGTCGCCTTCATCAAGCGCTGCGCCAAGGATAAAGACCCGCAGTTGAAGGCCCTCTTCGGCCTGCACGCCTCCTTCACCATCAACGACGCGACGCTCTCTGCCGCGGCCGCGGCCGGGCGCGAACTGGGAGCGGGCTTCCACGTGCACGCGGCCGAGGCCAGGTCCGACCAAGACTTCAACGAGAAGCACTTCGGCCTGCGCGTGGTCGAGCGCCTCAACAAGTTCGGGATACTGGGTCCCAAGACCATCGCCGCCCACTGCGTGCACGTCAGCGACGACGAGATCGGCCTGCTGCGCGACACCGGCACCGCGGTCGCGCACAACCCCCAGTCCAACATGAACAACGCGGTCGGGGTGGCCGACATCATCAAGATGTTCCAAAAGGGCGTCCTGGTCGGCTTGGGCACGGACGCCATGACCGTGAACATGCTCGAGGAGGTGAGGGTCGCGCTTTGGGCCCAGCACCTCTCCCACAATAATCCCAGCGTGGGCTTCATGGAGGCGCTCTCGACCTTGATGTTCAACAACGCGAAGATCGCCAACCGCTATTGGGACCCCAAGGTCGGGGTGCTCCGGGAGGGCTACGCTGCGGACGTGATCCTCATGGATTACTGGCCGCCCACGCCCTTCAACGAAGGCACCTTCCTGGGGCACCTGGGCTTCGGCTTGTCGCAGTCTTTCGTGGACACGACGATCTGCGGCGGCAAGGTGCTCATGGAGGGCAAGAAGCTCAAGATCGGGGTGGACGAGGAAGAGGCCGCGGCCAAGTCCCTGGAGCTTTCCCGCAAGCTTTGGGAGAGGTTCTAAGCGTGTCAGGCCTCAACTTATTCAACTTATTAACGGCAGATTGGATTCCGTCCTTGAGCGAAGGCGGGCGTGAAGTCAGCGGCAGTTCTCCAGGAACATCTTCTCTATGCGTTTGCAGGCCACCTGCTTGACCCAGCGCTCGAGCAGCTTGTGGCGCTTGAGCATCCCGGCAAGCTCCTGAGCCGGGAAGCGGAAGAGCCGGCATTCCGTCTCGGTGCGCACCGTGGCGGAGCGGGCGGACATCATCAGAAACCCGATCTCGCCGAAGAAATCGCCGTGCTCGAGCGTTCCGAGCGCGCGGGCCGGGGTCCGGCCGGCGCGCCGCCAGACCGAGAGCTTGCCGCTGTAGACCACGAAGAAGTCTTCGCCGCGCTCGCCTTCGCGCAGGACCTCCGCGCCGGCGGGCCAGACCTCGAGGCTGATGGCCGGCAGGCTCTCCAGCAGGCTCTCCAGGGCGGGCGAATCCGAGAGCGTCTCGGAGAGCTTGAGGGCGTTGGCCAGCCAGTCCAGATCCTTGGGCCGGATGTGCAGCTTGGCGGGCGTCCCGGGCGTCTGCCTGCCTTCCGGCTTCATGCCGTCAATGATAGCTCATCCCGAGGATTTTGGCCAGACCCCTTATGCCGCGGCGCAGGCGCGCCCCGCGGCCAGGCCCGAGGCCCAGGCGAAGTGGAGGTTGTAGCCGCCGCTGTCGCCGTCCACGTCGAGCATCTCCCCGGCGAGGTAGAGGCCGGGGACCTTGCGGGACTGGAAAGTCCCGGGGTCCACTTCGTCCACGCTCACCCCGCCGGCCGTGACCATGGCCTCCCCCCATGACCGGGCGCCCGTGATCTCGAAACGCCAGTCCCGCAGCCGGGCGGCCAGGCGTTCGGGGGCGTCCCGGCCCAATGAATCCAGGCTCCGGTGGGCGTCCCAGGCGAGCGTATCGCTGAGCGCGCCCGAGAGCTGGCTGGGGAACATGCCGAGGAAGAAGTCCTCCAGCGGCCTGTGCGCCATGGCTGCCCAGCGGCCGGCGAGCATGGCCCGCAGTCCCTGGGGAGCGAATTCCGGGAAGAGGTCGAGGGCGCCCTGCACCGGGCCCCGGCCCAGACCCCGTACCGCCTCGCGGCTCACGTCCAAGACGGCGGGGCCCGAGAGCCCGTAGTCGGTGAAGAGGACCTCGCCTTGGCTGCGGGAGACTTCCCGTTCCCCGCAGAAGACCTTGACCGCGGCCTTAAGGCGCAGTCCGTGGAGGCGTTTCAAGGAGCTCTCCTTGACGCAGAGGGGGACCAGGGCCGGGAAGAGCTCGGTCATGGTGTGCCCTAGGGACTTGGCCAAGCCGTAGGCGGCCAAGCCGGCGCCGAGCTTGGGATAGGAGGCTCCGCCGCAGGCCAATATGACGCGGTCGCAGCGCAGCTCCGCGTCGGACCGCGGGGCCGCGGGTGCGCTCGGCTTTTTCCAGGGCGCGGGTGCGGCCGCGGTCCGGATGAGGAAGCCGTCCCGCGCGCGCCGGACCGCCGCGGCCTCGGTTCCGAGCAGGACTTTGACCGGGAGCCTGCCCAGCTCGGCCTTGAGCACGTCGAGCACGGCCTGGGCCCTGCCGCAGCGGGGGAAGACGCGGCCGTCAGGCTCGGCCCAGGTCAGCAGCCCCAGCTCCGAGAAGAAGCCAGCGGCTTCGCGGGCCTTGAACCGGGAGAGGGCCGCGCGGACGAAGTCCGGGCGGCCGCAGTGATAGCGCTCCGGCAGGATGCGGGAATTTGTGAGGTTGCACCGGCCCCCGCCGCTGGCCAGGATCTTGCGGCCCAGGCTGTGGCCGCGCTCGATGATCGAGACTTGCGCTCCGCCGCGGCCCGCGGCGATGGCCGCGGCCAGGCCCGAGGCCCCTCCGCCGACGACCGTCACCCGGTTCTGCATGGATGCAGAAACCATGACAAATTATGCCCGCATGGGCAAGGCGCGTCCCTTGGTTTATGGGATACGTGAACCCTTTCCTTTCCGAGGCGGGGCTTTTTCTTCTGCTGCCCTTTTAAGAAAAGCTACAATCTCCCCGTGCTCGAGTACGCGCTGCTGACCTTCGGCTCGCTCTTCGCGATCGTGGACCCCTTCGCCGCGATTCCGGCCTTTTTGGCCATGACTCCCAGGGACTCGGTCGCAGCCCGCCAGCGCATGGCGCGCACGGCGTGCCTGACCTGCGGCGCCATGATGGCGGCCTTCGCGGCCCTGGGGCCCGCCCTCTTCCGCATTCTCGGCATCACGTTGCCCGCCTTCCAGGTCGCGGGAGGCCTCATCCTGCTCCTCTCGGCGCTGGACATGCTTCGCGCCAAGCGCTCGCCGCTCAAGGAGACCGCGGAGGAGACCGAGGAGGGCACGGCCAAAGACGACATCGCGATCACGCCCCTGGCCATCCCCATGCTCTCGGGCCCGGGAGCGCTGACGACCTCGATCGTGCTGTACGGCCACGCCCAAGGGCTCGGTCACAAGGCGGTCTTTTTCTTCTGCATCGCGGCCGTCTCGGCCTTGAGCTGCCTCATCCTCCACGTCTCCGCCAGCGGCGCGCGCAGAATCGGGCCGACCGTGATGAACATCAGCGAGCGCCTCATGGGGCTGTTTCTGGCCGCCGTCGGCGTCCAGTTCATCATGGCGGCGCTCAAGCTGGCCTAGCATGAGGGGCTGCTGGATATGCGTTTGATGCGGCGTGTCCATTGGCTGGCGGCCGTGGTTTGCTTGGCGGCCTTGCCGTCGCCCGGCGCGCAGACCGCCGCGCCGCCGCGGCATGAGGTCCCCTGGAAGCTGCTCATCATGGGCCCTCCCGGAGCAGGCAAAGGAACCATATCCGACCGCATTGCGGCCGACTACGGCGTCGTCCATATCGACACGGGGGATCTGCTGCGGAAATACGCCAAGAGCCATCCGGATGTCGCCAAGATATTGGCGAAGGGGCATATGGCCCCCGCGCAGCTCGTTTCGCGCATCGTCCGCGAGCGGCTGTCCCAGGCGGACGTCAAGAGCCGCGGATTTATTCTGGACGGCTACCCGCGCCGTTGGGAAGAGGCCCGGAGCCTGACCGTCATGCTCAAGCTGCGGCATCTTCATCTCGACGCAGCCCTGCGGCTGGAGGTGCCTTTGACCGAGCTCCAGCGGAGAATCCTCGGCCGCGGCCGCGCCGATGACAGCGCAGCGGTGTTCCTGGAGCGCATGCGCGTTTATAGGGAAGAAACGGAGCCCGTTTTCCGATACCTGCAAGGGAAAGTGATCTTCCTGACCCCGGACGTCGGCATGAACGATCCGGAGACGGCCTATCAAAACGTCAAGAAGGTTTTAGAGACGTTGCCGGCGCCCGCGCTGAAATAAGCCGGCTGAGCCCCGCGCCGGCCGCTTGGATTGGCGCAGCGCCAGGGCGACCTTCTCGGCCGTAATCGGCATGCTCTTGATGCGGATGCCCAGGGCGTCCTCCACCGCGTTGGCCACCATGGAGGCGGCCGGGATCATGGTGTGCTCGCCCACGCCGCGCGCCCCGTAGGGCCCGTCCGGCTGGGCCGCCTCGATGATGATGGGCACGACCTCGTCGGGAATGTCCAAAGCGGTCGGTATCTTGTAGTCCGAGAAGTTGGGGTTGAGCAGCCGCCCGCCGGCGTCGAAGCGCATGTCCTCGTAGAGGACGGTGGCCAGGCCCTGCAGGAGCCCGCCGGTCACCTGGCCGCGGATCAAGTCCGGGTTCAAGGCCTTGCCCACATCCGCGGCCAAGGCGGCTTTCAGGACCCGCATCTTGCCGGTCTGCTTGTCGATCTTAAGGATGATGCCGCCCGCGCCCGTGGTGTAGTGCACGTTGGGGTGGCCGCCCTGGCCCGTCTCCGGGTCGCTGATGGCCGAGGCGAACTCGGGCATGAACATGCCCCGGCCCATGATGGGCCCGCCCTTGAAGGTGTGGTCCTCGGCCTGGATGCCGGCTATGACGAAGTCCTTGAGGGGCAGCCTCCAGCCCCGCCTGGTCCGGCACCTGACCGCCTCGTCCGCGAGGTAAAGTTCGTCCTTCTCGAGATGGTGCGTGCGGCGCACGGTCTCGAAGATTTGCTCGCGGGCGTCCAAGGCCGCGGCCTTGACCGCGTTGCCGCAGCCCCAGGTGACGTGCGAGGCCACGGTCTGCCACTCATAGGGGTTGCGGTCCGTGTCCGGGGTCTCCACGCGGATCTTGGCCACCGGCACGGTAAGAATCTCCGAGGCGATCTGGGCCATGACGGTCAGCAGCCCTTGTCCCAGCTCCATGCCGGAGATGAGGATGTTGAGGCTGCCGTCCTCGTTGAACTTGAGAAAGGCCGAGGAGGATGCGTTGGGCGGCATGGCCGGCGCCTTCCAGAACAGGACCAGGGCCTTGCCGATGGCGTGGCCGGGGTCCGGGGAGGTCTCCTTCTTGCCCCAGCGGATCTCCCGGGCCGTGCGGTCGATGGCCGCGCGCAGGCCCGTGGGGTTCATGCGGGCGCCGTAGGCGAGCGTGTCGCCTTCCTTTACGGCGTTCTTCCTGCGCAAGGCGACCGGGTCCAGCTTGAGCTTGCGCGCGATCCGGGTCAAGTGCGACTCCAGCCCGAAGCCGAACTCGGAGTAGCCGAAGCCGCGGTAGGGGCCGCCGGGCGGGAGGTTGGTGTAGACGCAGACCGAGTCGATCTTGACGTTTTCGATCTTGTAGGGACCGGTCGCGGAGAGGCCCGCGGCGTTGACCACGTTGGCGCCGTACTCGACATAGGCGCCCGCGTCCCAGTAGATGGTGTGGTCCAGGGCCGTGATGGTGCCGTCCTTCCTGACGCCCATCTTGAGCTTGGATACCACGCCCTGGCGCTGGTAGGTGTTGTAGAACTCCTGGGCCCGCGACCAGAGGACCTTCACGGGATGGCCTTTGACCGCGATGGCCAGGGCCGCCCCCAGTATCTCCATGGAGACCCCGGCCTTGCCGCCGAAGCCGCCCCCGACGTAGGGGGTGATCACGCGCACGTCCTTGTGGGAGAGGCCGAAGGGGGCGAGCGCCTCGGCGAAGAGGTGGCGCTGGGTGAAAGGCGACTGCGACGCGGTCCAGACCGTGAGCCGCCCCGAGGCGTCGTAGAGCCCGACCGCGCCGTGCACCTCGAGCGCGCAATGGGCGTACCGGGGCACGGTATAGGTGTCCGCGAAGACCAGGTCCGCCTCCCGGAAGCCGCGCTGCGCGTCGCCCTTGCGGATTTTGCGCCAGTGCGCGATGTTGGTGCCGGGCTTGGGGAAGAACCAGGGCACGTGCCGGTAATGCCCGAGGTCCGGATGAATCAGGGTCGCGCCCCGGGCCAGCGCGGTCAGGGGGTCGAGGATGGCCGGGAGTTTCTCGTAGTCGACCCTGACCAGGGCGGCCGCCTTCTGGGCCGTCTTGGGGTCCCAGGCGATCACCGCCGCGACCTGCTCGCCCACGAAGCGCACCCGGTCCTGGGCGAAGACGTGGCGGTCCTTCATGTAGAGGCCGAACTGGAAGGGGAAATCCCTGCCGGTCACGACCTTGACCACGCCCGGGACCCGGGCCGCCGCGGCGGCGTCGATGCGCTTGATCCGGGCGTGGGCCAGCGGACTCTCCACCACGGCCGCGTAGAGAAGGTCGGAGCCGAACTCTATGTCGTCCACGAATTGGGCCGCGCCCATGACCTTGTCCGGGCCGTCGATGCGCGGCACGGAATGCCCGACCGTCTTGAGGGCCGCGGCCTCGGCGTGCGGTTTCTGCGCTATCTTGAGGTTGGACATGGGAACCCCCTGTACGCGCTCTAGGGCTGGATGATGTCGTCAGGCGCCGGGGCTTCGTCGCCGCCCTGGGCCGGCTTGGCGTCGGCCGGTTTCATCGGCGCCGGAGCCGGCCCGCCTTCGGCCGGCTTGGCGATAGGGCCGTCGGCGGGGCCGTACCCCGGACGAAATCCCGGCAGTGAATACAGCGGGCTCGCCCCAGGCTGCGGCGCATGGGCCTTCTTGGGTTTGACGCCGGCCTTCTTCCTGGCTCTGCGCGCCGCGGGCTTGCCCAAGAGCAGGGCCTTGGCTGCGGCGTTGAGCGGCGTCACGGCCTTGTCGGGCAGGCTGGCCTTGAATTCGTAGACGACCTGTTTGCCGGCCGCGGGCTTGCCCCCGTAGAAGTTCACCTGGAAAGCGTCGTCTTTAAGTTTCTCCGCCAGCCAGAGCGAGAGACCCTCGCTGTGCGGGGCCGCGGCCGCCAGGCTCTGGCCCACGGACACGGTCTGGTCGCTGATCGACCAGGACTGCACCAGCTCGATGGCCCGGCGTTTGAGCTCCTCGAGCTGGGCTTCGGGAGAGAGCGCCGGGGGGGCGGGCTTGGCCGGCGGCAGGGTCGTGTCCGCCGGAGCCGCGGTTTTGGCCCGGGTTTTTAGCGCCGGAATCAGTCCCGTCCGGTAGGCGAGCGCGCCGCCCGCGACGAGAGCGAAGCCGGCGAGCGCCAGCGCCGGGCCCGCTTGGCGCGGCTGGGGCGGGGCCGGGAAGAGGTCGACGACGGCGGGTGCCGGGGCGGCCGCCGAGTTCCCGGCCGGCGGCGCGAAGAACGGAAGGAAGAAGTAAAACCGGCTCCCGCGTCCGACCTCGGATACCACCCCGATACGGCCCCGGTGCATGTCGATGATGGACTTGGACGTCGCCAACCCCGCGCCCGCGGCGCGCAGCGGGTTGCGCGCGTGCTCAATAGGCTTGAGGGCCCGCGCCAGGGTGGCTTGCGAGATTCCCACCCCCGAGTCCGTGACCGAACACTCCGCGCCCTGGTCGACGCTCTTGAGCTCCACGCGGATCGTGCCCCCCGGCCGGGTGAACTTGAGCGCGTTGGAGATCAGGTTGGTCAGCACGCTGGTGATGAGGTCCTGGTCGGCGCAGACGGTGATGCCCGGCTCGACGGCGCGGCTCAGCGCGATCCCGGCCGCCTCGGCCTTGGGCAGGAAAAAAAGGACCGTGTCCTCCACGAGCTCGGTGAGGCGCATCGGCCTGGGGTCGTAGCGCAGCTTGCCGTGCTCGATCTTGGCCAGGTCCAGGAGGTCGGTCATGACGTGGCCCAGCCGGCTGGCGCTGTTCTTGACGCAGTTCGCGTGGTCGCAGTCCTCGGCCGAGAGCCTGGCCGGCTTGGCCAGCAGGGCCTTGACGTGCTTCTCGATGATGCCCAGGGGGATGCGCAGCTCGTGCGTGACCGAGGCGACGAAAGACCTCTTGAGCTTATTGAGCTCCTGGAGCTTGTCCGCCATCTCGTTGACGTCCTGGGCCAGATTCGCCAGCTCGTCGCTCCCTTCCTGCATCTCCATGCGGGCCTCGATCTGCCCCGCCCCGAGCTTGCGCAGGGTCGATGCGATGAGCAGGATGCGGCGGGTCATGGTCCACCCCAGCAGCAAGCCCAGCAGCATCCCGGCGAACGCCACGATCCCGCCGGCTATGAGCATGTTGTGGGTCAACTTGGCCCAGGCTTGGCGCTCGCTTTCGTAGATGACCGCGCGGGAGAACCAGACCTCGATCTCAATCGGGGGACCCTTGACCGCGGCAGGCGGGGGCACCCTCACGGTCTCGATGCGCGCCAGCGCGGGGTCCGGCGCCTTCAGCGTCTTGCCCACGTCTTCCCACTGGCCGCCGGAATTGACGCGCAGGTGCAGGAAGTCCTTATAGAGGCGGCGCAGGTCATGGAGGTAGGCGAGCAGCATCAGCGGATCGTTGCCCAGCCTGGACTCCGCGGCGATGTTGGCGATGTTCCTCTTCCAGAGTCCGATCTTTTCCTCTTCGGCCTGCCGGATCGAGGCGTGCTGCAGCGAGAGGAAGGCCAGGGACGCGGCGATAGTGGTGCAGAGTATGGCGGCCGAGATGACCAAGCCGAGCTTGAACCTGATGCTCATGACGCGGGCGCGCGGCGATCTGGAGTCTGCGGATGCATGGGCGCGAGTCTATCATACAACACTCTCCGCCGCGTCTTCTAATCCTAAAAATCCCGCCCCCGGAGTTGATTCGGCCGGATTGATACCTTATACTCTTGGCGAGGAATCGGGATGCCCCAACTGCGTGATGAGCCCCTCAGCCTAATGACCGCCGCCCTGGCCCTGCTCCTGGCCCTGCCCGGCGGCCTGGGCGCCGCGGCCGCGCCGCCGGAATCCGGTTCGCCGCCCTGGGTGTGCGTCAAGGCGCGCGAGGGCGCGCTCCCCGGCGAGATGCTCCTGGTCGCGGTCCGGGGCCACGACGACGGCCTAATCCCGGCCGGCCGTTTCGGCCCGGAGCCCCTTTGCTTCTGGCGCGCCGCCTCGGGAACCTATTTGAGCTTCGCGGGCTTGGACCTGGACGCCTCGACCGGGACGCGGACCATGGAGCTGGAGCTCTGGGGCGCGGACGGCGGGCATTCGGCGTGGGAGCAGGAGGTCGTGGTCGGGCCCAAGGCCTTCCCGGAGCAGCGTCTTAAGGTCGACGACCGTTACGTCCGGTTGCGCCCGGAAGACGAGGCGCGCGCCGGGCGCGAGGCGGCCCGGCTCAATGAGGTCTACTCCCGCCGCACGCCGGAGAGCTTCCTCTCCGGGAGCTTCGGGGAGCCGCTCTCAGGCCGCGTCTCGGCCGCGTTCGGCGAGCGCCGGGTCTTCAACGGTTTTCCCAAATCCCCGCACGCGGGCGTGGACATCGCCGCGCCCGCGGGGACGCCCGTCCTCGCGCCGCAGGGCGGTCTCGTGGCCCTGGCCGAGGAACTTTTCTATTCCGGGAACACCGTGGTCCTCGACCACGGCTGCGGGCTCTTCACCTATTACGGCCATCTCTCCCGGATCTCGGTAAAGACCGGCGCCATGGTGCGCCGCGGCGAGGCGCTGGGCCTGGTGGGCGCGACCGGCCGCGTCACGGGGCCGCATCTGCACTGGACGGCGCGCCTGGGCCGGGCGCGCGTGGACCCCGCGTCCTTGACCGCGCTCGACCTGGGCTTCTGGGCGGGGCCTGCGGCCGGGGATAACGGCCGCTGACCGGGGCTCGCGCCTAGAACCTCAGCTTCTTGGCCGCGGCGCGCAGGAGCAGCGCGCACAGGGCGCCGAAGGCCGCGACTGAGACCAGGTCCGCATACCGGCCGAACATGCCGATGAGGTTGTAGGTCTCGCCGAAGTTGAGGAGCCTGGCGTAGCGGCCTTCCCGCACGCCGGCCAGGACCGCGATGGCGATGCCGGCCAGGGACCCGCCCGCGACCAGGCCCGTGGAGTAGAGCATGCCGGAGCTGATCTCGCCCTCGCTCTCCGCCTTCCTCTGGGCGGCCCAGGCGACCAGGGGGTTGATCATGCCGCCCACGAATATGGGGAAGGTGGTGGAGAGCGGCAGGTAGACCCCGACCGCCACGGGGAGCGAGCGCACGCCCAGGAGCTCGACGAAGACCGAGATGAGCATGCCCACGAAGACCAGGCCCCAGGGGAGCTCCTGCGCCAGGAGGCCCTTGATGAGGGTGGCCATCAAGGTCGCCTGGGGCGCGGAGAGCTTTTCCGAGCCGATGGGGCCGTAGGGCGAGGCGTGCAGGAGGAAGAGGGTCACGCCTATGACCACGACCGAGGCGAGCACCCCGATGATGAGGCCGAGCTGCTGCTTGTAGGGAGTGGCGCCTATGATGTAGCCGGTCTTTAAGTCCTGCGAGGTCGCGCCCGCGTTGGCCGCGGCTATGCACACCACCGCCCCCACGAAGAGGGCGATGGCCTGGTAGGCCTCGCCGGTCCAGCCCAGGGCCACGAAGATGAGGCAGGTGGCCATGAGCGCGCCGATGGTCATGCCCGAGATGGGATTGGAGGAGGAGCCTATGATGCCTACGATGCGGCTCGACACGGTCACGAAGAAGAACCCGAAGACGAGGATCAAGAAGGACATGACCAAAGTCGCGGGGAACTTGCCCGGGAACTGGGGCAGGACCGACATTACCAGCGCCAGGCCCAGCGAGCCCCAGATGACGTAGGTCATGGGGATGTCGCGTTCCGTGCGCTTCTGGCTGCCGCCGCGGCCCGCGGTCTTAAGATCCTTGAAGCTGCCTTTAAACGAGGAGACGATCGTGGGGATGGTGCGGACCAAAGTGAAGAGGCCGCCGGCCGCGACCGCGCCCGCGCCGATGTAGCGCACGTAGCCGCGGTATATCTCCATGGGCGACATCTGCGCGATCAGGAGGCCCTGCCAGCCGGGGAGCATCACCCCCGGGAGCTTGTCGCCGAAGAGGGTGATCAGGGGGATGAGCACCATCCAGGAGAGCACGCTGCCCGCCACGATCTGGGCCGAGCCCAGGGGGCCGATGATGTAGCCCACGCCCAGGTACTCGGGCGTGATCTCCGAGGCGATGGTGGCGTTGGGCAGCTGGCAGGTCCGGGGCGTGACGTAGGCGGGGCTGTCCTTCCAGAGCCCGAAGACGCTCATGAGGAGCTTGTAGACGACGGAAGTGGCCAGGCCGGAGAAGACCATCTTGGCGAGATTCCCGCCCTTCTCGCCCGCGACCAGGACCTCGGCGCAGGCCGTGCCCTCGGGATAGGGCAGGACGCCGTGCTCCTTGACGATGAGGGCGCGGCGCAGGGGGATCATGAAGAGGATGCCCAATATCCCGCCCACCAGGGCCAAGGTGAAGATCTGGAAGTAGCGGAAGTACTGCTCGCCGTGGGAGAGGAAGATGAGGGCGGGCACGGTGAAGACCACGCCGGCCGCGATGGATTCCCCGGCCGAGCCGATGGTCTGCACGATGTTGTTCTCGAGGATCGTGGAGTTGCCGATCTTCTTGAAGACCGCGATGGCCAGGACCGCGATGGGGATGGAGGCGGAGACGGTCAGGCCCGCGCGCAGGGCCAGGTAGACGGTCGAGGCGCCGAAGATGACTCCGAAGGCGGCGCCCAGGACGACCGCCTTAAGCGAGAACTCCGCGATCTCCGCGGCATCGTCTATGTAGGGCTTGAAGTCGGGCATGTGTCACCTCGGGAGTGCGGCGTCTTCCGGAAGCGCACAGGATACAAATTTTCGACGCGCCCGCGTGCCGGCCCCTGTGACGGCGCCGGGTTCCGTGCAGGCATCGGCGGCTGGCGCGGGTTCCGGCCCGGTGAGGCTGTTGCAAATCGCAACAGCCTCGCAGCCGCCTCAGTGCGTGTTAAGACAAAAGCGAAGTCGGGCGGAAACCGGCGCTGATTGCGCCTAACCTGCCGCCCGGGTTCAATATGCTAGTGCAACACTTTGAATGTTTTTCAGCCCTGACGGGTTCCAAGGAGAACGGAACTTTACGCTTCCTGATTCGTATAGAGTAGAGGGTCATCTTCATGGAACCGATAAGGATCAGGCCCGGCGAGCCGAGCAGGCTCGTGGTGCTTCTGCCCTATTCACCCGAGCGCGTGGCGAAGATCAAGACCGTGGCCGGTCGGCGCTGGCACATACAGGAGAAACACTGGACGGTTCCGCATGACGATAAGACGCTGAAGCGCATGCTGGAGCTTTTCGCCGCGGACCATGTAGAACTGGCCCCGGCGCTGCGGCCGGGCTCGGCTGCGCCGGCCGTAAGGAAATCCGTCCGACCGGCACCTGCGGAACTTCCGATACCGCAGGCGCCGACTAGGCCTGGATTGGAGCCTCTTCTCGAAAGGCTCCGGCAGGCGGTGCGCGCACGTCACTACAGTCCGAGCACTGAAAAAACGTATGCGGCCTGGGCCGAGCGCTTCCTGCGCCGCCAGGGTTCTGCGCCGCCCGAGGGCTTGGGCGAGGCTGAGATCGGCCGCTTCCTGTCTAGCCTGGCCGAGAAATCAGGCGTGAGCGCCTCCACTCAGAACCAGGCCTTGAACGCGCTCCTCTTCCTGTTCCAGCAGGTCTTGGGCAAGGAGATCGGTCTGGTCAACGGCGTGGTGCGCGCCAAGAGACCTGTGCGCCTGCCCGTGGTGCTCAGCCGCGACGAGGTCAGGGCGGTCCTGGGTCTCATGGGCGGGACGCCGCAGCTCATGGCCGCTCTCCTCTATGGAGCTGGCCTGCGTCTGATGGAATGCTGCTGCTTGCGCGTCAAGGACCTTGATTTCAGCCAGAACCAAATCGTGGTCCGCGCCGGAAAGGGCGACAAGGACCGCTACACCATGTTTCCCACGGCGACGCAGGAGCCTCTGCGGCGGCATCTCGCAGAAGTCCGGCGCCAGCACGAGGATGACCTAAGCCAGGGCCTGGGCCGCGTCGAGCTGCCCAATGCCCTGGCGCGCAAGTACCCCAACGCTCCCAAGGAATGGGGCTGGCAATGGGTGTTCCCGGCCACGAGCCATTACATGGACAGAGTCACCGGCGAGCGGCGCAGGCACCATCTGCACGAGTCGGTCCTGCAAAGGGCGTTCAAGGAGGCTCGCGTCCGGGCCGGCATCGCCAAGCCGGCGAGCTGCCATACGCTTCGTCACAGCTTCGCCACTCACCTGCTGGAGGACGGTTACGACATCAGGACCGTCCAGGAGCTACTTGGGCACCGCAACGTGACCACCACCATGATTTACACGCATGTGCTCAACCGAGGCGGCAAGGGAGTCCTGAGCCCGGCTGACCGTCTGGGGCTGGGGTTGGATAGGGGGCATACTTGATACACTGTCCGCGGCTGGCAGTATTTGCTTGCTATGGGAACCTGATTTCCATTGCTTGAAGTAGGCAGGATAAGTAAAATTTGCGATGACGGGCTTGTAGAAGCTCTTGCTACACTGATCAACTCACTTAATAGTTGAACGAAGCCGCTTCGCGGCAGTTTCCCATCTCACAGTCCCCTCCTGTTGGTCTCCGCAAACCGTACTCCCTTCATTAATCGTTTAGCTATCGCTTTTAAGAACACTCTCCCTTAAACTTTCTGCAACTGGGGCCGTGCGCCCAGAACCAGCTAAAGGGAGGTCTGCCATGACCGAGCTTCGAAAAAAGATGATTCCAGACCTCCTGACATGGAGCCCGCAGAATTTGTCCGCTTTTGCCGTAGACGAGCGCCCGGCGGTCGTTTGCCGGGCGCAACCGGACCAGACAGC
>Ga0315280_10007753_pt1 | contig 14304 bp, 12 predicted proteins | sample YL17G06_40_MG_FD_203697 | JGI IMG/M metagenome (GOLD analysis project Ga0315280, IMG submission 203697) | Sediment microbial communities from Yellowstone Lake, YNP, Wyoming, USA - YL17G06_40 | ecosystem: Environmental > Aquatic > Freshwater > Lake > Sediment | place: USA: Wyoming | collected...
CCGGGGAGGGGGGCGCGGCATGACGGACGAGTCGCAGGCGGTCCGGCGGCCCCTCTGGCAGCGCATCCTGACCCAGGCCATGCTCGTGTTCTTCTCAGCGGTCTTCATCATGCCGTTCATCTGGCTGATGAGTTCGTCGGTGAAGACGGACGCGCAGATCTTCAAGACACCTCCGGAGTGGGTTCCCCTGCTGCCCGTGACCGTGGATGCGGACGGCACCCAGCTCCCCGTGTACCGCGATCCGAGTGGGGCGCGCTTCGCCCTTGTGGAGCGCGACAAGGAGACGAGCCAAGCGACCGTGCGGCCGGTGCTCGCGGACGGCTCAGTGGGCGAGGTGGCGACGAGGGAGTTCTACGGGCTCCAGCCGGAGCGGCGCTTTGGACTGAACTGGGCGAACTACCCGGAGGGCCTGCGCTTCATCAAGTTCGGCCGGCAGCTCACGAACACGCTCATCATCTGCATCTCGTCCGCGATCGGATGCGTGCTGTCGTGCTCGCTGGTGTCCTACGGGCTCGCGCGGATCGACTGGGGCGGCCGCAAGTGGCTGTTCTACGCGATCCTGGCGACGATGATGATCCCGCCGCAGGTGACGATGGTGCCGCTCTTTGTGGTCTGGGCGAAGCTCCACATGGTGAACACCTATTGGCCTCTCATCCTGCCCAGCTTCCTCGCGCCGGGGTTCTTTGTGTTTCTGTTGAGGCAGTTCTTCCTGGGCATTCCTCAAGACCTCACGGACGCGGCGAAGCTGGAGGGCTGCGGGGAGCTGGGCATCTACTGGCGCATCGTCCTCCCGCTGAGTAAGCCCGCGCTGGCTACGGTCGCCTTGTTCGCGTTCCTCGGCGCGTGGAACGACTACCTTGGGCCTCTGATCTACCTGTCAGATGAGCGCATGTACACTCTGTCACTCGGCATCGCGAGCTTCTCCAGCCAGTACGGCTCCTTCCCCGGGATGCTGATGGCCGTGTCGACCGTGATGACAGTGCCGATCATCCTGCTGTTCTTCTTCACGCAGAGGACCTTCATCCAGGGCATCACACTGACGGGGATGAAGGGGTGAGCGCCACTGCTTCCCGTTCCCTCGCCCTCTCCCAGAGGGAGAGGGAACGGGGCCGCGTAACCTCGCACCGGCCTTGTGCGTCGTGGTAGGCAGGAGGTTTGCCGGCTGGCGACGCCGGCGCTCCCAGGGGGTGTTGCCGTTGCCCGACGATGACGCAAAGAGACGGGCCGCGCGAGCGGCTACCAGCATGAGGCGCGGCAAGACCGAGGACGCCCTCGACATCCTCCAGCAGCTAGTGCGGCTCGATCCACAGTTCGCGTATGCCCATCACCTCCTCGGCGTGTGCCTGCTGATGATGAACCAGAAGGTGCGCGCGAGGCCGATCCTGCAGCGGGCCGTCGAGCTCGATCCATCGGACGCGCTGGCTCACTACAACCTGGGCGTTGCTGGCAGCCTGCTCGGTGACGACAAGGCCGCCAAAGAGGCGTTCCGGGCGGCTCTCGCGGTCGACCCCGAGCTGCACCGCGCGAGGGAGGCGCTCGAGGAGCCCGAGGAGGCCGAGGCCCCGGAGCCGGCTTCCCCGGACCGCTGGGACCCGCTGCTCGAGGCGCCAGGGAAGCCCAGGCGCTACGGTCCGGCGCCTGTGATACCTCCGAACCCGTACCCCGAGGCGGATGAGTCGGTCCGCGTGGGCCCGGACGGAATAGCGCTCACCAGTCCCGTCTTGGCGCTAGGCTGCCTGCGCATCGGGATCGCGTCGGTCGCCGGCACGGCGGGCGACGCGGGAATCGTCACGATGGTCTTCCTCGCCATTGTGGCAGCGATGGGGGGCTTCCTCTATCTAATGCAGGCCGCGCTGGGCTTCCTCATGGGAGCGATCCTCGGATCGGCGATCGCGCCGCTGGTGATGTCGTGCATGGCCTTCTTCGTGGTACTGGGCCTCATCATCTTCGCGGGCTACGTCCTCGTCGGGGTGATGCTGGCGGACACGCGGCTCTTCGGCGCCGACGGCCCGCACATCGACGACCTCTGGGGCGGCTTCGGCGACTGGGGGCTTACCGCAGGCGCCGCATTCGGCAAGGTGCTCGTCTGGGTTCCAGCGGCGGCCATTGTGATCGGCATGGGCTCACAGTTCACCAGTGTCGTGCCGGCCGTTTTGGCCATCGTCGTCACCGTCCCCCCGACGGTGTACCTCGCGACCAGGCTGAAGTTCGTCACCCATGTGGTGGTCACCGCGGAGACGGAGCTCTTCCCCGCGTTCAAGGAGAGTTGGGACCTGACGGCGCAGTCCGTTCCGGCGCTGCTCGCGATGTCCGCGATCGACATCGTCCTCGCGGGTGTCGGACCTGCGCTGGCGGTGGTCGCCGTCGTGACAGGCGACATCGGCAGCGGCCTGACATGGGGACTCCTCGTGGCGGCGTTCGTCATCACTCTTTTCACGCTGCCGATCTCGGCCGCGGCGACCGGCGTGGCGTTCAGGGTGCTGTACGAACGGAAGTACCCGGGGTCGGGGCCGGAGTAGGTCGTGTCGCTTGAGCGGATCGAGGGTACGTGTTGGGTGAGGTGTTCTGGGGCTACATCATCATCGGCGCAGTGACGGTCGTGCTCGTGGCGACCGTGGGTGCCGATGCCATGGCGAGGTCCACCCGCTTCAGCGCCATAGGATGGCCCTTTGTTGTGCTCTGCCTCCCGGTGCTGGGCACATACCTCTATGTGCGTTGGGCGTACGGCCTGGACGAGCGCGCCCAGGAGCGGCCGACCATACGCCCGTCTGCGCGTGTCGTGCTCTACGGGCTGACGGCGTGCTGGGCGGCAGGATGCGCAGCCTGGCTGGGCGTGGGTGTCAGCGCGTTGCTCTCTATGTCCCAGGAGGCGGCCCCGGAGAGCGATCTGGCAACCACCGTATGGGTCTCGCTCGCCCTGGTTGCCCTAACCTACGTCTTCCGCCGCTGGGTGGACCGGAGGCCCGCCTCCTCGATCGGCACTCCGATCCGCGGCCGGTCCGCCGTGGAGGCACTGCTCGGCTGCGCGGGCGGTGCCTGCATCGTCGCGGCCTTCTGCGGGATCCTGGCGGCCGGCGGCTTCCTGAGCGTCCGGCACGCGTCCGAGCCCACCTGGCCGCTGTTCGCGGGGGTCGCGGCACCGCTCGCGGTGGCAGCGTTCTACGAGGAGATCACGTTCCGGGGCTACCTCTACCGAGCGTTCCACGACCAGTGGCGAGCTGTCGGAGCCGTGCTCGTGCCGTCGGTGGTCTTCGGCCTTCTGCACGCCATGAACCCGAGCTTCACATGGCTCGGTCTTACGAACATCGTGCTGGTGGGCGTGTTCTTCGCGCTCACGGTCGTTGCCACCGACCGCCTGTGGTTCGCGGCAGGCGCCCACTTCGCGTGGAACATGACCATGGGCCCAGTGCTCGGACTGCCTGTGAGCGGGATCGAGGAGTTCGGCCGCCTCGTCGATACCCGCCTGACCGGGCCGGACGCGATCACCGGCGGAGCCTTCGGACCCGAGGGCTCAGCGGCGTTGACAGGCGTCCTTGTCGCAGCGATAGCGATCGCGGCGGTGTCGGCGCGCTACTACTGCCGCCGGCGCCCCTTCCCCACACTCGTCCGTCCACCCGCCGAGGCGTAGATCGCGTCGAGGATTCGCATGACCTCCAGCCCCTGCTCGCCGGTCGCGATCGGCTCCTCGCCCTTCAGGATGCAGCGCGCGAAGTGCGCCTGCGGGTTCTGGCACGGTATTGTGTAGCTCGTCGGCTTGCCGTCGATGAGCCCGCCGGCCATCTCGCCGTAGACAGTGATGCCGTCGCTCGAGCTGCGCTTGGCCCCGGCTTGGGTGCCGAGCAGCTCCGTGTAGATCTCCTCGCGCTGGATGTTGGAGGCCCAGCTCGCCTCGAGCGTGAGCGTCACGCCGTTCTCGAACTTGATGAGTGCCGAGGCTAGGTCGTCCACGTCGAAGGTCTTCCTCTGGCGCTTTGACGCGTCGGGGCCGAACTTGGCGTAGACCGAGCCCATTGCTTCCTTCATCTTCGGGAAGCCGAGGTACCACAGCGCCAGGTCGAGCGCGTGCACGCCGATGTCGATCAGCGCCCCTCCGCCCGACTTCGCCATCGTCGTGAACCAGCCGCCGAGGCCCGGCAGCCCGCGGCGCCGCACCCAGCCCGTCTTCGCGTAGTACACCTCGCCGAGCCGCCCCTCGTCCACGAGCCGCTTGAGCCACTGCGTCTCCGGCGTGAAGCGCTGGTTGAAGTGGACCATGAGGAACCGGCCCGCCTTGTGCCCCGCGGCGACCATCTCCTTCGCCTCGCCGGCGTCCATCGCGAGCGGCTTCTCACAGAGGACGTGCTTGCCCGCCCGGAACGCGGCGACCGTGACAGGCTTGTGCAGGACGTTAGGCAGGACCACCGCGACGGCGTCGACGTCGTCCATCGCGATGACGTCTTCCCACTTCGTGACGGCGCGCGGCACGCCGTACTCGGCCTTGACCGCCGCGAGCTTCGCCTTGTCGATATCGCAGATGGCGACCAGCTCGCTGTCGGGACAGTGCGCGAAGTTGTGGACATGGTAGCGGCCCATGCTGAGGCCGATGACCGCGGTGCGGACCTTCTTCGCCAAGAAGCTCATCCTCTCTGTGTACGTGGCATGGGTGTTCGGTGTCCCCGACTCCGCTCCCTCATATCGGCGGCGAAACGTTCCTCGAAGGACCGGGCGGGCGTCAGGGCCGAACCTACCGGCCGGGCGGGGACAAGAGGGAGCGCGCCAATGCGTGAGAGCATTGTTCTGGTCGGGGCAGGGAGCGCGATGTTCACCCGCGGCCTCATCGCCGACCTGATCCGGCGGAAGGAACCGTGCGATCTGAGGCTTGTGGACATCGACCCCACCGCCCTGTCCGTCGCGGAGGGCCTCGCAAGGAAGATGATCGCGGCCGCGGGCGCGCCCATCGCAGTCACTGCGTCGACCGATAGGCGAGACGTACTCGAGGGGGCGACCGCCATCATCTGCACCGTCGGCGTCGGCGGCCGCCGCGCGTGGGAGAAGGACGTCTTCATCCCGCGCAAGTTCGGCATCTTCGAGCCGGTCGGCGACACCGTTATGCCGGGCGGCACGGCGCGAGCGGCCCGCATGGTCCCCGCGATGGTGGCCATCGCCGAGGACGTGCTCGACCTGGCCCCGGACGCCCTCTTCTTCAACTATGGGAACCCGATGTCAGCCGTCTGCCGCGGCATCCGCAAGGCGACCGGCGCGCCGGTCGTCGGCCTCTGCCACGGCGTCTTCGGCGTGGGACGGTACCTTGCCGAGGTGCTCGGAGTGCCGGCTGATGAGATCGTGTATACGGCTGTCGGCATCAACCACCTCACCTGGTTCACCGAGGTCCGCCACGCGGGCCAGGACCTAGTGCCCCGTCTGCGCGAGATCGCGACGGAGAAGCTCCGGCAGCCCCTCGACAAGATGGATTGCCCCTTCACGTGGGAGCTGACCGACCTGTTCGGCGCCTTCCCCGCTGTGATGGACCGGCACATCGCGGAGCTCTTCCCCCACCTCTTCCGGGGGGAGGGTGGCTACTACGGCAAGACGCTCGGCGTCGACGTCTACAGCATGGAGGAGACGATCGCGTGGGGCGACAGCATCTACGATGAGATGACCGAGGTTGCGCTGTCGCCCGACCCCCTGCCCGACGACTACCTGGAACATACCGGTGGCGAGCACGAGCAGGTTGTCGACATCATTGACAGCATCAGGGCCGACTCCGGAGCGATCTACTCCGTGAACCTGCCGAACCGCGGGCAGGTGCCCAACCTGCCGGAGGATGCGGTGGTGGAGTGCCCGGCCGTGGCGACCGCGGCCGGGCTGCGTGCCATCATGCAGCCGCCGCTGTCGTCCGGCCTCGCGGGCACGCTGGCCAGTCGGTTCCTGTGGGTCGAGACGATCGTCGATGCTGCGCTTTCGGGCAGCCGCGAGCTGTTCGTGCAGGCGCTGCTGATCGACGGGGCGGTGCAGTCGGTCGAGGTCGCCCAGCGCCTCGCGGATGAGCTGATCGAGGCGCACGCGTTGCCGCTGACGTGAGGCCGGGCGATTGCCCTTCCGCTCATCCCGAGTAGCCGACCGCGGGTCGGCGTAACGAGGGACGGCCTATGCCCCATCCGGGCAACCGGAGACGCCCTTCGTTACGTCACTCGCAGACTGCGCTCGCTCCTACTCAGGGCGAGCGAGTCGAGGAGGCCCGCCATGTCGGCCGCTCTCGCGGCTCGCCAGCTTGGCCGTGACCGCGACAGCGTCCTCTACCGGCACCTCGGTGACCAGGCCCGTCGCGCGTTCCACAAGCTCGACCAGGCCCTGATCGACCGCACGGCCCACGTTGATGCGCCAGGGCATCCCCAGCAGGTCCGCGTCAGCGAACTTCACACCCGCCCGGACGTCCGCCCGGTCGTCGTAGAGCACGTCCACGCCTGCCTCCAGTAGGTTCGCATAGATGGTCTCGGCGGCTTCGACCGCGCTGGGCCTGTCGGGGCTGAGCAGAACAAGGTGCACCTGATACGGAGCAAGCGCCTTCGGCCACACGATGCCGCGGTCGTCGTGCTGCTGCTCGACGGCCAGCGCGACGAGCCGAGTGATGCCGAGACCGTAGCAGCCCATCTCGAACGGCCTCTGCTGGCCGGAGCTGTCGAGGAACGTCGCCCCCATTGCCGACGAGTACCTCGTGCCAAGCATGAAAAGGTGTCCGGCCTCGAACGCCGTCAGCCGCTCCAGCGCAGCGCCGCACAGGGCGCAAGGCTCCCCCGCCCGGGCGAGGCGCAGGTCGAGATACTCCGCCTCGGGTGCGTCCCGCCCGAGGTTCACGTTCACGAGGTGATGGTCCGTCCGGTTCGCGCCACACACGTAGCTCCCAAGGCCCCGGACCGTCTCGTCGGCCAGCACACGGATCGGCGAGCCAGCGGCCAGGCCGACCGGCCCGGCGAAGCCCACTTCCGCGCCGGTCAGGTCGCGCACGTCATCGGGCCCCGCGAGCGCGACCGGGCCGACGACGACGGCCCGCTTGACCTTCTCTTCGCTCGCCTCGCAATCAGCGCGGATGAGGACCATCACCGCATCGCCGCCCGCTCGGAAGATCAGCGACTTGACCATCCGCGCCACCGGCACGCCGGGCAGGAAGCCGGCAAGCTGCTCGATGGTCGTCACGCCGGGAGTCGCGACCTCCGCCATTGGCAGCGGCTCCGCGGGCGCCGGCGCTTCACAGGCCGACCGGGCAAGCGCCTCCGGCGCGACGTGGGCGCACCCGTCGCCCGTGCAACGCAGGAGCACCTCGGTCCCGCCGGGCGCGAGGACAAGCACCTCCTCGGAGGACGCTCCGCCGATCTCGCCGACATCCGCCTCTACGTAGACGTGGTCGAGCTCGCACCTAGCGAGTATCCGCTCGTACGCGGCACGCATCGCGGCATAGGACGCGTCGAGGCCGGCGCGGCCTGAGTCGAACGAGTAGGCGTCCTTCATCACGAACTCGCGGCTCCGGATGAGCCCATACTGCGGCCGTCCCTCGTCCCTGAACTTGACGCCCTGGTGGTACAGGGTGAGGGGTAGCTGCCTGTACGAGGAGACGGTCCGCCCGACAAGGTCGGTGACGACTTCCTCATGGGTCGGACCGAGCACGAAGCGCGCGTCGCGGCGGTCCCGCAGGCGGAACAGGAGGCCCGACTCCCCGTAGACCTGCAGCCGCCCCGACCGCTCCCAGAGCTCCTCGGGGCTGAGCACGGGCATGAGCATCTCCTGGGCGCCCGCGCGGTCCATTTCCTCAGAAACGATCGCCATGAGCTTCTTGATGGCGCGCCAGAGGATGGGTGTGTAGGAGTAGATGCCGGCCGCGTGCGCGACTACCAGGCCGGCCTTCAGCAGCAGCTTGTGCGATTCGGAGTCGGCGCCGCTGGGGGTCTCTCGCAGTGTGCAGAGGTGGCTGCGCGAGAGCCGCATGGATGGTCCTCCCTTCGACACGCGTGAGTGGGTGAGCTACCTGACCGCGATCAGCACGGCCACGTGTCGAAGGTGATGCGGATCATCCTGGGCGAGCGAAGCACTGCCATGGCCCGTACTTCGCACACATGGGCGGACGGTGTCAAGAGGGCGTAGCGCGGCCATCTCGGCGGCAGTCGCGGCGGCGGGACGCCGGCGCTCCTAGCCTCCTTACGCGTCACCCGCCAGCTTGAGCAGGCGGTTCCACTCGCGGTCGACCTCGGTCTGGAGCTGCTCCACGAGCCCCTCGTTCCCGGGCTTCAGGAGGTGGGAGAAGCGGCCTTGCGACGCCAGCCAGTCGGTGAGCGGGAGCTTCTCCTTGGGCTTGTAGCTGATCTTGTACTCGCCGTCCTCGATCTCGTATAGCGGCCAGTAGCACGTGTCGATTGCCAGCTTGGAGATCTTCATCAGGTCGGGCGTGTTGTAGCGCCAGCCGCGCGGGCACGGCGCCAGGACGTTGATGAACGCCGGTCCATCGAGCTCGATGGCCTTCTCGGCCTTCTTGGTGAGGTCTTGCCAGCGGCCCGCTATCGACTGCGCCGCGTAGCGAATGCCGTGGGCCGCGCAGATCTCCGTTAGGTTCTTCCGCTGCTGCTTCTTGCCGGGCTCCAGCTTACCGACCGGCGTCGTGGTGGTCGCGGCGAAGCACGGAGTCGCGGACGAGCGCTGGATGCCCGTGTTCATGTAGGCGCCGTTGTCGTAGCAGACATAAACCATGTCATGACCGCGCTCGAGCGCCCCGGAGAGCGACTGCAGGCCGATGTCGTAGGTGCCGCCGTCGCCGCCGAAGGCGATGAACTTGACCTTCTTGTCCATCTTCCCCTGGCGCATGAAGGCCTTGTAGCAGGCCTCGACGCCGGAGATCGTAGCCGCCGAGTTCTCGAACGCGGAGTGGAAGAACGGCACGTTCCAGGCGGTGTATGGGAAGATGGTCGTCGCGACCTCGAGGCAGCCGGTGGCGCATGAGACCACGACCGGGTTCTCGGTGGAAAGGAGTATCTGCCGCACGGCCACGGGCGCACCGCACCCGGCGCACAGCCTGTGCCCGCCGACCAGCCCCTCCGGCCGCTTTGCCAGTTCCTTGAGCGATGGCATGTGTCTCTCCCTTTCCTACTCGCGCACGCCGATGAAGTCGATGAGCGGGACATCCTCGCCCTTGGCCGCGGCGAGCACCTCGTCGGCGTAACCCTCGATCTGGGCCATCGTGATCTCGCGGCCGCCAAGACCGTAAACGCGGTCGATGATGGGAATGCACGGGCCGGAGCAGCATCCGTTGGCGGAGCCATACATCGCCGAGCGGACCTCGGTCCACACCGGGTTGCCCCAGCCGCCGAAGGTCACGGACCGGTCGAACACGCCGACCGCCTTCACGCCGCACAGCGCCTTGCGAATGAGCTCGGCGGGGAATGGGCGGAACGCGCGGACCTTCAGCAGCCCGACCTTCTTGCCCGACTCCCACAGCCCGTCGACGACGTCTTTGATCGTGCCGTTTGTGGAGCCAAGGGCGACCAGCGCGACCTCCGCGCCGTCCATCTTGTACTCCTCGATCTGGCCGTAGTAGCGACCGAACTTATCGCCGAACTCCTTGCCGGTCTGTTCCACGACAGAGGGCACAGCCTCGTAGACCTCGACGAGGCCGCGCTTGTGCTCGAAGTAGAAGTCCTGCAGGTCGAGCGGCCCGTAGGTCCGCGGCTTCATGTCGAGCATCATGGCCGGAGGCTCGTACTTGCCCACGAAGGACTGCACCTCGTCCTTGGACAGGCCGTCGATGACCTCGCGCGCGTGGCTGATAACGAAGCCGTCATAGCACACCATCACGGGCAGACGCACGTCCGGGTGCTCCGCGATGCGGACGGCCTGGATAACGTTGTCGAAGATCTCCTGCGTGTTCTCGCTGAAGAGGTGGATCCAGCCCGCGTCGCGCGCGCCCATCGTGTCCGAGTGGTCGCAGTGGATGTTGATGTTGCCTGAGAGAGCGCGATTGGCCACAGCCATGATGACCGGGGCCCGCAGTGAGGATGCGATGTATAGCATCTCCCACATGAGCGCGAGGCCTTGGGCGCTCGTGGCGGTCATGACCCGCCCGCCGGCCAGCGAGGCGGCGATGCACGCCGACATCGCCGAGTGCTCCGACTCGACCGCGACGAACTCGGTGTTCACGTCGCCGTTCGCCACGTACTCCGAGAACTTCTGGACGACCTCGGTGGCCGGTGTGATCGGGTACGCGGCCACGACATCGGGGTCGATCAGCTTCAAGCCTAGCGCAACAGCCTCATTGCCTTCGATCAGAATCCTATCGGCCATTTGCCTTTGCCCACACCCTTCCTACTCGTCCACCATCTTGATGGCCGAGGCCTTGGGCGGGCACACCGTCTCGCAGATGCCGCAGCCCTTGCAGTGGTCGTAGTCGATGCCCGCGACGGCGCCGTCGACGATCACGATCGCCGTGTCCGGGCAGTTGATCCAGCACTGGTAGCACTGGGTGCACTTCTCGCTGTCCCAGATCGGGCGCTGGCTGCGCCAGTCGCCTGTGTTGAACTCGAGCGAGGTGGACCCCTCGGGAATGATGCCGCCGCTCGGTAGGTCCTTCCAGCCGGTATCCGCCTTGATCGCGCTCACCCTACCTGCACCTCCTGAGCGGCCCTGTCGATCGCGTCCATGTTGCCTTGGATAACGTCCGGCCTGAGCTTCGAGCCGAGCTGCGCGCGCACGTGCTGCTTGATGGCATCGGTGGTGAGCAGCCCGGTGGCCGTCGCGAATGCGCCGAGCATAACGGTGTTCGGGATCGGACGCTTGATGGTCTCCAGGGCGATCCGCAGCGCCGGAACGGTGGCGACCTTGCCGGTCCTTACACCGAGCCTCTCGCGCATCTCAGCGGGCGACTCCGTCGAGTTGATGACGAACACCCCGTCCGCGCCAACGCCCTCGGTGACATCGATTGCGGCGATCAGCGTCGGGTCGAGCACAACCACCACGCTCGGGTTGGTGACGGGACAGTGCATCCTGATGGGCTTGTCGCTGATGCGGACAAAAGCCCGCACAGGTGCGCCCATGCGCTCAGGGCCGTACTCGGGGAATGCCTGAATGTAGGTGTCCTTCCCGGCGACGGCTTCGGCCAGAAGGTACGCGGCTGTCTTCGCTCCCTGTCCGCCTCGGCCGTGCCAACGGACTTCGGTCATTTGGGCCATCAAGCTCCCTGCCCTCCGTGTATATGTCCTCCGACCTCACGCAAACGGGCTCCCGCTGGGATGTCGCGAGAGCCTGTGTCCGCGCGGTTCGGTGTAAGCCGGAATGTCGGCCTCTCCGGTGACTGTTGGCTTTGGCTGGTCGCACGGGGAACGCGCCTTGACGCGACTAAGGCCGCGTAACACTATCTTCTTTCGCGGCCGGATACAAGGCTTCCTCCCGACGCTGGTAGGGGCGAGCCAGTGTGCCCGCCCACGGGCGGCCACGCTGGGCCGCCCCTGCGTCCGAAGACGCGTGTGCGGGCCCGCTCGACGCCCCCCGCAGGTCTCCGCCCGGTCACAGGGAACGGTCCCCCGGACCCGGGACGGCACAAGCGGAGGCGCGCAATGAGGATCGGCGTCATCGGCCTGGCCGGCGTAGGCCGCAACCACCTGGAGGTACTCTCTCGGTTGCCCCAGTACGAGATCGCGGCGGCCTGCGACATCAACGGGGCTGTCTTGGCCGAGCGAACGGCCGACATGGACCTCGATCGCTACACGGACGCGCAAGAGATGATGGACAACACCGCACTCGACGCGGTCAGTCTCTGCACCCCGCCCAAGGTGCACCTTCCGCACACCGAACTCGCCGCCGAGCGCGGCATACACGTGCTGTGCGAGAAACCGATGGCCCCCGACACCGCCACCTGCCAGAGGATGATCGACGCCTGCGAGCGAGCCGGTGTGGTGCTCATGATCGCCCACAAGAAACGCTACGTCAGCGCGATCCGACGGCTGAAGGAACTCGCCGACGGGCCGCTCGGACCGATCGAGGTGCTCATGCACCGATACCCGCACCCGTGGATGCCCGAGCACGAGTGGTTCTGGGCCGAGGATGACGGCGGGGGCCCGCTGGTCGAGAACGCGGTCCACGCCGCGGACACGCTGCGGTTCCTCCTGGGCGATGTGTCGCGCATCTACGCCGAGGGCGATGTGTTCAACGCCCGCCACCACGCGCCTCAGCTCAACGTCGCCCTCTACACCGCCCGGTTCGCGAGCGGCGCGATCGCGATGGTCGGGGCCGGCATGGTGAGCATCCCCACGCCGGGGATGATCTTCGAGGACATCTACGTCGCCTGCACGCACGGCATCGCGGAGGTATCGGGGCCGTTCGACAACCCCAACAAGCTCACGTACGCGTTCCGCGATGACTTCCGGAAGATGCACACCGAGACGTTCGGCGACGATCCGTTCGTGAGGGAGTTCGAGCACTTCGACGAGTGCGTTCGTACGGGCGCGTCGCCGCTCACGAGCGGCTACGAGGGGATGAAAGCCGTCGAGCTGTGCCACGCGGTGAAGCGGTCGGCAAGGTCGGAGACGCCAGTGACGGTCGGCAACTGAGGGGGCGCCCGATGCGCATGGACCGAAGGGAGTTCCTGCAGGCAGCCGCTTGCGCGGCGGTCGCCACCCGGCCGGCCCCGCGGGCGAGGCCCAGCATCGTCCTCATCATGGCTGATGACATGGGCTTCTCCGACATCGGCTGCTATGGCTCGGAGATCGCCACGCCAAACCTCGATAGGCTCGCGCGAGGAGGGCTTCGGTTCACCCACTTCGCGAACAACGCCAGATGCTGCCCGACGCGCGCCTCGCTCCTGTCCGGCCTCTACCCCCACCAGGCCGGGGTCGGCCACATGGTCGAGGACCGCTCCGCGAAGATGGGCCCGGCGTACCAGGGCTACCTGAACGGAAGCTGCGTGACGATCGGTGAGGCGCTCGGGCGCGCGGGTTACAGGACGCTGATGGCGGGCAAGTGGCACATCGGCGAGCAGCCGGGCCACTGGCCGTGCGATAGGGGCTTCGACCGGTACTTCGGCCTCATCAGCGGCGCGAGCAACTACTTCCGCCGCGACCCGAATCGCACGATGGCATCAGGCAATGAGCCCTACGACCCGCCCGCCGAGGGCTTCTACATGACCGACGCCTTCACCGACGCCGCGCTGGGGTTCGTGGACGAGGCGGCTCTGGGGGACAGCCCGTTCTTCCTCTACCTTGCCTACACTGCGCCTCACTGGCCGCTCCACGCTCATCCCGAGGACATCGCGAAGCACGAGGGGCGCTATGATGAGGGCTGGGACGCGCTCAGGGCCGAGCGTCACGCGCGGCAGATCGAGATGGGGATCGTCGACCCTGAGTGGAAACTCACGCCGCGGGACACGCGCGCTCCGGCCTGGGGAGACGCGCCGAACAAGGAGTGGTTCGCGCGGCGCATGGAGGTCCATGCCGCGCAGATCGACCGGCTCGACTGGAACATCGGGCGCGTGGTAGGGAACCTGCGGCGGCTCGGCATCGAGCGCGACACGCTCGTCATGTTCCTCGCCGACAACGGCGGATGCGCAGAGGAACTCGGCACGAACGACCCGACCGTCATGCCCGGCTCGGCGGACACGTTTCAGAGCTACGGCCTGCCGTGGGCGAACGCGAGCAACACGCCCTTCCGCCGCTACAAGCACTGGGTGCATGAGGGCGGCATCTCGACCCCGTTCATCGCCAACTGGCCCGGAACGATACGGCCCGGAACGACCACGACCCAGTTCGGCCACGTGATCGACCTCATGGCCACCTGTGTTGATGTCGCGGGCGCGAGGTACCCCACGGAGTCCCACGGCCACGCGATCACGCCGCTGGAGGGCAAGAGCCTGCTGCCTATCTTCCGCGGGCGCGAGCGCGAGGGGCACGACGTGGTGTTCTGGGAGCACGAGGGCAACCGCGGCGTGCTGGCCGGCCGCTGGAAGCTCGTGTCTCAGCACCCTGGCGAGTGGGAGCTGTTCGACATGGAGGCCGACCGCACGGAGATGAACGACCTTGCGCAGCGCCAGCCCGCCCGCGTGCGCGAGTTCTCCGACCTCTGGGACAAGTGGGCCTCCCGGTGCGGCGTGGTGATGCCGTAGGGGCGCAAGGCCTTGCGCCCGTTCCCTAGCAGTGGCACCGGCGTCTCTGAGCCGGCGGACGCGCTGTGTCCGCCGTGACGAAGGGCGGGATCCAGCGCGTCCGAGGGTCATTTCATTGTCGCGATGTGACGCCCCGACGACCTCACCCCCGGTCCCTTGGCGGCGCCAGGGACCACCCCCACTCCGCGAGCGGC
>Ga0315280_10007755_pt1 | contig 14301 bp, 17 predicted proteins | sample YL17G06_40_MG_FD_203697 | JGI IMG/M metagenome (GOLD analysis project Ga0315280, IMG submission 203697) | Sediment microbial communities from Yellowstone Lake, YNP, Wyoming, USA - YL17G06_40 | ecosystem: Environmental > Aquatic > Freshwater > Lake > Sediment | place: USA: Wyoming | collected...
GTTTACGATGTGTTGCGCTGTCGTAGCCACGTTCCTGAACTGCTCTTCGGCCGTTCCTTTCTCATGCGCTTGCTTGATGGCGTTGCCGCCCAAAGCAACCAGAATCCTCTTTCCAGCCTTAGCCATAACGTGTCCTCCAAAACAATACTCCTGAATCGCCCACCGTCATTTTTATACCTTTCTTTTTTTATCATGGTTTTTTCCAGGTTCCCTTAAAAAAATGGGGCTCGTTTTTACTGAAATTCAAATTTACTTTCCAAATGTAACCGCAGCGAGCACCATCTGGCGCACCCATGATAAAAAACCCGCAGAGTTCGGCAAAATATATGAGGTCGAACCCCTCCACTTAGAGATAAGGCGCATAAAATCAGAGATTGAGGATAAAAATGTCATGCGTTAAATTTGGTATCCCGATGATAGATTCGCTTCTGCCCGAATGTTTCCCCCGGCATAGCTTCATACTCCTCTTTGGCGAGGGCGGGACGGGGAAGTCGGTGACCCTGATCCAGGCCGCCGGAGCGAAGTTCTCTGCGGGCGAGCCCTGCGTCTTCATAACGTTTGACGACAGCCCGCACTCCATCATCGATAACTTCAAGCGGCTGGGCTACGACGTCCAGCTGGCTATGGAGACGGGGTTGCTCCGCATAATAGACTGCTTCTCCTTCAGGACCAGGATGCCGCCAAAACCCAACGATGCCATAAAGGTCGTTCAGAACCCGAAGGACCAGCACGCGCTGACCGGGATAATCCTCTCCACGGCCGAGGGCCTGGAGGGCAAGGGCTCCGTCTTCATCGACTCGCTGACCGAGTTCTTCACCCTGAGCGAGCCCACCTCGACCCTGGAGACCATAAAGAACTGGAGGGCGGAGCTGTGCAAGACCATGGAAATAACGGTCTACGCCTCGTACCACGTGGGGGTCAAGTCAATAGACGAGTTTGCGGGCATGCTCGACTACCTCGTGGACGGAATGATCGACTTCCGCTTCGACCCCATGCTCGCGCAGCAGGGTCTCCTCGCGAGGCAGCTTAGGGTCAGGAAGATGAAGGGCGCCTCACACGACACGGTCTGGCACTACTTTACCATAGAGAAGACGGGCCTCGTCCTCCTCAAGGGTCACGGGTCTGAATCCCACGCCGAGCCCTCCCAGAGATAGTCGAAGTACGTCCTCGCCACCTGCACGAGCCCGATGTGGTTGGACCATATGGCCAGGTTGATCGCGGTGCCGGTGCTGCCTATGAAAAGCAGCGCCTCGTCGTTGTCAACGATTATCCCCCCGCCGAACATCTTGTCCCTGAGCTTCACGTTCGCCAGGTTCGAGAGCTTCTTCAGATCGTCCGCGGGGAAGTCGTGCGTGAGGAGGAGCCTCAGCGAGATCTTCTCTGACTTGAGCCTCATCAGGACGGACGTCAGCGCCGCCACCACCCAGTCCGGCGCGACCGGCAGCGCGAGCTTCACCTCCTCCTCGGCGTTGTTCAGAGTTTCGTAGGCCCTCCTAAGGATGTCCTCCTGATTCTTTATTATCCAGATATCCGACTTCTCCGAGTCCCTCGCCGTCTCCAGGTCGGCCAGCGCCTCCTCAGCACCCTTCAGCTTAGTCTCCAGATCCACCACCACCGAGCGCTTGTAGTCCAGTAGCCCCTCCGAGGGCTTCTTGGTGGCGTAGACGGACGGCCTTCCGCCACGATCCTCCACCAGGGACTTGCGGATCAGCCTCGCTAGCACCGTATGGATCTTCGAGTAGGGGACGCCCGACCGCTCGCTCAGCCCCTTCGCATCGGCCTCGCCCCTGAGTAGCGCGACGTACACCTTCGCCTCGGTGCGGGTCAGGCCGATCTCCACGAGCCTCGCCACGGTCGAGTCTTCAGTCAACCAATTCACCGTATGAACTGTATGAAAACATTCAAATATAAATAAATGCTGATTATGGCGGTCGTGGGATTATGCAGACGATCAAGACTACCCAGAGCCTCTGTCCTGAGTGCATGAACGTCATCGACGCTGAGATCTACGAGGACGGGGGCGTGGTCTACATAGGAAAGACCTGCCCGAAGCACGGCAGGTTTGAGGATGTCTACTGGAGCGATTACGAGCTCTTCAAGAGGGCCGAGGAGTACGAGTGCATAGGCGAGGGGGTCAGGAATCCCAGGACCCAGACCTCCAAGGGGTGCCCGTACGACTGCGGCATATGCCCTGAGCACAAGTCTCACACCGTCCTCTCGATAATCGATGTCACCAACAGGTGCAACCTCAAGTGCCCGATATGCTTCGCCAACGCAGCCACCGCGGGCTACCTCTACGAGCCGACCCAGGACGAGATCTGGTCCATGCTCAAGAACCTCCGGAGCAACCTCCCGGTCCCGCCGAACTCCATACAGTTCTCTGGTGGCGAGCCGACCGTGAGGGACGACCTCCCAGAGCTTGTGGCTATGGCGAAGAAGGCGGGCTTCGACCACATCGAGGTCAACACCAACGGCATCAGGATATCCAAGGACCCCGCGTTCCTGAAGTGGCTCCTCGACGCGGGCCTCAGCACCCTCTACCTCCAGTTCGACGGGATGAAGCCAGGTCCCTACATAGCGGCGAGGGGCCTCGACCTCTTTGATACGAAGCTGAAGGCGCTGGAGAACTGCAGGGCGGTGGGGCTCGACAGCGTGGTCCTTGTGCCCACCGTCGTGAGGGGCGTCAACGACGACCAGATCGGCTCGATAATCAGGTTCGCGGCGAAGAACTGCGACATGATAAGGGGCGTGAACTTCCAGCCTGTGTCCATGGCAGGAAGGATAGACAAGAGGCGGCTGAGGGAGATGAGGATAACCGTACCCGACGTCGTCAGGCTCGCGGAGGCCCAGACCGGCGGCGAGATCAGGACCAGCGACTTCTACCCCATTCCGGTCATCCTCCCCATTTCCAGGGCCGTGGGCGCGCTGAAGGGCAGGCGCTACCAGGAGTTCACAAACCACCAGGAGTGCGGAATGGCGACCATGATCCTGCCAGAGGGTGACAGGCTCGTGCCCATCACGAGGTACGCCAACGTCGAGAAATTCATGTCGGCCATGGAGAAGGTCTACGACGACGCCTCGAAGGGCTCGACCATGAGGGCAAGGATGCGGCTGCTTGGCGCCATGCGGCACGTGAAGCTGGGTCTGCTTGGCAGCCTCATCTCCTCGGTCCTTCTACACGGCGACTACGACTCTCTGGGAGAGTTCATGCGGAAGGTCGTCCTCATAGGCATCATGCACTTCATGGACCCATACAACTTCGACCTCGAGAGGGTGAGGCGGTGCACGATCCACTACGCCCTGCCCGATGGCAAGATCATACCCTTCTGCACCATGAACTCGATTCACAGGTCCCGGCTGGAGAGGAGCTTCAGCAGACCCGTCTGAACCAAAACCTTTTTATTTCGACCACATTTTAGCTTCTCGTTACAGGTGTGAGTTATGGGCGGAGCAAAGAAGACGGCACCCAAGTTGTCAAAGGCGCTGAAGGAGGCCGAGGAGAAGAAGAAGGAGGCCGAGAAGAAGAAGGAGATCACGAAGTCGACCACCACCTCGGTCGTCGATCCAAAGGTCCTTGACCAGATCAAGAAGGAGGTCCCGAAGATGAAGTTCGTGACCCCCTACCAGCTCTACTCGAAGTACAACCTGAAGTACAGCGTCTCCAAGGACGTCTTGGAGTCCATGGCCAAGCAGGGCACCCTGAGGCTCATGAAGAGCGGACGCCGCGTCGACATCTACGTTCCCGCCGCATAGCGGTGCCAGAAGATGTCTCTGCTTGAAAAGGTACCCGTTCGAATTTCTTTTCAGAACGTGGAAGCGAAGGGTGAGCTCGTCAGGATCCTCGCGCCGAGGACCGTAGAGAAGCTCGCCGGAGCGATGCCCTTCACCTCCAAGGCCTTTCTGTGGAAGGAGGAGGTATACTTCGAGACGCCCATCTCGTTGGGTCCTGAGAAGCCCCAGCCGACCGTTCAGGCTGGGGACATAGCTTACTGGCCCCTTGGCAAAGCCTTCTGCATATTCTTCGGCAAGTCCCAGCCCTACAGCCCGGTAAACGTCATCGGCAGGATAACGTCCGATCTGGATGCGTTGAGAAAGGTCAGGCAGGGCGAGTGGGTGAAGGTAAGCCTGGTGGACTAGACCTCGACGAACTCCGGCTTTTCCTTGAGGTTTATTATCGGGACAGCTATCCAGCCCGGCTTTACGCCGTCCCCGAACGTGATCTCCTCCCTCTCGTCCATCTTCACGAGGACGTACCTGCCGTTGCACGGCCTCTCGGTGGCGTGGTAGTAGAAGAGCGGCAGACCATGCTTATCGTAATAATGGTTGTAGACGCCCAGTACGCCGTAGAAGTGCCTCCCTTTGTGCTGGAAATGAATAACGTAAATCGGCTGCCCCATGGAGACGGTCGAGGCCACGAGCCTTGCCAGATCCTTCACGTCTTCGACCTCAATATTCTTCGAGAGCTCCAACCTCGTCATCTTCGGATACTACTCTCCCCTCTACCTGTATTTCTGCCTTACCTGTTCGGTCCCCTCCTAGATGACCTCCCCGCGCCTCCTCTTGGAGCCGCCCATTAGCACTATATTCAAATACTGCGCCAATTTCATTATATCAATTGATGATATGTTGGTTCTAGGTGCGGTGTCTTACAGTGGACCTCCGTGAATTCCTAAAGTCGCTGAAGGAGGGAAAGATGGGCATAGAGGAGGCCACAGCAAAGCTCAGGCTCTTAGCTGTAAGGGAGGTTGAGGGCGCGTGCCTTGACATCTCCCGCGAGGCGAGGAGGGATGTCCCGGAGATAGTCTTGGCTGAAGGGAAGTCGCTGGACGACCTTGTCAGGATAGCGAAAGCCTTCTACGCAGAGACCGGTCGCATAATAATCACAAGGATAAGCGACGCCCACGCCTCCGAGATAAAAAAGGCCTTCCGTGGCAAGGCAGACATTCTGCACAGTAAGAAGGGCAGGATAATGGTCGTAAAGAGCGCCTCAAGAAACAAAGAAACAGAAAAGGCAGGATCCGTTGCGTTGCTGACGGCAGGGACGGCGGACATAAGCGTTGCGGAGGAGGCCAGGATAGTCCTAGAGGAGATGGGGTGTCGTGTTCACGCCTTTTACGACATCGGTATAGCGGGGATGCACAGGTTGTTCCCGGCAATCAAGAAGAGCATGGAGGAGGACGTCGACGCGATAGTCGTCGTCGCGGGTATGGAGGGTGCCCTTCCATCAATAGTGAGCAGTCTTGTGGCGGTGCCGGTAATAGGCGTCCCCTCCTCAGTGGGATATGGTGTGGGCGGAAAGGGCGAGGCTGCCCTCATATCAATGCTTCAGTCATGCAACGCGGGCCTGGTGGTGGTCAACATTGACAACGGCGTCGGGGCCGCTGTGACTGCCGCGCTGATCTCAAAGAAGGTCAGGAACTCGAGAAAATAGTCCGCACTTATAAAATTGCGAAAGAAGCGACGAGAAAATAAAAACAAAGAGAAAAGAAAGGAAACAGACGCCACGTCTACTCGTTCTTGATGAGCCACTTCAACGGGATGTCCTGGTGCCTCCCGTCGGGCAGCTTCCGCCTTATCGTCATCGGCAGTACGCCCTCCCTGAGTTCTTGGTCTGCAATCTCGATGGGTGTGCTCGCGGGAGTCTCGATCAGCGGCGGGGCTCCCATAGAGACCTGGAGCGCCCGGGCTCCAAGAACCCGGGCCTTCTCGAACCTAGTCATCACTGATGGACCGAGTATGTGCTTGCTCTCCTTCTGTACTTCCCCGCTCACTTTACATGCCGCCCATGCCGCCCATGCCCGGTGGCATGCCTTCTGGACCGCCTTCAGGCGCCTTTTCCCCCCTTTCCCGCTTGGGCGCACTGGCCGCAATGACATCGTCTATCTTTAGGAGGGTTATAGCCGCCTCGGTGGCCGACTTTATCGCCTGCTTCTTGACGCTTGCCGACTCGAAGACGCTTACCTTGGTCATGTCCTCGACCCTTCCGGTGTCCACGTTGACACCAAATTCCTTCTTGCCCTTTGCGTGGGCTGACCTCAGATCGACCAGCATGTCCACCGGGTCAAGACCAGAGTTCTCTGCCAGGGTGAGCGGTATCTCCTCCATCGCCTCGGCGAACTTGAAGACCGCCAGCTGTTCCCTGCCACTGAAGGATTTTCCAAACTCCCTCAGCCTCGAGGCGACCTCTTCCTCGGAGGCTCCACCGCCTGGGACTAGCCATGGGTCCTGCACGACGTTCCTCACGACGCACTTTGCGTCGTGCAGAGAGCGCTCTACCTCGTCAACCATCCTGTCCGTTCCGCCCCGCACGAGTATCGTGACCGCCTTCGGGTTCTTGCAGCCCTCCACGAACACCATCGTGTCCTTGCCAACCCTCCTCTCCTCGACGAGCTTGGCAAAACCCAGATCCTTCGCTGAGAGGTCCTCGAGCGTTGTTATTATCCTGGCGCCGCTGGCCTTCGCAAGGTTCTCTATGTCCGACCTCTTTGCCCTCCTGATGGCGGCGATCCCCCTCTTGGCCAGGTAGTGCTGTGCGATGTCGTCTATCCCCTTCTGCACGATCACGACGTTGGCCCCTGATTCCGCCACCTTGTCCACGAGCGACTTCAGCATGGCCGACTCCTCGTCCAGGAAGCTCTTCATCTGCTCTGGGGTGGTTATATTGATCTTTGCCGTTATCTCGGTCTTCTCTATCTCAAGCGCGCAGTCCAGTATGGCTATCTTTGCGTCCTCGATCCTCTTGGGCATCCCTGGGTGGACCATCTCCTTGTCAAGCACGACACCGCTTATCAGCTGTGTTGCGTCGAGGGACTCTCCCTTCTTCTTCTCGAGCTTTATGTTGTCAAGGTCGACCTTGTACTTGTCTCCAACCTTCTCCGCCACCTGCTTAACCGCATCCACCACAAGCTCCGCGAGCCTCTCGTAGTGGCCTGTCACGACGCTCTTTCCGCTCAGCGTGGTTATCGCCACCTCCATCAGCCTCTTCTTGTCCAGCGGGTCTACCTTGATGGCGATCTTGTCCACCGTCTCGAGCGCCTTCTCCATCGACTTCTTGTAACCCTCGATAATGACCGTCGGGTGAACGTCCTGATCGAGTAGGTCCTCGGCCTTCTTTAGGAGTGCGCCTGCGAGTATCATGGCAGAGGTGGTTCCGTCGCCTACCTCCGCGTCCTGCGTCTTTGCGACCTCGACCAGCATCTTTGCGGCTGGGTGCTGGACATCCATCTCCTTGACAATGGTCGCGCCGTCATTGCTTATGGTGACGTCGCCGAAGCTGGTGACGAGCATCTTGTCCATCCCTTTTGGACCCAATGAAGACCTTATGGTCTCCGCAAGGGTCACGGCCGCCATTATGTTTGCTCTCTGGGCGTCCCTTCCAGTTGTTCTGGATGCGCCCTCTTTCAATACTAAGACTGGTAAACTCTGTTGCGCCATGGTATAAAACCTCTTAGGATCCAAAACTAATTATCTTAGAAAAGACAAGAAGCACTTCTATATATTGTTTTCTCTAAGGCTTTTCGCTTTGAGCCCTCAAACCGTCGCTGGGCATACTTTTATATCACCTTTAGGGAGTGTGAGCTTATGGCAGGCGGTGACTCCAGAAGCGTAGCGATCGCGGCACTATTTCTTGCACTAGCGGACGCCTTTCTACTATACCAAAGGTTCACAGGGAATCCCATATTCCAGCCGATCTTCGAGACCCTGCTCTTCTACTTCCCGTTGGTGCTCTTGGTGTCCTATTGGATCTATCTAAGAACCAAGCCGCCGAAGCTCTAAGGAAGATCTTCATAGGATAAATGCTAACTGGACGCAAAGCTCGGCGTGTTCAGGCCCGATAAGTCCACCACCATCATGTAAGCGTTCTCCCCGTCCCTGTAGTACCCCTCCGCGATCTTGGCTGCCTTGAACCCGAGTTTCCTGTAAAGCTCTATGGCCGGATTGTTGCTGACCCTGACCTCGAGGTACATCTCGGTGGCTCCCCTCTCCTTGACCCTCTGCATCCCGACCTCCACGAGCCTGCGCCCTATTCCGATCCTCCTGTAGTCCTGCAAGACCGCTATCGAGATCACGTGCCCCTTTCTCGCAAAGGCCGTCCTCAGGTTTGACATCCCGAACTCTATCCTGCACATGTTGTAGCCCACCACCTTCCCGTCCGCCTCCGCCACTAGGAAGATCCTCGGGTCCTCGTAGTGGTGCTCTAGAAAGAATGTCGGCGAATAGTTCTCAGGGAGGCATACCTTGTTTATGTTGACAACGGCCTCCAGATCCTCAGGCCTGAACTCTCTGATGCTGTATTTTCCTTGCAAGAACCTTGCCCCCTATCTTCTTTTAAATTCTTATTTTGTCCTTGGGTTTTTATTAAAGGTTGCGAGAATACCGCACCCGCAAGGGTAGGGTTCTTCATTTTTTCCCTTACGGGATGATCCTGCTCTGCTCCCAGTAATGCAGCCAGTAGAGGACGAACCTCTGCGCCTCCTCCGGGCTGTTGGTCGCCAAGACCGCATCCGTCTCCTTCAGAGGGCGGTCCTCCGTCTCAGCAGTACCGAAGTACCTCTCCCCGGACTTCCATGCGACCGCGCAGATCTCCCTTCCCGAGATCACCTTTAGGCCGAACGCCCCGGACTTCAGCGCGTCCATCATAACGGAGAGGTTCTTCTCAGCAAAGCCCAGCCTGGACTCGAGCCTCCTTATCCCGGTCTCCAGCTTCTGCCTCTTTGACTGGTCGCCCTCCTCCCTGGAGAGCGCCCTTAGCCCCTCAATAGCCTCCTTTATGGAGAAGTCCGACTCCAGCGCTATGAAGACCAGCGGTCCCTCACGCCCAACGTCCGTTGCCATTTGCACGTTGCGTATGACAGAAAAATTCAGGCAGCCTGCATGGTCAGAGATCCACGACCCCTTCCCCCGCTCGTAGACTATCTCCACCTCTTTGCTGCAGAGAGGGCAGATGAGGACCAATTTCGGCTCGAATCCTACCTGAACCAAAGGAGCTCCCCATTAGATTGGTTCTTGTTGGATATTATTAATACTATCCTCTTACAGCCGAGGCCGAGTGCTCCCCAAACATCAGTAGGAGGCCTTCAATTTTAGGAGGCATATCTCCTCAATTCTCCGGATGCCCTCCCTTACCAGCAGCTCTCCGAGCGTCCTGCGAAAGAACCGCTCCACCTTTACCCCCCTCTCCTCCAGCTCCCTGCTTATCCTCTCCACCATCTTTGTCCCCTTCTCGTCGAAGTCAAGGAGTACGAGAATGGTCAGCCCCTTGTAGTCCTTCACTATCTCGTCCACGAAGGCGAATACGGGCAGGCCTGAATTACTGAATCCCACGACGGGCGTTCTCAGACCGACCTTCCTCAGCGCCGCCTCGTCATGGCTGCCCTCGACTATTACCAGCGAGACCCCATAGTTGATCTTCTCTATAACCGAGTTGAGCCTTGCCTCCAGCTCAAGGTAGTGTTTTATGCCCCTCTTGGGTCTCGAGACCAACTGTTTCACCGCGGCTATCAGTATGACCTGAAGCTGTTATTATCTCTGATGGAGAAGGCTTCAGAAAATTGGGGGGTCCAAAATAGAGACCGCAGCCGAGACCGATGTTGAGGAGAGGGCCGGAATATCGAATCCCCCCATGGTGGGTTCTCCTTCCTGTCTTCCCATGCATCGATTTTCCGCGGTCGCGGCGTCCGATTTTATCCTGACGCCCTAGATCGTCCCATCGTTGCATCCTGCCCGTTGCACCTCTACAGTCTCTTTGGACTTCCCTTCCCTGTGAAGGGTTGGTCCGTCCGCCGGTTCCGTTTTGGTGCCGCTACAGGCTCGTCTCGGTCTCAACTGCGGCATATTTATTATGCGCCAGTTACATTTAACTTACCATTTACTCGCCCAAATCAAACTGCATGTTGCTGTTGGTAATGAAACTTGATGTAAGCAGAGCAAGCAGACTTTTTGGTCGTGTAATCTGCTGAAATTCGCCCACTTGATTTTTTATCTACGCGTATCAACTTTCCATGTTGTGCTGTAGGTGCCAAAAAATGTTGTGAAGAACTAGGAACTTCCAGCTGTCCTCTATTTTTCTAGAGTGTCAGATCACCCTCATCTGCCGTGGATGCCTATGGCAGATATCACGTCGAGCGCGGAGACTATGCTGTCCTCTATGCTCCTGGCGGTGGTCTTGTCGTCGAGGACCCTGTCTCCCTTGCCGTAGATCCTTCCCGTCACCGCCAGCACCGCGCCCGCCCTGTACCCCCTCAGGCTCCCGATCGCAAATATCACCGAGCACTCCATCTCGAAGCTGAGCACGCCTTTTGAGGACCACTTCTTGGCTTCCTTCTCCTCCTCGAGGTAGAATGTGTCACTGGTGCACACCGGTCCCACGTGATGCCTCACCCCCTCCCTCTCCAACCTCTTCCTCAGAGCGTCCACGATATCCGCATCGGCCTTTGGCACAGCCCCCTCCCGCATGTACGCCTTGGTCGCGCCGTCGAGGGGTATTGCCTCCGTCGGCACTACGAGGTCCCCCAGCAGCACCTCCTTCCTTATCCCTCCGGTGGTCCCGACCCTTATCACCGCCTTTGCACCGAGTACCGCGAGCTCCTCCAAGACTATAGCTGCCGATGGCGCCCCCATGCCGGTCGTGGATACGGTGACCCTCTCCCCGTTGTAGGTTCCGGTATATGTCAGGAGCCCCCTGTGGCTGTTCACCAGCTTGGCGCCTTCCAAATAGCCGGCGATCTTCGTCGCCCTGCCGGGGTCCCCGCAGACCAGAACCCTCTGTGCCACGTCCTTCTTGGAGCACCTTAGGTGGTACATCGCCCGCACCTAGGTCGTTACCCTCGCCAGCAGCCCCTTCTCCGAGGCCGTCCTTATCTCCCTTGCGATCCTCCTCCCCATGCTCATGGGCTCCTCGTAGAGCAGGTCGCTGTAGGGGGACCCGCCCACGAAGAGGTTCGTTCCAGCAACGATCCTGCCTGAGAACTCGAAGGTGTAGAGCCTTCCCTCCTCGTCGCAGATCATCTCAAGACAGAACGGACCGATCATCCCAGGCGGAACTAGCTTCTCTGCGGCGGAGACGAATCCGTCCCCCGCCTCGAATATGTCCGTGAGTAGCGACTCCCTCAGAACGATGGGAATGTTCCCCATGACCCTGAACGTCGGGATGAGGTCGAGGTCAAGCTGGTCCCTCGCGCCTATCCTGCCCAACCCGTCTATGCTGGTCTCGTACCTCCTGTCGCATCCGAGCAACTCCACCCTCCTTGAGATGGGCGAGTAGAAGTAGTGCGGGTAAAGCGTGACGCCCACAACATACTCCTGAATGAAGACCTTCTCTGCCTCCCCCCTCCTGAGCAGACCCTTCTCCGAGACCTTCTTCATCTTACGCTCGAAGTCCTTCGGATCCTTCGCGATAAAATAGCCCCTGCCCCCCTCTGCGCCGGGGAGCTTTACTATCACCGGACGGTCGATATCAGAGTGGGACTTGAACCTCTTCGGGATTCTAACCCCCGCCTCTTTGAGCAGCTTATCCTTCAGATCCCTGTCGTACTCCCACCTGAAGATGCGCCTGTTGCCGAAGACCGGTGGCTTGAAGCCCTTCTCGAACTCCTCCAGCCTCCCTCCTGATATCAAAGTCCCGTGCGGCACCAGCACCGCGTTCTCATCCAGCAACCTCTTCTGGATCCCTTTCTCGAGGAGATCCTCCCCCCCGTCCATCTTGATGATCGTGTCCGCAAGCCCGAACCTGTTGTACAGATCCTCCCTGCCCTTCAGGCAGAGCAGCGCCGTCCTCAGCCCCTCATCCTTGGCCCCCTTCAGTATCTGGAGTGCCGAGTGGGAACTGATGGTCGCCACCGTGGGTCTCATGTCACTATCTCCCTCAGCCTATCACTCTCCGCCGCCTCCCGCACCTCTCTGGCGATCCTCCTGCCGACGCTCATGGGTATCCCGTAGGCGTACCTGGTGTAGGGGCTCGTCGTTCCTATCACCGGGCTCCCTGGAACGCGGGGCGAGACGTCGAATATCACTATCTCCTGATCCTTCGTAATCGCACCCTGTAGGGCGAACGGTCCTATTATCCCGGGCGGGTACTCCCTCTTCGTGGCGTGGGCGAACTTGATCCCTATCTCGAATACCTGCTCCAGCATGGACTCCCTCACCGTCGCACCCATGTGGCCGATCTCGATGTTCTGTAGCACGATGTCCGCCTCCAGCTGCTGCTTGGCGGGTAGGGATACGAAGTCATGCAGGTTCGTCTGCAACCTCCGGTCTATCCCCATGAACTCCACATCGCCACTCAGGGGCGAGTAGAAGTAGTTGAAGTTAAAGTAGGTCCCGACCACAAACTCCTCTATGACTGCCCTCTTCAGGTCCTCCTTGTTTATCAGCCCCTTGGCGATCCTCTCCTTGGCCTTCTTGTTGAAGTCCTTCTTGTCGGTGGCCGTGAAGAACGCCCTCTCTATCTTCCTCCTCGCCTCCTGGACCTTAACTATCACCAGCCTGTCGATCTCGGAGGGCGAGCTGAACTTCTTTGGCTGCCTGATCCCCGCCTTCTCGAGGAGGTAGTACTGGTTCCTCTCGGCGGTCCTCTCCTCCGATCGGAGGATCTGTCTGTTCCCGAACATGGGGAGCAGGAACCTGTTCTCTATCTCGTCGTACGGCACGTATGTGGAGAAGGCCCTGTGGGGAACGAAGATGGTGTTCCTGTCCCTCAGCTGATTCTGCACGTCGTCGCCGGTTATCTGGGCGAACTTGTCAAGGACTATGGTCTCGTCCACCACCCTCCTGTATATCTTGTACGGAAGCTCCCTGCCCTGCTGGCAGACAACCACCGTCCTGAACCCCTCGTCCTTGGCGCCGTCCGCGATGTCGAGCGCGGAGTGGCTCCCGAGGGTCCCTATCGTCAGGCTCCTTCTATCATAATCCTCAAGTACCCGCCAAACGTCCTCTCGAGTTATCATCTTCGGCCACCGAGTTCTGATAGGTTTAAGAGTTTTAAATACGTATTCGTATTGAGGTTGCGTTATGGAGACGAAGATCCATCATCCATTATTGAAGACCTACTCTTACCAAGTGCCGACGAGGATCGTCTTCGGCCTGGGGTCATTCGACAAGCTCAAGGACGAGCTGAAGGGCTTCGAGTTCAAGAGGGCGCTCCTCATCACCGGCAAGACCGTCTGCAAGACCGACGCCTGTGCGAGGGTGCGCGAGGCGCTATCCTCTGTCGGGGCGCTCGCAGAGTTCAACGAGGTCTCCCCAGAGCCGGACGCGCCCGTGCTGGCCGCCCTCGCAAGGATCGTGAGAAAGAACCCACCAGATCTAGTAGTTGGTCTAGGTGGAGGGAGCAGCCTTGACATGGCAAAGATGGCGTCGCTCCTGACCGCAAACGAGAAGGATCCCATAGCATACTTCAAAGGCGAGCCCGTTGCGAAGAAGGGCCCGCCCATAGTCACCATACCAACGATCGCGGGTACAGGCTCCGAGGTGACCCCCATCTCCGTGGTCGTGGATAAGGGCCTGAAGCTCGCCCTGTACAACCACTTCCTCTACCCCGCCCTAACCGTAATAGACCCGGCTCTCTCCGTTACAGCCTCGCCACAAGCCACGGCCTCGGCGGGCATCGACGCCCTATGCCACGCGGTCGAGTCCATAATGTCCGTCGACTCCAACCCTATAACCGGTTCGCTGGCCTTCGAGGCCATCAGCCTGGTGGATGACTACCTGGAGAGGGCCTACTGCAACGGCGAGGACGTAGAGGCTAGGAACGGGCTTGCCCTCGCCTCTGCGATTGCGGGAATGGCATTCGCCAACACCGGGCTCTGCCTCGCGCATGGCATAGCATACACATACGCCACGAGGTGCAAGCTGCCCCACGGCGCCTCGGTAGGGGTCGCGGAGCCCTACGTGATGGAGTTTAACTCGCCCTCGATCCCGGACAAGGTTGAGGTGATGGCGGCCGGACTCGGTCTCAACACCGGGGGTCTCTCCCCCAGCGGGGTCGGCTACGCGATAGCCTTGCGGATGACCGACATGATGGAGACCGTGGGTTTGCCTCTGAGCCTGGAGGACCTCGACTTGGAGGAGTCAGATCTGGAGCCTATGGTGGACGACCTCCTCAAGAACTACCCGCGGTTCATTGTGAAGAACCCGAGGAAGCCGTCGAGGGAGGAGCTCCTGAAGCTGTACCAGACGATGCTCGAAGGCTACTAGGTGATGTGATTGCTGGTTACCTACGGTTCGTCATGCGAGGATCTGGCAAAGTCCATAGCCAAGATCGCAGGTTCCAACCTAATCAAAGTCGACAGGAGGCGCTTCCCG
>Ga0315280_10007756_pt1 | contig 14297 bp, 12 predicted proteins | sample YL17G06_40_MG_FD_203697 | JGI IMG/M metagenome (GOLD analysis project Ga0315280, IMG submission 203697) | Sediment microbial communities from Yellowstone Lake, YNP, Wyoming, USA - YL17G06_40 | ecosystem: Environmental > Aquatic > Freshwater > Lake > Sediment | place: USA: Wyoming | collected...
ACCCTGTGACCGAGATCGACAAGGTCGACGTCTGCCGAAAACGAAAGCAGGCTCAAAAAGTGCCGCATGTCCGTTGAAAAGTGCTGAGGGTTGGATTCGACCTCCTAGCAGGTGGCGATATCTCCCGAAGAGCGGAATGGGATTCGGGATATAGGATACTGATTCTGGATTCACAAAGCCTTTAGGAAATGATGGATGGAAGATGTAGTTCAGACTAGTATGTCAACGAAGGTAGAGGATTTCCTTGTTCTGATCCCGTCTACACAGAGTCAGAAGAACTATAGGACTGCTATTAGGAAATTTGAAGTTTGGTTCGGCAGACCGATAAATTCGCTTCTCAATGAGCAATCTACTACTTTATCAAGGGTCTTGGAAAGATACTATATAGAGCTCAAAAAGAAGCACAAGCAAAACACGTGCAGATTCTATGTCAACGGTGTAACCCAGTATTTCAAGTTTCATGGAAAAGACATCCAATTTAGGAGAGCCTTCAATCTCAACATAGTATATCCTGCTATCTTTGGCTGCCTGTATATCGACTCCTTGCTTTCTAGTCCTTTCCACCACTGTGAAGCCATGTTCTTTCAAGTGTCTTCTCAGTATTTCTTCAACTTCGGACTCTTTCAGCACTGTGATCCCTCGATCGATACACCGAGTCGTTCATTAGCCTCACTTCTTCAACCAGAATACAAGTTAGGTAGCCTTGGGGACACCGTGAATACACAGTATTGCCCTCAATATCTCATTGAAGACTTTGTCGAATTCTTTAAAGAAGAAATCCTCTCTTTCACCGGCAGAAATATTATGCGAAGAGAAGTTCCTTAATGTTAGAAGCATTCGTAGGGCTCTATCTCTTTTGTTTGTCTCTCCATGCATTCTTTCCAACTTATCATCGAGTTCCTTGTAAGAATCTGCAACACAACCACTCAAATCAATACCTGAAAAAGCAATTGAGATTAGTCTGCTGAGCATGCCATTGTATCCCTTCCTCTTAAGATAATCTTCTGCAAATAGACACATGTCTTGTAGGTAAGTGATCATCCTGTTGGCTGAGAACCTGTTGGGCTTCTCCTTCCACACATCGTAGTTCTCTATAGTCTTGGCATACGTGCATTCAAAAAAAATTCTCTGATCTGCATCCACCAATCCCTTCAAGAAATCCTCTGCATCAGGGTAGGTTCCTCCATTGGTGTTGAGGATAGCTGTTCGGTCTTTGAAAGAACTGAGAACTATTGTCCTTTCTAGTTGTAGAAAGAGCTCAGTGTTGAAGAACTCTTCGGAAGGCTTTCTTCCCTTTTGAAAGTAACCTCTGTCTTCGTCAAGAGCTTTTAGGATATTTGCAAAGCCTTCGTCTATTCTCAACTGCACAGCCTGAGCTATTCCAAGATTGGCATAAACCATGCCCTTATTGTGGTTGTAGGAATTCCCCTCAAATTGCTTGATTGTTTCCAACATTTTGATGTAATATCTTTCTGCAAAGCCATAAAGTCGGTGTCTCCACAAGGAATATTGGCATAGATTGTTTGCTGCAGAGAAATACATGTTTTTGCTATCATAGTCTTCATACGGCTTGTCTCGATCAAATGGGGGGAATTTCAGAATCTCTCTGCAGTATTTCATGTTTTCCAACAGGATCTCCTTGCCAAGCCCTTCAATGTATTTGTAGCTTGAAGCAATACCAAAGGCAGGTTTTGAAAACATCAAACGATTCTTGAGAGGAGCATATAGATCGGCAAGTGCCTTCTTCTTGTCTTCTTCTGTTAGCATTTACGATCTCTAGATATTCCGGAAGAGCTTTCTATTTACTTTTGTGCAGCCCGAGACCTTTTTTTCTCCCTTACTGAAAGTTGAATCGATCGATCGAGTGTTATTCACCTAAGTGTGCATTAGCTAAGCAATCGGTCCTCTGTTAATGTTCTTTCTCATGAATTCCTGCAGATCTGTTCTGCGCTGGTCATCTGTCTGCTCGGGCGACCAGAAATGACACGCAAACGAAGCCGAATCAAAGGGGAGACGAGTTCCGTCTTTTGCAGTCATAATTACTTTCTTTCTCAGACCTAACGCATAACCCAGTTCAGTAAGACAATTCGGGCGTAAACCTGTCAAGTCGACGATGAGTAGAGAGCTGCCATGGATTGCCTGAAAAATCTCAACATTGAGAAAAGGTTCTCTCGATGCTTCTTTTCCCATCTCAAACCGTTCATATCCCGCGTGTTCAACAACATGATCGACAACATTTCTGAAGAATTTCTCAACTTCATCGAACTCAGGCAACTTCTTATCTAGAAGCCTTCCAAAGAAGGCTCTAGGTCTCGGCAAATGATATAGGAAGTCGAAGAACTTTTTCTCGAATTCGTCAGCCTTTGGCAGCTGATTCTTGAAAGACAATGTTGAATATGCTGCGGTGGCAAGGTGCGGAGGTCTATAATCAAAAAACTCATCTGGATTCTCCATGGCACGGGTTGCTAGTCTTTCCGCGGCACTATCTTCCTTGAGTCTTATGTCTAATGGAATCACAGGTTTACAGCTTGACATGTATAACTCTGCAAAATGCTCTACGCCAGGACCGCCTCCAGCAGCAACGAGAACATCCCCAAGAGCAGCTTGCCTTTCCCTCAGAACTCCGCCTATACTCAATCCCGACCTGATCTGAATTAGCTGTATATTCTTTGCGGAGACTACCCGTTCCAACAATGGCTTTCTATTGTCTGGCATCCTTTGTCGCCACTTTGGCAAGCCAACCGCAATTACGGGTGGTCCCTGAGTTTCAGGCCAATCTGATAGGCTCAGCTTCTTACATTCATCCAAGGCTTCTAGTAATGTCCAGTCGAAAATCAGTGGCAGATCAGGTTCACTTTGATGAAGCGGTTCGGACCCGACAGTGATTATTAGACCTCCACCCTCGGCGAGTGTGTTCTTAGCCATGTGTTTGATTAGCTTGTGGAAATACCTGAGTCTGGTCGGCTCAACATCTTGATCTGCACTTCCAGCAAAATGAATTCGTCTACCGCTTATTCCTTTTAGCGTCATTCTTCAACCAGTTTCTTCCACGTTTCAAACGATGCCTCGGAATCTGCAGACTTCATACGAGCGGCAGTGTTCTCAAGAACAGCACTGACTCTTCTTCTCTCGTTACTTTCAGCATCACCCAAATAATCGTCAACGTGAACTGATTGACCCGTGCTGTCTTTTATAGGACTTAGAACGGCCTTTGACGCATATTCCACATAATGCAATAGCATGTCTTTGTGACTCAAACTGCCTTGGTAGTTTCTGAATGCGTTTATGGCGAGTGATTCAATATGATAACCAGACAGTTGCGCATCTTTTGGTAACCCTGAATTAACTGCCTTGTAGAGTTTTATTACAGGGACAACCTTGCCAGAGTTTGACTGATTGACGCTTGTCAGTTTGTTTGCAAAATTGCCAGGCCTAACTACGCCGCTCCAATCGGTTCCATTTGAACTCGAAATGCGAACACCCGTCGTAGTGGAGACTGCAGGCAGGACTTGTACTTCATGCCCATCAGAAAACTCAACGGTCACCGCTAGATTCCCTATTTTTATCTCTGTGTTTGGAAGTCGTTCTCGAAGCTTTTCAGCGAAGTATTCAAGAACTTGGCGGGGAGATGCGTTAGCCAGAGCTGTGTTATCAATTGTGACTAGGATATCGACATCACTTAGTCCATCTACATATGTGTGTTTCTTTATGGATCCTCCATAGACGAGATTGATTGAACCAATATTCTCTTTGGTGAGAGCATCCCTGATTGTTTGAAGATGGGTATTGATTTCGTCGACCTTTCGGTTGTTGAAATCGGACAGAAGGTCTTGGAAATAGGCGTTCACATTAGCTTGGTATGAGGCTTGTTTGGCTTCGTCGACAGTGGACTTGAATATTCTTTCAGCTTCATCTGTAGTTCGGGATGAGGGACCAGAATAAGAGCTGCCGCCTCCCACTACGATTGCCTCCAAGTTAACTATGTTTGAGTGTATCTGCCTGTTATAAGTTTCTGAATTTACAGATAGGTCACTTACGATTTTTCATTTGAAAGATAGGCCTCTGCGGCCAAACGCTCCTTGCATGAGACACAGTGGCCGCATGGTTCTTTGCTGCTTGAGTGGCAGGAGCTTGTTAGATCCAATGGGAGTCCATACTTACGGGCCAGTTTTAGCGTATCTCGCTTGTCTAGGGATATCAAAGGCGCTAAGATTATAGTATTGGTGCCAAGAGCTGTGCTAATACTGTTCTGCGCAGCTCTGATGAAGTCGGTTGTTTGATCGGGGAAGATTGGATTTGAAAGGATTCCAATAGCGATCACGTTCGCAGACTTGACATGTGCGTAGGCCGCTCCAAGGGTCAAGAATAGGAGATTGCGAGTCGGGAGAAAGGCATTCTTTTCTATGTTCAGTCCGCTATCTGTGATTCCACTTGGAATGCTTTTCCCAAATCCAGAAATATCCATTCGGAAGGGTTCCAGCCCCAAAAAATGGCATAAATCCTGACAAGATACCCACTCCTTCTCTCGAGCTAGTTGTCCATAATCTATGAATAGTGGCAATATTTTGTGTCCATCTTTCTTTAGCAGCAGCATCATGAGAGAAGAGTCTACTCCGCCAGAAGCCAACACTACGATCTTCATTCCGATTTACCTCTCATGTATTGCCATATGGCCATGTCAAAGATAGACAGGTTTACACCTAGATCAGCGCATAAATTCTGGAGGATCCCTTCTAGTCTCACGTAGAGACTAGGAGTCACCGCATTGGCTTCGTTCACGGGTATTGCTCCAACCTCGGTCAAAAAAGCGATAACATGCGAATCTATTATTGCCAAGGAATTTGAGTAACCAATGTCGCGAAGAAAATGTGAAGCTTCCTTCAATCCGATTCCGTGGATTTTCCTAACCAACAAATCGCGGGCTTCGTGTTCGGAGGTACAATTCCTCAAAATGCATGAAAGACCGGGTCCTTCCTTGTATAGAGTCTCGGCAGCTTTCACAATGTTTGTGGCTCTAATATTCGGGAAGCGATATTTTCTGAAAGAACCGTCTTTTCTTTTTGGCGAGTATATTTGTCTTGAGAGCTCAATAGCAATATTCTGAGCTGGGTCTAGACATTCAATTATTCTTTCTGGTTTCAGAAACTGATTAGAGTGGAGATGCTCAAAAGCAGATAGTGCCAATTCATATGGCACATTGCTCGAGAGGATGCATAGGCAGAGCTCTCCCCAGAGCTCATCTTCTGACATTTCATTCCATCTTTTTCTGAATCGAAAAGCATCGGCCAGTTTTGAGTATTCGTGCACTACCTGAGTTAGTGTTGTATTGTTGCTGATCTGCACTTTCAAAAATCCCTCAAGACTCAGGTTCCTAGGAGCATTAAATACTAAGCTTGATCTAATAAAATCTTGCTCATCTGCTGTGTGGGAGAAAGATAAGTATGGATGATGAAAAGAAGAAGCTTCTTCAAGTATTCTTCAAGAAATGTTATGAGAGACTAGAAATGGGTGAAGAAATAGGCGGTAATAGATTCGAGTCACTAAACTTGTTTGAAGAAATCAGTAATGAACTTGCTGACATATCAAACTACGCCTTCTTTCAGTACATCAAGATCATGAAGCTTGAGGAGAAAACAAAGTCAATAGAGATAACTAAAAAACCAGAGCGAGCGGATTGAAAGCTAGGCTTCCGAAAGAGCGATTTTATCAAGGGTGTTCTGTCCAACATGCTTGCTGAGAAACTGCCGAATTTCATTGTTTCGGATTAGTGTCTGGATTTGCAGCATATGGTTTTGATAAAACAGAAGATTATGCAACAACACCTTTTCCGTATAGTCTCTTTTTGTACGTGTACAAACTGAACATTGACAACCTGTCAATTCCAGATGAGAAAAATCGATTATTGTCAGGCGTTGCGGATCAATTGCCTGCTTGACCCAGTCCAAGCTATCAAATGTGCTCGCGCCACAATACGAGTACAAGAGCAATGAGATGGGGTTCCCACATCCAAGGACGTGCAAGATTCTCCGGTGACTGGAATTATTGTCACCGTCCAGAATCTTGCGTATCTTGATTATTGTTCGGGCCTTTTCGACAAGACCATCACCACAGTCCCTTTCAGGAATTGCAATGAAACTACATAAAGAAGGGTGTTCCCTCACGAAACTACTCACTAGTGAGACAAGCATGTCTGGACGTATTCCATGCAGAATCGGCATAAATCCAGGTTTGCTGGAAAGTTTCCTAGAGGCCAATATGTTGCCCACAGTTTCCTTTGCGAATCTTCCGACTTCCTTTGTTGTTGGCAAAACATCAAAACTACTGTAGAAATCAAAATTCATCTGACCTACTGCAGCTTTGTAGAGCTCATAGGACCAGCTAGAATCAGCTTTCCAGAAACTTTCGTAGATCCCGCTATCCGCAAAAAGAAAGCACCCTTTTTCAAGATATGCACGGGTTTCCTCAGATAGTGCTTTCTTCACCGTGTTGTCCGCCAAATAAAAATCGTAAGCTGAGATGAGAATTCGCGGATAGGAATAAGCGATTAGAAGACGGACTAAGGTTTGAAAGGAGTACTTGACACCGTAACTTGAGACTGCAGGAAAGTATGCAGGTGTCACGAGGGTTTTTCCGTCTATTGCCACCTCAATGATTCGGCAAAGTCCTCCAGATTCACAAATCACCTTTGATGAGTCCAATGTGAGCGCATCCACCTCAAGTTTAATTGTCTAGTTCATACTTATCTTTCTTGTTTCATTGGTCCATGCGAATGACCCAAAATATGGGGAAAGAGATGGTGGAGATGGATTTGGATAGGCCAAGTCTGAAGCTTGCGGTGGTCAGTCTGACGGCTACGAGCTACGCATTGCTGACCGTTGTGTTGGGATCGCTTGGCTATTCGTGGATTCAAGTCAGAATAAGCGAGGCACTTGCACCTTTGCCCTTTCTTATGGGCTTTCCTGCTGCAGCCGGTTTGACAATAGGATGTATTCTTGCTAACTGGTTTAGTCCTGTTGGCGTGCCAGACATGATTTTTGGACCAGCATTGACGCTTCTTGCTGCGCTTCTGTCGTGGAAATTCACCTTCAACAGAAAAGCCGTGGCATGCATCTATCCTATTGTGGTAAATGCCTTCGGCGTTAGTGCCTACGTCTCGTTGTTCTATAATATACCCTATCCGATAAGCGTCGCAACAATAGCGCTTGGAGAATTCATTGCGGCAATGTTGATAGGTTATCCATTGCTTGTTGCAATCGAAAAAACAGTCATTGGCGCTCGCAAAGAGCCGCACGCTGAAATAGAAAGAGTAAAACGCTCAGCTTCGATCGATCGTGGGACCAAATCTGGAGAGTATTTGAAGAACGGAAAGCACAGTTTTGCTTTGATATTCAAAGACAAGCATTACAGAAAAGTCTAGACACGCTTTTCATCGATCATTTGTAGTTATTTGAAAAAAGCTTTTCTAGGTAAAACAAGAAGTGAAAATCAGAAGTCGAAGACAGATGTTTGCCGGTTTTGAAGTAGAAGATTGCGCAGTATTCATGCCCAATAAACAAAGAGACCCAAAGTACAAAGATCAGAGGCGCAAAGTCTACAACAAGATGCGAGAGCTTGGGATTGCACTAGACAAGGAGCTTGCAGAACGTGAACTAGTTGTTACCACCGAGAATATCAGTCAATATTGGATAAGCCGTGCAAAACTTGAAGTCGAAGGTATATGGTTAGCTTACACAGAATCTACTCCCTACTATGAACATAGTCAACTAAATTGCGGGATATACGAAGGTGGAGTATTCGCAGGGATTGAATTAAGTTACAAAGCAAAGGCTGAGTTAGCCAATGCGATTAGTTTTGTCGACGGTAACCGACAAGAATTTCTTTCATATTTTGGAAAACTTGATCCAAGATTCCGATACTTGAGATATGGTGGGATAGAGAACTCATCTCCACAAATTTCCGAATCGGACCTAGATGATCTAGTTGAAGCGATGAAGACAGAAAGTGGTTGGTTCGCCTTTGGTGAATGGTATGACAAGAATGAAACTTGCGCAAGAAGAATATTTGAAAAGTCTGATCTTACCACACGAATTGCGAACATTTTCGAGATCCTTTACTCCACATACCTGACTTTTTCAGGTCTCCTTCCGTTAGGGAACAAAAAAGGCGATGTATTACTAAGATTTAGTAATGCAGCAAGCAAAGATGTTGCGAGGAAAGAGGAGGAGCTAGCACCACTGCTAGACGGTCTTAGCCCCTCAGAAATTGATCGATTAATAAAAGAAGTAAGCAAAAAAAACAAGTATAAACCAAGATTCTCATCATCGAAGACCCGAACCTTCAGAAGAAGCCCCGTACTATCTGCATTACTGAAAACGAAATATTCGGACAAATGCCAGATATGTCACACAACGTATGAGACAAAAAGAGGCTTCTTTACAGATACGCATCATTTGAAACCTCTTAGAGCAGGGGGAACTGACACCCCAGATAATATAGTGGTCGTATGCCCAAATCATCATAGAGTTCTCGAAAGATCCGACATAAAGGTCATTTCGAGAACCGACACAGAAATCGTTGTAGAAGCAGGTGGAACAAAATTAGACATTAGACGATAGATACACTTGCGTGAATAGGATCATTTTTTCCAAACTCGATCGATGCGTGTGAAAGGAATTGTCATCATAGTGCATCAATGACTTTCTTCAATACCCATGCCTCGACATATCTCTGTGCTTTTTTCAGTTTTGACTCTACTGTTTGGTAGTCTTCCCTGATAACATCATAAGATATGTCACGAAGAGAGTCGATTATTCCTTGCTTGATTTCATCGAAGGAATTGGTGACAATTCGGGAGACCGCACATCTTTCAACTACATTCTCAATGAAGTTCCGGATGATTTGATGCCCATCTGGGTTATCCTCAGTAGCTCTTTCAATATGAGCTTGGATTCCATATATTGGCCTGGTCTCGTGTTTCATTGCCTCAACCTTGCAGCTTTCTGATTCTGCCAAGCAGATGAATTGTTGTGGGACGTTCTCCACAAAATCCTTGTGCGACTGGTGAACACGAAGTATGTCACCGGTCTTCCATGACTTCATTATATCGTTTGGTTCGATGATTTTGATGTCCTGAGGTTCATTCAGGAATTCGGACAAAGATTCAATGTTTGAGCCAAATGCCTTGCCAATCAACTGGTGACCGAAGCATATTCCGAGGATAGGAACATCTGATTTCATTATTAGGTCTACCTCAGTGCCATACTTTGAATAAACATCTTGGTCTTGCAGGTGGGCACGTGAGCCTGATAGAATTATCGCTTCAAGGTCCTTTGGGATTGCTTTCCTCTCAATTTCCGAAAAATGCCATATGACAACTTTGGATTTCTCATTTTTGTTCAAGGCCTCTTCAATCTTTTTGACTTTGGGTAAGTCTTCTTCGTCGGTGTAGTTGTAAATGACAACTATTGTCATTGTTGTTTCTCTCCCAGACTATGCCTATTTTACTCTTCGTTAGACTCCTCATCGGACTCTATTCGATCTAGGATCTATCCAGCGGCGATCGATCGATCGATTTGCTGTGGAAAAGGTTTGATGAAAAGAAAAAGGGGGATTTGACTTGAGTTATTTCACGGTTGTGAATTGGAAGCCGCCTATGACCATGCCTTTTCTGCAGATAATCACCGTGTAGATTGCTGGAGTGCTAAGAGTCTTGAAGTTTGTAATGTACTGTCCTGAACTGATTCTGTAGTCAGTTGATGCGATGCCAAACGTTGATGTTTGACGAAGGACACATCCGCTTGAGGTTTGTGAATAGATCTTTATTGTCAATTCTTCGTTGTAGATGAACGGTTGAGCAGGATCAATGCTTGCCTTTACTCTGATTGAGAATTTAATGGGCATTGTTCTTCCAGCCTTGTTGCTTGGCGTTGATGGTAGCATTTGTATAGTTGCCCAGTTTCGAATGCTAAACGGAACAGTCGTGGTACCCCAGTTTCCTAGAACGTCTGTTCCATTTGCCACAAACAGGTAGAATCCATCTGGAAGCTTTCGCGTGTCAAAGTATAAGCTCCACTTGCCATCTGATCCAAGCGTAGCAGGCATTGACTGGAATTCTGGTGACAATACGTTTCCTTGTGGACATTGTATAGAGAATGTTGCTGAAGCCACAGCGCTGAGATCCCAAGCTGAGACTTTGAAGATTACACCATCTTGAAGAGCATCATTCTCCGAAGGTGTTTCAATCGTCAGCAAAGGCGGAGTGTTGTCCAAGGTGACTAAATGTGCTTTGGGTGTCTCAGCGTTTCCGACAATGTCTGTGCTGTAGAATTCAATGGTGTAGACTCCATCGGTTAATGCGGCTAAGTAGAATGGCGTCATGTAGGATAGCCAACCGCTGTCATACGTTCTGTAGGCCGTAGAATAGACGCCCGAACCTGCGTAGTCATCTGCTTTAAGTCTGAACGGAGTTTTCGAAGTTACATAGGTGCTGTCGGCCACATATTTTGGTCCGCCAATGGTCAAGGTGGTTGTTGGTGGAGCATTGTCGAGCGACACTGTAACTTCGTATGCAGAAAGATATGCCACGGCTGATTCAGTGTTATCGCCTGAAGCGCCGGATAAGATGAGGGTATGGTGTCCTCTTTCTGTTACGTCTGGAACCTCAATCTCTACTACAACAGTTGTGGAGCTGTCCGGTACAGGAACAATTGTTGTGCCGTTTAACCATCGAAATATCAGTTTATCGGTAGTCGGGCTGCTGCCGGTCAAAGCAATCGGATTGCTGAAACCTCCATAGGAAGTTATGCTTAGAGTGTAATTAGCTCTGCTTCCAATTGGAACGTTTTGCGAGGGAGTGACGACATCCAGAGTGAAAGAGGCTATTGTGAATGGACCGTCGGAGGTGTCTTCTGCGGTGTTTGCTCCGTCGCTTGCGATCACCTTCACAATGTAATTGTTTCCTCCAGAGAAACCTGTGAGAGGCAGATCATATGTTGTCTGTTTCAAACCTGTTTCCACAGGATTCCACGTAATACCTTCGTCGCCGCTTACTAGCAAGGTATAGACAAGAGGATCACTGTCTAGGTCAGAGGCTTCCCATGAAACTTGTACTTGATCCGTTGTCAGAATTTCTCCACCATTTGGTGTTAGGACGTGAACTGTTGGAACGTTGTTGCTTATGACCTTGCTCGAAACAACATGTCCAGTTGCATTTAGTATCTGAATCGTTTTAGTTCCCTGTGCATATGGAATTGTGAAAATGAAGGGCACTCTGTCAAAGCTACGATTATGAAGTTCGTCTATAAATGTGACATTGAACCCTATGGTGCTGAGTACATTGCCTACACTATCAATCTGAAGTATCGAGTAATCGCCAATGTCACCTTCCTCAAAATCTGGGGTCCCTGATGGAAAATGATACCAGTCTCCGAGTTCAACATTTCCGTTTTGCCAAAACGTGCCACTCACCAGTAGTGTCTCAGGGTCTGCATCTTCCTTCAGTTTGGTCAAAAGTGTTTGATATTCCGAGGATCTAATCCAGAAGTCGGGCACAGGCATTTCATAGTTGTATCCCTGAATCATAAACGTTTCAGCATCTACAGATCTTCTTCCAGTAACGTAGTACCCTACTCCATTTTCGTCGCTATGTCCAAGGTCGAAAGTGTGCCCTATCTCATGAGCAGTGGTTTTCCAATTCCCCAAAGTAGCAACAACACCCTTTTGGAGACCCAAGAATAGGAAGGAAAATCCTAAGACCCCATCCCATCCAGGAATTCCATCAAACCAGCCAGTCCTAGCAACTCCAACTACACGGTCGTAGTAGCTACCTGCCCTGGAAGCGAGACTCCAAATCAAAAGAATCATTCTGATATTTGCTTCAAGTTCGCTTGAAGGTCGTGGCCCAGCATTGACTGGAGCATTGAAACAAGAGACATAATAGGATACTTCCGAATCGCCTACCGGGTAAATGGCTTTCAAATATTTAACAGATTCAACAGCATGTTCTACAAAATCTGATCTGCTGAAGCCGTTAAAATAGCTTGGGTAACCGTCTTCACCATCAAACCTGACTGCAACAAACAGTACGTTTAGTCGCTTAGTATCTCTTACACTTCTTTTCCCAAATTCCGAGTGAGGAAACGTGTTATCAGTTTCATCAGTCTCTGCTATGGAGTTTCCAGAATCGATAGTGAATCTGAATGTAGCCTCCGGTTTATTGCGTGCCATGAAAAATGGAGATGATACATGTTCACTGCCAATGACGAAGTAGTGTGTACCCGGTTCGAATCTATGTTTAAATTGATATGTACTTGGAGCGAACCCTGGCAGGTCTAAATTGATGTCACTTTCTATTACCACATTGAACGTAGATTCATAACCTATCCTGAAATCTGTGGCCTTGTCTTGTATAAGATCAGTGCTCCATAGAACTTGAACTGGCTCAATGGATATTGCTTTCAGGTTGCCAAGCACGTACGGAGGGTCCGTCATCCAAAGGTAATTAGACCCGCAGCCGACGTAGTTGCTGTAACCAGGGTAGTAGTCCCTTGTTCTGTAAAGGTCATAAGGATCTGTTCTGTATTGTGCGTAAGCTTTTCTCTGCACTTCAAAATGCAGGTGAATTCCGACATTAGTAGCACCAGTATTACCTGCTTCTCCGATGATTTCTCCTCTCCTCACGTATTTCCACTTTGAAGGGTCACCGTAGTCATAATCTATGTCTGACCTATTCTGGTAGGGAATTGCTGAAACAACACTTTCCAAGTGAGCATATAATGTGAAGTAGTCATTTCCAGCACCGTCCTTTTTATCGTGCCTAATAAGCACAAAATTACCATATACGTTTGTGCTCCCTGGCTGCACTGACTGCATAGCCCATCCATCCGCGGCCGCTACAACATCGAAAGATTGCCAAGTAGCGGATTCATCGATAGTACCCTTTATGTAATCGATCCCCGTTGTTCCTCTCTGCACATGCTCTTCCCAGGCTGATTGAAGCTTAACATTGGAATCTTTGAATGGCAAAGTTAGAAACCTTGGCACTGTCACTAAACTTGCTACCCAGCTCAACTCGTTGTAGAGCAGAATTCGCGGTCCGTCTCCAGGACCGTATATAACGTGATATTCCGGGTCAGACGCACAGACTACAATTCTTCCTCCACCATAGGTCACTGCGACCAAGTGCGGGCTATCATACACTGTTGCTTTGGTAACAACCGTCGCCCCCTCGGAAATTGAGGTTATCTTTCCATGAACTGAGTTGCCCCAAGACGTGAGTAAACTATCCGTCAACCCAGAAACAAGAGGGTGTTCGGGTGCTACTATGTGAACCCCATCGGTGTGATACCCCCCTGTGTCCGTATCGAAGCTAACTGGCAAGAAAGAGTATGGGTTAGTTACTCCAAGACTTCCTTTCCATTCTGCATTTACAACTATTCCTCCCCCATTACTGATCCAATTTGTGAGATCAGTTTTTCTTGCATTGAGTGCATTCACTTCTTCTTGAGTCGGCAACCACGAAACAAATATTATCCTGTAATTGTTGAGGTTCGTTGATGCAAAATCACTCGCAGTTACTTTGGTGTAAATGTATCCGAAGATGTCCAAAGCCCTTTTTCCTTCTTGACCAGGGGAACCACCATCGTCAAGCAGAAGGATGCTTCCTGGTTGCGACGGAGGGAGCCAAGAATGAACCTCCTCTTGTGGCGCAGGATTCAAAGTTACTTCTTCAGCTTTCGCTTCAAATGTAAATGCGGGAACTATTGAGAACGCCAGCAGAAAAATCAATACGTACGTCACAATTCTCTTCATTCTTCTTTCTCCTTTTTCCTCTCTTTTGAGAGTTTGCAAAATCAATTGTGCCTGTCTGTGTATTAATGCTTTATGGAATCGTCTTCTATAGAGTCAAAATAAATCCTTTTCCAATGAGAGAGTATCAAACGCAACATGAAATATGCCACCCAGACAAAATGAGACGCTTTCGAACAGCTCGATTCATGAAAATGAATTCATGAAACATATCACTTGATTCAATCTATAGAATAACCAGTGATCCGGTACTATCAGAGATTAGCCAGCTGTCATGACAAGTTGATACACACGAGTAACTTTAATACCATAGGCCGCTTATAGTCCTATGAAGGTTCGGATATCCGGAATAGTATTCCTGTTTTCTCCCGCAATTCCCTCTTTTTTCATTTTTGGATTTCGTGCGTTGGAACACCATAAGGTTTAAACTATACTAAACCACAGACGAGTGCGCGCGCGTTCTAGAGGTTTCGCCGCACCTTTTTGACACT
>Ga0315280_10007757_pt1 | contig 14294 bp, 12 predicted proteins | sample YL17G06_40_MG_FD_203697 | JGI IMG/M metagenome (GOLD analysis project Ga0315280, IMG submission 203697) | Sediment microbial communities from Yellowstone Lake, YNP, Wyoming, USA - YL17G06_40 | ecosystem: Environmental > Aquatic > Freshwater > Lake > Sediment | place: USA: Wyoming | collected...
GCCGTCGTACTCGATCTTCTTGCCGACGCGGTAGGCGACCAGCCCCAGCAGCAACTGCTCGATCATGTTGCCGCTGTACTCGAAGTCGCAGGCCGTCTTGAGGTTGGTGTTCTTGCACGCGTCGATCCACTGCTTCTGGAAGTGACCCAGGGGCGGCAGCACCTTGTCCGCTGGGCGCGGCTTGTAGTAGGTCAGGTCCGCGTTGTCGCCGAACGGCAGCAGGAGCCGCGAACCGAAGTCGGCGATGACGTAGCCCTTCGAGCCCTTGAACATCACGCCGTGGTCGATCTTCCTGAGGTCGACGTAGGGCTTGGGCGAGAGCGGCATCGCACCCCCCTGGTACCAGCTCACGCGGATCGGACCGCGCCAGTCGTTGGCCGGGTGCTCGAAGTGCGACTCGCACGTGACCGGGGTGACGTCGGGATTGAACTCCTCGCCCTTGGCTTCCGCCGAAATCGGCAGCGCGGCGTCCACGGCGTTCCAGAGCAGGTCCATCGTGTGGCTGCCCATGTCGCCGATCTGGCCGGCGCCGAAATCCCAGTACATGTTCCACGACAGGCAGTTCATGCCGGGCCCGCCGGAGAAATAACCGGGATTGTAGGGATGGTCCGGCGACGGGCCAAGCCAGAGATCGAAGTGGAAGCCTTCCGGCGGCTGGCCCTGGGCGGGGAGGTAGCCGGGGCGGCGGATCTGGCGGTCGCCCCACGCGTAGGCCGCCGTCAGGCTGCCGATGGCGCCGTCGCGCACCAGCTCGCGGACGCGGTTGAAGTTCTGCATGGCGTGCCGCTGCATGCCGACCTGCGTGGCAAGTTTGTCCTTCTTCTTCAGCCAGGTCGCCCGCACGACGCGGGCCTCTTCGACGCTGATGGCCAGCGGCTTCTCCATGTAGCAGTGCAGGTCGCGGTTGAGCGCCCAATTGGCGATAAACGCGTGCGTGTGGTCGGCCGTGCAGCAGACGACGGCGTCGAGGTCCTTCTGATCGAGACACTTCCGCCAGTCCACGTAGGTCTTGGCCCTCGGGAACCGCTGGAGGGCCTCGGGAAAGCGCTTTTCGTTGACGTCGCAGAGCGCGACCACGTTCTCGTCCGCCAGCGAGTCGTAGTGCGCCAGGCCGCGGCCCCAAACGCCGATCAGGGCGACGTTGAGCTTGTTGCCGGGGGCGTTCCTGCCCGCGCGGGCGCCGCTCGGCAGGAGGAGCCATCCAGCCCCCACGGCAGTGGTCTTCAAGAAACGGCGACGATTCATGGTTGGTTCTCCCGGGTCCTCGCGTTTTCTACTGGTAATGCCGCTCGGGTACGCTCCAAGCAGCAGCAATGCCCCATGGTAATCGGAAGCCGTGCCAGCTTCCAGGTGTCGCCCGAATTCCCCGTCCCCGAGCCCGTCCGCATCGCCTTCCCGGGCGGCGGGGCGAAAGGTCGTCCCGGAATCGTGCAGTGCCGTCTAGATCGAAACGACCCGCCCGCTTTCGACGGACCGTGCCGCGGCGAGGCACATCGCCACCGACCACCGGCCGTCTTCCCCGCCGCACGGCAGCTCGCCGCCGTCGCGGATCGCCGCGACGAGCCTTGCCACGTGGTCCTCCAGCTCGAAAAGCTCCCCGCTGGGTTTTGCGATCGGAATCTCCACCAACTTCTCTCCGTCGAAGGCCTTCAGAGAGCAGGTTGCACGGCGCGTGCGGTCCATGGCGCCGCTCCAGCTTGCCCACAAGGCCCCCCTCGTGCCGGCGAGCTTGACGGTCTGATGGTGCTCGAAGGCGCTGAGCGTCTGCGAGACCACGGCGTAGGCGCCGCCGGTGAAGCGGACGATGGTGCTGAAGTTGTCCTGCAACTCGGGGTGCCCCGGCTGGCGGAAGTTGGCCGCGGCGTAGATCGTCTCGGGCCGGCCGACCGGGTGCAAGTACCATCGGGCCAGGTCGAAGAAATGAATCGGTTCCTCCAGCACCCAGTTGCCGACCCGGTGGATGTCGAAACGCCAGCCATCGCTCCCCAAGCGATAGGGATTGCGCGATAATTCGACGAGCACGTACTGCGGTTCGCCCACGAAGCCGTCGGCGACCATTTCCTTGACTTTTCCCCAAAGCGAGGAAAGTCGAAACTCGTGATTGACGGCCAGACGCCGATCGTGCTGCTCGGCCAAGCGGATCAGGTCGTCGCAGTCCTCGATCGATAGACACATCGGTTTCTCCAGGAACAAGTGCTTGCCCGAGGAGAGCACGGCCGCGGCAACCTCGTGGTGCAGGTGACTGGGCAGCACGACGTCCACGACGTCGAGGTCGCTGCGGGCGACGAGCCGCCGGTAATCGTTGACGATCTCGGCATTGGGGAAGGCCTCCCGCGCCGCGGCCTGCGCCTCGGCGGAGTGCTCGGCGATAGCGGCCAGGCAGGCCCCCTCGGTCTTTTCGATGGCCGCGGCGTGGCAGCGCCCCCAGGCCCCGCAGCCGACCAGGCCGAAGCGAATCGCGGATGACGGCATAAGTCCCTCAGTGGGTTTCGGTCACGTGGGCAACTCGCGTCCTTTCGTTTCGGGCGCCGCCAGCAGCACGAGCGCGCCGAGGAGCAGCAGGAGGCTGAGGGTCGCGGCGGTGTTTTCCAGCGACCACCCCAGGCCCCGCTCGCTCCGCATCCACCCGCGCACGACGAGGATCGACGCGGCCAGGAATCTCCCCCCGTTGAAGCAGAAGCCGCCGCCGGTTCCGCGGAGGCGGGTGGGAAACAACTCGGGGAAGTAGATTGCATATCCGGCGTGCATGCCGAGGGTGAGGAATCCGAAGACGGGCAACACCCAGCACAGCGCGGCGGGCGACGCCTGGGACATCCCCAGGAACACGACCAGGGCGATGGCCAGCCCGCCCAATTGAAACAGCAAGAACGTGCCGCGGCGGCCGATCCGCTCGGAGATCGGGCCAAACGCGAGCAGCCCCAGTCCGCCCCCTGCGGTCACCAGGAACATCCCCAGCATTTCCCAGTGCTTGATCGTCTGCTTGTCGGCGGCGGGCAAGGCGGCGAGGATTTCGCCGGGGCTGGCGCCGGGCGCGATGCCGGCCGCGGCGAGGTAGGGCCGTTCGACGATGATCCGCAGCAGCTCCCGGCCGTAGATGTGCACGCCTCAGAAGGTCGCCAGGCCGGCGGTCGCCAGGATCAGGCCGACGAGCGTATGGCGCACCAACCCCGGCGCGAACAGGTCGAGGATGCGCCCGGGCTTTTCGGCGGCGCCGGCCTTGGCCCGATCGCGGGCCTGCTCCCACTGCCGGGGCTCGCGGAGCTTCCAGCGGATCCACAGCGTCAGCAGGGCGGGGAGGGCACCGAGAACGAAGCCCCACCGCCAGCCCAGCCGCGGATTGCCGACCACCAAGGCGCCGGCAAGCGCGGCCAGGGAAGTGCCCAGGACGCTGGACGCGTGGAAGATCCCCAGCGACCATGCCCGGGCGCGCTTGGGAAAGACCTCGGCCACCATGGCGCTGGCCACCGCCCATTCGCCGCCGGTGCCCGTGGCCACGAGGAATCGCAGCGCGGTCATTTGCCACCAGTTCTGCGCCAAGGCCGTGACGCAGGTGAACAGCGAGTAGACCAGGATCGTGAGGATCATCGTCCGCGTGCGGCCGATCTTGTCGCTGATCATCCCGAACAGCACGCCGCCCAACGCTCCGCCGACCAGGTACGCCCCGAGCGCAACGTTGCTGTAGAAGTCGACGGCCCCCCGGACGTGCCTTCCGGCGCCGGCGGCCGGCGACCTCCAGGGGCGTGCCCTGGAACATGTCGGAGACATCCACTTCCATGGTCTCTTCCATGGCCGCCCACGACTGGCGATTGCCGGTCAGGCGCATGGTGATCATCAGCGGGTGGTTGATGGTGTGCCCGCCGCCGGTGGAGAAGCTCATCACCTGGGCGCCGGCGGCCGCGATGCCCGTGATCGACTCGCCCCCGTGCCCCGGCGAGTCCATGACCCACAAGCCCGACTCCTCGCCGATCGGCTCGGCATAGCCCACGGCGCCCACGATCGGCTTCGTGCCCCACTTCTTCATGGCCCCGAGGGCCTTTTCCTCGATGGTCGACAGTCCGCCCTCGATGTTGTCGCCGGTCGGCTGGCTGCCGCGGAGATCGACGCCGCAGGCCAGGATGCTCTTTTCCATCTTGTCGATGAACGCGAGGATCTTGGCGGCGATCTCGGGCGTTTTCGCGCGGGCCTTGATCCATTCCTCGCCGCCGAACATCTCGGTGGTCTCGGCCGCGATGACCCTGCCGCCGGCTTCGATCAGGCGATCGGCCACCCAGCCGACACACCGGTTGGAGGCCAGCCCGCTGGTCACGTCGCTCGTGCCGCAGTTGACGCCGAAAACCAGCTTGGCGAGCGGGCAGCGCTCGCGCTTTTGGGTGTTGATCTGCCGATTCAGGTCGACGGCCAGCCGCGTGGCCTTGGCCGTGGCGCTAATGGCCCCGCCGTCCCGGCGGATGTTGACGACTTCCACCGGCTTGCCGGCCGCGGCGATTTCGTGGGCAATCTCGTCGGCGGTGCAGCCTTGCTCCTTGAAGTGGTCGATCACGACGACCGCGCCGGCATTCGGATGGCGCCCGTGGCCCGCCAAGGTGCGGAAGGTCTGGGCCAGGTCGGGAGCGATCTGGCAGCGGCCCAAGGGGTGGACGATGGGAATCGTGTTCTGCACGGTATGAACGACCCGCTCACACGTGCTGTTGGCATACAACGTGCCCGATAGAATCAGTACGTGGTTGCGAATGCCGACTTGTCCGTCCGGCCGCGGATATCCGAAGAAATGGTCTGTCACGGGGATGCTCCAGAGTTCGGGAAACGCAGGATTCGGAAAGGGGCCGTCCCGTCACGTCCGGTCGCCGCGGCAGCGGTTCGACTCGATGTTGTGCACGTGCACGTGGGCGCCGCGGGGAATGTCGGCCGACGCCCGGCCGATGACCAGTCCATACTTGACGACCGGCTGGCCGGCCTTGATGTCGGTGAAGGCAAACTTGTGGTTGGCGGGAATGTCGCCGCACAGTTCCACGTGGACCGGCTCGACTTGGCCCTCGACGCGGCAGGCGACGGCGTCGCCGCGGGCGCCGGCCCCGACCAGGTTGGCCACGTTGTCGTGAGGATCGATCACCAGAGCCTGCAACATCTTGAATCCCTCATACGGTCGAGCGGGTGTTACCATGCCCGGATCCGCTTCCAGGCGCTGTGAATTCGGAATGCTTCTGCCGCCGCCACACCGGCCTGGGCGCCGCGCGCCGCCGCCTGGCGGAGCATGAGCCGCTTCAGCGGCTCGAAATCCGCGTCGTTTCCGCGCTCCAACTGGCTGGCGTGGCAGTTGAGCATCTGGCGCTTGAGCGGCAGGTGCTCGGTCACGTCGACGTAAAAACCGGGCTCAAAGCCGAGCATGTCCACCGTGTCCATCCACCACACGGCGGGCGGCTCGGCCAGCGGGCGCTGCCGCGTGCGGTGCCCCGCGGAACAGGCAAACCACGAAGCGGCCTCGGCCAGCGCCGACGCCGCCCGGTGGTCGGCGTGGTAGTCGTGGGGAGCATGGGCGAGCACGAGCGTCGGAGCGAACCGGCGGAAGACGGCGATCAGCCTTCGGCGCTGGGCGGGAACGTCCGCCAGTTGGCCGTCGCCGATCCCCGCCAGGAACAATTCGGCGCCCAGTAGTTCCGCCGCTGCCGTGACTTCCTGCTTGCGCAGCGCGGCCAGGTCCTCGACTCGTTTCACCGCGCTCCCTCGATCTCCACGGCAGAGGATGCACAAGGCGATGGCCGCCCCGTCGGCCCGGGCGCGGGCGAGCGTCCCGGCGCAGAGCAGTTCCGCGTCGTCCGGATGGGCAACGACCGCCAGCACGCGCTCCCCGGAAAAACTGAGTTTCATCGTCCCCTTACCGCAGGCGAATGTCGGGAGGCTCGGCGACGAAATCGGCAATCGTGAGCTTGGCGTCGGCGTGGGTCCGCAGCAGCGAGGCGGGACAGGCGGCCGTGATCGGACCGTACAGCACCCGTCGAACGACGCCCCGCTGCCAGGGACGATTGCAGTAGCACCGCAGCCGGCGCGACGCGAGGATCTCGGCCATGCCGACCGTCACGGCCCGCCGGGGCACGACCGAGATCTCTCCGCCCACGGTGACCGAGTTGATGGTGCGGGTCTCGCGCGACAAGCTCAGGGCGCGGGTGGGCAGCGCCGCAAAGGTCTGGCAGGCGACGACCTCGCCCGGCTCGGGCGGCTCGTTGAACGCGATATGTCCGTTGATGCCGATGCCGCCGAAACACGCGTCCACCCCGCCGCGCTGGTGGATCCGCTGGCGGATCTCATCGCAACGGGCCGGGTGAGGGAATACGCGGTTGTCGGGTCTCGGCGCAAGACCGTCTTCGACCAGGGCGTAGAATTTCCGATCCATGTACCCCCGGAAGCTTAAGGGATGGTCTGCGGCGATCCACTGGTCGTCGTCGGTCAGGTACTCGTCCATGTTGATCAGCATCACGTCGCGGCAGTCGATCCTTCGCCGATTGATCAACCCGGCCAGGAGCGGGAACTGGTCGACCGGACCGACGGGCACGATCAGCGTGGCGGCCCGGCCCCCGCGCTGCGACTCCAGGATGACGCTCAACATCGCGTCGGCCATGTGCCGGGCCACGCCCTCGGCACCTTTTACGATCTCGACGGCCACGCTCGTGCCCTCCCCCAGTCGCTCGGCCGGCACGGCCAGATAGTCCGGCAAAACGTCGCTCATGCTTGGACTCCCAAGGATACGTGCTTCGTCTCCAGGAAGGCGTCGATTCCCTCGGCCCCCAGTTCCCGCCCCCATCCGCTCTGCTTCAACCCGGCGAAGGGGCAGTTGCTCGTGGAGGGCACGCCGTCGTTGATTCCGATGGTGCCCGCCTCGAGCCGTTCGGCCAGCCTCCACGCCCGCGAGAGGCTGCTCGTGAACGCGTACGCGGCCAATCCGTAGGGCGTGGCGTTGGCCCGCGCGATCGCTTCTTCTTCACCGTCGAAGGCCGCGACGGGAATGACCGGAGCGAAGGTCTCCTCGCGCATGCAGTGGGCATCGTCCGGCACGCCGGTGAGGACGGTCGGTTCGAGGAAGAAGCCGCGATCGCCGATCCGCTTGCCGCCGCAAAGGACCTGTGCCCCGCGGTGACAGGCCTCGTCGATGTGCGCGAGCGCGTTGTCGAGCGCGTCGGCGTTGATCAGCGGGCCGACGTCGACGTCGGCCTCCAGTCCGTTGCCGACCCGAAGGCCCTTCACCCGCGCCACGAATGCCTCGACGAACCGGTCGAAGATCCCGCGCTCGACGTAAAGCCGGTTGGCGGCAATGCACGACTGGCCGGTGTTCCGCATTTTCGCCGCCAGAGCGCCTTCGACGGCCGAGTCGAAGTCGGCGTCGGCGAACACCAGCACGGGGGCGTGGCCGCCCAGTTCCAGCGACAGCTTGGTGACGTTCTCGGCCGCGCCCTGGATCAGCTTCTTCCCCACGGCCGTGGAGCCGGTGAAGCTGATCTTGCGGTAGATCGGGTTTTCCAGCAGTTCTGCGCCGATCTGGCGCGAGTCGCCCAACACGAGCTGGAACACGCCGGAGGGCAGCTCGGCCTCCGCCACGGCCTCGGCCAGCGCGAGACAGCAAAGCGGGGTGGCGCGGGCCGGCTTGAGCAGGACCGCGCACCCCGCCGCCAAGGCCGGCGCCGCCTTGCGGACCGCGAGAATCAGCGGGAAGTTCCAGGGGGAGATCAGCCCCGACACGCCGACGGGGCTCTTGACGACCATGTGCCGCTTGCCTGCGACCTGCTGGGGCACGATCCGCCCGTACGTCCGGCGGGCCTCCTCGGCAAACCACTCCACGTGGTCGATCGCGCCGTTGACCTCGGCAAGACTCTCCGCAAGCGGCTTGCCGTTTTCCAAGGTAATGGTGCGGGCCACCTCATCGCGACGGCGGTCCAAGGCCGCCGCGATCATCCACAGGTAGATGCCGCGATGCTTCCCCGTAAGCCTTCGCCAGCCGTGCCAAGCCGCCTGGGCGTCGGCCAGCGCCTGGCGGACGCCTGCCCGGTCGATGGTGGCCACCCTGGCAAACGCCTCGCCGGTCGCCGGATTGACCACCTCGATCGGCTCGCCCGGCGCCGCCCAGCGGCCGGCGAGATAAAGCTTGCGGGTTTCCATGCTGCACCCTCGCTTTCACTGCCCGCGGCTCACTCCGCGGCCTCGATCTGCTCGCGCAGGGGCACCTTTTTCCAGTCGTCCAGGAACATCTGCACGCCTTGGTCGGTCAGCGGATGGTCATAGAGCTGCGCGAGCTGCTCGAATCGCATCGTGCAGACGTGGGCCCCGGCCAGTGCAGCCTCCAGCACGTGCAGCGGGTGCCGCACGGCCGCCACGATGATCTCCGTCGCGAATCCGTAGTTGTCGTAGATTTGCTTGATCTGGCGGACCAGCTCCATGCCGAAATGGGCGACGTTGTCAAGACGTCCCACGAACGGGCTGACGTAGCTTGCTCCGGCCTTGGCCGCCACGAGCGCCTGGAGCGGGGAAAAGGTGACCGTCACGTTCGTGCGAATGCCTTCGGCCGTGAGTCGTCGGACCGCTTTCAGCCCCTCGCGGATGATCAGCACCTTGATCACCGCATTGTCGGCGATCTTGGCCAGCTTCCGTCCCTGGGCAACGATCTGGTCGGCTTCCAACCCCACCGTCTCCAGACTGACCGGCGCCTCGACCAGGGAGCAGATCTCTCGGTACAGCTCCATGGGAGGCCGGCCGGTCTTGGCCACGTGCGTCGGATTCGTCGTCACTCCGTCCAAGATACCCCAAGCGGCCGCTTCACGAATCTGATCGACGTCGGCGGTGTCGATGAACAGCTTCATCTGGTGTTTCCTCCGCTTGGGGTTCTCCCTTCGGCAAACGCGTCCCTGATGGTCGATAGTCATCGAACCTGATCGATAATCTACCGGCTCGAACCCCGGCGTCAAGCTGCCTCCGCGACGGAGCGACTCAAAACGGCGCAACCAAGGATAAGAGGAGAACTTAGGAGCGTCCACGTTGCTGAGCGTCGGCAGTCCAAGCCGGCGCTACGGACCGTCAGGCAGGAACGGCAACTGGCGGAAGGGGCGAAGGTTCAGCTTGAGCGCGCTGCCGGCCAGGTAGGGAAGCGCTCGCCAGCGACCCACGCGCCGGGCGTGTGCCCGGGCGTACTTGACGATCGTCCTGACGAAATTTGTGCGGGGATAGAGCGTCTTGAACGACCAATCCAGCAGGCCCTCGATCTGTCCCTTGGTCAGGGCCGGATGCCTCCACACGAGGTGCTTGCCGTCAAAATGGCTGTAGTCCTGGTCGTCGATCCCGTAACAGTCCTGGATCCTTTGCCAGAGGGGCGTCTGGGGGAGTGGAGTGAGTGTGCAGACCTGCACCAGGTCGAACCGCATCGCGGCCAGTTTCCTGACGCTCGCCCGGATCGATTCCTCGGTGTCGGATTCCAATCCGATGATGTAGAAACCTACCGTCACGATCCCGTGCCGCCGGCACAGCTCCACGGCTTCGTACAGCTTCTCCACATTGCTTCTCTTGTTCAGGGCATTCAGTTCCCCCTGGGCCATGCTCTCGACTCCGATCATCACTCCCGCCAATCCTTGGCTTTTCCACTCGTCGAAGTGTTGTAGCAGGTAATCGATCCGGGTCATCACCGTCCAGAGCATGCCGTACCTCGCCAGCAGCTCGGCGACCGCGCGGGCATGACCGGGAAGAATCCCGAAGTTCTCGTCCGGAATGGCCAGGTCGACCACCCCGTGGTCGGCGTAGCACTTGAGCACCCGCTCAATGCTTTCCAGGGGGATGCCGCTGGGTTTGGGCGCGAAGGCGGGCGTCTGGCAGAACGTGCAGCCGAAGCAGCAGCCCCGCGTGGTGTACAGCACGCCGAAGCGGACGATTTTCCAGAACGGCATCCCGAACGGAAACACCATTGGCGGATGGGCGAGGTTCTCCAGCTTGTGCCCCAGCGCCTGGGCGATCTCATGTTCCGCGTATCCGAGGAAAACGCGGTCGAAGCGGGGGACGACTTCCGGCGTCAGCACCCCGTAGTTGCCGCCCCAGACTTCCGCGGCTCCCGCGCGGCGGGCTTCGGCGACCATCTCCAACGCGCGGCGGGTCTCGTCCAGGTAGAACGAAATGCCAACGATGTCCCAACCGCGTGCCAGCGCGCGGCGGTACTCGTCGGCCGTTGGCATCTCCAGGATCTCGACGCCGGGGACGTTCTGTCTGATGAAGCGTAGCCCCGGCGAGATGAATTGCTTCGAGCCCAGCCGGAACAGCGTGTGCGGAGTGTTAGAGCCCCAGTAGTCGTACAGGGGTCCGTCACGCCAGGCCGTGCTGATCAGGGTTCTCGGATGCGACTGCACGGCTCGCTCCTTACGCTGAAACCGCCCACGGATTCCCTCTCGGTTTCAGTTTCGACCGGACGTCATGTTAGAGAGTAGGCGAGCTCACGGACTGTTCTCTTTCAGCACCACCTTGATGGATGCTGGCTTGGATGCGTCGGTGGGAGGAGCCGGAGGGTAAGGCGGCAAGTCCCAGTCGAGGCCCATCTCCGCCAATTGCCGGCGGATTGCCCGCAAATCCCACAGTTGGACCGTGCCGTTCCGCTCGGCGGCGGCCAATTGGGTGTCGTCGGGGCTGAAGCAGAGCCAAGTCAGGCCCTGCGGGGCAGGCGCTTCCAGTCTCGCCAGCGGTTCGAGCGTCGACGCATCGATCAACCGCACTGCGTAGCGCGAACAGGCGATCGCCAACATGCGGCCGTCCCGGGAAAATGCCATCGGAGTCGACAACCCCGGATCCTCTCGGGGTATTCGGCGTCCTGGCCTCCATGTGCCGGATTCCCAAACCTGGAAGCCGGCATTGTCGCTGGTAAGAAGCCATTTTCCGTCCGGGCTGAAAGCGACAGCGGCCGAAGGGCTTTCGCGGACGAGTTCCTTAACGACGTTGCCGCTGATCGCGTCCCAGACTTTGACGCTCCCGGCCCCGCGCCACGTGCCCGTAGCCACCCACCGACCGTCCGGACTGAGGGCAACCGAAGCGACGCCCTCATGAGGTCCGAGGACCCGCTGTTGGTCCGGTTGTTTCAGGCTCAGCAAAGCCACTCGGTCACGGCCCACGATGGCTGCAATCGCCGCTCCCTTGAGGTCGAAGCAGGCCCGGGTTTCGAGGGCTGACGCTGGGTTCGCGAGGATTGTGGGCGGGCCGAGCGTCAGGATGCCGGAGTGCAGGTCGGTGTTCATCGGCCAGCGTCGAACACCCGTTTCGCTGGCCGTCACCAGGCTATCGCCCGTCGGGGAGAATATGGCTGAACAAGTGCGGCCAAGAGGCAGGAAGGCGATCTCTCTGCCCGAAGACAAATCCCACAAGCGCGCCCCGCCGTCCGACGCGCCGGCCAGGAGGCGCCCGTCCGGAGAGAATTCAACCCCCCACGGCCCCGCGCGTTCTGGGCGGACCACTGACAATGTGGGGTGATGCGGTGTGGCCACCTTCCATAGGCTTAGGACGTTGTACCGCCAGCATGCCAAATGCTGGCCATCTCGGCTGAACTGCCTGAAGTCCTGAAATGCGGACAGGAGTTGATTGCCGGTTGCCGGGTCCCACAGGCGGGTGGTCCCGTCCCAGGAGTTGGTGACAACGAGGTCGCCTGTGGGGTGGAACGCGATTCCTACCACCTCCGCCTGATGGCCGCGCAGCACGGTCTGCTGTTCACCGGTCTCTACATTCCAGAGGTAGGCCAGGCGATCCGTGCAGGCGGCTGCCAGGAGGGCCCCGCTCGGATGCCAAGCCACCGCGCAGACCCCGCCCGGATGGGGACAGGTTCGAATTGACTTGCCCGTCTCGATATCCAAGACATGGACCACGGGGGCGAACGCGCGAAAAAGTGCGACTTGCCGACCATTGGGATGGAAGCAGACGACGCGATCGGGAACTGGGTCGGTCACCAGGGATCGCACGAGGACTCCCAGGGCAATGTCCCAGATCCCAAGTGCGCGATCCGGCCCCACAATCGCAATCCGGCGACCGTCGGGACTGAAGCCGATGCCCCCGAGGCTCGTAGTCGCAGGGGCCTTGAAGATGACCGTCCGGCGGTCCAAGTCCCAGACCCGGCATTCTGCACCAGCGCCGGAAACGGTTTTTTCGGCCAAGAGGTGCCCCTCGTGGCTGAAGATGGAATCCTCTGTGCGGCGGTAACCGCCGGGCAACAGCAGTGGCTCGCTATCGCCCGCAACCCAGCGGACCCAGTAATCCCCCCGCTTGTCGTTGGCGGCATAACAGCGCAAATCGGGATCGAACCATACGCCTATGTCATCCGGGCGATCATATTCCCATTGCCGCTCGATCTCCAAATCCGCCAGCCCCAAGCAGGTGATCACCTCGTCGCGCAGCTCTTTGGATGGGCGTATCGCCGCCGCCGCGGCCAAGGCTTTGAGACTCTCAAATCGCTGTCCGGGGGCCCCGCTTCGCCGGCCGGCTTGGGCCTGGGCCAAGTAGGCGCTCCACAGTCTCTCGGTGGCGTCCCGGGCCCGCAGATTGGCCTGGACCGCAAAATAGGTCGAGATCGCGGTGCCGGCGAGGAGGCAGACCGTGACCGCGGCGGCCAACCCCGCCACCAGCGGACGGCGCCGGCACCAGCGCCAGAAACGTTCGACGCGCCCCACGGGTCGGGCCCGGATCGGTTCGCCCCGGAGGAAACGATCGAGGTCTCGGGCCAGGGCCTCGGCGCTGGGGTAGCGTTTGCGCGGCTCCTTCTGGAGGCATTTCAAGCAGATGGTCTCCAGATCGCGGGCGACCTTGGGGTTCAAGAGTCGCACCGACGCCGGCTCGCTGTTGACGACTTGCAGGAGCGTCTCGGTGGGAGTCTCGCCGTGAAACGGCGGCCGGCCCGTTATCAGCTCGTAAAGGATCGCCCCGAGGGCATAGACGTCGCTGGCCGGGCCTACGTCGCCGCGGTTCCCGGCCGCTTGCTCCGGCGGCATGTAGCTGGGGGTGCCCAAGACCTGGCCCGTGCCGGTGAGCGTCGAGCCGCCAGCGACCTGTTTGGCCAGTCCGAAGTCGGTGATCCGCGGCTGATCGCTTCGGTCGATCAGGACGTTGGCCGGTTTCAGGTCGCGATGGAGCGTGCCCTGCTGATGGGCATAGTGGATTGCCTCGGCAATCGTTTTGACGTACTGGGCCGCTCGCTGTGCGGTCAAGGGCCCTTGACGGAGGATGTCGCGGAGGCTCTGGCCCTCGACGTACTCCATGGAGAAGAAAGGCTGCCCTTCGCACTCCCCGACTTCGTGGATGGCCACGATGTTGGGGTGCTGCAAGTTGGCGGCCGCTTTGGCCTCGCTCCGAAAACGCTCCACCTCCTCCGGCGACGCTAGTTGCCCGGCCAAGATCATCTTCAGGGCCACGACGCGGTTGAGGCTGAGTTGGCGGGCCTTGTAGACCACGCCCATTCCGCCGTGGGCAATTCTCTCCAGAAGCTCGTAGTCGCCGAAACGACGGCCGCGTGCGGCGAATCCGCGATCGGATGGCCGGGCGAAACCATGCTCGAAGACGGTGTCAATGAGCCGACCGTCGTTGGGGAATCGCAAGTAGTATTCCTGCCGCGAAGGAGGGTCGCCGCTCCGCTCTCGGTAATCCACGTCCAACAGCAGAAGCTCCCGCAACAAGGCGGATCGCTCCGGTTCCGCGGCGTCGGCGCAGAACGGCTCGATGGCGGGATGGCCGCCCGACTTCCATGCCTCTTCGAAGGCGGCGCAGACTCTATCGATCCGTCGCAGGGTGGGAACCGGCAGCGGCGCTCGAGGATCGCCGGGAATTGGGCTCATGGGACCGAGTCCTGCTCCCAGATAGTTCGGATCAGGTGGAGCCGCCTTTCAACCGTCCGCACGGAACAGTCGAGCCGCCGGGCAATGTCCTCATTGAGGCAACCATCCATTTTGGCCAGTGCCACTTGCTGGACCTCAGGCTCAAGCAGGGCGAGCAAGCGGCCGCACTCCTCGGCCACGACGACGGCGGCCTCGGGGGCAAGATCGCCGTTGGCAACCCGCGCCAACCCTTGCCCACCCTGCACCGAGTCCGGTTCGCTCAGGGCCGACTCGCCCAGCACCTGTCCCCCGCCTCGCATGCGGCGGGTCTCATGCCGCACCAGGTCGGTTGCTTTGCGCGCGGTCATCTGGAGTAGTAACCGCCAAAGGCCCTCGCGATCCGCCAAATCGGGGAAATGTCCCCGGTCCGCCGCCCGGCAAAAGCTGTCCAGAGCGCTCAGCGCTACGTCTTCCTCGTCCGCCGCGCGCCGG
>Ga0315280_10007758_pt1 | contig 14293 bp, 16 predicted proteins | sample YL17G06_40_MG_FD_203697 | JGI IMG/M metagenome (GOLD analysis project Ga0315280, IMG submission 203697) | Sediment microbial communities from Yellowstone Lake, YNP, Wyoming, USA - YL17G06_40 | ecosystem: Environmental > Aquatic > Freshwater > Lake > Sediment | place: USA: Wyoming | collected...
GCAAAGTGACGGCTCCAGCTAAAGGATGGTGCAAGGCTTTCTACTATGACGTGTTCACAGGCGCCCAAATCACCTTTTACGAGCCGCCCACAGTCGTAGCCATAGCCATGTCACGTGAAGGCTTAAGCCGCATAGTGACGGCGCCAACCATCAGCATCCCAACAATTCAGCTTCCAACCGTGCCAGCAATAAGCGTTCCAGCGATAGCGTTGCCCGCCATGCCGTCGATTCCAGAAGTCACCATTCCAGACGTTGCAGACATAGTTTCTAAGGAAATAGACAGGGTCACGAGAGACGACTTCAACAGCGCCGACTACTGCGCAACCGTGGCTCAGGCAGCACGAGACAGAGTTAACCAACTAGCTCCGCCTTGGCCCTTAAACTTGATTTGGGACTTCGTATGTGGAAACCTAGTATACTGGGGATTCTACGCTGGATGGTACGCTGGCGGATGGGTCTTAAACGTTCTTTGGGACAGCTTCCTACAGCCACAAATCGACAGAGTCCGAAACAGCATCAACAGCGTCGTAGCAGACGCAAACGCCAAAATCAACACTCAACTAGCAAAGATCAGAGACGGCTTCGCCGACGCCTTCACCAAAATCAGAGACACCGTGAACTCGGGTCTAGCCGACTTGAAGAGCAAAACTGAGGATGCGCTCAACGTGTTCCGTGGCAACGTGGAGTCAAGCGTGTCAGGCGCCATGGCAGACTACAGCAGTAAAGTGCAAGCAGCCTTCGAAGCTTACCGAGAAAACATTGAAAAAAGCGTCAACACAGGCTTGCTCGGCTTCATTCCAGCCCTCTACGACATGATTGGTTTGCCTCCGCCAGAAGTGAGTGCTGAAGAGGCAGCGAGGCTTCGTGAGATGGGCGACGTTAACGGAGACGGCATCATAGACCAGAAGGATTTGGACTTGTTTAAAGTTGCTTATGAGAGTGGGCGCTACGACCCAGCTTGCGACTTCAACCATGACGGCGTAATAGACAGTTCAGATGTAAGAATCATTTCGATGAACTATGGAAAAAGAGCCGTTCCAACAGCCCTGTTGCTCAGCCCAGTGGAAATCCGCAACGTCACCAAAGACGGCTTCGAATTCTACAGCCTACAAGACTCAGGGTTTGAATTGTCGTACATAGCTATTGGTAGACGTTAATTGTGAGGCGAATAGGGTTTGGAAACGAAAGAAGTTGTTGCTGGAGTAGGCGGATTCGTAGGCGGAACCCTGACGGGCGCAGTAGCCACTTACTTAGCTACTAAGCCTTCGGAAGCCCTAGGAGACATTCAAGCCATAGCAGACGTGACCAAGATTTCTAGGATGTGGGAAGGGTCAACCATGTGGCTGGAAAAGAAACTGTTGCTCGCTGGAAAAGACGAGAAAGGCAACGACAACGCAGTCTACGCTTTTGTGGTTCCAGGCACACAGAACCCCGAGTGCTTCTTAACAGTCACCAAGTATCCGGGCTATTATGGCTTTGAAGTTTGTCGGTGTGGAGCAGCAGCCATGACGGTTTACTATCAAGAAACACAGGTCACAAGTTGGGGCGAAGAAACAGGACCTTTGAAGCTTGGCTACTTCAGCATGGGTTTGAGCTACTGAAAGCTTTTAAATCTGCGTGGCACACTCTTCATTTGAGGACTTGAGAGTTATGAGTTTCAACTTTGACCCGTTCGGATGGGGAAAAGCCATAACGGACTGGTGGAACAAGTTAACAATGCCAGTGGCGAAGCCTTCAGCGCCAACACAGCTCGGCCAAGGACCCCTCACACTTCAAGGCGTCCTGCGGAATCCAGACGGAAGCCTAATCACAAACGCTAAACTCACGCTGAAAACGATGGAGACTGGAACGTTCTTAGGTTTAGGCACTTCAGGAGCAGACGGAAAATACTGTTTCGCAGGCGTTCCAACAGTGAATTTCAGCTTGGAAATCGAAGAGCCAGGCAAGACTAAGCGAGTAGGCTACATTAACACCGTCGCCAAAATTCAGGGAGTCCGCATCTTTCAGGGCATGGTTGTGCCATCTGACTTGACGGTTGAGTATCCACAGGCGCCAGCAGTCTCGTATGGAGTAGGGTTTATGCCGCCAACGCCAGAGTACAAGCCCGTCGTTTCAGCGCCTTACGTGGGCGTTCCACCGACGAAAGCCGAGAGAATATACGCCTAGAAGCTGCGGCATTAATTCCCCACCCATGGACACGAGTACCCCTTTCTACACCTTTTAGGCAGTATTAATTGTGTTAGAAGACATGACGTTATTCTATCCTAACAACAAGAAAATCCTTATAAAGTTACATGTAATCTCTAATACAGTTAACTGAAAGGCGTTGAGCTTGTTTGTGTGGTCACGTTGAAATTACGGATAGAGAAAGACAGTTGTTAGATGCTTTAGTAGAAGCCAAGAAGATGAAACACTCATCGCCTTTGCGACTTGCCGCTTCTGAAACGAAGATGGAGTACACTAGCGCCAGAAACATGCTTTTTCGTTTGCGGAATCGCTATGACAAAGCTCGGACATTCGTTGAGGAATATGCGAAATATCGAAGAAGAATGGGTGGAAGAAGATACATTTGACTAGGCGCTGGAAGAAGGAGTTAGAGGCAACTAGATGACCCTACACACTCGCGCAATAAGATATGTTGTTGCTGCGACTAAAGGTTCATCCCACAACATCAATAGCATACTAGGTGTTGAAAGGACATTTATTCCTGATGTCGTAGACGACAACGGAGGATTACATGAGGTCGAAGTGATGAATCACAAGTTCACCGTCGACTTCGCTAGGAAGTATGGAGATGCTATTAAGAACATGGTTCCTCGGAACCGTGACCATGTAACTCTTTGGCTCGTCATACCTAACTTTGACGGTGTTCTTCATGTTTTTGACCGCGTTGAGTTTCTGGTTGAGACGAAGAAGGGTCTGAAACGAGTAGAGCTACGCATATCTGAAGAGTTGAAGAAACGCCCCATGGAAACTTAGTTTTATTACCCGGGTAATATTTTCGCTGTCGACTACTATTCCGCGGGGAATGTAGCTCCAAAATCGTGGTTAACCACGATTTTCTTTTTGACGCGCGTCAAGTTTCTCCGTTATTTCCCGGGAAATAATGTTGCGTCTGAAGATTCAAGAAATTATCACGCGCGTGGTAAAATGTTGCGTCTGACGATTTAAGAAATTGCCACGCGCGTGGCAAGGGCGAACCTTTTAAGAACTGCAACAGAGAAAGGTTAAGGTAGGGAATGTTTATGGCTGCGAAAACAATCGAGAAAACGCCAGTCCCAACCGTTCAGCGTGTCGAGGAACTCTACGACCTAATCGACGAGATAAAACTGGACGTGACGGCCGAAGAGAAAAACTACACTGAATTCCCCAAAGACTTCAAGGTGTTGCTAGTCACGGCCTACGACGCAAACTGTTACTTCAGCTTCACCAAGATAGATGATCAGACATACAAGATTCTTGCTGGTGCCACCTACTGCATGACACGGAAAGACAGGGAAGTGGCGACTCTCTATTACAAGGGCGAAGGAACTGGTTCATTAAGATTGACTTTCTGGCGGTAGCCCGATGCCGCTTCCAGGAATCGTCGGCACGTTAAGCCAGAGGCAACAGTCGGCAGGCGTATCTACGCTCGGAACAAGTGACATTTACCACTGCATAGCAGCGGTTAACTCGAGGAAGTGTTTCTTTGCTGAAGACCGTTTCTGGGCGTTCTACAGCGACGGAACAAACTTTGTCTATCAGACTAGCTTGGACGGCTTTCATTGGACGGACCCTGTGAGCCTCGGAAACTGTTCTAACGGCTATCACGGTTCAGTGTGGTTTGACGGAACCTACCTGCACTATAGCCGCTATGATTCCTACATTCTTTATTATAGGCGTGGAAAGCCCAAAAGCGATGGCACAGTCGCCTGGAGCGCCGACGAGCAGACGGTTTACTCGGGTTCGGCAACAGATGTTTATTACGCGCCCATGATCGCCGTTGACAGCTTGGGCTACGCTTGGATCGGAGCAATCTACTATGACGGAACAGACTATCTCATTGTAGTCTTCAAGAATGCGAACAAAGACGGCACTTGGTCTACTGATTCGGGGTTTCCATACACGCTGAACGCCACGAGCGACTCAGGCTGGTGGGTGACAATCGTTCCTTTAACTTTGGGGAAAGTCTACGTTATCTACGCTAGGGGTGGCCCATCACCAAACACTTTCCGCTTGCCCCTCGGAAAACTCTATAACGGTTCAACGTGGGGAAGCGAAGAAAGCGACTTGGCAGACTACACGGTTTATGGGGGCTTCGCCATGTCAGCAGAAGCTCAGGGCGACGATGTGCACTTCAGCTACTTGACAAACACGACGACAAGGCAGATTCGCTATAACAGACGAGTCTATGGGACTGGTTGGCAAACAAGCGACGAGAAAGTCATAACGGTTTATCCTACTGAAGCCAATTCGCTCTACGCGGTTCCAGCCCTCAGCGTGGACAAAACACGAAACACAGTGTACGTCTTCTGGATCTACTGGCTTCAAAGTGCAGGGGGCGGAATCCGCTATAGAAGGCGCTTGGCTGGAAAATGGGACGACTCATCAACGAAGATGCTCATTGAAACTGAAGCGACAGACAACGAGCTAGCCATAACGTGCTTCAACAGAGACTACGGTGGCAAGATCGGCGTGTTGTATCCGACAAACCTAACGCCGCCGATGAACGTGCGGTTCACATGGATCAACCTTCAAGGAACAGTTTTTTTGGGTAAGGCTTTATTCGGCAAGCGGCTAAGTGTTAAAGTGAGGGGTTGATGTGAAATGCCAGGTCCAAGTGTTTCGAGTCCGCCTAACCAAGCCACGCTAGACGCTATCAAGGCTAAGACAGACGCTTTAATATCAGACATCACAGAGGAAAACGGCACCTATAAGCATCCAGCAGGAACAGACGAGGAAGACGCCGTAATATTAACCATCACATCACGCACCAGAATCAACAACATCTACCTAGACCTCACAAACCTAACGCAGAACTGCACAATAAGAATCTACGCCAAAATAGACGGTTCAACCTACGTGCTATTGGACACGCTTGCGTGGACGACTACAGATGAGGATGGCGTAGTCATAGATAGCATAGTTTCAGACGTGGACGTAAAAGTTTCAATTCAGTCAGCAATTTCAGAAGGCGCTGAAAGGTCAATACCTTACAGGGTTGTCTAAAATGCGTAGCCTCAAGGACTTGTGGCGTGAACAGCAGGTTCGCATGGATTTAAAGGCGAAAGGCTTAGACCCGCTCATAGACAGCTACACAGCAGTTTATAACGATTGGGGCTTAAGAGCAGTTCATCCATCGACAACTTTGGAAACAAGCGCTGTTGGACAAAGTTTTACGGTGCTGAGCGACTTCGACTATAAAATCACGTATGCCCTGTTCGACTTAAAGAAGGTAGGTTCCCCCGTTGGAAATCTTGTAGCTCAACTATACGCCCATTCTGGCACTTATGGGACGTCTTCAGTTCCTACTGGAAGTGCTTTGGCTGAAAGTAACCCTGTGGCAATGGCTGATTTACTTACTTCTTATGCGTATTACACGTTCACTTTTCCAGAAGCCCAACAATACAAAATGACAAAAGCCCTACATTATTGCATTGAGTGTGTGGTGAAAGACGCAACCACGCTAGATGCCAGCAACTACCCCGTCATAAATTATCGTGGCTTTCAGGCAACGCATAGCGGTAACTTTAGTCAGTTTAAAAGTTCAGCATGGGCTGCATCTGCGTATGATACAATTTTCTATGTTTACGGCGACGCAGTGGTTCCTGCTGGAAATCCTCTCATCAACAAGCCTCTTATATTGCCAGTGAAGATTAAGAAACCACTATTCAGGACTTGACGTGTATGGCGAAGATACCGACTGAACTTTACATTTGCGTTCCCAAGCGCTCTGCGAGGGGAACAGCCCTCTACACGAACATTTGGGCTAATCTAATTCGTAAAGACACACGAGAAGGAATAGCTGGAAAGTGGCTCTACTCTTATTTAGATGCTATAAATGTTAGCAGGCAACCCACTCAGGACACGACAGGTTATGCTGGCCCCTTCGACATCAACCCCAAAACTGAAGGCTTACACAAGACTTGGGTTGAGTTTCAGGGAGACGCAGAGTTTGAACCGTGCAAGAGTGAAGAGATTGTTCTTAAATGTGACCCAAACTTGGATAGAACATACATCGTGATGGAAGTAGCTCCTATTTCTGGTGATGTCCCTCTTACTATTAGAGTAACTGGAAACGTCTACATTCTTACGCCAACAGCGAAGATTCTGCCAGAATACAGTTTGCCTTTAGACTTGATGGTTTTCGATGCGACCAGCACAAGACATCTTCAGCCAGTCAAGACCGTTATGACTAACCCAGATGGAACTTTCTCGATGGAGTACACGTTCACCAAGCCAGGCGACTACAGAGTATTCGTAAACTTCTTAGGCGACGACAGATACACGAGCGCATGGAGCAACAACGGAGGAACAACAGTGATAACCGTGGGGGGAGTAGCCCAGAAGTTCCGTTTGAGCATAGACGCCGTGGAAGCAACTTAGGTTCTGGGGAATTAATTCCGCACGCTTAAGCGTGCGCATGCATCTCATAAGTTTTAAAGGCACAAGCGCAGAAAGACTAGATGTGAGGATTAAACATGCCAGTTAAGGGTATAATCGACCAGATTCGCCTAGTCAACAACACCAAAGCCGTCACCTACAACGTTTACCCCGAAGCTGAACAGGCCAAGGCCGACGTTGGAGACAGTTTAATGTGTAAAATGGTCATTCGCAACGGGGGCGACGTTGTAGGAGTAGTTTATGAGGACATTTACATTGACGGTTTGCGCCAAGGACGCAGCGGAACAAGTTTAGCGGTGGGCGCAGTTTGGAAGTTTGGGTCGGGATTCGCATTTTCAACTGTGCCCTTTGAGCTTCGACTGGTTGCTGAACACTCGGAAGCGGGAGTTATGATAGTTGACGACTCTAAAACGTTCACGGTTCAGCCCTACACGCCAACTGTGATTCCGCCAACCCCAGTTAAGCACACGCTGTCGATAGCTGTGCAGGCAGGCCAAGGCACGACAAACCCCGTTCCAGGCAACTACGAGTATGATGAAGGCTCAACAGTTTTAGTCACGGCAACCCCAGCATCGGGCTACGAGTTCAGCATGTGGACGCTCGACGGAGTAAACCGTTCAGAGAACCCCATCAGCGTGCTCATGGACGTGAACCACACGCTGCGAGCCTTCTTCACGGCTTTGCCGCCGCCGCCACCAACTAAGAGGCCTACAGCCATTGGAATAGCGGCTCTGCCAAGCCCAATCGTCGAGAATCAGCCGTTCACGGTTAAGGGAAACTTGTATGACACTTCAGCTTTGCTTTACGTCAATGTTCCTGGCAAGACGCTACACGTGTCCTATGATGGAGTAGTAGTTGGCGACGTCGCCACAGGCGAAGCAGGCTATAGTTTGCAGGTGAGCATTCCCAAAGCGGGAACGTACCGTGTCAGAGTGCAGTTTGACGGAGACGTCGACTACTTAGCCTGTTACCATGAAACGCCCGAATTCACGGTTCAACCTGCACCACCACCAAAATACTCTTTAGCGGTTTATGCGAGAGAATACACGGAGAAAACCAGTTTGAACGTGCCCTTCAAAATCAACGGTGCAGAAGCCACAACGCCCTTCGCCCAAGACTTAGACCAAGGGTCCTACACGGTTGAGATGCCAGCATCCTTCACGCTCGGCGGCAACCTGTACCAGTTCAAAATGTGGATGGAAGATGGAAGCGTCAACCCCACTAAGACTGTGTCGCTGAACGCTGCAATGTCGCTGATGGCGAGCTACACGCTTGTTCCGCCCACTCCGAAGCACAGTCTCACGTTGAACAGCACGCCATACCCGACAACGTTCACGGTGAATGGGACAAGCCAACCGAGCGGAACGCCCCTCAGCCTAGACGAAGGCACATACGTGGTTAAGGCTCAACAGTTCGTAGAGGACTACCGCTTTTCAAGGTGGGAAAACGGAGACGCAAGCCTCGAGCGAACCATAACGCTAACGGCTGACACGGTGTTGACAGCCATGTACGAGCAGATTCCAGCGCCGCCCCCTGAACAGGCACTCTTAAACATTGAAAGCGACCCCAGCCCAGTAACGTTCGCGGTTGACGGAAACAGCTTCAACACGCCCTATTCAGAAGCTTTGGATAAGGGCGCCCACGTGATAGAGATGCCAAGCATCGTGGCTGTTGGCGCAGAAGAGTATCGCTTCAGCGTGTGGAGCGATGGAGTAGCAACTCCAACACGGTCAATCGATCTGCAGCAGGACACTAGCCTAAAAGCCAAGTACACTTTGAAGCCTGTTTGGCAGCAGTGGTTGGACATGATAGAGCAAGGCTTTGAAGAGCTTAGAAAGTTCTTGGAAGGCTTGATTCCACATTGAAAGAGCGCAGTAAAGCTTGGGAAGTCGCGTTGGGCAATATTGCAGGCTGAAGAGACAGCTAGAGCCTTAAAAGAACAGCAGAAAACAAGCGCCTAAACCCGCACGCTTAAGCGTGCAACCTCAACCTTTTTCAGCAGTGTTAACGAGAAAACTCTCGTCAACGAGAGTCTTGAAATTATTACGCGCGTGATAATGCCGCTCTGGGAAATATTTCCCAGAGCCGACAGAAAAGAAAACAGTCTTGTTTGAAGGATGGTAGGGGCTTAAAGTTAACATTTCAGCGAAACTTGGAGAAAATCGTGGTTAACCACGATTCTGGGCTAATGCACGTTGAAAATTGACAGCGTGGAGAGAAGCGGCTGCCGAAACTATAGGAGGAATCCTTGTTTTCAGCCGTTTCCCCCGCGCCTTGGGAAAGACCTTGATGGACGTCGCCGAAGGCGTGGTGGCGCCCTTTACGCGTCCCTCGAGGTCCTTCCACAGTAGAGTTCGAAGGTTCAATCTATATATAAAGGGTTATGATGTTGAATTCTAGAAGAATGTTCTAGGCTTAAAGTTAACATCTTGCGGAATTCTTGCAGTGTTGGCTGCCCTGTTCCAATTTTGGAAGTAGTTCCAAACATGTCTGAAATCGTACCGTACTGTTCTCGCCACAGGATTATGACCGGTCATAATGGACTGTTTTAAGGAAATTGTTGAGCCGGACATATGTCCGCCTCTGGAGACTTCGTGATGACATCACGAAATTCTGTTTCTGTCATATCTCCCAATAGAAGCGGGGAGCTCCTCGAGTTGGAAGTCAGAAAAGTTGGCTGCCCTTGGGCGCTGGTGAACTTGTTTTGGTGATAGACTGTCCGATTGAGGCGCCCAGAGGCAGCCTTTGTTGGCGTCCCTTGGACGGCGTAGTGAGCGAATGGATGTCTGCGATGAAAGTCCGCCGTCCAGAAGACGCTTTCAACCGTGCCTGCTCTTCAGCAACAGCTTGTGTGTCCCGTCCTGGTTGTGGATTAGCAGCAGTGATGCCTTGCACGTTTGGCACGTGATTGTTTGGATTGCCTCAGCAGGTGAAGGCTCTGTGGTTGCGGGTTCAGGTTCCGCCTGGGCTACCATGGGCGAGGGTTTTACGATGCCTAGCTCTTGGTCGACTGCTTTCTTAAGCTTCTGAACAGTCCATCCCTCACGGATCGTGTAGCTCAAGAGTTCAGCTTGCTTGTCGTCGCTGTCTAACCGTGAAACTTGTTCTAAATGGCTTATTTTCAAGAAAGAAGCCGTTTTCCCCTCTCTTATAAGAGAAGCGGTTTTGGCGTGTTTTCCGATTTTGGCGTCGATTTCGAGGTATTTCCGAACTGTCTGAGCTGCTGGCTTGGTTCCAGTCAACTGTTCGATGCTCATGGCTATGCCTTCAACCACGCTTTCCTCTGGAAAACATTTCTTCCGCAACTCTGCAAGCCGAGCATAGCTTTCGGCACGCTCCAAAGCCGACAAGTCTCTTCGGTGAAGGTTCTCCGCAAGCGCCCACTCCAACATTTCATCTTCGCCGCTGAACCTGTGCACACGCACCAGAATGTCCTTGAGTCCAGCGTGTTTGGCGCCTAGAAACCGCAGCTTGCCACAAACCCCCAGATACTTGCCTTCCCCGTCTGGATGGCACACAATCGGCTCAATCAAACCGTGAACCCTAAGCGAAGCGCCCATGTCAACTATTTCTTGCCGTGCGAATTCTCTGAGGCTAACCTTCCAAGTGACCGACTCAAGAGGCACAACCCTGAACTCGTCAACCTGCCGAGTTGCTTCGGCACTCTCAGTTTGCCCCATCACACACTCACCCCCTTCCCCAGCTTACTTTAGCCTTGTCAGGCAAGGAATCCAGCGGGGTGGCAGTTGCAAGAGCCTCAAGAATCTGTAGTCCATCAGAATCAACCGTCTTTCCCGCGTCACGTTCCTCTACGTGGCTGAAACGTGGTTTCTGCGTTGAAGAAAGCATTAAAACGGCTTTAATCCGCTCTAGAACGCTGATCTGGTCTTTTCTGCTGAGTTGCCTTAGGGGTCTGAGCGCTTGCTGAGCCATGTTCATTAAGCCGATTTCATGGAGGACGCTTCTGATTTTGCCTTTGACCCATGCCAGAACATGTGAAAAGCTTCTCAAAGTGACTGCTATAAGGTGTGAATACTGTTCTATTATACTACGTACGCTCTTATAATAGAACTCTTCTTTCTTGATATAGTCATATTCCCAAGGTTGAAAGCCCAGCTTCTCCAGAAGTTTGTCAATTCTTTTTTCGAGGAAGTTGGCGACTAGGGTTAGGATGCGTTTGAAGGCGATCTCAGGAATCTTGGACACGACGACTGCGGTCAAGTAGCCAGGATGTTTGATGTGGCGCCAGCCTCTTATGAACCCGCGCCTCTTCAGGTGCGGCGCGACCAGGACGATGAGTTCGCTGTCGACGATGCCCATGGGCGTCTGCTGTGGCGCCTGCTGGATCACGCTTTCCACATGCGCGCTTTCCGCGTCGATGTTGGGTAGGACTTTTATGACGATGCGGTAGTAGCGTAGGTTCATTGCGGGGTCGTCGCGGGTTGGAATGTACACTTCATAGATGCCTTTTGGCCAGTCTGTGTGTGCGTAGTTTCTGCTCATTTTAGCCATGAATCTTCCGTCGTGCCAATACTGTTTTAACACGTTTTTGTAGAGGGTACTGAACGTTTCGTTTGAAAGTTGCAAGATTCGGTCTGTAAAAACACCAAAACTGTTCATTCAACCATCTCCTTTCCTACGAGAAATCCGACTATGAAGGCTCTGAGATCTCCTTCCGTCTTGACGTGGCGTCGGCACTTGTGTTTGTCGATGAAAACTAGGGCTTCTATGACTTCTTTCTGTTTTTGGATGGGGTACTCTGAAACAAGTTTAAACTCTAGCCTCTCATGAGGCTTCGTAACAGAAACCATTCTGCTAACCTCTAACAACTCTTTTTGTATGTTAGAATTTAAAAGCTTTTAGTTTCACCTAGACCGCGGGGGGTTCTGAGGTTAGCAGTCCCCGGCGGCCATCGGCTAGAGCGCATTCCTAAAGAGTTTAAGGCGAGGGGAGCATACCCCCGCCCCAGTTGGCTAGACCCTTTTCGCTAGAGTTCCAGCTCCAGCGCTACGCTCACAACACTCTTTCTCTAGAGAAGATTTAAAGCTTTTCCGTTTCAAGATACCAAAGTATCTTTAGGGGTTGTTTCATGCCGACTCAGTTGTGTTGTCCAAACTGCGGAACCTGCGTGGACATCATCCATTATGCTGTTCCCTTGGTCAAGAAGGTTTACTGGTGTCCAAAATGCAAGAAGGCGATTCCAGAGAAAGAGTTGCGGAAAAGCTTCATGTTCGGCACTTGGTAGCTGATTCAGAAAAGCGAATTCATTCTTAAGGCGATGTCGTCTCTGATGGCCTGCTCTTCCCTCTCTGGATTCCACCTGTTTTCTGCAATCATAACTTCACCCACATGGTCGGCTAACATTCCTTTGACATTCCCCGGCATTGGCGGCGTGTTTGGACACGTGTACTTCACGATTACGAATTGGCTGAACTGTCTTGAAACAACGGTGTAGCCACATGACTTAGCCACCTTAGCAGCCTCAGCCTCCATCCTTCTGCGCTTTTCAGCTTCGTCAAGCGACATGCGGTTCACATCTTGGTTGCGTAGTCGCTCATAGTAGGATACAAGCTTCTGCGTGGCTGCGTCGGCGTCTCGTAATTCCTCTTGCGACAGCTCAACATGCCTCATCGCCTTCGCAAACAAGGTTTGGCCTAGCTTGTAGTTCACTCGAATGTTCCATGACCCCTGAGCGATTTCCTCTTCCAAAATTGGCTGTCGTACATCACGCATTTTCTTGCGGATCTCTTCCATGTGTTCTAGGTCTGCCGAGCGAACATGAACCATCAGTTCCTTCAACCTTTTGACAACGTCAGAAAATTCTGAGGGAACCGTCAGCTTCACAAGCCTGTCCTGAATCTTCCGTTGAACGATCCATGTCTTATTCACCGAGTCGAACGTGATTCCAAAACCGTCTTGCAGGGCGCCGCTGATCCTCTTTGGAAGCTTATCCATCAGGTCGAACAGCTCTTCAGAGCCTTCTAAACGCTCTTCTTCTGTCATAACAAGTCCTATGCTGATTTCTGCTCTTAACCGTTAAAAAGTTATCTATGTTGAAGATACTGGTTTTGAATGTTAAAAGATACTTTCGCCATTTTCTCGCAGTGTGGTATCTTGACGCTTTTCAACGTTGTTCAGAACTGAAACTGCGCCTTTCACAGCGTCACGCTGGAATCATCCGCTTCAACATGCGCCATGCACTCCGCCACTCGCCTCTTCCATAGCCTCTCTGCCTGTGCCTGCACGAGTTTCTATTCCGTCAAATAGCATTTAAGGGCACTCGGACACTATTTCAACCGTGTGAAGAGAAATGAACAATCCAGTCGATGTCGGCTCTCATCCATACTTATATTCCAAGCTATTCTCGCCAGAAGATGAGACAGAACTCTGTGAATTATATGAAGGCGGGGAAAGCAGTATGACATTAGCCAAGCGGTTTTTCTGCTCGCCTGCCACAATCACCCGTATCTTGCATAGACATCAGGTAGTTAGGACACATGGTGAGAGCATGGCGTTGAGGTTCAAGAAAGGAAGATTTGAACAAACTAAGAAGTGGCTTGACGCAACGTTGAGAAAGGGACATGGATGGAACAAAGGAATTCCAAATTCAAATGAAACAAGAGCAAGGATATCTAAGGCAAGAAAAGGACACAACACGGTTCCGTACCCTCTTACACTTGAGGAAGAGGAAAAGGTTTGCGAACTATATCCGCAAGGCAAGAGAGCTGTCGATTTAGCACACATGTTCTCTTGTTCTTGTTCCACAATTAAACGCGTTTTGAAGGCTCAGGGAATCAAGCGGTCTGAGAATGAGCTGTTACGAATAAGTGTCTCTAAGATGAAGAGGATAAACGGAAGCCCTGACCTCACAAGGAAGAGGCTAAGAGCCTTAGTGAAAAGACCTACGAAGCCAGAGAGAAAAATACTCAACATTATAAGAAAACACAATCTCCCATTCACCTACACAGGAGACGGAAAAGTGGTTATCGGAACGCTTTGTCCAGACTTCGTTGCCACAGACGGTTCTAAACGAGTCATTGAAGTGTTCGGAACATATTGGCATAACTCCTTCGAGCGAAATGTAGCTTATCATCGCACAGAAGAGGGAAGAAAGGAAGCTTTCGCTAAAATGGGATTCAAAACAACGGTAATCTGGGAAGATGAAGTCAAAAACGAAGAGCTGGTCTTAAACAAGATTCGTGAGGAGAGGCGCAGGGCGAGGCAGACAGCAATCGCTTTAAAGGTTTAGCTCAAGAGAGTATCTTTTGATGAGAAAACATGACCAACGTAATATCGTTTCAGGTTGAACAGTTTCAGAAGCTTCTCAGTGGCAAGAGTCTAGACCTCCCAGACCTCAGCGTGTTCTTAACGTTAGTCGTGACGGAAGCGGTGCTAGCGTCTCAAGTGGCTATTCCCGCAGGACTCTGGGCGTATGAAGAGGGCAAACGGAGGAAATGGTGGACGTGACTTATCCCTCAATCCCAAGTTTCGCGGACATCCAGAAACAAGTTCAAGCAGCCCTAGAAAACCTTCTTCCAGGAAAGATTCCAGCAATCGCAAGCAGCAAAGTGACGGCTCCAGCTAAAGGATGGTGCAAGGCTTTCTACTATGACGTGTTCACAGGCGCCCAAATCACCTTTTACGAGCCGCCCACAGTCGTAGCCATAGCCATGTCACGTGAAGGCTTAAG
>Ga0315280_10007760_pt1 | contig 14289 bp, 15 predicted proteins | sample YL17G06_40_MG_FD_203697 | JGI IMG/M metagenome (GOLD analysis project Ga0315280, IMG submission 203697) | Sediment microbial communities from Yellowstone Lake, YNP, Wyoming, USA - YL17G06_40 | ecosystem: Environmental > Aquatic > Freshwater > Lake > Sediment | place: USA: Wyoming | collected...
CACGCGGCCGCCTCCCCTCACGAGGGGATAAACGCCCTCAACGCCGCGACCCTCGCCTACATGGCGACCCACATGCTCAGACAGGAGGCGAGGAGGGACGCGAACTTGGTCATCCACGGCATAATCTTGGAGGGAGGTCTAGCGAGCAACGTGATCCCGGACAGGGCGGTCTGCGACTTCGGGGTCAGGAGTAGCGACGAGGAGTACCTCGAGAAGATGGTCGGGAAGGTGGAGAGATGCGCCGAGGGGGCGGCGATGGCGACGGGCGCCAAGGTCACCGTGACCAAGAAGAGGCTCTACAGCAGCATGAAGCTCAACCTCCCACTGGTCCAGACCCTCTGGCAGAGCTACAAGGACCAGGGCGTCGACATCGCGGACTGGAGGGAGACCGTCGTCGGCATGCCCATGGCCTCGACCGACTTCGGCGACGTCTCCCAGAGGACGCCGTCGACGGGAAGCTACATTAAGATAGCCCCCGAGGGGACGCCGGGCCACAGCAGGCAGCTCGCAGCAGCCTCAATCACCAAGGAGGGTCTCGACGCGATGATGATCGGCACCAAGGCCCTCGCAATGACCCTCGTCGAACTCCTCGCCGAGCCGGAGAAACTGAGGGGAGCACGTGAGTACTTCAAAACCCACTGAGATCGGCAAGGATCAGTCATCAAACACTGATCCCAATAATATGGAGGGGGCCGTAGAGACCGGTGCTGCCCACCAATATTTTATCAACTCTAGCCCCAAAGCCTAACACATGGTCCGCGACGGTGCTCCTTGGGACACGAGGAGCCTGACGGAGGAGGTCAAGTCACGTGCCAGACGCTACGGCTTCGACTTGGTGGGCATCGTCTCAGCCTCGGACCTCGACGCCGTGCCCAGCCACTGGATCGGCCACAGGGACTACCGATGCTACACGAAGAAGACGACCGACTACCTCCAAGACGCTAGAAGCCTCCTCATAATGGGCGTCAGGGTCTGGGACGACGTCTTCGAGACCGTGATCAAGGTCGGGGGCCACGACGAGTACCCCGAGGAGTGGAGGGGGCAGTACTACGCCCGCAGGCTGGTACGCTTCCTCGAGGGGGAGGGCTACAAGGTGGCCCTGGAGCCCGACCTCCTCTCCAAGAAGAGGATGGCCCAACTCGCAGGGCTAGGCAACTTCGGGAAGAGCACCCTGATAATCAACCCTGAGTATGGTCCATGGTTCAGGCTCAGGAGCATCCTGACCGACGCCGAGCTCATCCCTGACCGTCCCTTCACGGACGATCTATGCGGTGGCTGCGATAGGTGCATCAAATCATGTCCGGTGGGAGCCTTGACGCCCTACAAATTAGACCCAGACAGGTGCCTGCTCGGCCTGACCTGGGAGCAGAGAAGGTCGGACGAATTTGGGAAAATCTGGGACGAGCACTGCCCACCCCTGACGAGGAACACCTACCTCATGTGCATGACCTGTCAGCGCGCATGCACACACGGTAGAGAGCTTAGAGGTTTGGATTAAAAAAAGGGGTCTAGCCTCAAGCGACGCTTTTTCTCATTTCAGCTCGATTGAGGCCAACTCGCTCAGGTCCGTCAGATTATTCGCCTTCACGAGGTGCGCCGAGATCGTGTACAGGTTGTCGCCTATGTAGAGGCTGCGTTCGACCGAGTACTCCGAGTCGAACCAGTAGCCGCTCTTGAGGAAATCCTGGCTCTCCGGCGGGATGTGGGTGACCCTCCCCCTGAGGCTTATGCCCTCGAGGCTGATGTCGAAGACGTAGGCGCCCTGGTAAACGTACTCGCCGTAGGCGTTCGGGGGCGGGCTTCCGCCGTAGCTATCGGGGTTTATCTCGGCCTCCAGTATCGGCAGGACGAGGAGGCCCTTTTCACGGCTGAACAGGAACGCCTTGTGGTCCTGGAGGGCGGGCGAGTCGGTGCCCCTGTCCCCGACCTCAATCTTGGCGACCTCCCGAGGGTTCGCGACGTCGCTGACATCGAAGAGGCTTATCTTCAGCCCCTGATACCAGGCGAAGTCTCCCTCCTCGGCCTCCACCGTCTCCTTCCCTATGCCTATCACGTGGGTCTCGTCGTATGGGTGGAGGTAGCTAGAGTAGCCGGGGATCTTCAACTTCCCGAGCACCATGGGTGTCGACGGGTCGCTGAGGTCGATGACGAAGAGTGGGTCAACCTTCTTGAAGGTGACGAGGTAGCAGCGGTCGCCCATGAAGCGGGCGGAGTAGATCTGCTCCCCGGGTGCGAGTCCCTCGAGCCTCCCGACCGTCCTCATGGACTCGTCGAGGACGTAGACGGCGCTGCTCGAGCTGCTCCCGCCCCTTGAGACGTGGCCCCCTGTGGTGGCTATCCTGAAGTAGCCGCCGTCCTCGTCCATGCTGAACTGGTTGAGGACCCAGCCGGGCACCTCGCCCTTCGCGAGGTAGGCGACCTTCCCGTCCTCGAGCCTGATCTTGTGTATGGTCGTGTTCGTGTGCCCCCCGGCCGTGATGTACATGTGGTCTAGGGAGACGTAGATGGTGCTGCTGGCGCCGAGGAGCAGGGTCTGCGTGGAGACCGGCTCCAGCGGGTTCTGGGTGTTGAGGCTCAGCACCGTGGTGTAGCTGTACCACGGGTCGGTGTCGCTGGTGTAGTAGATCTCCTTTGCCTCGATTATCCTTGCCTTGCCTTCGTCCTCTATTATGGGCAGGCTCAGCTTCCCCTCCTGCACCCATGCCCCCTTCTGGACGACCGCGTAGACGTATTCGCCGATCATCCTGCTCGTCAGGTAGCCGCCCTCAGCCTTGAACTCCCTCTCAAGCTTCGGGCTGGTCCTGTCCGAGACGTCGTAGACCCTCACGGTGACCGAGTCAGTCGGCGGGGTGATTATGGGCGGCATCACGCCGGGGGGCAGGACATTGCTGCTCCTCATGATGACGTACTCGCTGTAACTGTAGGCGAAGACGACGAGCTTGTCGCCGGCGATGTAGAGGTTCGTGACCCGCTCATCGAGGGTCGTCTTAGATAGGAGCTGTGCCTCGGAGGCGGGGTAGGCCTTCACTATGTAGAACGAGTTTCCCTCTGCGAGGTAGATGTACTCGCCATCTGTCTTGACGACATCGGCCTCGTCAACGCCCTCGACCTGCACGTTGGTTCGCGAGAAGTCGCTTTCAAGAACGGCGTCGGCGGAGGACTTGGTCATTAATCCGCCGGTGATCTGTACCTCATAGTAACCTCTCCCCGAGGTGCGGGTTTCAAGGAAGCCCTTCAGCTCATCGTAGGATCTGAAGCTCTTGAGGGGGCCGAAGCTGGATGCTCCTACGACCGATGTCCCTAGATCGAGGCTGAGGCTGGCCCCGGTGAGGATGCCCCCCAGCACGACGCCTAGGATCGCGTATGCGGCGAGTCTCGTGTAGCTCTGACGGTTGGCAGATAGCATATGCGTCATATCCATCGATCCATAGCCTCCCCCGGGTCGACTTAATACTAGGCTTTAGAACGTATTGAACCGGCCTGTTCGGATCGATTGAACAGCGGCTTGTAAGACCTAAAATTTATCCGTAGTCAGTTTGGAGCCTTACACTTTTATCCTGAATTGCCTCTTTCTTAGGGAGGAATCAGCTTTGAAGCTCTTCACGGTCGGTCCCGTGGCGTGCTACCCCATCGTGCTCAAGGCGATGGGGCAGCAGATGTACAGTCACAGGAGCGCCGAGTATAAGAGGCTCCACTACGACACGGTGGAGCGCCTCCAGAGGTACATCGAGACGCAGAACCCTGTCTACCTCTTCAGCAGCACGGGCACGGGCTTCATGGAGGCGGCGGTCCGGAACTGCGTCAGGGAAAGCATGCTCGCCTGCGTCAACGGAGACTTCGGTAAACGCTTCGCGGATGTTGGCAAATCCAACGGGAGGAAGGTGGAGGTGCTCGAGCCCCCCATGGGGAACCCGATCACGCCGGACGCGCTCGACGAGGCGTTGAGGAAGCACCCCGAGGTGGAGGCCATAGCGTTAACCCACAACGAGACGAGCGCAGGCCTGATCAACTCCCTCAAGGAGCTCTGCGCGGTCGCAACGAAGCACGGGAAGCTCATCTTCGTCGACGCCGTCAGCAGCATGGGCGGCACCGAGATCAAGGTCGACGAGTGGGGCATAGACATCTGCTTCAGCAGCAGCCAGAAGTGCTTCGGCGTCCCTCCTGGGCTCGGGATAGGCTCGGTGAGCAAGAGGTGCCTGCAGGTCGCCGAGAAGATGCCCAGCCGTGGTTACTATTTCGACCTCCTCCTATGGCAGAGGGACCACGAGAAGGGGCAGGGGACCCCCGTCACCAGCGTGATCCCACAGATCGCCGGGTTGAACGCGGCGCTCAGGATGGTCGAGGAGAAGGGCGGCAAGCAGTGGTACTTTAACCTCTACAGGAGGAGGAACACGAGGATCAGGAGGGGCGTCAAGAGGCTCGGCACCTCGACGTACCCCAAGAAGGGGGCCGAGAGCCCGACTGTCAGCTGCATAAAGGCTCCGGCGGGAACGGACGGGTCGAAGGTATACGAGGCGATGCGCGCCAAGGGATTCGAGCTCGCCCAGGGTTACGGCGCCCTCAAAAACTCTACCTTCCGCATCGGCAACATGGGCTACATCAAGGCAAGCGACATAACGCAGATGCTGGAAGCCCTGAAGGAAGCCTTCGAGGAGCTCATATAACCTTCATTTTCTGAAGAACTCTGCGACGACCGGCCTCGTCAGGTAGTAGATGACGAGTAGGTTTACGGCGATGCTTATGATCGACTGATCGGGCGAGACGATGGCGAACACCGTCAAGGCTACCAGACCCAGCACGCCGACGGCGACGTTCCAGCCCGCGATGAGGAGGCTTCCTGTCCTCCCCCATCTCCTCCCAAACCAGAGTCCTGCGGCGAAGATTATGTCGAGTGCACTCATGACTGTCATGTAGATAAGCGAGTCCATCGGGTAGAAGGCTGTGAAGTAGGTGTAGTAGATGATGCCGAGGTTTAGGACGCCTGTTATGAACTGCATCACGGCGATGACCAGGACGCCGGCCGGCCTCTCCATCGGTAATCAGCCCCCTTTTAAGGTATTTAAGACGATTCAAGGAAGACTCTCTCAGAAAAGGCGGCCATCGTCTGTGTCCATCAGAGTCTAAGTTGATTATCAGCGGATTATCCTGAAGTCGCCATGTTCGCCTGTCGGCTTCTCCCATGACACCTCAACGTCGGACACGTAGGCGAGGATGGGGCCACGCCTACACCATTCCAGGAGCTTCTCCACCTCCTCTCCCGGCCCCTCGGCGACTACCTCGACACCGCCATCTGGAAGGTTCCTCACCCAGCCGACGAGGCCGAGCTGGGAGGCCCTCCTCTGGGCGTTGCTCCTGTAGTTCACGCCCTGGACGCGGCCCGAGATGACTACGTGTACCCTCATCAACGCTCCTCAACACCGTACTTTGCGGCGATGAAGCAGCTTCCCTCATGGCTGACCATGCATGGGCCGACGGGGTTCTCGGGATCGCAGCCCCTGTTGAAGGCGGGGCACTCCCAGGGGTAGATGATCGCCCTCAGCACCTCGCCGCACCTGCAGCCGGCGGGCATGGAGTAGTCTTCCTCCGTCTCGGCCTCGAACCTGAGGCTCGCGTCGTGTTCCTCGAACTCGGGCCTGAGCCTCAGGCCGGACCTCGGGATGGTGCCTATGCCTCTCCAGGGCGCATCCTCGGCGGAGAAGACCTCGTCCATCATCCTGAGGGCGTTGGGGTTTCCTCTGGTCTTCACGACGCGCCTGTAGGCGTTCTCCAGCTCCCCCCTCCCTTCCTTTTTCTGTCTAAGTATCATGGCGACGGCGAAGAGGACATCGAGGGGCTCGAAGCCGGCTATCACCTGGGGGACCCTGTACCGCCTAGCGACCTCCGCGTAACCGTCCTCCCCTATGATGGCGCTGACGTGGCCAGGGTTGATGAAGCCGTCGACTCTGGTCTCCTCAGCCTCGAGGAGGTGGATCATCGCAGGTGGGATCAGGAGGTGGGCGGAGTAGACGCTGAAGTTCTCCGGAGGGCCGACGAGTAGCTCAGAGGCAGTCGTGGGAGCCGTCGTCTCGAAGCCGACGGCGAAGTGGACGACATCTTTCTCCGTCTTCTCGGCTATCCTGACGGCGTCGTGGATGCTGTAGACGACGCGGACGTCCGCGCCGCGGGACTTGGCGTCTGAGAGGCTTCCCCGTCCAGCGGGTACACGCATCATGTCGCCGAAGGTTGTGACAGTAGCCCCCGCCTCGGCGAGCCTTATCATGTAGTCTATCCTGTTCGGCGGCACCGTGCAGACGGGACAGCCTGGGCCCATGAGCACTTCGACATTCCTCGGAAGGAGGCTCCTTAAGCCGTACTTTGTGATGGCATCCTCGTGGGTGCCGCAGACGTGGACGATCCTGAACCTACGGCCCTCTGAGAGCTCCCCGATGAGGCGGCAGACCCTACGCGCCGTATCGCTGTCCCTGAAGCCCTCCACGAAGTCGAGCATCATTGAAACCAGAGGGACCCCGGATATAAATGAGTCCCCACATTGTCTCTTTGCCATTAATCGGGCTAACCTAGGGATTTATATCACTAAAGCCACCCTACCACTGTGAGGACGGACTAGTGACAACAGAAGAAGGACCCGTTACCAAGATCACGTTCAAATCTATGCCCGATTTCAAGTTCATCGCAGCCTACCAAGCCTATAGCAAGTCCTTCGACAACGCCAAAGAGGACGAGCAGAGGAAGGCGTTGAACGAGATCGTCTCGAAGCTCTACGAGAACAAAATCGGTTACTCTCAGTTTTACAGTGAGGTCAACCGCTTCATAGAAGGCTCCGAGAGAGGCGGCGAGTTCAGGCGGGCGAGGATAGAGGGGCAGAGGAAGAGGGACTACAAGCGGGACGAGAGAAAGAAGGAGCGGAACTCGCGTTACAAGGGCTGAGAAGCCGCTTATAGTGAGCTGAAGGTCGCTCCGAAGAATCCTGATAAATATATTGATACTTAAGTGGCATCGATCTGGTCGGCCACGTTGAGCACATTCCAGGTGGTAAGGATCAGGTTGTGATTCACTTCGAGGGTGCCGACGACGATCAGAGCGGCGCGCCCCTTGGGATTCGTCTTCGTCTACACGCATACTTGGGCTCAGGTCTTCCGGGAGATTGTCAGCTAGCCGCTTGAGGCGAATCATCCAACGATGAGATCGAGGTAGAAGAACCATTCAATAGGATTGAGGCTGCGCGTCCCCCTAGACCCAATCCTCCGAACCCCTTTACAGGCTGAAAAAGGTTGAGGTGAAACTACTCGAGGAATGCCTTGACGAGGTCGTTGTCCGAGAGGGTGCCGACTACGCCCTCATCCCCAACGATGAGGATATGGTCGATGCCGGCGATGGCCATCACCCTGATCGCGTTGGCGATCGTCTCGTCCTCGCCGAGGCTTATGCAGACCTGCGTCCCCGTTAAGCCACAGGCCTCCATGAACTCCCTCGCCTGTGTGCCCTTCATGATCTCGGCGACCCTCATGTCCCTGATATCCATGGGGATCTTCTCCAGCATGTCCTTCCCAAGGACGTAGGCCCTAACCGCGTCGAAGAGGTCGCCGGCTGTGACGAGGCCCCTTACCTCCCCCTCCCCGGTCCTGACCACGACGACATCCTTCTTCTCCTTCGCCATCTTCGCGGCGACGGAGCGGAGGTCCTCGTCTGGGCCGACGATCAGGGGATCCCTCTTCATGAACTTCTTGATCGGTCTATCTAGATCCAAAACGACACCTAATCTACTCTTTTCCGGGCGACTAATAAAGTTAAACAACAGGCGGATTTCCCATTATTTTGACTGCTACTGCCCCCTTCTCCTCTGGCAGGTGAAGGCTTAGCTAGGTTTTCGGCTTGTCCTTCACGAGGACGAGTATCAGGACGCCGTCTATCAGGGCTATGACGAGGTTCATGGCTATGGGGGTGTCGAAGCCGTAAGCGTCGAAGAGGGCGCCGCCGATGAGCGGGGCGGGTAGGCCGATGAGGCCTCTGAAGGTCGAGAAGCTGCCGAGGGCCTGTGCCCTCTCCTCCGGGTTGACGTTGGCGGCGATCCAGGCCTGCTCCGCGGGCATCCAGAAGGCGTTCGCCACCCCCAGTATCAGGTTTGCCGCAAGCACCACTTCGAACTGCTTCGAGTAGATCATCATGCCGAGCATGACGCAGGCCGTGAACTGGGAGGCCGCCAGGAACCTGGCGTAGCCGAACCTGTCCGCGAGCCTTCCGAGGGGGATCTGGCCAACGGCCATCGTGAGGGTCATCGCCGTCGTGTAGAGCCCGATCATGGTGCCCGTGTAGCCGTATCCCTTGCTCAGCATCCCGCTGAGGAGCCTCACACCCATGCCGAAGGCGACAAGGTCCAACCCCATGGCGAGGTAGAAGCCCCTCAATCTCCTAGGAGGGTTCAGGGCCTTGGCGAAGGCCATGGCCGCCTTCACCCAGTCGATCCTCCTCGGCTCGCCGACCATCGTCTCCGGAAGCCTGAGCCAGACTATGATGAGGGAGGCGAGGCCGAAGCCTGAGGCCGCCGTGTATACCCAGCCGTACCCGAACGCGTCCGCGATGTAGCCGGCGCCCAGAGTGCCCAGAAGGCCGAACCCCGTGTAACAGGCGCCCACGACGCTGTAGATGAAGGCGAGGCGGTCCGGCTCCGACGACTCCGCGACGACGCTGCTCCAGACCGAGTAGAGGGCGTTGGAGAGCCCATTCAGTATCATGCCCACGAAGAGCAGGTGCCAGCTTCGAGCCAGGAGGAACATCAGGCCGGAGGCCAACATCAAGGCCTCCCTGACGACCAGCAGCCTCTTCCTCCCGACGGCGTCCGAGACGCTGCCGAAGGAAGGCTCCGTGAGTATCCTGATGAAGTCGGTGAGGCTCTCGAGGCTGCCAACGGCCTTCATGTCGAGGCCGAGGCTCACGGCGAAGGGCTGCCAGACGACGAGGCGTAGGTTGTCCCTCACCCCCCTGAGGGCCGAGATGATGGAGAGGGTGAGGAGCCTCCCCCAGTTCAATAGCCTGCCACCCACATCCATCATCCTCAGCCCCTGAGCGACTCGTCAGCCCGACTGAATCTTGGGCGAGATATTTTAGCCTACCGAATTTGCTGTTTAAACTGAAGATCGTCGAGGTTAAGAGACCTCGACGCGTCCGGCCAGCCTCGGCATCCTGAGGACACGGAAGGTCATCCATTTACTCTCCTTGCCCCTTGTGCCGAACCTGGCGTCGAGGGGACCTGGGGCGCCCGAGTACTTCGATGAGCGTATTGTACTTGATAAAGGAGGCGTCATCCTCCAGCAGCCATGCGATCTGGTCACGGTAGCCGCCCAAGATCCCACCTACCCCCTTACCCAGACCCATCGTCTAGTCTCCTCCGAATCCATCCCGGCGTCCATGAAGGAGGCGTCAAGCTGGACCTGTCCAAGGAGATTCGGTATGACACCGAGCCCAACGCTGTGATCGTCTGGGTTTGATTCAACCGCCCTCATCGTCGACTCGACGGCGCCAAGGCCGAGCCGCCGCGCCTAAGAACCTCCGCACCGAGGTGGAGGAAGCCTCCGGCGCCGTCCGAGCCCACGAGTAAGGACTTAACCATGGGAGGTTTGAGAGACCGAGCATATTTCAATTTTGAGATGCTTATTTTTTGGTCAAAGCGGAGAGCAACCAGGAGGAAGGCTATTCCTGCGAAGATCTCACTTCCAGTGATCCACCAGACAACGCCCGCGACGATGAGGGCCGGCACGAAGAATAGAAGCGTACCCACTACGAGGATGATTATTCCGCCGATGACGAGGAGTGCGATTAATGCACCTATGATGAGGAGGGGGCTGCCTAAGAGGCCCTCAAGGTACCTTTGAGCCACTGCGGAGTCTATGAGCGGAAGCGTCCTATGATCCCCTGATCTCAATTTTCATTCGACCTTTATTATGGCTTCTCTCTCAGGGTCGATGCTTTAACCCTCTGGCTGACGCGCGCGCGATCCTCGTCGGGGCCTCGGAGAGGATTCGGGGGCATTTAAGTGGGTATGGACCCATTTAATCACCCCATATTTTAAAAACTGAGGCCATCGATGTTTATCCGTTCGGTATGCCCCTCAACCTTGAGCGCGCGAGGCAGGTGATGCAGAGGGTGGGCGTGGACGCCATAGTAGCTTCCTCCACGCCGAATGTCTACTACATCTCCGACTTTTGGAGCATGGGAATGCAGCTCGGCTGCGGCACCCAGTCATACGCCCTCCTCCCCCTCGACGGCGAACCGGCCATAATAGCACCCTTGAACGAAGCTGACCTCGTCGTCCAGAGCGGATCATGGGTCAAGGATGTCAACTACTACGGTTGCCTGAACGTGAAGATGACTCCGAACGTCGCCGCCTCCGACGTCACCAAGGGGATCGTGGATGCGACCAAGAAGGACGTTGAGCAGTCCTCGTGCGACTCCCTCGTCATCGCCGTCACCAGCAGGGGGCTCCATAAGAAAAAGCTCGCCTACGACACCTCAGGCGTGACGCCGTCCAGGTACGAGAACGTGCTGAAGAATCTGCCCGACGTGGATTTCGTCGACGGCGCAGAGCTCCTGAGGGAGATAAGGATGGTGAAGAGCCAGGAGGAGGTTGACAGGATACAGAGGGTGACGGAGATTACGGAGAAGTCGATGGAGGACGCGCTGGAGATCGCCCGCACCGAGATCATGGAGGTCGACCTCGCCGGGATGTACAGCTACAGCGTCGCTTACGACGGGGGCAGGATCACCCACTGCAACATAGGCATGGGCGAGAGGAGCGCCTACCCTAACCCACTGCCGACGACCCTCGAAGCCAAGAAGGGGGACCTCATCAGGATGACCCTGGGCGCCGTCTTCGACAACTACCAGAGCAACATCTCGAGGACAGCTGTCATAGACAACGCCTCCGCCGAGGTTAAGAAGAGGTGGAAGGCCGTGGTGGACGCCCAGGAGTCCGCCTTGGAGGCCTTGGCGCCGGGCGTCAAGTTGGGCGGCGTCTATGACGCCGCTCAGAGGGAGCTGGGGAAGGCTGGGCTAAAGGAGTGCAGCGCCTCGCTGGGCCACAGCCTCGGCATAGAGTGCAACGAGCAGCCGTCCCTCGTCGCCGGAAGCGAGGTGGAGCTCGCGGAGGGTATGGTCCTCAACGTCGACATCCCGTACCTCGACCTGGGCTGGGGTGGCCTCGAGCTAGAGGACACGGCGGTGGTGACGAAGAAGGGCTTCAGGCTCCTCACCAACACTGAAAGGACCCTCTACCTCCTCTAGGCAGGCATCTTGCCCTTCTTTGCGATCATCAGCACGACCCTGGAGTAGTGGCCGAGCCCCTTGGCTGCAGTAGCCGCACCCTAGAGGTTCGCCGTCTCGCTGATCCTGGACTTTATCTCCATGGACCTAGCCTCGAATATCCTGCCAAGCTCTATCGCCTCCTCGGCTCTTGGCTCCTCTCCACGGTCATCCTTGTATCCAAGCCAGGTGGAGTAGGCTCTCATGTAGACGCGACCGAACATTGCGCTTGCGACGGAGTCGATGAGCCCTCTGTTCTTGAACTCTGTGAAGACGCCGTAGTTGCTGTTTAGCTTATCCTCTGAGAGTTCGTCGTCTATGACCTTCTCTATTATGCCCCTGAGAGCGGGCTCCATGGTTGCTCAAACATGTCTCCTTCGCCAAGACTTTAAATGCTTTATTTCTCAGCCCGAACGGAGGTGAAGCCCTTAGCATTCTTTTTATCGGGGGCTAGGAACCTACTTTCAGGTGTTCACCTTTGGATGCCCTCACTATGGTGATTATCGGGGTTGTCATAGTCGTGGCTGTAAGCCTCATCGTGGTCCTAATCTTGACCTACAACAAGCTTTTCAGGTTCAGGAACGCCTCCGAGGCGGAGCTAGGCCAGATAAGGGTGGCCATGAAGAAGAGGCTCGACATGATTGAGCAGCTCCTCGGCGCCGTAAAGGGCTACACGAAGTTCGAGAGGGAGGTCATGGAGAAGGTGGCGGAGCTGAGGTCGGCTGTCATGCAGGCCGGCGCAGGCAGGCTCGCTGAGATAGACAAGGAGTCGAGGGGCCTCATGGCGAGCATAGTGGCCATCGCGGAGGCCTACCCGGACCTCAAAGCCTCCGTGACTGTGACCAAGCTGATGGACGCCGTCGTGAGCGTCGAGGACGAGATCGCGAGGCAGAGATACACCTACAACAACGTCGTCCAGGAGTTCAACACGATGGTCGACACGATCCCATCCAACGTGGTCGCAGGCGTCCTCGGCCTGAAGAAGCTCGAGTACCTCAGGTTCGGGGAGGAGGTCGAGAAGGCGCCCGAGGTCAAGGGGATCGGTCCGGCTTGAATGAGACGAGGCAAGTAGCACTCCTAGTGATCATCACACTCGCCATGGGCGTCGTTGGGGTCGTCGTAGTCGGCTTTATACAGGGCGCCGGGGACCCCAGCGGCGTGACGGTGGACAAGTACAGCGCCGTACTGTACCCCAACGGGACATTGCGGGAGACCTATGTCTACACATTCACCGTGACCCAGTACAGGATGCTCTACAGGAACTGGCTGGTCCCCGTCACCACACAGCCCATAGCGACGCCCCACATACAGGTGTTGGGTGTCTATAACCCGACGGGGACGATAGCCTACGTAAAGGACAGCAATGGGGTCGTCCAGCTCTTGGGGCAGGTCTCAGGTGATGTCACCAAGCTGAAGAGCACCATCTACAACCTCGCCGAGTTGAATGAGGTGGGCTGCTATGACTCATACTTCTTCTCCCCCGGCACATACGAGATCGGCTACCTGTTCAATCTCTACCCACCTTTAGAGTACGACGGCAGCGTCTTGCACCTGAACCTGATGCTCGCCAGCAGCCACATCTCCTATAAAAATGTGACCATCGTAATCGCTGACGCGGGCTATGTCACGAAGGTGTTCGCGCATCCTCCCTCGTATGCTGTTGTGAATCGGGGGAACGACATCGTGATATCAGGTTCCTCGGCGAAGGACGAGCTCATCGAGGTAGAGCTCCTCATGGACAAGGGCAATGCGAAGATCAGCGGCGTCGAGTCCCAGGTCAGCGGTGTCGTCGCCAAAACCGAGCAGGCGAACAGCTACTACTCGCTCGAGTATGGGGCCGCCTACTGGTGGGGCGTCGCCTCTAAGGTGATTGTCCTCGCCACGCCCTTCCTGCTCCTCGGCCTCTACATGAGGTATGGCCGGGAGGAGGATGTCGTCGTCCCCCACTACCTTACCGTCGTCCCCAACAAGGATCGGAAGCCGTGGTTCGTGAACCTCGTCTTCAAGAACGACGTCCACCGCTTCGACGAGGATGGCTTCTACGCCACCCTTCTCGACCTCCACATGAGGAAGAAGATCAAGATAGAGTCCAGGCCAGGTGGCATCAGCATGACGCTGCTCGACGCCTCTGTGGAGGACGCCTATGAGAGGAGGGTCATAGGTTTCATACAGAAGGTCGCCAAGGATGGCGTCTTTGACACTGACAGGCTTCAGGAGCTCGCAGACGAGATACGCCAGGGCAAGTCGCCTGTGTTCGCTCTCAGCGTCAAGGATGACCTCTTCGACCTCACAAACAGGGTCGACAGGCGGGTGGGGAAGCAGTTCACAATCGACGGGAGGAAGAACGTCCTCCCCGTCCTCCTGCTCGGAGCCGCCGTCTTCGTGGCCTCCTCGATCTTCAGCCTCGTCTTTCCCCTCGGCTCGAGGCCCCTCTTCGAGTCGCTGGGGATAGGTGCAGTGATCGTTTTCCAGGGCATAGCCGCGCTCGCAGCCCCCGAGGAGCTCTTCGCCCGCCTCCCGGCAGGGGTCTACAAGGAGAAGCTCGAATGGGAGGCGTTCAGGCATCACCTAGCAGACCTCGCCCAGCTCAGGAAGTACTCGACAGAGGACATATCGATGTGGGGCGACTGGCTCGTCTATGGAACAGCCCTCGGCGTCGGGGACAGGGTCGCGGAGGCGATGAGGCAGCTCAATATCCCGATAGACATAGCCCCGATCGTTTCGATAATGCCAATGTACTTCTACCCGATAATTGTGGCCTCCAGGCCTGCGCCGGCTGGGGCTAGGGGCGGGGGTTTCGGTAGAGGCGGAGGATTCGGGGGCGGGGGCGGCTTCGGCGGCGGAGGAGGATTCGGGGGCGGGGGCGGCGGCGTCCGCTGATACCGGGACTATTTTTAAATTTGTGCAGCGTTTAGCCTACGTGGGCCGCGGGCTCGTAGCTCAGCACGGATAGAGCACAGGCCTCCTAAGTCTGGGGTCGAGGGTTCAAATCCC
>Ga0315280_10007762_pt1 | contig 14285 bp, 21 predicted proteins | sample YL17G06_40_MG_FD_203697 | JGI IMG/M metagenome (GOLD analysis project Ga0315280, IMG submission 203697) | Sediment microbial communities from Yellowstone Lake, YNP, Wyoming, USA - YL17G06_40 | ecosystem: Environmental > Aquatic > Freshwater > Lake > Sediment | place: USA: Wyoming | collected...
TTCGAAATAAATGGGTCTTCAATCTCAATCACATCCGTATCATATTGCGGAATAAAATCCTTCACAGCTGAGAAGGGTACTGAGATTATCGATGCGTTGAATGTTTTGACGATATTAGAAAGTCGACTATCTCTCATGAATGGAGGCATAAGCCCCACGATTTTTGCGTGAGAGGCCTTGGAGATAGTATCGTAAAAGACATTTCTCCGATACCCTCCACTAAACTTCGCAACCACTTCTGCAAATTCATCAATAATGATCAAATCAAAGTCGCTCAGAAAAGTAAGGCATCTGCGCAAGTCGTTGCGGAAGAGTTGGATGGTTGTCAACACTATTGCCTTAGAACGATATATTTCAGTTCGTTTCTCAGCATCCAATGATGCGTCTGCAACATGAAGTGTGCCTGGTATCCATTCATTTGCTCGTTCAATCCAACTGTTCATCAAGTTCTTTCTATGAACAAGAATTATCGTTTTCTTGAAGCCGCCCTTAGCTATTAGGTTTAAGCCAATAACGCTCTTGCCGGTTCCTTGAGGTAGAACCACCACCATATTCTTCAGTGACAAAGCTTTTTCCAGAATGCGCTCTTGATATTCACGTAGTTTAAGGTTTGTGGCCAACCTTTAGCTCACTCTCTGATTTGCAGTTAACCTAAGCACTATTGAAGCAGTGAGAGATTAATGCTTTTTCGAGACATCTTCGAACGGACAAGGTTTGTTTCGATCGCAAGATTCTCCAGAGCCTAAGGTTAAAGTTCTCATTCCCATGTATTTGCCTTTGCAGGCTTCTAAATGTGAAAAATGTGGCGAAGTCATCGCTCAGCCAAAAGAACTTATAAAGATTGTAAAGAGTGCGGAAATTTAGGCTCTTAATCAAGGTGTGTGGTTTTCTGTTGCAGACTAAACTTTACTCTTCATAGTCTAGTTCGTCTATTTCGATTTCGCAGCATTCTTCACACAAGCCACTATAGGTTTCATATTCTTCTTCTGTGATTTTTCTGCCGCACCTCATACACTCGTAAACTTTTTTCTCGTCCATTTTACATTACGTCTCCAAACATGTCATCTGATTCTTCTGTCAGCTGATCATCCCAGCACTCCCAACACATACCATCATAATCATTGTACTCGTCTTCAGAAATCTCTCGCCCACAAACAGAACAGAAGAATTTCTTTTCTTCACTTTCTTTCTCATGTTCCTTCATACATGCTGCACCGCGATGCTTCCACGATCCAAACCAAGATGCGCCCTAGGACAGGCACGTTATAAAGGCTTATGAATCGGAAATAAGTACTTTCGCTATAATTGTGCGCGCTTCCTTTTCTCTGTTCTCTCGTGTACTAAACTCCAAAACAGGTAAACTTTCGTCTGCAACAAGAAGCCGCAGTAGAAGAAATGAACACGCCATACCGTAGCGCAACAGATTTCATAAACGGACAAATTGACGAAGTATTGGAGAAATACGACACATGGCTAAAAGAACAGCAAGGATTTGGGAAAAGACAAAGGAGGTAAATCTGAGAAAGGCATTGAAGATGTGACAAGCGCGGATTAGTTTCCAAGAATGTAGCACATATCTTTTGGAAAAAGTGTTCGGAAAGTTTTAAATACTTACAAATTAATACTTGTATGCATGAGTAAGCATAAATTGGATCCTAAAACTAGACAAACAGTAACAGTAGATAAGGACGTTCTGAATAAAGCAAAGAAGGTGTGTGAGGATAAGCACATTCCCCTATCAGGAGCTATTGAAAATTTTCTGAATTTCTTCTCGAACCCCTGGGTTTATTGCTTCAAATGTAGTGAGAAGTTCAACGTGGGGGAAGCGGAGTTATGTCCTAAATGTGGGTGGCTTAAATGCCCCAAATGCGGCATTTGCAGGTGTGGTTTAGATGAAACCACGGCAATTGCTGTTTACCATATGAGGAAGGTTTACGAGGACCTTTTATCTGGAAGGGTGAAATAATGAAAATCACGCTGGATTATGCTTTGAAACTTAACCCTAAGCTTAATCCAGATTTGTTTATTCCCGATCCTAAACTTGTTTTTAAAAAGATGGACGAAACTCCGATAAAAGATTGGTTGAATTTCATCTCAAGTGAATATCGAATAGAGAAAGTTAAGAACCTGATACTTATTCCATGTTCATTCTACAAACCTTATGATCCACCTCATGATGAGTTCTACAGAAGAATTAATGAGTTAAGGAAAAAAGTTGTTGATACAAAGTTCATCACGGTTTCCGTTCCTTTAGCGCTAGAACCAGAGGAGTTTTGGAGTTTTCAATGGAACAGCTATAATTTGGTTTATGATTGCCCGTTTTTCCCTTGGATTGAAAAATATGGATATAAATGGGACGAGAAAATAGTTGAAAAAGTGTTTTCAAAGTTGGAGTCTGTTGTTGACAACTTTTTCGATAGAAATGGAAGAAGTTGCAAGGAAGTTATAGCTTTCTTCGTTTCTAGTTCTCATGAGTTAAAACTTATCAAGAAACATGTTGATCAATTCATACTAAGTAAGGAACCAAATGTTGAAGTTTCTTACGACAATAATACATCAGAAGTCTACTGCCATCCTAGAGTTTGGAAAGAATTTGAGGATTTTCTCAAAAGCAGAGGGATGATAGCATGACCCAGATTGTTGACGTCCAGAACGAAAAACCAGAGAACCAGATTGAATTGGAAAAGGTTGGAGTAGAAGGACTGAAGAAATATGTCATAGTCAAGAGGCCAAATACGGTCTATCATGCCATCGTTACCATCAACAGTTACATAACTTTGCCTTCTAACCTTAGGGGCGCTCATATGAGTAGGTTTGTTGAGTCTGTTGAAGAAATCCCAACAGAAGCTAGTTCCATAGAAGATTTAGCTGAACAAATTTCGGAAAACGCTTTCAAAAAGCATGGTTTTCATTGTTATACTGAAGTATTTAGTGAGCTCCCTTTTGAAAGAACAAGGCCAAGTGGAGAGAAAGAGAATTCGATTGCACAAATGTTTGCTAGATACTCTACCAAATCAAAACAGAAAAAGGTAGGAATTTCTGTTAACGGAGTGCTAGCTTGTCCTTGTTCAAAAGAAATGTGTAATGGCTTAACTCACAACCAGAGAGGAACTTTGAGCGTAGAGATTGACATTTCAAAAGACAACATCGAATTGCTGGATATCGTTGATATTTGCAACGAGAGTTTTAGCTCTCCCACCTTTTCGCTCTTGAAAAGACCGGAAGAGAAGGAAGTTGTTGAGAAGATACACCAGAATCCAAGATTTGTCGAAGACGTTGTAAGGAAATGCGTTCAATTGTTGAAAGAGAAGTATCCCAAAAGGTATTGCACTGTCAAATGTGTGAGTTTTGAGTCTATCCATGACCATAATGTTTGCTCTGAATGGTGGGGAGTTTTGTAATTGGAGGTGAAGAAATGTATAGGTTAAGAATTGAATCGCAATTTGACGCTGCCCACAAATTGGTTGGTTACAAAGGAAAATGCTCGAGACTTCATGGGCACACATGGAAGGTTGAAGTCTTTGTTGTTGGAGAAAAACTGGATGACATCGGAATTCTAGTAGACTTTAACACGCTGAAAGAGAAGTTGGGTGAGATAACTGAGAAACTTGACCACAGTTTTCTTAACGACATCAAAGAAATCGGTAACCCAACTTCTGAAAATATTTCAAGATATGTCTTTCAAAACTTGAAAGGACTGCCCAAGACTGTTAGGTTAGAGAGGGTAAGAGTCTGGGAGAGTCCAAAGAGTTGGTGTGAATATTTTGAATAAAGTTGCGAGGTGTATGAAATTATGGAAGTTTCAGAAATTTTGACGTTGGATGATTTGGGATTTTATATTACTTTTCCATTTTCAGAGACTGATAAGAACACAATTATTCGTGCAATTAAATCATTGAAAATTGAGACTAAACAGAACCAGATTCAAAAAGATTTGGATTCAGAATTAGCTAAAGCGCTAAAAAATGAAGGTTACTACTATTCAAAAGATGAAGATCCCGAAAAAAGCTCAAAATGTAAATTGTGGGAACCGGATTTTCAACATAGCGTCGATTTATTTAACCCCGAACTAAAAATAGCAATAGAAATAGAAAAAGCAGAAATCAAGAGGGTCATTCATGATATTTTAAAGTTGGTAAATGCTTCTAAAACCTTTAAGCCTAAAGTTCGTTTTGGAGTTCTGATAGTTCCTGATAAATATTTCGTTGGATCCAGATTTTCAAATTTTATTGGACAAGTTAAAAAGGAAATATCTTTTTACTTTGGTGGGGTCATTGATGGTTTTAGTTTATTGGATATTTTGATAATTGCCTATAAAGTAGACTCTAAATGAAGTCAAAATGCGAGGTGAGATTATGAAAATAGGAGTTGTTTTGTTGAGTGGTGGGTTGGATTCAACGACTACAGCGGCTTATGCCAAAAGTCTGGGTTTCGAAGTCCATGCAATTACTGTTCGCTATGGTCAAACTTTAAGCAAAGAAATCAAATGCGCTCGAGAAGTTGCTAAAAGATTAGGAATAAAGCACAAGATAATCGACATTTCGCCTTACAAAGAAGTAGCTTGGTATTCTGCTCTGACGCATCCAGAGTCGTTTGAAGTCCCGAAAGAGAGAAGTATGGAAGAAATGGCAAAAACAATACCCATAACCTATGTTCCTTTGAGGAATACGTTTTTTATTGTTCTGGCAGCTGCGTACCTTGAGTCTGAGATTTTGTATAATATTGAAAAGGAAGGTGTTAAGCCAGAGGATATAGAAGCTAGAATTTTCATAGCTGCAAACGTTTTAGATTACTCCGGTTATCCAGATTGTAGGCCAGAATTTTATGAAAAGATCAACGAGTTGATGAAATTAGCTAGTAAGGTAGGAACACAGTACAAAGTGGAGATGAAAATCGAAACCCCGTTACTTTTCAAGAATAAGAAGGAAATAGCTGAACTTGGAACCAAATTAAAAGCTTCTCTTGAATGGACTTGGAGTTGTTATGTTGGTGGAGAAGTTCCCTGTGGAAAATGCGATTCTTGTTTGTTAAGAGCGAAAGGATTTCAGGAAGTTGGGATTCAAGACCCGCTTATTTTGAGGTTGAAGAAAGAGGGAAAAATGTGAAAGTTTCGGAGATCTTCTATTCTATAGAAGGGGAAGGAATAGAAATTGGTAGACCAGAGGTTTTCATTAGATTAGCTGGATGTAACCTTAGATGTACTTGGTGTGATACAAAATATGCGTTGGAAAATGGTAAAGAAATGAGCATCGGAGAGATAATTGAAGAAGTTAGGAAATATCCTTGTAAAAGCGTTTCGATAACTGGTGGAGAACCACTACTTCAGAAAGGGGAATTATTGGAGTTAGTTAACCAACTGAAAACTCTGGGTTACTGGATACAAATAAATACTAATGGAACAATTTTTAGTGAAGAAATTTTCAAATTAGTGGACTTTATCAGCATGGATTGTAAATGTCCGTCTTCACGAATGAAAAGTAATTTTGAAGTTTTAGAAAAAACTAAAGAGTTGTTTGATTCTAAAACTCAGTTTAAGTTTATCCTCTCAAATCAAGAAGACTATGAATATGCTAAAAATATTGTTTGCATTCTTAATGCCTCAAATATAGTTTTCCAACCAGAATGGAATAGCAAAAAATTCTCAAGAAAATTAGTGGATTTGATTAAGAGAGATAGTTTGAATATAAGGGTGATACTTCAACAACATAAGATGATTTGGGGAGTGAAGAAAGGAGTTTAATATGATGAATACTGCGCTGGACCTTTAACCAAGCGGACTCGTTTGTACACTTCAAACCCGATTGGGCAGCTTATCGAGATGTTAAGAATCGAATTTATGAGGCGAAGAAAGACATTACCGGAGAATTTCATACGCATCCAGATGGAAATGAAGAGCCTACAGATAGAGACAAACAACTCCTGAAATGGCTTGGCACGAAACTCATGGTAATAGTAACTCCAACAAAGGTCACTTTTTGGAGGTATAACAGCCAGAAAGATGATGAGCCGGAGAAATACGATAAATTACTTGCTAAGGTAAATTAGATAAAACAGAAAGAATGCTTGGTGAACTTGTTACTGTTTTGGATGTTCTATTATTAACCTTTTATTGTTCGTGTCGATTTTAATCTTTACTTCTCCCTTTTGAAATTGAAATGGAAATGCTGAATCAACTGAAATTTCGGATGAAATGTAAATGTATACTCTGTTGTCACGTCGATATAATCTGCCTCTGCCCTCTAAAACCATTTGTAACCCCCGAAGTTAATTAATTGTTTCAAAAGATTTATATATTTAGCTGTCAAAATGACTTACATAAAGACTTACGAGATGACTTTCCCATGGCGCGTCACCTTTATTATGCAGCACGTATAATCAACTCTTGTAATAAAATGACTTTCAAAGAAAACGCTAAAAGGAGTACACGTAAAGAAATTCGGCGAAAGCGCATACCACGTAATATGTTCGCTCCTCGGAATAAGCTTAATGACTTAACAGGAACAGAGTGGATTAAATTAACAAAGAGCATTTGGTTTAGTACACCTCCACCCAGAGATAAGTTGAAAGAACAGCATCCAGCAACATTTGCTGAAAGCGACATAGAACAGCTCCTGCTATTCTTTACTAAGAAACATCAAAAAGTTCTGGACCCATTTGTAGGTGTAGGTAGCACCTTAATTGCTGCATTCAATACTGAAAGAAACGCTATTGGAATAGAACTCATAAAAAAATGGGTTGACATTGCCAAAAAACGTCTGGATAGAGTTCGTTCGCAGAGAAGATTGGACCAACTGGAATTACCAACCAGACAAGAAATCGTCCAAGGAGACGTTCGGGAGGTACTGAGACAATTTAAAGAAGAAGAATTTGATTTCATTGTGACAAGTCCTCCATACTGGAAGATTCTAACAAAGAATGCTGATCATAAAACCAAGCGTGAACGACTGTCAAAAGGTCTTCCTACCAAATACAGCGGGGATAGCCTCGACCTTGGTAACATTCCAAGATATGAAGACTTTTTAGAAGAGTTAAGAAAGGTATGGTCAGAGTGCTATAGAGTCCTGAAAAGAGGAAAGTACATGTGCATAGTTGTTACCGACTTTAGACACAAAGGAGAATACATCCTATATCACGCAGATATAGCGAGGATAATGCAAGAAGTAGGTTTCAAAACAAAAGGGATGATAACACTGGTTCAAAATAACAAGACACTTTACCCCTACGGATACCCATTCGAATTTGTTCCAAATATACACCACGAAAATGTCATGGTCTTTAGAAAGGAATAATATTCGCTATCTCTTTTTTTAAAAAACAAAAGATTTTAATGCGTTACTTTTTAATAGATATACGATAATTCATGGAACGTGTTGAGATAACAGATAAAATGATATCAATGGCTATCAACGAATCTAAACGAAGAGACCAAGCATTAACTAAAACAGGAAGAAAAGCTTTTCAACATCATTTCACAGCAAACAGGGAAGACAGGACGCTATTCAATAACGTCTTAGGATTTATTGGCCAATTTGCCTTTTGTGCATACATTGGTCAGGATTGGAGAAGTAGCATAAGAAAGGATTACAAAATAATCGAGGCTGCAAAAATCGAATTTAAAGGAAACAGAGTAAGCGTAAAAACCGAGAGCGTAGCCCCAGAATATTTAGAAAAAGTAACAAACAAAACTATTAGTGAGAATGAGAAATACTCAAGTTGTTTATACCCTTTGGGGCAAATTAATCTTCTTAAAGATTATAATGTTGTTTTCTTTGGTGCAGTTGCTGTATCGTCTGGAAATTATAATGTAAACGACTTGAAGTGCTGGTACCCTTTGGGATGGATTGCGGCTGAAAAAGTCATAGAGTGCCCTATCTCACCAAGAACACCGTCGGGAGCCCGGTTACCATATCCTAGCTTTCATATTAACGTTAAAAATCTCAAGCACATTTCCGAACTAAATGTCGTACAACCAAACAAGCTAAAGTACAGGAAAAGAAGTTTTGATGTTAAAGGTTTTGTGGTAATAGACTCAACCGACATAGATAGCAAAAAGAGAGATATCGTTACAGACTTTTGGATCTATTTCAATAATCAGCTTTTAAAAGAACTTGAACAGAGATGTAGACTTGCTTTAAAGAATAAAACTGGAGTTAACTTAGCCATAGATGACTTGAATTTTGCAGTGAAAGCCATGGACGACGAATTGAATTTTTCGTTATCTCTAAATGAATGGGACAATATTCTTCCATGGGACGAAAAGAAAGCTTATCGAGGAGGATTTTTCCAAGTACAATTCTGGCTCACTGAAAAGAAAGAGTACTCAGGAAATCTCGAGAGTGTGATTGATGACGTAAAGCAACCTTCATTTAATAAGCCTCTGAAGAGAGCTGTGTTGTATGTGAGAAAGCCGCTGATTGAAACATTAATTAATAAATGTAAAGATGTTAGTAATGAAGGAAAAGGCCTTAGAATAAGTGCGAATCTTTGCTTCAGAATTGAAGAAACTAATTCTTGGAGAGGAATCGAGCATAAATTTGAAGTCTATTCAAAAGAACTTGGTAACGTTTTAAGGCTTAAATTGTTAGAACAAAACGATGATAAAAAGAATTTGCTAAAAATAGACTTTAACATAAAGAAAGACGCGTGCGCATAACGTATCCTTATGCGGGCCTTCACATGGTAAAGAATGAAAAAGAACAAAAGCCACAAACTCTATTAGATATTATCGAAACGGTAATTCGCAAAAATGGTGGCGTTGCAAGTTTAAGTGTTATATACGCAGGAGTTGAAGCTACAAGACCTGGAACTTCTAAGGCAACTGTTCGAGCAATTATCAGAGATGCATGCAAAGAGACTTTAAGGAGATATGTCGACAAGCCACGATTTCTAAGAGTTGATAAAGGTATCTACGGCATCTATGAGAAGTAAAACCGTAAAGAAATGTCTAAACATTGCCAAAATAGCGTAACGCATTTCTAAGACAAATCAATAGTTTAAAGATATGCAACAGAGACACATCATTAAAATAACTGAAGAAATGAAATCTGCTGCAATACGAGAAGCGGAACGTAGAGAACCACATATTAGACATTGGTTTAAGACAGGCCATTATTCATTAGCTCAAACGAATATCTTAGGCTTTATCGGAGAATTTGCAGCTTGCATACTTCTTGGAATAGACTGGGAGTCAAATATACGTCCCAACTATCTAACAATAGATAGACAAGACATAATCTTCAAGGGAAAGCGAGTTTCAGTAAAAACGGAGTCGCTTCCACGGCAATACTTAACTCCTGTGGTTAGCCGAAAAATAAACGATGATGAGAAGTATGGTCGCAGGCTATATCCATATGGACAAAGAAATCTTCTTAAAAAATATGATATTGTAATTTTTGGGACAGTTTTGAGGGTAAATGAAATCAGATTAGAAGAATGGTTGAGAAAGCTTGACGTTTGGTATTTAATCGGTTGGACCGAAGCGAAAAAGATACTAAGCTATAAGCCAACTTCGATTGCTCCGTTTGGAGGCAGATATCCTTACCCTGCATTCCCAGTCAGAACTTCCGATTTAAAAAATATTGAAGAATTGCTTGCTTAAGTCATGTTTGTAATACGAATCTAACCGTTCTTGAATCCGGGGGGCTTCACCATACTTTATACGTTTTGCATATTCAAAAACAGATTTCATAGTTCCAACAGGCTTAATATTTTCTCCATAGAGGGTAACATAGGCATTATGAATGGCTTTCAACGTAAAGCTCTCTTTAATTTCTTCGGGGATTCCGTTCTTGCAAACCGGACAATTACAAGAAAAATCTTCTGGCTTGGGATTCCAAGCAGTATAGGGACGTTCCGAAATATGCCTCTGGCTTCCATGAAAAGGATGCAAAATAAATCCATATGCTGCTGCACGTCTCCAATGAGCTGAATCAGTACTGTACACATCTAGAATTTTTAACGTAGGCTGAAATGATGGACCTCCTATTCCTAAAACATGTTTTTTCTGTTTTATCGCCCATATTGTATCCGCTATCAATTTTTTCTGACTTTTTTGTTTATAATGAACAGAGTAAGGAACGAGGCCTCCTATTGCAATATAATCAGAGTTTATCTGCTTAGACATATAGATAGCTTGAGCTGGAGGAGGATGAACCACGAAAATAACATCATGTAACTTAGACAAAAATTCGAAATTTTCAAATGTTTTCTTCATCTTCCTTTTGCGTTCTTCTTCGCTATCGTCAATCTTAGGTATCACATCTAAATTGAAATAAAAATCCGCTTCCACATGCTCATAAATTTCATTAAGTTCATCAACAGTAACTCCTATTCCTCTTTTAAACGCTTGAAAAGCTCCACTATCACAAAACAAAGTGCCATCAAAATCAAGAATATCACGCAATCTACCATCTGTCACTTTTTTCTTTAAAGAAGAGGATTTTAAAATTTCCCAAGCACTTATCATGATTGCCTCAACTTTAAAATACTTCCAAGGTTTGGGTTCGCCTTTAATAGGAGTTCCGAGAGCAACTAACAATTCTTGTCACTATATTTTTTATATTCTCGATTCTAATTATTAATAAATCTTGAATTAAAATACATTTGCTTTGTGGAATGCTCTTGAGGGGTCTAATAGTTAAACAACCGTTCGCAGCAAAAATTGTTAGAGGAGAAATGCCTGTGATTTTTCTTCCAGTTCGTGCTAAAGGAAAATTTGTCAAAGATTTAATTAAAAAGAGCAAAAAAATAGTTATTTTGTCCGCATTAAGAGCGAAAGAATCGGTGAATGAAGACAACTACCCACTGGGTAAAGCTGTAGGTACGGTTAAAGTACGCGATGTTATAACCATGACGAAAGAAAAAGTACTTTCTGGCGAAGTAGCAGGAATAGAAAGGGAGTATGTGCAAACATATCCATGGGAGAGCAGTAAACTTGATGGAGTAATATCAATATGGTTTCTTGAAAACCCTGAAGAGTGGAGCCCCCCCATTTCTTATAGAAGAATGCCTGGTGCCCAAAGGTGGATAAAAAATGTTAGGCTAAGACGTATAGAACTGACCCTCAGTAAGGTTGAGTGAAATGAAACTATTGGTTTTGATACCATGCTGCGGTGAAAAGACAAAAAACGGAACAGAAGATTACCATAAACTGAGCAGAAATAGTATAATTTCATATCTTAGCAAGGAATGTAGTGAGAGGTTGTTAAAACTAAGAAAACAGGTGGCTTTAGCATTTCAAGAAGCTCCAGGCCCTGACCTCGGTTTCGAGGCTGGAGATATCCAAATCAAATTTTTGGAGGCATACAAAAGATATAGTGGTAATCTATACAGCAAGATATCAAACGATTCTTGGAGAAAATTAGAGAGAAATTCACAGTTAAGCCTGATAATAGTTTCTGCACTCTATGGATTACTCAGTTACAATGAACCAGTTCGGTGCTACAATCGATCAATGAAAGACCATATTCACGGGAAATCACTAAAGAACTGGTGGAAAACACATTTTCTAACCGACATTCTGTTGGATTATATCAAGCGAAATCAAGTAGAGGAAGTACATGACTTTCTTTCAAGAGATTATCGAGATACATTATCAAATCTATCATTTCGTTGCAAATCAATTGACGTGCTCCATGTTGCTCACAATTATCCTGGGCTTGGTAGTGGAAGTGATTTTCATAGAGGAATCGACATAAACAGTATAATTCAGAAATTTCCATCAGAAGCTGCTGAGAAATCTCAAAAAAGCTGAATGCAGACAAAATGAAGAATATCGTTGCGAGATATGCTGTCGAAAAAATCAATGAGGGAGAGAGTGAGATCTACAATGGACTGTACTGGGAATGCCGATTACAGATTACGCTTAATGCGAATTTTAAGAGGACATAATCTAAGAGGAAGATTGACTTAAGAAGGAGGAAGTGTCACGGGGTCTGTGATATACCGTTGTCCCGATTGTAAAAGAACATTACTGTGCTATGATTACGGTAGGTTTCATATTCTTCTTCTGTGATTTTTCTGCCGCACCTCATACACTCGTAAACTTTTTCCTCGTCCATTTTACATCAAGTCTCCAAACATCATATCCGACTCTTCAGTCAGCTGGTCATCCCAGCACTCCCAGCACATACCATCATAACTTTCATGTTTTTCTTCGCTGATCTCGCGACCACAAACAGAACAATAAAACTTCTCATTTTCGTCTTTGGCTGGAGCGCTATTTTCCTCTTTTTTGTGTTTCTTCAAATGTATCACCAAGAATTTTCGCTTCACTCTCACTCATAAATTATCGCTAGATTTAAGTCGAATACTTTGATTCTAAACATTTATGAAATCAATGTTCATATTTTTGCTCATAAAGGAAGAGTCTGCATGTTAAAGTCCTTTATACTGCTCGGCAACGAATAGAGGCGTGGTAATAATGACGATCTTGTTGGAATTAGAATGTAGCAAGGGACTCAGGGCTCATCCCATCAAAGGTCGATGGATTATGTCTGGTAATTCAAGGATCTTACACGTGTTAAGCGAAGATGTTATCACTGCAAACGTGTTTGGAGTTCTAAAAAACCTAGACCCGAAAGTCTGGTTCGTTTCATTTCTGCAGAATGCTTGCCATTTTTCAAGAGAGCAGTTCCCAAGTCTTTATGAACCTGAAAACTACTCAACATTTTCACTGTCATTGTGGCAAGATCTTGACAAGCCACCACCAAGATTGGAAGGACCAACGCAGGCTGATGTCTTCATCGAGTTAAAGAAAGCCACGTTCATGATTGAATGCAAAGGACTTGCTGCGCTCCAGAAACGCGTGTCCACTGATGAACCAAATGCAGATCCAAAATATTGGTGGGACCAAGCCATTAGAGGCATTGTACGCGGCTATGCTTACTCAAAGAAACGATTCAATGAGAAAGACTTCTTTTTTATTGTTCTATCGATGAGTGAAAAAGAGAAGACCTTTACGCAATATGAGAACTGGCGTAGAATCAAGGAGCATGTTGAACGCAGAATCACCAAGGACCCAAAACTGGGAGACGCTTTTCCAAAAGACTCAGTTGACAGCATCTGTCAGAAACTCTCACGCCAAATCAGATGGGTGAAATGGATAGATCTGAAGGAAGCCCTCGAGAAGTCTTCGTTCAACGAGACAGGAGAATTTAAACCTCAAAGCAAATTCTGCAAGGACCTCATAGAATACTTAGAACTGAAGTCAAGACTCTGCAAAAGATCAGTGGGTAAGCAAAACTAAGCAAGAGATGCAAGCACTAAATTCGGAAAAATCCGTCTTCGTCTTCCTCTTCTTCGATGAATGGTAAGCCTTTCTTTTCTCGCCAGAGGTTTCTTAAAATGACTAATTTAGCCTGATAGAAGTAGCCGCCTTCCCGCAGTTCTCTCTTGGTTGCGGTTATGCCCTTGAAATCCTCGCCCATAGTTTTAGCTTGCTCTATCTGATAAAGCTCTTGCGCCTTCTCCCAAATCATAGGTCTTACCCAAGGCCAAAATTTACCTGGCTGCCTCTGCTTCGGCACGTAGATAACGCTCCATCGTTTCTGTTTCAGAAAAGTAGGGGCAAGCGTCGGACGTTAACTGGTGTTGTTTGGCGAAGGCTCGGAGCATTTGACAGATTTTATGTGTGTTTAATGGGTCCTTTTGTCGGGTATAGCAGACTCGCTCAGCCATTATTATTGGCAGAAAAGAAAGAAGCGGACAGTTTGGGCAGATCTTAGGTTCTGATTTCGACAATTTCTTCATACCTCAGGGTTTCTATTGCGTTTTCGATTTTGCTGTCTGGAATGGGTATGTTGATGATGTAGTCTGCGATTTTTCGGGCTTCTTGTGGGTTTTTGGCTTCTACGATGAGGATTAATTCCACTAAATACTTGGGCATTGTTTTCACCTTTTGAAGTGTTTTAGGGCGAAGCGGTTTGCCTTGGTCTGTTTTCTATGCATGTTAAGTCCTCGTAGATAGTCTAAGAGGTGGCTGAATTCGTGGAGGAAAATGAAGCGGATGAGCTCGTTTGGGCTGTTGAAAGTGACTGTTTCCATGATGTATTCGTAGCCTTGGAACGGGTGGAAGATCTGCTTTGTTCCGACAGCAAATTTCTGTGTGAATGGGTAATTGATGTTTTTGTTTATGGCTATTGTGATTAGCCGTTGGGAAGGCTGGCATTTTCCGTGGAACGGGTGTTTGCCGTTATGCCAGTGGACTTCGACTTTCCAGTCTTCTAATGGCTGCATAAGTTTTATTGGCAGGTTGAGGCCGCGATACTCGACTTCCCAGCTCTGCT
>Ga0315280_10007763_pt1 | contig 14285 bp, 11 predicted proteins | sample YL17G06_40_MG_FD_203697 | JGI IMG/M metagenome (GOLD analysis project Ga0315280, IMG submission 203697) | Sediment microbial communities from Yellowstone Lake, YNP, Wyoming, USA - YL17G06_40 | ecosystem: Environmental > Aquatic > Freshwater > Lake > Sediment | place: USA: Wyoming | collected...
GTGCGCGGCTGGCGTCTCCGATCTTGGCAGACGGATGAATCCTAATATGGGTGACACTGTGACACGGTTCGATCATAAAAATGCGTGTAAGGTGCAGGCCTCGGCACCGCTTTGAAGCGTGACAAAGCGGCGTCAAGCCGCCGCACTCCAAAGCCTTCGGCCTTGTTTTTGGAGCAGAGGGCGCAGAGCAGATGCTCCGCGCCCTCTGCGGTGACTGAAATGCAGGATTACTTGATGTTAGGATCTTCTTCGACGACGACTTTGGTGAAGTACTCTTTGCCGCCGATAGTGAGTTTCACGCGATAGACGCCGGGTTCGACGGCTGCGCCCATTCCGCCTCTACCGCCGCCACCGCCGGCTTGGGCAGGAACTCCCGCTGCCTGACCGGCGGTGCCGCCTCTGCCTGCGGCACCGGCGGCCTGAGCACCGCCTCCTGCAGCTCCAGCGGCGCCGGCAGCTGGGGCTCCCGGAGCTCCGGCTCCTGGGCCACCAGGTGCACCCCTGCCACCGGCACCCGTGGCGCGCTGAGGCCACTGCACCCGGTGCAACCCTGCTTCCTTGGGACCGGTAATCTCCTGTAATACTCTGCCGTCGATGTCCATGACCGAGATCTTGACATCCTCGGAAACGGGCGACTTCAGGTAGTAGCAAATGGCCGTGCCCGGGTCGGGGTTCGCACCGCGGAAGTTCTTGTCGCGCGCGAGCGATCGGCCCAGATAGATGTCCCCCATATATGCGACAGCCGGGCGCACGTTAAAGAGGGTTGCATCCTCAGCCATCGCCTTATCCGTCAGCTGCTGGAGCGGGCTGATGTCATCCATGACGTAAATGCTACGCCCGTGGGTGGCGAGGATCAGGTCGCTGTCCCGCGGGTGCACGATCACGTCGTCGACGCGGACGGTTGGCAGGCCGGTCATGAAGCGCTTCCATTCCGCACCGCCGTTCAGTGACACGTAGAAGCCGTACTCCGTGCCGAGGTACAGCAGGCTCTTGTTCTTGGGATCCTCAAGGATGACGTTGGCATTCCCCTGAGGCAGATTGTTGACGATCGAAGTCCAGGTCGCCCCGAAGTCGCGCGTAAGGTACACGTATGGCTTCATGTCGTCATAGCGGTGCCCGTCAATGGTTACGTAGCAGGCGCCCGCATCGAAATGCGACGGCGCCACGCGCGAAATCTGATAGGTATTCTTGGGAAGGCCTGGAATGTTATCGGCCACATTCTTCCAGGTAAACCCGCCGTCACGGCTCAACTGCACGTTGCCGTCATCGGTTCCTACCCACAGAATTCCCGGCTGAGCAACCGACTCTGCGATTGTGATGATGTTACCGTAGTTCGACATGCCGTCGTGCTTCGAGAACATGGGCTTGTCTCCCGGCACGCCCATGATGGGCAGGGTATCGCGGCTGATCTGCTTGGTTAGATCCGGACTGGCAGTCCAGGTGTCCCCGCGGTTGGTTGACTTGAAGAACCTGTTGGCTCCCGTGTAAATGGTCCGCGGATTGTGCGGAGAAAGCACGATGGGCGTATCCCAGTTAAAGCGGAGCTGCTCGCCTGCCGGCAGGGGAGGATTGATGTTGGTCCCCCCGCCGGAGCCGCCGACGCCTCCCGCCTGAGCGGCTTGCGTCGCCTGGGCTGTCTGAGCAGGAGGCTGGCCTGGTGCCGGCTCAGCGCCGGGTGCTGCTCCCTGGCCACGCCCCCGTCCGCCTCCCAGATTCGGCCTGATGCTCGTGCTGCGTCCGGTCCTCAGGTCGTAGCGGCTCATCGCGCCGTTCTGCGACTCCGTGTACACGGTATTGTAGTCCGTCGGGTCGACCTGGCAGTAGAAGCCGTCTCCTCCCCCAACTCGGAACCACTCGGCATTGGTGATTCCCCCCCCCAGCACCACCACCGCCGCCGCTGCTGCGAGTCGCGCTAGGGCCGCCCCAGCTCCCGTTGTCCTGCAACCCGCCGTAGACATAGTAGGGCTTGCGCATGTCGGCGGCGACTGCATAGAACTGCCCCACCGGCATGGTGTTGACGAACTCCCAGGTGGCGCACTGGTCGTAGGTAATGTCCAGGCCGCCGTCATTTCCGATGATCAGGTGGTTCCCATTCTTCGGATCGATCCAGATGGCATGGTGGTCGCTGTGTGCGATGCCTGCAACAACAGCAAAGGTTTTCATGCCGTCGGTGGATTTATAAAACGAAGCGCCGCCCGTGTAGATAATCTGATCATTGCTGGGATCGACGCGGATCTGGCTGTAGTACATGGCACGGTTGTTGTTGTTGCTCACGATGCGCCACGTTTTGCCCTTGTCATCCGAGCGCCACGCTCCATCACGCGCCGGATCAGGAGGCCCGGGCGGCTGCCCGCCGCGTCCACCCATTTGTCCGGCGACCTGCGCGCCTGCCTGTGCAGGTGCCCCGGCTCCGCGTCCGCCTGCCGCTGCTGCTTGTCCGGCTGGCTGTCCTGCTGGCGCTTCCTGCGGCGGACCACCCATTCGACCACCCATGCCTCCCAACGCCACTTCAATCTGGGCGTAGACGACGTTAGGATTCGATCGGGACACATCCAGCCCGATGCGGCCGAGTTCGGGACCCGGCAGTCCGCCGGCCAGCTTGGTCCAGGTTTTACCGGCGTCGATCGTCTTCCAGATCCCGCTTCCCGGGCCGCCGCCGTTGAATCCCCAGGAAGTGCGCCGCCGCTGATAGGAGGCGGCATACAGCACCTTGTTGTCGCTGGGATCCATAACCAGGTCCGTGAATCCCGTGTCTTCGTCGATGAACTTGATGTTTGTCCAAGTCTGGCCGCCGTCGGTCGTCTTATAGATGCCCCGTTCCTTGTTGGGTCCGAACAGGTGGCCCAGCGCGGCAACATAGACGATATTCGGATCCTTGGGATCGGTCACGATGCGGGCGATGGTCTGAGTTTCCTTCAGTCCCATGTTGGTGAACGTCTTGCCGCCATCTGTCGATTTAAAAATGCCGTCACCGAAGGACGAGCTCTGGCGGTTGTTGGGCTCGCCGGTCCCGACCCAGATAATGTCAGGATTCGCCTGGAAAATGGCGAGGTCGCCGACCGAGCAAACGGAATAGGTATCAAAGATCGGTTCCCAGGTGGTCCCGTTGTTGACAGTCCTCCACAAGCCGCCGGTCGCAAATCCCACGTAGATGATATAAGGATTGCTTTCCACGGCTTCGATATCGTCGATGCGGCCTGCCATGCTCGCGGGCCCGATCGAACGCCAGCGAAATTCCTTAAGGATAGGATCATTGGATTGGTTGACGGGAGACGGAGGAGGCGGTGCGTTCTGCGGTCCCTGACTCCAAACCGCTGCCGTCAGAAAAAGGCAGACCATCAAACCAAGCCAAATCTTTATGTGCCGAGCCGGTCGCTCTCGATTCATAAGTGCAACCCTTTCTTTGATTGAATGTTGGGGGGAAGCCAGGGAAACCTATCCCCGGATACACCCCTGGCAGGTCTCTTATACGACATGACCGCACGGTTTGTAACGCTCTTTTTCCTCATCGAAAAAACAGCAACCAAATCAGAACGAAAATCGGAATCAGCACCGGCAGCGAGTAACGGAAGATGTAGCCGAAAAACGACGGGCACTTCACCCCCGCGTGCTCCGCGATGGACTTCACCATGAAGTTCGGGCCATTCCCGATATAGGTGGTCGCGCCGAAGAACACCGCTCCGACGGAAATCGCCCGGAGAAATCCGGCGTGCCGGCTGAGCAGGATCGTCATGTGTTCGAGGTTGCCCAGTGCGAGGCCGTGCAATCCCATCGCTGCACTGAGAAAATTCAGGTATGTCGGCGCGTTGTCCAAGAAGCTCGAAAGAATGCCTGACGACCAAAAGAACTGGCCTGGAGTCCTGATCCCGAGACGATGTGCGTTCTGCGCCAGCCAGTCGAGCGCCGGCACCATCGTGGCGAAAATGCCGGCGAACAGGATCGCTACTTCTCTGATCGGGGCGAAAGTGAACTCGTTGGCGCGCAGGGCTTCCTTCGTGGCGAAGCGATGGGCGGCGGCGGCTGCAATAATCATGATGACCTCGCGCACCGGCGTTCTGGCGAAAACCGCCGCCAGAATAATGAAGAGAAAGAAAAAACTGTGGCTTCCGCGCAGCTCAAATCCGGCTCCTCGAACATGGCGATGCTTCTCCAGCAGCCACCTTCGATACGACCGGGTATCCACCAGAAAGAACACAGCCAACACAAGGACAAGCGCCAGCAGCCAGATATCCCACACCTTCTGCAGCGTCCATTGAAACGGGACTCCATTCAGGTAGCCGAGGAACAGGGGCGGGTCGCCGATCGGCGTCAGCCCGCCTCCGATGTTGCTGACGATGAATATGAAGAACGCGATGTGAAATCCGCGGATCCGAGGGCGGTTGATGCGCAGGAATGGGCGAATGAGCAGCATCGACGCGCCTGTGGTGCCTATGATATTCGAAACCAATGCGCCGACTGCCAGCAGCAGGGTGTTCATCCAGGGCGTCGCGTGGCGCTCCGTGTGCAGGAAAATGCCGCCGGAGGCGACGAACAGCGATCCGATCAGCACGATGAAGCTGAAGTACTCGACGAAGATCTCGGCCATGCGGCGGTAATCAAGGCAGAAACAGTAGTAGGCGAAAACAAAGAGGCCCAGACCGATGGAGACAAAAGGATAGTACTTCTCCCACCAGGAGCGATGGATGAACGGCGCCAGACCGATCGCCGACAAAAGGATTGCGAACGGGAGCATCAGCCAGGCGCTGACGTGAAGCCCTGTGACATTGGCCGCGAGGACCTGGTCAAGCATTCTCCGTGGACTCCGCTTAAGAGTGCAGTCTTGTGTGCGGCTTCATTAAACCACGATGTGCACGAAGTCTTTTCCTGTATTTCGTTCGAGCTGTCAAGCGGAGATCAAGGTCTCTTCCCGCTTGCTTGAGGTTCTCGTGGTTTTGGCAATTCAGACAGTGGTGCGCACTGCTTGGAGCGATGCCGTCGCATACCAAAGACGAACCACGAAGACCTCAAAGAACCAAGAGCTAAGGGGGCTTTGGCTGCGCCGGAGGCGATTCCGCAGCTGCGCTGCGGGATCCACTCCTGGCACGGGCATCGGGGACAAGTGCATGGGGGATGGGTGCGACAGGGAAGCCCGCGGATCTCATCGTATGCTCCTGGCTCCAGGATAGCTTCTTCTGGGCGCTTGTCCCCGATGCCCGTGCCAGGAGTGGCAGCCAAAGCCTATTTCTGATGTACCATCCATCGCAAACCTGTGTAATCCCAGGTTCTTTGAGGTCTTAGAGATCTTTGAGGTTCCAAAGGCATTCGGATGATTGGCATGCAGTGTCTGAATCGCTGTCGTGGTTTGATTCTGTTGGGAATTTCGGGTCGCAAGACGGTAAAATGCGAAATCGAGGGTATTCCAGTGAGAAAAGCGAGACTGCAAGAACAAGTGCGAGAGAAGCGATTTGTTGCCGCGAGTTCTGTGGCGGCAGCGTTGTTTCTCACCGGCACCAAACTGGTGATTGGGCTCCTGACCGGGAGCCTGGGGATTCTCGCGGAAGCGGCGCATTCCGGGCTTGACATGGCAGCCGCAGTGATCACCCTTCTTGCAGTACGAGTAAGCGACCGTCCCGCGGATGAGTCTCATCTTTATGGCCACGGCAAGTTTGAAAATCTGAGCGCACTGGCTGAGGCCGCGCTGTTGCTCATCACCTGCATCTGGATTACCTACGAAGCCATCCGGCGCCTTTTCTTTGCTGACGTCGAGATTGATCCTAGCCCATGGGCCTTTCTTACGATGGCGATCTCGATCGTCATAGACTTCTCGCGGTCCCGTGCGCTGTGGCGCGTCGCGCGTAAGTACCACAGCCAGGCCCTGGAGGCCGATGCCCTGCATTTTAGTACGGACATCTGGAGTTCTGCCGCCGTGATCGGAGGGCTGGGACTGGTGCGATATGGCGACCTGCTGGGCGCGAAGTCGATCTTCATGCGTGCCGATGCCGCGGCAGCGCTGGTCGTGGTCTTGATTGTGGTTCATGTGAGCCTGCAACTCAGCCGCCGGACCATGGGCGCCTTGCTCGATCGCGCTCCTCGCGGCCTGGCCCAGCGTTACAGAGCCGCCTTGGCTGGTGTCGCCGGCGTGGGGCGCGTCTCGCGCGTGCGTGTGCGCAACGTCGGCAGTCAGGTTTTCGTCGATCTGAACGTGGACGTTCCGCGGCACCTGTCCTTCGAAGAGAGCCATGCGGTGACCCAGCGCGCCCAGGAGGCGGTGCGCGGCGTGTCGCCCAACGCTGACGTGGTCGTGCACGCCGATCCCGTCGCGGAGAATGAGGGGGTGCTCGAGCGCATCCAAGCGGTGGCGGCGCTGGTGCGCGCATCCGTGCACAACATTACGACGCATTGGACCGAACGCGGAGTCTGGATCGATCTGGATTTGGAGGTCGATCCCACCCTCAGCCTGGAAAACGCGCACCTGAAAGCCACAGATCTTGAGAGCCGGCTGCGCGGTGAATTGGGTGTGGGTGATGTGCCTGCTCCGGTCGCTGATGTACACGTGCACATCGAACCCCGGGGGGAACAACTCGCTCCTGGAAGCGAGGTCGCCGACGCGGAAGCCGCGCGCTATCGCGACCGGATTGACGCCATCTGTCGCGAACTGGAGCACACGCGCGGCTGCCAGGACGTCCAGCTGCATAAGATGAGGGGTAAAATGTATCTCTCGTTGCACTTGCTCGTCGACGGGGAGCGCCCCGTCGAGGAGGTGCACAGCATCGCCGAAGAGTTGGAAAGCCGGCTGCGACTCGAATTCCCTCAGCTCGGACGCGTGGTGATTCACGCCGAGCCTGCTGCCAAATCGCAATCGAAACGGGATCTTGAATCTTGAAACAAGCCCGCCGACGAACGCAGATGCGGGCCGGCGTTTATCCGCGTTCATCAGCGGTTTTCCGGACGCTATCGGATCGGCGGGCCGACAATTATGTGGGGCTGATTGCCGAGCTGATCGTTTACCTTCTTGATGGATCTCGAAATGATCTTGTTCAGTTCCGCAATCGCCTGTGCTGTTTGGTCCTTGTATTCACGCAGGAGCAACAGCATTCCATCCGACGGCCGGGCAATGGGGCCGGTCACCGAACCGAGCAGCGAGTTAACGTTTTCCCGCAATTGGGCGCCGCAGCGGTAGCTCATGGAGCACTCGCGCACCAGCCTGGAGTGCAGCTGGCCGAGTTGATCGAGCGCCGTGCGGGCATCGGCGGCAACCGCACTTTGGGATGCGGTTGCGCGCGCATCGCCGCTGGCAGCCGAGCGGCGCAAGGTCTCCGACAGGGTCGTCAACTGGCGCGTCAGATCCTCGACGCGATTGACCACCTCGGCGACCGACGTGGCGAGCGCCTGCACTTCCAGCGCCGTCGTGAACTGCGTCTGAAGATCGGCCTCAGCGACCTTCACGTGCGGGTCAAGCACGACACGTACGGGCTTGGTCGCCTTGTAGGCGCCCACGTTTAGTGTGACGTTGTACTCGCCCGGAACAACTTGCGGGGCGCTGCCGGCGCCGCCACGTCCGCCGCCGCCGCCGAAGCCGCCTCCAGCGCCACGACCTCCTCCACGCGCAGCGCTCGGGACGGCTTGCTCCCCGCCGCTGGGAACGAAGGCCGCAGGCGCCTGCGCCGGCTCGATGCGCAGATCCCAGATCACACGGGTGACGCCGGCACGAGTCGACAAGTTGCGCAGGGTGCGGATTGTCTTCCCGCTCTTGTCCGCGACTGTGAGGCTCACCGGCTCATTCGTCGCTGCCCTGAGATAGTAATCGATCGTCGCCCCGTAGGGTGGATTTGAAGCGCCGTAATCCCTGGAACCGACCGATGCGTCGCGGCTGGCAAGCTGGTGGCGCATTGCGGGTTGAATGTCGAACAAATACGCGTCGCCGGCCAGGGCTTGTGCCAGTTGTTGAATCGGCGCGATGTTGTCGAGAATGTAGGCGCCACGCCCGTGCGTACCTATGATCATGTCGTTGTCGCGCGGATGAACAACGATGTCGCGCACTGCCGCCGGCGGCAGGTTGTTGCGGATCGAGACCCAATGGTTGCCGCCATTCCATGAAGCGAATATGCCCAGCTCCGTGCCGAGGTACAGCACGTCCTTCGCCTTTGGATCCTCGCGCACCACATGCACGTAGCCTTTCGCGGGCAAATCCCCTCTAATCGCCGTCCAGGTCTGGCCGTAGTCTGTAGTCTTGAACGCATATGGAGCGAAGTCGTTGTCCTGATGACGATCCACTGCGACATAGGCCGTTCCCGCGTCGTAGTGCGAGGCGTCGATAGTGGGTATCCAGCAGTTTGAAGGCAATCCTTTGACATTGCCGATGACGTTGGTCCAGGTCTTGCCTCCGTCTTTTGTGACCTGAACGTTGCCGTCGTCGGTTCCTGCCCAGATTACGCCTGCCTTGACCGGCGATTCGGCGATGGTCAGGATCGTGCAGTGGAATTCCGCTGCCGTGTTGTCGGTCACGACCTCGCCGCCGGAGGACTGTTGTTTGCTCTTATCATTGGTGGTCAGGTCAGGACTGATGATCTCCCACGAGTATCCGTGATTGGTCGTTTTGAAGATGACGTTACCGCCGAAGTAGATGATGCTCGGGTTTTGCGGCGAAGCGGCTATGGGCGGGTTCCAGTTGAAGCGGTACCGGTAATTGAAAATGGGACTGCCGGTGGGGCCGACGTCCTTTGGGTAGGGAGTCACGTTGCGCGACACGCCGGAATTGCGGTCTAGAAGAGTTATCGAGCCACCCTCCAGATCGGTATAGACGAGATTCGGCTCATTCAGATCCGGGACGGCGAAGAATCCGTCGCTGCCGCCGATCGTGTACCAGTCACGCTTGCGGATGCCGTTGCTGAACATCGTCGCGCTCGGCCCAACCCAGCAGCCGTTGTCCTGCAACCCGCCGTAAACGAGGTAGGGCACTTGCAAGTCGTAGGCGACGTGATAGAACTGGGCGAAGGAAACGTTGTTGATGACTTCCCAGCTGCGCCCGCCGTCGAGCGACACCTGGAAGCCGCCATCGCTCCCAGACAGAAGGCGCTTGGGATCTTTGGGATCGATCCAGAGCGCCTGGTGATCCGAGTGCACACCCCCGCCGATCGTCGTGAAAGTGCGCCCGCCGTCGATGGACAGGTAGAGGCTTCCGCCCAACGAGTAGAGCCGCTCCGGATTGGCCGGATCTACTCGAAGATCGCTGTAATAGAACGGGCGGAAGTTTATGTTGGGATTGTTGGCCACCATGCGCCATGTGTCGCCACGATCATCCGAGCGGAAGAGGTTTCCTTCGGTCTTGGTCTCGGTGACCATGTATACGATGTTAGGATTGCTGGGAGCGACAGCTACGCCGATACGATCCATTGGCGTCCTTGGCAGACCCTGCGTGAGTTTCTGCCACGTCTCACCGCCGTCCTTGGAGCGGTAGAATGCCGTCGTGCCGCCGCCGCTGTCGAAGCGCCAGGGCCTGCGGCGGTAAGTGTACATGCCGGCGTAGAGAATGCGCGGATTCTGTGAGTCGATGTCGGAGCAGCCGGTGTCTGGGTCCAGGTAGAGCACTTTCTTCCAGGTCTTCCCTCCGTCCGTAGTCTTGAATACACCGCGCTCTTCGTTGGGCCCCCATTCGTGGCCGAGCGCCGCGACCCAAGCGGTATTGGGATCGGTCGGATGAACGCGGATGCGTTTGATGCGCTCGGTATCGGTCAAGCCCACGTGTCTCCACGTCTGACCTGCGTCCGTCGAAAGGTATACTCCGTCGCCAAAACCGGCGTCATTGCGCGGATCGCCTTCGCCGGTGCCGACCCAGATTACATTCGGGTCGGAAGGCGCAATCGCGATTGCCCCGATAGAAAGCACATCCTGATTGTCGAAAATGGGTGTGAACGTCATCCCGCCGTTGGTTGTCTTAAAAATGCCGCCGACAGCACCCGCAACGTAGTAAGTGTTCGCATCACTCGGAACGCCCACGATGTCCGTGACGCGGCCGCCCGGATTGGCCGGGCCAATGGAGCGCCAGCGCAGGTTGGCCAGGCTCGCTGCTTCATTGGTCTGCGGCACCACATTATGAGCCGCCATCGGCAGAAGAGCCGCGGCCAGCAGGAATGCAAGGATCAAGCGTTTCTTCATAAGCCGCCTCCATATAGCAGGGTAAGGACAACAATGTCGGATGTGCAAAAATGAAGCTTTCCGCTTTCTCGAATTTTGCAGATCCGAGATCCGGATTCGTTTTGCCAGATGCAATGTGCCCCCACTATAAGGCGGGGCCAATATAAGTCAAGAGAGACTGTGGCTGACTGAAATGTTTATTGTGCTCCTGGTGGGCGCCGGTCTGATGCTGAATAGCCTGTGGCGCTTTTCCGTGAGGGCGATCGCGCCGATGAAGAGTCGCCGCATTGTTACCGGTCCATGCGCGTGAGAATCCAAGAACCGGCCGCACACCGTTATTGTGGCAGCCAGAAGTAGGGCAGAGTCTCCGCCTCAATGGAGTGCCGCAGCATGGAATAAGGAGGCTGGAGCGAACTCACGGGCGCCATGGCGCAGATACGCTCCATCGGTGTTATCCTGAGTTCAGTATTGCCCAGTCGTCGTTTCTCCATGCTCCTACTTCAGAGCCTTCAGATCGAAAAGCTCGTAGTTTGCGCCCATTCCCATCTTGTCAGATGCGGCCTTGAGAGCCTCTTGCAGATCCGACAGCTTGACGGTGTTGCTCTTTTTCACCGCAAATTGGACTGTCTTCTTTTCTGAGTCCACCGAAACAGAATCAATCTCTTTCATCTTTTCGAGTGTCTGTTTAATGAGGGGGCCGCAGCCGCTGCACACGATCGCTTTCACCTTGGCGGTGTAAGTCCCGGCGGTCAAGACGTCCTTGGATTGTTGGGCGGCGATGGGGGCAGCGGAAATCATCGCCAACAAGACGAAGGTTGCAACTGCGATCAGGAATACGGTTCTTGTGTTCATATAAAGCTCTCCTTTAAATGCGGTGACAGCATCTCATGCGCACGGGCGCACCCAAGTGAATGAAAAGCGTCGGAATCGGGATCGCAATCGTGGTCGCAATCGGCTTTTGCAGACCAACAACTTCGATAGCGATAGCGACCCCGATTCCGATGCCGACGTTTGTTGCCTGTTGTCTCTATCTTCGGAACAGCCTCCGCTGTCCCAGCCTCGACTGACTGTGGGTTCCAGAGCGCGTGGACAGCGAAGCCGTATTTGCATGTCCGGATCGACATACCTGCAGGTTACGGAAGTGCACGGATTTGATCAATAGAGATATGTGAAAATCCTGCTTTTGACAGCTCATGCCTTTCCTGTCGGTCGCAAACCGAACCGGGCAGGCCTCCACAAAACAAAAAGGGGAATCCCAGACAATGCCGGGATCCCCCATAAGTCGGGAGCCGTGACTCCACGAAATCAGGCCCTTCACTTATTTCTTCTTGGTGGTGACAGCCTTGGCTTTGGTCGGAGTTACCGTCACCGAGGTCGCAATGTTCTGGTTGTTTTCAACCGTGTAATGGACCATGGCATGTGCTCCAACCGCCGGATCGCCTGTCTTCCTGGTCTGGGCGTTCAGCACGAACGTGGTCTGCTCGTCTTTGCCCTTTACTTTGTGGGTGATGACCAGCGCGGTGTCGCTCACCGTGCTGATGGTTCCTGACGCCGACTTCGTCACCGGCGCTTTGGCTTTCGGCGTCTTGGGCGCCTGAGTCCTGGCCGTTTGGGCGAAGGCCGCAAGAGCCATGAGAAGCATTAGCCCTGTCATCAAAGCAACAACTCGTTTCATACCCTTGTCTCCTTTCGGCTATGTTATTGCTGCTGCAATGTCGAACCGAAGACTAACAAGCGAACTGTTAAGGCAGGATTAATCCCAGATTATTTTTGCTTAATCTTCCGGAGTCAGCCGATCGGATGCGGTCAGATCGGCTGAGTGTTGGCAGGCGCAAGAGGAATCGCGACTCGGAATACGCTCTCGTGTTCGGGTTGGCTCTCAACGCTGATGCGGCCCTGATGTTCCTTTACGATCCACTCGACCAGACTGAGCCCCAGCCCGGCTCCGTCGAACTCCCTGGACCGACAGGGATCCCCGCGATAGAAAGGCTCGAAGATGTGCGGCAGCGCTTGAGTGCTGATGCCGATACCGCTGTCACGCACTTCGAGGACAGCCTCGCCCGGCAGACTGCGGACGCTGACCTCCACGCGGCCGCCTTCGGGGGTGAACTTGATCGCGTTGTCGAGGAGATTCAAGATGACTCGCTCCAGCCAGCCCGAGTCGCCGATGACGATGACCTCACCGTCAGGCTTGGCAGCCAGTGTGATCGTCTTGCTTGCGGCCACGGTCTCCATCTGCTCGACGAGTGACTGCGCCAGATCCGAGAGGTTCACATGGTCACGCGCGAGCTTGATTTGTCCCGCCTCTGCCCGAGCCAAGGTGAGCATGTGGTCGATCATTTGCGAGAGCTTGCCGAACTCCTCCAACTGGCTCTCCAGCACTCTCCGGTAATCCTCCTCCGTGCGTGCTCGGACCAGTGCGACTTCAGCCTCTCCCCGCAACACGGTCAGAGGAGTGCGGAGTTCATGGGAAATGCTGGCGGTGAAATCCTTCATTTGCCCCACGGCCTTTTCCAGACGGCCGAACATGTCGTTGAAGGTGTTGCCTAACTGATCCAGTTCATCTCCTGTACCTGTCAGCGGCAGTCGCTTGTGGAGTTGGGAAATGCTCATCTGTTGAGCGGCGGCGCTCAGCGATTCCAACGGCCTCAGCACCCTGCCTGCAATCCACCAGCCTGAAAGAATCGCGAGCAAGATCCCGGACGGCAGCAGCCAAAGAATGATACGAAGCGACCTGCTCAGGGCGTTTTTCCTGAGAGTCAGAGGGGTTCCGACCTGGAGAAGATAGGACCGCCCGTTGGGCGCCCGTACCAGATCGTTGTGAAGCAGAAGGTCTACCTGGTCCGTCTCGATGCCGGTGAATGAGGCAGAACCGCGAACCAGGTCTCTCACTTCGTCGGGGGTGTATTGGAAGTTGAGCCCTTGCAGCTGCTGCGAACGCACAATCATGGCGCCGCTGACAGCGTCGTAGATCTGATAGTATCGGGTTGCAGTGTCCACAAAGAATGCTTCTTCCGGATCCGTAGGGTCGTAGACCAGCGTGGCTTGGTTTCCCTCAAAACGCAAATACCCGCGCAGGCCTGCCGTGCGCTCCTGCAGTTCGTCGCGCAGATCTCTGTCCAGTTGGTAGGACAGCAGGTTGTAAAACAACGCGCCCGCTACGAACAGGAGAAGCGTAATGCTGGCGGCGTAGAAAAGGGTCAGCTTCGTGCGCAGCTTGAGTGGTTTCATGACGGCACATCCGTGAGCATGTAACCCACTCCCCGAAGAGTGTGAATCAGTGGGGGAGAAAAGCCCTTGTCGATCTTGTTGCGCAGCCAGTTGATGTGGACGTCCACGACGTTGCTTACAGCGTCGAAGTGGATGTCCCAGACGTGCTCGATGATCATGTTCCGGGTCACCGGGTTGCGGGCATTCCGGAGCAGGAACTCCAGCAGCGCATACTCTTTGGGTTTCAAATCAATGCGCCGGCCCGCTCTCTTCACGATACGGGCGGACCTGTCCATTTCCAGGTCGGCGATCCGGAGCCTGACGTCTTCCTTGGTGGCCCGGCGCAACAAGGCACGGACTCTGGCCGAAAGCTCGGCATAAGCGAACGGTTTGATCAGGTAATCGTCCGCGCCGCTGTCCAGGCCGGTTACCTTGTCCTGGAGGTCGCTCTTGGCAGTGAGGATCAGCACCGGGAGCTGCGGGCCTCTGGCGCGGATGCGCTGCAAGACTTCGAGCCCGGGCAAGCGTGGCAGCATGAGATCCAGGATGACCAGGTCGTACTCAAAGTTTTCAGCGTGGTAGGCGCCTGTCTCGCCATCGTAGGCCACATCTACGGCATGGCTTTCCTGCTGCAGACCCTGCTGAATGAAACCCGCGACCTTCCTGTCGTCCTCCACAACGAGAATGCGCACTGTGTGTACTCCTTCAATCGGTTGTTGGCCGGATCACGGCACCGGGGCGGTGTGCGCACCGCTCCGGAAGGCCCCGTTGAGACGTGAGCCTCGGGCACAGCATTTTCTCTGACAGCCGACATATATTCTACCAGCATCGCCGAGAGCCGCGTAATCCTTCGAAGCGACCGACAGCAGTTTCGGAACTCCATGATATAGGGTACGCCTGAAGCCTACGAGTAACGCCGACGCACGCTGGATTGTCTGCTTGTCTGGAAGACGGGGTATTTT
>Ga0315280_10007764_pt1 | contig 14284 bp, 14 predicted proteins | sample YL17G06_40_MG_FD_203697 | JGI IMG/M metagenome (GOLD analysis project Ga0315280, IMG submission 203697) | Sediment microbial communities from Yellowstone Lake, YNP, Wyoming, USA - YL17G06_40 | ecosystem: Environmental > Aquatic > Freshwater > Lake > Sediment | place: USA: Wyoming | collected...
ACTTTGGCTTATCAAGCTGTCTTACAGGCACGGACATTTTTTTCAACGGCTCTTCCAGGTTCAGGGCTTTTACGCAGGCAAAGACATTGCCCCAGGCCGGCGAATCGCCGACAAAGGGTTTTGCCCCGTAGTCTTTCAGCAGCCGGGCGATCTCAAGGATTATCGCCGGGTGCGTCTGCGTAGCATGGCTGCTGGACCTAGGAGCAATGAAGTTGGGTTTAAGCAGCACGACATCGCCGGGACGTACAAATCTTTCGAGTCCGCCGAGATGCTTGAGCTGTCGGGCAATTGCCCTGGCAACCGCATCTGAGCCGTAGTTACTACATCGGGTCAATACAACCGTTGGATTGGCCATATTCTGGTCAAAATTTTCAGCCACGCCTTACACTGATTTCGCTGATTGCTATTTTCGAGATTGCGATGACTATCCGTGTTAATCTGTGATTCAAAACAGGATAAATCTACGGCTTCTTGGAAAACACGTAATCAAATGGAATGGATATCAAATCCCCGACGATGTAGCTGGCGAATATTATCGCCATCTGCACACCATACAAAGGGAACCGGCCCTTAACGCATAAAGGCAGGACGATACCAACGAACCATATCGACTTGTAGCAAAGCTGCAATAGCAGGACGGGCACGAATTTGAGCGGCGCTCGCAGGCCAAGAAGCGACAATAATCCGAACGCCAGATATACACTGCCCACAGTGCCGAATGCAATCGGCTCCTGGTCCGGCAGCCCGAAGGCCGACCGGACGGTGTCCGGCGCAACAATCATTCCTAAACCACAAACGCCGGCGACAACAGCGGTATAAACGTACATGAATTTCAGCCAACCCCATCGGATTTCACTGCGACCGGACATGATGGACTTCCTCTCCAATAACGATTTTGAGCGTTTCTGCACGTTTAGCCGTCGCCGGTACGGCGACGGTTGACAGTAAAAACCCCACGTGGAACGTGGGGCTAAATATCAAACGACATACAATCGGCGAAAACTGTCTGGAAGTCCGGCTCATGGGCAATTTCGACATATTGAATCTTGCGGGCTGACTCCCCGGCTCGTGCCCGGCAAAGCCGAGAGATAAGGATCATCTCAGCACCTGCGACGGCGGCGTTGCCAACAAAGTGAATCCGCTCCACCAGCACGTCCGGCAGCAGGCCCATCCGCAACGCACTTTGTGGGCGAATATAATTGCCGAATGCACCGGCTAAAAGAATCCGCCTTATGTCGGCATCTTTAATGCCGGTTTTTTTCAATAGGATTTTTACCCCTGCCCGAATGGCGGCTTTTGCAAGTTGAAGTTCGCGGATGTCTTTTTGCATCAGGACGATGGGCCGGTCACTTACGTTCGCGGCTGTGGTCAGGCAAAAACCTGACTGGCCGTCCTGCTCGATGATGCGGGGGGCAATTGCCGGTGGCAGTTTTCCTTTTAGCGTGCGCGGCTGGACAAACCGCCCCGTTGCGTCAACGATGCCCAAATCCAAAAGCACGGCCACTGCGTCGACCAGGCCGCTGCCGCATATCGAACGTGGGGCATCGTTTCCTATCACGGTCAGATCTATGTCACCTTCGCTCAGGACGACGCCTTCGATAGCCCCTTCGACTGCTCTACTGCCGCAGCTTATGCGTGCGCCTTCGAAGGCTGGGCCGGCGGCGCAACTTGCCGCGTAGAGATGGCCGTTCGTATTGAGCACAATTTCGCCATTTGTGCCGATGTCGATGAACAAGGTTACATCCTGAGCTGAATCTATATCCACTGCAAGAACACCAGCGGTCGTATCTGAGCCTACAAAACCGGCGATGTTCTCCACGGTATGGATATTGCCAGAAGGGTTCATCCGCAGACCGAACCGCTCTGCGGGCACATCGTGCGCATCGAGAGAAAACGCCCTATAAGGGGCCTGACCCAGTTGGACAACCGGCAGTTTGAGGAAGAGGTGATTCATCGTAGTATTGCCGACAACGCAGACCTCGTATATGTGGTTTGCGTCAGTCGAGGCCTGGCTGCAAAGCCGGTCAATCAACTGATTTATGCAGTCCATTATCACGGTGTGAAGCCGTACTAATTTCTCGTCGGTCTGGGCGTAGCAGATTCTGCTGATGACGTCGTCGCCGAATTGGCTCTGGGGATTCAACGTCGCCTGCGTTGCCAGGCATTGGCCGGTTGTCATATCGATCAATTTCGCAACGACCGTCGTAGTGCCGATGTCGATGGCGACGCCGAACACGGCGGCTGTGGAATCAGATTTGCGGTATTTCTTGTATACATCCGGCAGGATTTGCCTGCGGCCTGTGATGCCTTCGGTGAGGATTCTTTGCTCGAAAAATCTGGAAGCGGCGGGAACCGTTACAGTAAGATCATGCTCAACTCGGTACTGGCAGGCCAGGACTTGGCGGCCGTCGGGTTCAAGATTGACCGCACACTTTTTGCAGATGCCCTTGCCGCCGCAAACGGTATTCAGGATTATGCCGGCTTGGCTGGCCGCCTGCAAAAGCGTATCTTCTGGGCGAACAGAGACCTGCTTGCCATCCGGCTGAAAAATTACTTTGAAATGTTTCATTTACTGTGCCGCGTATATCGTATCGCGGATTTCCTGTGCAATACTCAATACGCTCGATACGTAGCCAATCATCCGCTTATTTTATGGCGTATTTTCCATTTGGTGTGTCGTTTTTTGCTGCCAATCTTGCGTCTGCGTCTTGGTTTTGTCATTTATCTCTCCAACAAATCGGTTATAATCCTTATTGCCGAACACTTTCAAAACCCGGCAATATATGGTAGTATACGGCTGTACAAAAGTAAAAGGGAAAAAATATGATTCAATGCAAAGACTGTGAGCTCTGCCAGATCGGTGCGGACGGGCGAAGGACCTTCAAATGCGACCCGTTTGTCAATATCAAGGAGGCGGAATGCCTGGCTAAATGGCAGCTAATCCGCCTGGACATGCTGGTAGCCAGTTATCAACAGATGCTTAAGTGGTATGGAAAACTCGCGCCGATTCAGGATAAGCTGTTCAAATATATGGAGCGAGAGATAGAAGACCTTGACGAGACCGACCGCTGGAAGCTGACCGACGAAGACGAGGAAGAAAACGGACCTTAGCGCGGCGCAAGGCAAAGCGCATGCGCAATTCTGCCAGCGGTGTGGATAGACAAATGGCTCCACCCAGATAACGATGCGGACAGATTTTCGTTGTAATTCCTGCAATAAACCAATCTTGGATGCCGTCTTTATACATAGTGAAAAGCCATCAAAAATGGCAAAAAGTGACGATCTGGCGCAAATAATAGTCGGCTGCAAGAAGGGAGATAGCCGGTGTCTTACCCAGATAGTCGATATGTACGCCAGCCGCTGTTACGCGTACTTTTACCGACTCACGGGCAATAGGACCGTCAGCGACGACCTTCTGAGCGAGCTATTTGTCAAGTTGACCGAGAAATTCAGCTCATATAAGGGCGGCTCCTTTGAGGGCTGGTTGTTCAGGATTGCATCCAATATTTTTCACGACTACCTCAGGGGCAAGCATCGCCGGACAAAACTATTCGATGCCCGGAAAACACAGGTTGAGCTGGAAACTACGGAGCCCAGACGCTCCGATACCGAGGGAGTTGATAAGCTGCAGGTGCAGCTTGCCAGGCTGGATGCCGATACAAAGGAACTGATAATGTTGCGGTTCTATTCAGAGTTGAGCTTCAAGGAAATAGCAAAGGTCAGGTCTGAGCCTATCGGAACCACGCTATCCAAGCTGCATCGGGGGCTAAAAAGACTGCGAGAGATGATGGAGTAAAGGTCCTATGAATGGCCAAAACCAGGAAAACCTTGAAGAGCTGTTCGAGCAATTCTTTGCCCCGGAACAGGCGGCCAGCGCGGTCGAGGATGTATGCAAAGCTGAGCAAATCCTGCGCGAAAATCCTGCACCCGAGCCTGACGAACTGCTGATAGCCGATATAAAATGGCAAATCGAAGAAGCTCTGGCAGCGCGGAAACCAGCATGGACTTTTAGAACCGTAGCTTACAGGGTGGCCGTCGCGGCGGTGATTATCGTCGTAGCCGCTATCGGCATACAATTGCTACAAAAAGGCCCCCAAAAGCCCAGCAAGATAGAATATGCTTCAATGATTCCCAGAGCAATCTGGGACAGCAACGATATTAGCACCGCCGATGCGGACCTGGCTGTTTTGACCGCTGAGATTCGACAAGTTGAAGACGAGGTCCTCACTTTGGAATTGGGTGAGCGCCGCGGTAACGGCGAAAGGATAGTGGGAGAGTTGGAGATGCAGTTTATAGCAATTAGTAGCAATTTCTGGGAGGGATAGAAAAAAATGAGGGTACACCGGGCAATCTTTTTAGCTTTTGTGGTGGCAGCACTGGCAAGTATCTTTGCCTTGCCGTGTTCGGCTCAAAGTAAAAGCAAAGAAAAACAAGAAGACGTCTGGGCTGAGGGGGAACAAAAAGGGCCAAGAAGAGGACCTCCAGAATTCGCACCGCCGCCGGACGGTGATCAAAAAGGCCCAAGAAGAGGACCTCCAGAATTTGAACTGACAGAGGAGGAAACCGACCAGATTATGAAGGGCCTAAAAGAGCGCGACCCGGCAAAAGCAAAAGAACTGGCCGAGCTGCGTGAGAAAGACCCCGAGAAGTTCAAGGCCGAGCTTAGAAGACAGGGCGGTGAAGAATTCGGCAAGATAATGAAGGAACGCATGGAGAACTTCTGGCGCAAAAGACGCGCCGAGTTCGTGGAATGGCTGGGAAAAAACTATACCAAAGAAGCCGACGAATTAGCTAAACTGAAAGATAAAGAGCCTGAACTTTATCTGAAAAAGTATAACATTCTCCGCGATAGGTATTGGCATATCTTTGAGGAGGAAAAGAGAGACCCGGAATTCGCTCGAGTTCTTAAAGAAGATTTGGAGTTGAGGCAAAAGCAAGGTGAGCTGCTCAGGGCAATTAAGGCTGCCAAAACCGACAGGCAGAGAAAAGAATTTGCCGCCGATTTGGAGGCTGTAGTTAGCAGGAGGTTTGACCTGATCGTAAAACAAAAGGAGATCATGTACGAGCGGCTGCTCAAGTGGCTTGAGGAGCTGAAAAACCGGGTCAAAGAAAGCAAAGATGAGATTAACAAGTGGAAGGATGATAAATTCAAGGCCGAGAACGTCAAGCAGCGATTGAAAGACCTGACCGAAGGGACTCGGAGATTCGAGTGGGACTAAGACAATATTTATTCTTCAATTGAAAAAGAACAATACCAATGAAAGCCAGTGTAAAGTCTATATCGGGGATAGTCTTATTATGCGCAGCCAGTGCCTTTGCCGCGGATTGGCCGCAGTATCTTGGTCCTAACAGAAACAGCACATCTACTCAGAAGGGTCTTTTACGCTCCTGGCCTGAGAATGGGCCGGAAGTTCTATGGACTGTTACTGTTGGCAGAGGTTATGGCGGAGCTGTTGTCAGTGCCGGCAAGGTCTATTTACTCGATAGAGACGATCAGGTTGGTGATAATCTGCGGTGTTTTGACCTTTCAAATGGTAAAGAACTCTGGAACTTTTCGTATAATGCTCCTGGATCTGTCCAGTTTCCTGGCTCGCGAAGCGTACCAATCGTGGAGGGCGATAATGTCTATTCCTGCGGTCCCTATGGCGACTTATATTGCATAAGCACAAACACACACAAGCCCGTCTGGAACAAGAACATCTGGAAGGAATTCGGCGGTGATCGAATTCCGACATGGGCAATTACTCAGTGTCCTTTAGTTTATAGCGATTTGCTTATTTTAGCCTCGCAAGCGCCTCAGGCGGGTGTTGTGGCTTATGAAAAGCTCACCGGTAATGTTAAATGGACAACGCCATCTCTTGGTGCTGTCGGATATGTCAGCCCGGCAATAGTAAAAGTCGGCGGGCAAGACCATGTTGTTATGATAACTGCTTCATCTCGTGGTTTTGGAAGAAGTAGCGGTGGCGGCGGCGCTACCGTCCACGGCATAGACCCGCTCAGCGGAAAAACCCTTTGGACTTATAGTAACTGGCAGTGCATGATTCCAGTGCCGAGTGCAGTTGATGCCGGTGAAGGTAGAGTGCTTATTGTAGGTGGATACCAAGCCGGTGCGGCAATGATAAAGGTTGAGAAGAAAGCAGATGGCAGCTACGCAGTTGCAGAACTTTATAAAAACGTTGATTTTGGCGCACATACACAGCCACCAATTCTATATAACGGCTATTTTTATGCTCAATATTCAACCAACGAAAGAAAAGACGGCATGGTTTGTATGAGTATTGACGGCCAGATTAAATGGAAAACCGGGAGGTCGCCCTTATTTGATAAGGGTGGCTCGATTCTCGCCGATGGTTTGCTGCTCAGTACCGACGGCAGAACTAAGTTATATCTTATTGAGCCTGATCCTTCAGCCTTTAAGCCGATTGCATCCGCAGAATTGCTTAAAGAAGGAGGAACAGCAAGCAATGATCCTTTAGCTTCAAAAGTTGGAGGTGCAACTCAAAACTGGGCAGCGTTGGCACTTGCCGATGGAAAGCTGCTTATACGCGACCAAAGACAGCTAAAGTGTTTGATAGTAGCTCAATAAACAACGCAGAGCCTTGCAGGATTTTTGCCCCGCACTAATTTCCCAGGAAGTTCTCCAGCCGGCCGCGCTGGGTCGGAAATTAGTGCGGGGTTTTGTTTTTATAACGTATGTCGCCTTTGCTCCGCCTCGGTGGCTTTCCTGAGCGTTCTTTTCTCTTGTGCTGTTAAGCTATGGATGCCGCTATCGTGTACCTTCTGCAAAATGCGGTCGACTTCTACCTGTAGTTTTCGCTGGGCAGCCAGTTTCTTCTCCCATCCGCCGCTGCGAATTTTTAATCTGAGCCTGGCTCGCCAGGACTGCGAAAGGACGTAAATGGCCCCTGTAACCATACCTGCAAGATGCGCAGCCTCGCCGCCGGCGTTGGCGAATCGGTCAGGACGCAACAGCGTGATAATACTGATGCCGGCAAAGATTATCGCCAAAGTGACCAGACGCAGTGGGAATATGCCCCATACGTAAACGGTCAGATTCGGAAACAATATCGCTCCTGCGGCAAGCATTCCCAAAATCGACCCCGAAGCACCGACAAGGTAAGCTGCGTCCAGCCATCCTGCAAGAACAAGCAGAGGATATACTATTCCGCCCGTCATGCCGCACAGTAGATAGAAGACCAGGAATTTCCTGCTGCCCCACGAATGCTCAAGCATAGGGCCGAAAAAGAATAAGGCGAGCATATTCACAAACAAGTGCCACGGACTGCCGTGCAGAAACTGGTATGTAATCAACCGCCACAGTTGGAGGGACCTGCCCACGCTGGTCGGGTAGACGGAGAACCACTCCAAGAAGAAGTGCTCGACCGGAGGCATCAAGAAAACGGCAAGGAATACGGCTGTGTTGATGATCAGTAACCACTTGACGACCCGCGTAAGCCCAGCAGGGGCAAACCTCATCGGTGGTGCTCCGGAAGATTGAGACCGGAAGTTATCCTGGGTGTAGTCTCTGTCATAGAGGCCCATATTATCGCGCTCGCAAAAGCATACGCTGCCAGCCTGTACGGAGGTATTTCTACTCTGCTATATAGTATCGTTAATTTCCCGGAATGTTCAAGTTCCCAGGAGTATTTACTTTCTATACTTTTGTTTTGACTTTCTTGCAAACGTGTGATTTGATTATATCCCAAGTGCAAGAATTCCGGTTGTTTGTTTCCAACGTTACTATAGTTGGAGTCTCAGAGTAGTCAATACGGTCGAAAATTGGCCGGACGTATGCTTTGAAACGCTTTTTGAAAGGATACGAGCATGAGGAAGGTAATCCTCGCAGTGCTGGTAACTCTGACAGTTGTGGCTTTCACATTCAGCGGCTGCAAGAAGTCGCAACCGACAACGCCCACAACGACTACGCCACGGACAACAAAGCCTGTTCAACCGACGACAGAAAAACCTGCTGTGCCACCTGTGGAAAAACCCGCTGAAAAATGAGTGTGGGTGCGCCGGGTGAGCGCTGAGAATTGCGCGAATGTAGTTGATCGCAGTTCGGCGGTAAGAATCTCGCGGTGGTAGAGTGATTCGATCACGGATGTCGCGTTGGTAGACTCGCTACGGAGAGCATAGAGACGATGTCTGGGTTTGCCAATGGCCAACGGGGAGAGACTGTGTGTGTCTCTGCCAACACAATATCATCGAGCGCGGGGGCCGGCGACCATGCGGTGGAAGACCATCATCACGACGAGTCCTGCCATTATCAATCCGATGCTGATTATCTGCGAGATCGTCATGCTGTCGAACTCAAAGGGATTGTCATCGCGGAGCAACTCTATAAGGAATCGCAATATGCCGTAAAGCACAAACATCAAGCTAAATATACAGCCCGGTCGGGCGAGGACTTTGCCCATGCTTTTGGCATTTGTGGCATTTCGCGTGCGGCGCCAAAAAGAATAAAGCACAACACACAAAACGGCACCGCCTGCCGATTCGTACAACTGCGTTGGATGAACCGCCAGAGAGCGCCGCCTGTCAGTTTCCTTGAGCAAATCTCTCTGCCGGCTAGTCAGCTCTTCATACGACTTGAGGATTCTCACAGACACGTCCCCGCTATACCCATAGGTGAAGAAATCCTCCGGCAATTCCACGTATGGCTGTGAGCGGTTTCTGCGCGTGTCAGGCTCAACCTGGCTGCGGTAGGCGAATGAGCCGTATGGGAATCGCACAGCCCAAGGTAGTTTCACCGGTTTGCCAAAACAGCAGCCGTTCAGGAAACAGCCGATTCTGCCGAATACGAGTGCCAGCATTAAGCCGATAGCCAGAATGTCTAAATACTTGCGGATGGGCAGCTTATGATACCGCAGATAGAAGAAGATAACCACGATTGCCGGGATTACGCCACCTAAAAGCTCCAGCCCGCCGTTCCAGACAGCAAACAGCGCCAGCGTGCCCCGTCCCTGAAACTGGTCGAAATGATGCACCACGTAAAATAGACGCGACCCCACCACGCCGGTGATTAGCGAATAAAGGGCGGCGTTAGTTATAAGCTGCGGATGGGGTGTGATGTCCCGGCTGAGGTGCCTGATTATAGTCACCGCGGCCAGAAAGCCGATGACCATCATCGGACCGAAGGTTCCGAGGGTCAAATGAATGAACGGTATCTCGAAGATTTTAGGATGCATTCAAATCGTATTTCGCAGCTCGCCCCCGGAATTTGGTGCCGGTCTGATTCGCGGTTTCCTATTCATAACGTTCAATCTTATTATTTGCGTCCAGAACAACGACTTTCGGCTTGTGCTTCTTGGCCTCGTCGGGCGTGTAGTAGCCGAAGCTGAGAATGATGATGCGGTCTTTTTGTTTTATCAGATGCGCAGCCGCTCCGAGCACCGCAATTCGTCCTGAATTGGCTTCGGCAGGGACAACGTAGGTTTCCAATCTTTCGCCGTTGGTCAAATCAGAAATCAGAACGGCTTCATAGGGCAGAATTCCGGCTGCCTCCATCAGGGCAGAATCTATCGCTATGCTGCCGACATAGTGGAGCGTGGCCTCTGTAACCGTCGCCCGATGTAACTTACCTTTTAACAGCTTTACAAACATCGCGTTTGAATAACCCTTTTTAATAATTCAGATTGTGACATCTTTCGAGACGTTCTAATGAATGTACCTTTTATGATTTGGCTGTTCCTTAATATCCATACGGTTGCTGATATTATACGCTACCTTTTGCCTGTGTCCACCACAATATTATCGATCAATCGGGTTGAGCCGATTCGGACGGCTACCGCTGCCAGGATTCTGCCGCCAATTCGCTCCAGGCTCTGCAGCGTTTCGGCATCAACGATGCTGACATATTCTATATTCATCGACGGCACCTGATTTAGAATCTTGCGCATCTCAGCGATTATTTTCCCCGTGTCAGTAGCCCCCGCATCAATCATTTGCCGGCACTTTTGAAGAGATTTATAGATATAGGCGGCATCTTTTCTCTGGTTTGAGCTTAGATACTGATTTCTGCTGCTCATTGCTAAGCCGTCCGGCTCGCGGACCGTGGGACAGACAACGATTTCCAATGGCATATTCAGATCGGCAACGATTCGTTTGATGATGACAGCCTGCTGGGCGTCCTTCTGGCCAAAAAATGCGACATCCGGCTGAACAATATTGAACAGCTTTGCGCAGACCGTAGCAACGCCACGAAAATGTCCGGGACGAAATTGGCCGCACAGAAGCTCAGATAGTTTCTCGACTGCCACCCACGTAAGATTTTCGCCAGGATACATTTCCGCCGGCGGGGGGGCGAAAACCAAATCAACACCTTGCTCCCGGCAGATTTTTACGTCCAGTTCCAGAGGTCGCGGATACTTTTGGAAATCTTCGCCCGGGCCAAACTGCGTGGGATTGACGAAAATGCTGACAGCGACAAAGTCTGCCTGCCGTTTAGCTGCTTCAACTAGCGAAATATGCCCGCTGTGCAGCGCCCCCATAGTAGGGACAAAGCCAATCTTCTGACCTTTATTACGAGCAGCTTTGACCAACGCTCTGGCTGATCCTATCGTTCTTGCAACTTCCATCCTGGTTTTTCCCAAGTATGTTTCTACTGAACTTTTGTTACTATTCAGAAAGACTGTCTACACTGCGACGTAATGTTTTACTTGATTTACTAACCACTGTGCATCAGCCTTTCGCCTGCAATTGAACTGCGATATAGACAGGCGAATGACCGGGCACACCTTCCATCCCGCAAACAGATGCTGATAATTAGAATCGAGTCCCTCCAAAAATTTTAGCTCGATTTTCTGCTCATAAGGACGGTTTCGCTCGTGGATTCGCTCCAGGCACTTCTGCACAGAGTCCTGTAGATATATCACAAGCCCCGGCGGGGCGACTTGGGCACTGAACGGCCTGTGAATCTGGTCATACAAATCCAATTGCTGGCCGTTGAGCAGCCGACTGGCATATATCCGTTCCTGGTCGAAAATGTAATCGCTTACAGCAATTTGTCCCTGCCGAAGAGTTCTGTGATTTAACTGCTCGGCCCTACTAGTCAGAAAGTAAAGCTGGCAGTCTAGGGCCAACTCTTTTTTGCCGGCATAAACTTCGGGCAGAAAAGGATTTGTATCGTAAGGCTCCAGCAGCAATTTGCAATCCAACTGCTCCGCCAGTGCTTTTGCCAGGGTGGTTTTGCCGACGCCGATAACACCGGCAACGCTGACCACCTGCGGGACATTCGGGTTAAGAGCAAAGTCCGACTCGTTCAGTCGGGCCGCCAATTCGCTGACCCGTACCTTTATCGTAGGGTGCAGCAAATCAGGATTCAACTGGCACAGGCCCTTGAGCACAAACCAGCGCAGGTGCATCTGCGGATGCGGGATAGTCAAGTATGGCAGATTTACGACCTCCCTCCCAAACAATAAAAGGTCCAGATCAATTGTCCTGGGCAGCCATTTGCCGTGTCGTTCTCTGCCCAGCCGTTTTTCCACCTCGACCAGTGTCTTGTATAAATCCTCCGCACTGAGTGTGGTCTTGACTTCTGCGACGCCATTAATGAATTTCGGCTGGTCAAAGTGGCCGAGCGGCGGCGTCTCAATCAAATCGCTGACGCCGGATACCTGGATGTGTTCGGTATCTGCCAGCAGTTTGAGCGCACGCCTGATAGATGCTTCTCGGTCGCCTAAATTGCTGCCCAATCCGATATATGCCGTGGGACTCATCGGTTTTAAGTTTTGAGTTTTAGTTTTTCAAAGTTATCGGCGATTCGCCGTAGCGCCTCTTTGGTGTCGTCCGGCCTGGCAAAAGCTGTCAGCCGCAGGTATCCTTCGCCCGCTGCTCCGAAACCGACGCCAGGCGTGCCCACCACGTTGGCGTTAGTCAGCAGCCGGTCAAAAAATGCCCATGAAGTCAAATCATCCGGCGTCTTCAGCCAGATATACGGGGCATTCACGCCGCCGTAGACTTCGTAGCCCATCTTGGCCAGCGACTCACGAATCAAGGATGCATTATTCATATAAACGTCGATAATCCGACGGACTTGCTTCTTGCCTTGTGGCGTGTAGATAGCCGCAGCGCCGGCCTGAGAAATATACGAAGCGCCATTGAACTTCGTGCAGTGCCGGCGGTTCCATAAGGGATTAACTTCTACTGCCGTGCCGTCGCGCGTGTACGCTTTGAGGCGCTTCGGCACAACGGTAAAGGCGCACCGCACGCCCGTAAAGCCGGCGGTCTTGGAAAAGCTGCGGAATTCGATTGCCACCTCTTTTGCGCCGTCAATCTCGTAAATTGAGTGTGGAATATCCGGATCTCTGATGAAGGCCTCGTAGGCAGCGTCAAAGAGAATTACCACCTTATTATCGCAGGCAAAATCGACCCATTTGCCTAAGACTTCTTTGGAAGCGACTGCTCCGGTCGGATTATTCGGAAAGCAGAGATAAATAATATCGACAGGACTCGTCGGCAAATCGGGGACAAAATTGTTCTCGGCGGTGCACGGCATATAGACTATTTTTTCGTATTGGCCTTTTTTACTTACCCGCCCGGTTCTGCCAGCCATTACGTTGGTATCAACGTATACCGGATATACAGGGTCGGTTACGGCAACTACATTATCTATGCCGAATATCTCCTGGATATTACCCGTATCACACTTAGCGCCATCGCTGATAAAGATTTCGCCCGGCTCTAAATCGACGTCGCGGGCGTTGAAGTCATTTTCGATTATGGCGTTGATTAAGAAATCGTAGCCCTGCTCGGGGCCGTAGCCGCGGAAGGTTTCTGGGCGGGCCATTTCATCAACTGCGTTTTTCATCGCGGCGATTACAGCCGGCGCCAAAGGCTGCGTAACATCGCCGATGCCCAGGCTGATTATTTTTGCCTTGGGATTCTTCGCCTGATAGGCTCGGACCCGCCTGCCGACTTCCGGGAATAAATAGCCCGCCTGCAATTTCAGAAAATTCTCGTTGATTCTTATCATACTTGAACCTCGATGCTCGATTATTTATTCCCTGATTCAGGGTGAGCATTCTATTGGCTTGCATGCATTACGTCAAGGCCGCATTTAGCCGTTGCCGCTCTGGCAACGGTAATGATGAAAAAAGATGTGGATACGAAGATTTGGGCTGTTGTACTTCAGAATTTGTGTCCCCGCGTTACCTAATAATGCCAATCAGCTACGGTTTCTTGGATTTCTTCATCAACGCAAATCGGCTGCAACTGTGCCAGAGGAAGTCCAAGATAGGTAGTATCCAAGTAATGTACCAGGGTAAGAAGAACGGGGCAGCAAAAATCGCAAATATCCTTTCGGCTATTTCCTCACACTGCACTTGCTGCTCAGCCTCAAACTGAACCTTCATCAAAGCTAAATGGCGCCTTGCTTCAGGCGGCAGTTGCTCTATCTTGGTTTTTGGGAATGCGTCCAGTTCGCCTTTATCGAACCAAACAAGTTGACAATGCCGACAAGTGTCAAGATTGACGGTCTGTCCATTGCACTGGATTGTGAATGCGCTAAGCGACTGCCTGCAGGACGGGCATTTTTTATCTGAGGTTGCGGATGCAGCGATCGCTTTGCGCCAAAAGCTTCGGACAACGTCACTTCTGAGATACTGCCGCAATACAGCTGAATTTACCATGACTCCCTGGCATGACGCACATTGCCATACTGCCGCCTGCTGGAGCAGTATCGGCTTCAAAAAAGTCTGCCATACCGGGCAAATTACTGACGACATAAAAGGCCCTGCCCCGAAGTATCAAATCTTTTTGCTTTTTTTCGGGTGGGCGTTGAATTATACTACGCGAGTAAATAACCCCCAAGATAAACTTGGGGGCTGACCGCAACGAATTGCGGGGCGGGAATGACAAATTTGGAAAGGGGCTTACAATGGACAACGGTTTTAATCGAAGGGATTTTATAAAGGCCGTGGGCATCGGGGCGGGAATGGGGGCGTTAGCATTATCGTCATCGTGTCAGGTCCAGTCTGCTTTTAGAAAGCCGGCCAGCGGAATGAGCTTTCACCCAGGCAAAACGCTGAGGGTTCAGCCGGCCCTGGTCTATCAGTTCCATCAAAGAAGAGAGGCCACGAGCTGGCGGCCCTGGGGCGGACTGCACAATCAAACCGATGTGGACAATGAGGCTAAAAGAATCGAGCAGGAATTAAAGAAGATGTCGGCAAAGTCGGACTTTCCGATGACGGTTCAGCCCGTGGCGATGGTGAACAATAACGATAAGGCCAAGGCCGTCGGGCAGAGCGACTGCGATGTGATTCTGGTTTACGCATCCGGCGGCTGG
>Ga0315280_10007765_pt1 | contig 14283 bp, 14 predicted proteins | sample YL17G06_40_MG_FD_203697 | JGI IMG/M metagenome (GOLD analysis project Ga0315280, IMG submission 203697) | Sediment microbial communities from Yellowstone Lake, YNP, Wyoming, USA - YL17G06_40 | ecosystem: Environmental > Aquatic > Freshwater > Lake > Sediment | place: USA: Wyoming | collected...
TGACAGATCTGCTGATAAAACCAGCATCAACTTGATAATATCGATTAAAATTTTTTAAGAATTTAAAATGGTAAATTTTCGAAAGATAGCCTGATAAGTTATAATTCAGCTATGAAGTTACCCTATGTTCCTTCTTCTGACCTTCTTAACCGTTCTCGTTTTTGCATCATCCTGGTCAATCCGGAGAATCAGGAAAATATTGGCCTGGTCGCCCGGGCAATGAAGAACACCGGGTTTTCATCACTGAGGCTTGCCGGGCTAAAAGGACTTCAGCCAGAAGCCTTCAGAACTGCCGTTCATTCTGAAGACCTGCTGAGAAAAGCCAGTTTTTTCTCGACCCTCAGCCAAGCGGTAGCTGACCTCAACTTAGTCCTGGCTTCAACTGTCCGTCAGAGAAAAGCCTTCAAAGTGCTTACCATCGATGAGGCTGTGGAAAAAATAAAAGCTTTTCCCGCAGAAACAAAAATCGGGCTGGTCTTCGGCAATGAGCGAACCGGTCTCAGCGATCTTGAACTCAGGCAGGCTAATTTTGTTTATTTTATCCCGCAGGTCAGCCGGCAGCCGTCATACAACTTAGCCGCTGCCGTCCTCGTCATCCTTTATACTCTGTTCCGCCAATCAACCTCTGAGCTTATTCCGCAGTCAGCTCCACCCATTCCCCGAAAAAAGCAGGAAGACTGCCTCAAAATAATCCTGAAAAAGCTGGAGAAGAAAGGTTTCATGCATGAAACCAACCGCGAGCATGTGACCAATCTGCTCTATGATCTTTTTGGCCGGTTGGCTCTCTCCGAGCGCGACCGCCGCTTCCTCCTGGCCGTCTTTAACAAGGGCCTGGACCGGGAATAGATTTATATCAAAGCTGTTACCCATGCCTTTCTTCAAATTTGTCCTCTCTCTGGATTTTTTCAGCTTAGCAATATCCCATCCTTTCGTTTTGCCCTGATGGGGAAGATGAAGGCATTTTCCATCACTGTTTATCGAAGATATTTCAAAGAAATCTCCATAATCAACGACATTTATTAACCCTGGAAATTGTAGTATTCTAGATAATGAGGCAATCATGGATGAAGAAAAAAGGTTTGTTCTCGGATTGGTAATCATGGCTGTCATCAATCTGTTCGTAGCGCTGATGACCATATCCTTCTGGGTCGGACATCTTCTGGCCCATCGCTTTCCCAAAACCTTACCTGTCCCTGATAATCTCTATAATGCCTTTGCCATTCCTGACCTGGTTCTCTCTGTTTTCCTGATTATCGGTTCTTACGGACTGCTGCGGTTCAAAAAAACCGGGTATGTCTTCTCTCTAATCGGAATCGGCATGTGGCTGTTCGATGTTTGTCTGGTTATTGGTCTGACCGGACTTTTCCGGATAAGCATAGTCGTACCCAGTCTGCTCTTCTGCCTCTGGGCTATTTTCTATCTCTGGAAGAAGCGTGAAATCTTCCAGCTTTTTTCCTGAAATGGCAGCACGGTGATCTGGAGCCTGGGTCAAATAAAAAAATAGCTTTCTTAATATAATCGGGCAAATTATTACTTCTCCTTTTTTGTGGAAATTTTTATTCAGGTGATAGCTAGTAGCCACGGAGGGCTCATCACTCTCCTTGGCCCCCTGACCTTTGCTGAAATCAGCGCTCGTTTTCGTGAACCCGGTTCCTATTACAAAGTAGTGGCCACCACCTACAACTCTCTTTTAGCCTTTATGCTCAACTGGGCCAATGTCTTCATTATCAACACAGCTAGCGGTGCCGGTGTGGCATTAATCGGGGCCGAGTATTTGGCTCCGATTGTCCTTCCACCCAGAGCCCAAACTCCTCAGAACACTCTGTTCATTGCTCTAGCCATGGTCATCGTCCTTCTGGCTTTGAACTACATCGGCATAAAATCAGGCGCCTGAACTTAGAATGTTCTGAGCCTGTCGAAAATAATCCTGATTATCGTCCTGGCCACAGCCGGAATTTTGAGCGGCAAAAGCACTCTAACTATCCAAACCGACTCTCTTCCCCTTGAAAACCCCTGGTGCCTGGCCCTTGGCCTGGGCTTTATTTCGGTTTTTTTCAGCTATGGTGGCTATCAGCAAACGATTGACCTTGGCACCGACTTAAAAGACTCACCAAAAAACCTGCCGCCAGCAGTGATTTCCGGCATGCTCATAGTCATCAGTTGTTATCTCCTAATCAATATCGCCTACTCAAGAATCTTAGGAATTTCAGGCTTGGCTTCTTCCAGACTCGTGGCCGCTGAAACAGCCAGAGTGGTTTTTGGCCGCCTCTCAAGGTTTTAAGATTCCACTCTATCCAAGCCTCCCGGCAGTTTTTATCTTTTCCTTGCTGGGGATCACGCTGCTCTCCCGACCGCGAGAAGCCCTTTACGGCTCAGTTTTTCTGGTCCTCGGCTTTCCCATCTATCTGATAATAAGAAAACTATCTAAAGCCGACTCAAACACCAGTCAGGAAAAAATTTAATCTTCTTCATTAGAATTGCTGATATTTTCAGGATTCAAGCCCCAGATATCATCGAGGATAAGCGGTGGGCAATATCTTTCCATAAAAACCAACAGCTTTCCCGGGTCATCACTCACGGCAAACATTTTGAGATGCTCTGGCAGAAGAAACCCATCTTCTACTGCCCTGTTCATAAAACTTATCAGATGATCAAAATAACCCCCTACATTCAGAAACCCGCAGGGCTTACCATGATAGCCGAGTTGAGCCCAGGTCAGGACCTCAAAAATTTCTTCTAAGGTTCCCCAGCCGCCGGGCAGAGCAATAAAACCATCGGCCATTCTGACAATGGTGGCTTTGCGTTCATGCATGCTCTCGACAACCTGCATATTTGACAGGCCAGGGAAGCCCAGATGCCTTTCGAGGAGATTTCTGGGAATAACGCCGATAACTTCTCCGCCGGCCGCTAGCATTTCCTCAGCCACTTCTTTCATCAGACCGATGCCGCCCCCGCCGAAAATCAGAGTAATCTGTCGCCGGGCCAGAACCCTAGCCAGTTCCCGGGATTTCTCTGCATATACCGGATTCGTGCCCGGTGATGACCCGCAGAAGACGCCAATTTTCTTTATGGCCACAGTCCTTTCCTTTTGACCAAAAAAGCCTTTTTCTTAGCTCAATTTCTTAGATTAATAATTATTTTATTCCTGTTTCTTTCTTCCTGATAATTTTTTTCCATCATACCATACCTTAGCCTTATCTCACCAGTTGGCAAATATACCCTATCTCTATTTTCATTTTTCATCCGAGGCTAAGCTTTTATAGCCGATATTAAACTTCTTTTTCTGGCTCAGGCTTGTTACTTTAACCTTTCCGTTTCATCCGGCTTTTTTGCGGGCAAAAAGAGATATTTACTGGAAATACGGATTTATAGATTGAAGCTAAAAGTTAAACCACAATAAGGGTCAAAGTATCGCTGGCCTTTAAACTCTTTGGTCCTTAAGACCCAGTAAAAACTTAGGGCAGCCTCAGCACTGCGATAAACTAAACCTGAAATCAGCTGGCCGTAGAAATGATTTAATTCAACACTATGACTGTCAGTAAAAGTATTTCCCTCAAGAAGAAGATTCCTGTCTATGGCTTTACCTTCAACCCTCAATAAAAGGTAAAGTGAAGTCTTTTCTGCTGGTGTTAATTCTATCTGGCCAAACAAAGGCGCCGGCGAAAAGGAATCGGCCTCAGGCTGAAGATTAAAGCCTAACCTCAAATCAAGAATTGCCTCCGCTGCCGTCATCAGGTTTCCCAGCTGACCACCGACACCGGCTTTGACTGCAGATGATAAGCCACTGGCAGAAGGACGGGGAGCAACCAGCGTCCACTGACGATTAAACCATATCTCCAGCACAGGCTCGTCTCTGAGCTGATTTTTCCAGCCCTCAGGATAAACCCAGCCATAAGTCCTGTGGAGCCATCTCTGGAGAGATTCGGCATAAGAATGCGAACCGACCAGACCTATGGCCAGACCCAGACTATCCTGTCTTAGACTGGTTCCCCTGATTAGTGTCAGACCAGCACAAAGAAGCCCGGCATAAGGCCGGTCAGCCGGAACTACCTCTTCTTTGGTCAGGTCAGCCGGAGTAAACATTCCCTGGACTAAGGACAGAGCCGCCCGGCGGTAGTTCGTCCCTGAAAATCTCAGCTGTTGATTTTTCCTATCATCCTGACCAAGAAGTCTAACATTCAGTCTGTTCAGGAACCGCAAAAATGATGAAGATGATTTTTCACCTAGCCCGGGTGAAACCCACATCAACTGAACACCGTTGGTATAGCCATCATCACGCTTCAACCAGACATCATTTTCCAGGCAGAAGCTGAAACTTCCGCCTTTACCAGAAGGCCCTGCTGGCTGAGCAGGGAGAACCTGGGCACCGCTCAGAACTGAAAGCAGAAAAAATAAGAAACAGACAGGCCTGATTTTTTGTCCTCCGATTGCCTTAAAATCTTGGTTTTCGTTTAATACACCTCTATCTCTAACTTCTTTTCGATCCCTATATTTTTGCTTTCCCGTTTTTATCCGGGTTTTGCCTAGCCCAGCTTTATTTCTCAATTTATTTTTCTACCTCGGGTAAGATCTCTGGAAGAACCAATATTTTTATTAAATTTCCTAAGGCAGCGGCTTTAGCTGCTGGCTACCTTCTCCAGCTTCTTCATTAGGCTGAACATAAAAGTTGCCGAAAGAAGACAGGCCACCACCAGAATCGACCACAGAGCCCAGAGGGGCACCTTCATCCACAACCAGCCAACCACCCCGACCAGATAATTGCCGATAGCCGTGGCTGCAAACCAGCCGCCCTGCATCAGGCCTTTATATTTGGGGGGCGCCACCCGGGAAACAAACGAGATGCCCATCGGGCTGAGGAAAAGCTCAGCCACCGTTAGTAGAAAATAAGTACTGATCAGCCAGTAAACCGAGACCTGATGCTGGAGCGGAGCCACCTGGCCACCAAGTGCTGCCGGGCTGGGCAACTTCAACGAGCCAATCACCAGGATGGAAAAAGCAGCCGCGGTCAGCAGCATGCCATAGCCAATTTTTCTTGGAGCCGAAGGCTCTTTGCCCCTCTTATTCAGATAAGCAAAAAAGGCAATGACCAGCGGCGTTAGCGAAACGATAAAGAATGGGTTAAAATGCTGAAAACGCTGCGGCTGAAAAGGATTGCTTTCAGGATAAGTCTTATAACGGAGATAGGTAAGCACACCAAAGATCGCGAAGGCTAATCCACCCCCGAACCGTGACTCCCGGGAGGCCCCTTTCCTCAGGAGGAAAACCAGCCCAACAATCGCTAAATACAGGGGAATCAAACCGGTCAGGTCAAACCAGAGATTGGTCAGCTTATTGACCTGAGGCACCGTGTAATCGCGGGCAAAGAAGGTCATAGTTACGGCCGATTGCTGAAAAGCCATCCAGAAGAAAATGACCACAAAGAACACCAGGCCCAGAGCCACCAATCTTTCCTTAGTCTGTTCCGGCGTCAGCTCCACCACCTGAGATTTTAATTCTTCAGAAGCGGCTTTCTGTTTTTCAGTAACATCAGCCTGGCGGTAATATTTTTTGAAGCCCCAGAAAATCAGCATCGATATTATCAGGCTGATGCAGGCCAGACCGAAGCCAAAATGGTAAGATTTGCTTAAAGAGCCGAGATAGTTTTCAGCAAACTGTCTGAGATTATCAATCATGATTGACGGATTCTGCTCTTGAGCCACTTGCAGGAACTGACTGACATCAGCCAGCTTGCCCTTCAAAAAATCATGAGCTAAAGCCGGAAGGCGAGCATCATAGATAAAGTGGTCCCGGGCTAAAATCCAGTTGCAGACTTTCTCCGAAGCCGAAGGAGCAAACATTGCTCCGATGTTAATTCCCATATAAAAAATATTAAAAGCCCGGTCGCGAAGAGGGCTATACTTCGGGTCGTCATAAAGATTCCCGACTAAAGCCTGCAGGTTCCCTTTGAATAAGCCGGTACCCAGAGCAATGACCGCCAGAGCAGCAATCACCAGACCGAAGCCAGTCTGAAACTGAGTGGGCAGAGCCAGCATCAGGTAACCTATGAACATTACCACCAGACCGATGCTGACCGTTTTCCCATAGCCGAGCACCCGATCCGCCAGATAGCCACCAAGTAACGGAAAAAAATACACGCAGAACATAAAAATTCCGTAGATGTAACCGGAAGTGCCAGAGCTCAAACCATACTTGGCCTGCATAAAGAGAACAAAAATGCTGACCATGGTGTAGAAACCGAAGCGTTCGCCCATGTTGGCGAAGAAAGCCACGATCAATCCCTTGGGATGCCCTTTGAACATACTTTAATTCTCCTTTAGTCAATAGAATTTATTAAACTATCGGCATATCAGCAATTCCATAAAAAGCTGGTTGACCGTTCTCTCCATAGCCCGGCGAAAATCTTCTACGGTCTGCTGATTATCTTCAGACCAGTAGTGACTGATGAAAATCGGCTTTCCGACATTGACCTGAACTGTAGCCGGAACTCCAAAGGGAATATGGGTACCGAAAATGGCTAAGGGCGTTACCGGGACATCGAGCCTGTTCTCTTTATAAAGGTTAAAAGCCATGACCGCCGGTCCATGACGGAACTTAGCCACATAGGGATTGGGGTCAGCGTCGTCAAAGTGGCCACGGCCCTGAAGGGCAATTATCGCCCTTCCTTTTTTAAGATATTCCTGACATTTCCGGACAGCTTCGGCCCGGCCTTTATAGAGGTCAACCGGAATGTAGCCAACCTTAGCGATGTTGGAAGAAATATAGCGAACGATAAGAGAGAAAAACGGGTTCAGAAGAAAATGGACAGCCAGGCCCACGTCTTTCATACTGCGGTAAAGGTGTTTTCTCACCAGGAAACTAAATTCTTCCCGGCTGAAGATCATTTTGTTGGCGGTGAAAAAAATTGATCGGGGAACGGTTTTAAACAAAACAGCCACGTCCTTATAGCTGCCGACATGGTTACCGACGATGATATTTGGCCCCTCCCGAACAAAATTCTCACCTCCCTTGATTGCCAGCTTCTTTGGAAAAAGAGCCAGATTGCTTAATCTCTGAATAACTTTCTCAAAACTTTTTAATTCTTCTTCAAAGCTCTTCGGCATGGGTTTTTTATTTTAACTTAGAACTCGCCAAAATTCAAAAGAAAAAGCTGGGAGATTTTGGGCTAACTCTGGACTCGCTGCTCCTTTATTTAAGACGGGCAATTGATTTGAGGGATAATTTTACCGGAGATATGAGCTCCAACAATAAGATAGGAAAGTAAAGCTTATTTTGAGGCTAAAAACTTCTGACAGTAATCTATCTTGGCCTCTAATTCTTTTTTTCGTCTGGTCAGAAGCTCAGGGTTCTTTTCCAGAGCCTGCCTTAACCATTTTTCAGCCTCTTCCATACCTCCCCTGTTTTTATGAAAAAGGCCAAGAAGGAAATAAGGTAAAGACCATTCTGGTTTTAACTCCTGAGCTTTTTTCAGGTTGTCATCATCAGTAGAAACCATCTGAATCCAGACCTTGAAAATGTGGGCTTCAGGATCATCTGGATTATCCCTGAGAACTATATCCAGATTTTCCAGGGCTGGATTAATGGTTTTTCTCTTAAAAGAACCCATAGAAAAAAGATCCTGGAGATAGGAAACAACCATCTCAGGTTTGTCTCTTCTGAGAGGAGACTGAGTTGAACGGAAAATTTCTCCGTATTCCTTTTGAGTTAAGAAACTTCTGGAATTCAGAATAAGGGCATTGGTTTTTAAGCATTCGTTTTGAAAACCATACTCTTTAGCTTTTTCAGCATAGTAACTGGCCTTTATCCATTGTTCCATATTATCCAGTCCCAGGTCTTTTCTTTCCTTGGACCATAAGCCATAGGAAATAGCCAGGCTCCCATATGCCTGGCGAAAGCCAGGATCGATATTAAGAGATTGCTCAAAATATTTTATCGCTTGTTTATAACCAGGAATGGTGAACTTTTCCAGTTCCTGGCGACCCTGACGATAGACTCCCTCGACTGAGAGTCTGGCTGACGGGCCAGAAGTTGCAGGCTCAGTCTTCAGACCTAATTTTTCAGGAACACAGGAAAAGAAAATTAAGAAACTCAAGCAGCAGAAGGAAAACAATAACAACTTACACCTTATATCAATTCTGCTTCTAATAGACTGCAAGATTTTTTTCTCTGGTGCTGAGTGGCTGACTTTCATCACTAAAGATTACTCAGGCCTTTATTGATTTTAAGCAAGTTCTGATATTTTTTATCTTCATTCATTTCTGTCCTTAATAGGGCCCTCTTCATTTTTCAGTCTGAAAGAAACTGTTACTGTAAAAATAACACCCTTCGGCTGGCCATCAATGATCAAAGGTTTGTAGACCCATTGTTTGACAGCCTCAATAGCCGCCTGGTCGAGCATCGGAACAGATTTCAGAACTCTGACACTGGCCACCCGACCGGTTTTATCTGTCTGAACTTCCAAAATAGCCAGGCCCTCAACTCTGGCTTGCCTGGCTGCTTCAGGATAAACAGGCTCAACTTTTTTTATAAGCTCAGGCGGCTTGATATCACCTTCGGCCCTAACCACGTCCTTGGCTGAAAGCTGTCCGGCAGTCAAAGGTTCAACTCCGCCCTCAACGCCACCACTAACTCCACCACTCACCCCACCACTTACCTCGCCGGTTACTTCACCCAACTTATTTTTAACTTCCCGAGCTTTTTCAGCCAATGCTTCTTCAGAAGGATTAATAGCCCGGCCGGCTGACAGGCGAACCGCTGTTATTTTTAACGACAGAAAATATGGCTTGCCGGAACTGTCTTCAAAACCGAAGGCAGTTATTGAATTTTTTTCTAGAGTCAGTTCTGAATCAAGCAGGCTGGTCTTTTTTTCTTTATCCTGTTCCATCACTTCAACCCGGCAGGTTACTCTTTCTGCGGAAAGAGCTTTCAGTAGAGTGACCATAATTGCATATTCCTTGCTGTCCAGCCGGAAAATGTGGAAATCCTTGGTGCCAGTTTTAACCCAGCTCAGATTGGTTTCAGTCAGAAGCTGAACTCCTTTCAGATTAAAGACCCGGCGAATCTGGTTTTCCTCTTTGTCTGAAGTTTCCTCCGCTTTGATATTGGCTGAAAGGGTATAACGCCAGAAAGAAGCAGTCACCGTTTTAATGAGTTCAACTTTTCCTTCTCGAAGGCCTTCAAAGACTTTAAGCTTCATCTCAACTACCGGAGCTGGTGATGGAGGAGGTGTCGAGGGAGCTTTCTGAGTCTGAGCATAAGTCCGGTTAACAAGAGCCAGACTCAGGGCCAGGAAGAATATATCTCCCAGAAAATATTTTTTCTTTTCTTTCATCTCAGCCTCCTTATTTCACATATTTTCAGGCCTTTATCCTTTTAATTTCTGCTCTCTACCCAGATAATAACCATTTTCGGATCGCTGGTTTTATAAATAAAACTATCTGCCGGCTGTCCTTTGGTGCAGACGTAATTTAATGATACGCCTGAAACGATATTAGTTTTATTAGTTTCGTTAGAAGAGAAAGCCGCTGACTCTGGCCCCGACCGGCTGAAATACCAGCCAAAACTAATAAGCAAAATAATAATAACCGCTGTCGTTATTCCGGCATAAATTCTGGTTAGAAGAACAGACGCTCTTCCCCACGGTCGCGATTCGGACTCATCTTCACTTCCGGCCGCCTGTTTCAAAGCTTCTTCCGCCAGGACCGCCGGTAGCCTGAAGCCACCCACCCCGGGAAAAAGCAGCCGCACCTCATCCCGAGCTGCCAGTTTTGCCTGACAATCAGGACAGCGGTCGAGATGAATATCCAGTAGCCATGACCTGAGCAAACTCAGAGGCATCAGCCTCCAGGCTAAGTCAACCAGATGACAGCCAATCCTTCCTTTCATTCCCCTTCTCCAGTAATTCTTTTATTTTTTTTCTCGCCTGAAAAAGATGCACCCGGACAGTGCCTGGAGCACAGCCGAGAATTCCGGCTATCTCCTCAGCCTTGTAGCCCTCCTTTGCCCAGAGCAGCAAACAGGCTCTTTCCTTTGGTTTCAGCCGGTTTAGAATAGATTCAGACAAAGCTGTTTGAATCAGGCTTTCCTGTTCGGTCTCTTCCCGGGCTGAATATTCTGATTCTGAGGCCGCTTGCCGAAAAAAATTCAGAAAGCGCTTTTTCTTCTTCAGCTGGTCCAGGCACTTCCGGTAGAGAATGGTAAAGGCCCAGCTTTTAAGGTTTTTATTTCCATCAAAATCATCCCAGTGTCTGATCATCTGCATTAACATCTCCTGGCAGGCATCTTCAGCATCGGGTCGGTTTTTGACCAGGCTCAGAGCAAAGGACATAAGATCTCCTCCTTGCTTTTCCAGAAATTCCAGAAGATGTTTTTTATCCGCCATTCAGGCCTTTGTACCTGAAATTCTGTCTTTTTCCCCTACATCTTCTTTCACCTTCGCTAATGATACGACAGCAGCCGCAAAAGTGTTTAGGCTCCTTTTCTTTTTCTCTTATAATTTTATCTCTTCCTTTCGGGCAATCCACCAGAAATTTTCTTGCCAGGCCCGAGAAACAATGTTAATTTATTCTAACAATGTTAATTGATTTTTATCGATCTTAAATTTTGAGAGGAAGAAAATGTTTAAGCTTATCACCAAAGTCAGGGTATTCGGTCCTGAAGATCAGAGAATTAAGGACATTCTGATCGTTGGAGAAAAAATAGCGGCCAGAGAAGAACCGGGAAAGATTAAAATCGAAGGTCCGGACGTTGAAATCATCGATGGCCAGGGGCTGACTGCCATCCCTGGTTTTATCGACCCCCATGTCCACATCCTTGGTGGTGGCGGTGAAGGCGGTCCAGCCACCCGAGCTCCAGAAATCAGGGTTGAAGATTGTGCCAGGTGTGGAGTAACCACGGTCATCGGCTGTCTGGGCACTGACAGCGTCACCAGGCATCTATCTTCCCTTCTGGCCAAAGCCCGGGCTCTGGAAATAGAGGGCCTGAGCACCTGGATTTTTGTGGGTGCTTATGACCTGCCCACACCAACCATAACGGGCAGCGTTCGCTCGGACATTGCTTTGATTGACAAAGTTATTGGCGCCGGGGAAATTGCTCTTTCCGACCATCGCTCTTCCCAGCCGACTTTTGAAGAATTCCTCCATCTGGTAGCTGAGTGTCGGGTAGGTGGGATGTTAGGGGGCAAAAGTGGAATAGCTCATTTTCATTTAGGAGATGGCCGCCGCGGCCTGGAATATCTTTTCAGAATGCTGGAAGAGACCGAAATCCCAGCCACCCAGGTCATTCCCACTCATATGAATCGCAATCGAGCACTTTTTGAGCAGGGATTGAAGTGGATAAAGTTGGGTGGTTCCATTGACCTGACCTGTGGACCGGAAACTGTGGATGAAGAAGAGGTCAGCGTGGTTGAAGCCCTTAGTCAGATTAAATCGAGAGGTCTTCCCCTGACTCAGGTAACCGTAAGCTCTGATTCCAACGGCAGCCTGCCGGTATTTGATAAAAAAGGTCAGCTTATTGGCTTAACAGTGGCCAGCCAGAAAGACTTTCTCCGGGCTTTTCGGAAGGTCGCTCTGGATAAAATTTTAACACTGGAAGAAGCTACTCAGGTTTTTTCCACCAATGCCGCCCGATTTTATAAACTTCAGGGAAAAGGAAAACTTTTGCCCGGTTTTGATGCTGATATCCTGCTCCTCGACGAAAATATTAAGCTTGAATATGTCTGGAGCAGAGGGAAACTCATGGTAGAAAAAGGAGAGCTAAAAGTCAGGAGTACCTTTTCAACCGAAGTTTAAGAAACCAAAGTTCAATAAAATGTCGAACCTTATGCTCAAAGAAAAAGGAGGAGGCTAAATGGAAAATAGAAGCTCTGCCGCCACCAACCAGCCATCTACCCCAACACCGAAAAAGCCCAGCCTGGGGATCGCCCTGATTCCACTCGTCAGTATGGCTCTTCTTTTAGGGGTGGGCTATGGTGTTTACCGGATAAAAGCTCAGGTTTTGCTCATTGCCGCGGCCTTCATCACAGCCTGCCTCGGGGCCCTGCTTAAATTTTCCTGGAAAGATATGGAAGCCGGAATAGTCGAAAGTATCCGTAAAGCTCTGCCCGCTATCCTGATTATGCTCTCGGTCGGCGTGCTGGTTGCTTCCTGGATCGCCAGCGGCACCATACCCATGATTATTTACTACGGACTTAAACTGATCTCCCCCCAGTACTTTCTGGTTACCGCTTGCTTTGTCTGCACTCTGACTTCCTTAGCCTGCGGCACTTCCTGGGGAACCATCGGAACTCTGGGGGTGGCTTTTATCGGCATTGCCATGGGTTTAGGAATTCCCCTCGGCCCGGCTGCTGGGGCTATTGTGGCTGGTGCCTATTTTGGCGACAAAATGTCTCCTCTTTCTGATATACCCAACTTAGCTTCGGTGACTGCCGGCTCCAACCTCTTTGACCACATCAAACATCTGCTCTGGTCGGGCACTCCAGCCTGGTTGATTGGCCTGGCCATCTACTTTTTTATGGGCCTTAAATACGGAGGCAAAGAATTCGACCAGGAAAATATTCAGTTAATCACCTCAACCTTGGAGAAAAATTTTAACTTTAACCTGATCTTGCTTCTGCCCATTCTTATTGTCTTCTATTTTGCCTTTACCAAAAGACCAACCATTCCTGGAATGATTATCTCTTCCGTGGTGGCGGCCTTCCTGGCGGTCATTTTTCAGAAGACTTCTCTGGTAACCGTGGCTCAGGCCATGAACTCAGGCTATTCTGCTCACACTGGCGTGGAGAGCGTTGACCGGTTGATCTCTCGCGGCGGACTGATGAGCATGATGGAAACTCAGTTAGTAGCTTTTACCGCTTTTAGCTTTGGCGGGATAATGCAAAAAACCGGAATGCTGGCCGTGATTCTGGATAAAATAATGAAATTTGCCGACAAAGTCTGGAGCCTGGTGCTGACCACCATCGGCACGGCCATCCTGTCTGCCCTGATTACCGGAAGCTCTTATCTTTCGATGATTATTCCAGCTGAGCTTCTGAGTGAAGCTTACAAAAAGAAAAACCTGGCAGCTAAAAATCTTTCACGAATCATCGAAGAAAGCGGAGGCATAATTGTGCCTCTGATTCCCTGGAGTATGGCCGGAGTTTACATCACCGGCACCTTAGGTGTGCCAACTTTTTCCTATCTGCCGTGGGCTTTCTCCAACTATCTAGCTGTAATTATTCTGGCAATTTTCGGCTTTACCGGATTTACCATGGTTAAAAGAATCAGGGAAGACGAGACCCAGCCCGGAAGCTGAAAAGTCAATTTTTATCTTCTTCCTTTTTCTCTTTCTCAAAGTCATCGAGATGGCTGAGGGCTTTTTCGAATTCTTCTTTGGCTTTCTCTAATTTCTTCTTGCGCAATTCAACTGTAGATTCAAACTTCTGCCCCATCTCTTCTACCTTTTTCTTTTCCTTGAGCAGGAGTTCATCAAAGGAAGCTTTTTTCTTCTCCCCTTTCTCTGACTGAATAATTTCCTGAAGTTCTGAGTCCACCCAGAGGCGCGCCCGGCAATGCGGGCAGACTAATTGAAAAACCTTTTCCTTTTTTACTTTATCTTTATCTCCCATGGCCTAGAAAATTTAACAGAAACCGCCGGCCAGTTCAACTCAATTTTTTACCCTGTCCAGACCATATTTTTTAAGCAGCCGGAAAAGTCCCTGCCGGGTAAGACCGATGGCCGCGGCCGTCCTGGCTCGATGGTAATTAAAATGCCGCAGAGCTTCGCCCAGAAATTTTTTCTCAAACTCAGCTTTGGCCTGAGAATAATCCCAGGAATTGCGGAGTGGCTTCTCGCGGGCATTCCTGATGGCCGGAGAGAGCACCTCTTCCTCTATTACCACGCTGCCTCCAGCCAGAACCAGGCAGCGCTGAATTTCATTCTGCAGTTCCCGAACATTTCCCGGCCAGGCGTATTTTAGTAGCAGTTCCAGACTTTCTGGAGAAAAAAAAGCTCTGGGCTTGTTCATTTCCTTGGAGTATTTATCAAGAAAATAATTTATCAGAACAAGAATATCTTCAGGTCGTTTACGGAGAGGCGGAATTTCGATGGCAATGATCTTTAGCCGAAAATACAGGTCCTGACGGAAACGACCGGCGTTAACTTCCTGCTCTAAATCCCGATTGGTAGCACTGATAAAACGCACATCAACCCGACGGCTGCGATTTTCACCGATTCTTCTTATTTCCTTTTCCTGAAGAACTCTAAGCAACTTAGCCTGAAGGGACACAGATAGATCACCGATTTCATCCA
>Ga0315280_10007766_pt1 | contig 14281 bp, 9 predicted proteins | sample YL17G06_40_MG_FD_203697 | JGI IMG/M metagenome (GOLD analysis project Ga0315280, IMG submission 203697) | Sediment microbial communities from Yellowstone Lake, YNP, Wyoming, USA - YL17G06_40 | ecosystem: Environmental > Aquatic > Freshwater > Lake > Sediment | place: USA: Wyoming | collected...
GGGAGTACGATCTGGCGGAGAGAGCGTACGAGATCAATCGCGCTGCAGCGCGATTGGCGCGCGAGGTGGCCGCCGATTTCTCGACTCCGGATCACCCGCGCTTCGTCGTCGGCGCCATGGGGCCGGGCACGCGCTTGCCCTCGCTGGGTCAGATCGGTTTCGATGCCCTCGTCGCCATGTACGCTGAGCAGGCGCGGGGGCTGATGGATGGCGGGGCCGACGTCCTCCTCGTCGAAACCTGCCAGGATATCCTGCAGGCCAAGGCGGCCGTCATCGGCTGCCTGGATGCCATGCGGGTCGCGGACCGTCGCCTCCCCCTCATGGTCCAGGTGACGATGGAGAGTACGGGGACCATGCTCCTGGGGACGGAGATCGGGGCGGCCCTCACGACCCTGGAGGCGTATGACCTGGACGTGATCGGCCTGAACTGTGCCACGGGTCCGCAGGAGATGGTCGAGCACATCAGTTTCCTGGGCCGGCACTGCCGCAAGGCGATCTCCTGTCTGCCCAACGCCGGCCTGCCCAGGATGGAGGAGGGACGGGCCAGGTATCTCCTCACGCCGGACGAGTTGGCCGCCTTCCACAAGACGTTCGTAGAGGAGCACGGAGTCGCCATCGTGGGCGGCTGCTGCGGGACGACGCCGGCGCACCTCAAGCGGGTGGTGGAGGTGATCGGCCGGCGTCCCCCGCGGCCGCGAAGGCCCGAGTACGTGCCGGCAGCGGCCAGTCTCTACGTGAGCGCGCCCTTCCGGCAGGACCAGAGCTTTCTCATCGTCGGCGAGCGGACCAACGCCAACGGGTCCAAACGGTTCCGCGAGCTGCTCCTGTCCGGGGACTATGACGGCATGGTGACCATGGCCAAGGATCAGGCCAGGGAGGGGGCCCACGTCTTGGACGTCTGCGTGGACTACGTGGGGCGCGACGGTGTGGCGGACGTCACCGAGGTGGTCCGCCGCTTCGTGACCCAGTGCGCGCTGCCCCTCGTCATCGACTCGACCGAGGCGCCCGTGATCGAGGCCGCGCTGAAACGGATCGGGGGGCGGGCGGTCATCAACTCGGTCAATCTGGAGGACGGGGAGCAGGGCAGGCCGGCGAAGATCTTTCCCATGGCCAAGCGCTACGGCGCGGCGGTCGTCTGCCTGTTGATCGACGAGGAGGGGCAGGCCCGCAGCGTGGAGTGGAAGATGCGGGTGGCCCATCGCCTGCACGATTTGGCGGTGCATCGCTACGGGCTGGAGTCCTCGGACCTGATCTTCGACGCCCTGACCTTCCCCCTGGGCTCGGGCCAGGCGGACCTCCGCAGGGACGGCATGGCCACGCTGGAGGCGATCCGCCGGATCAAGCGGGAGCTGCCGGGCGCCTTCACGATCCTGGGCGTGAGCAACGTCTCCTTCGGGCTGAAGCCGGCGGCGCGGCAGGTGCTGAACAGCGTTTTCCTCCACCTGGCCATCGAGGCGGGCCTGGATGCCGCCATCGTGAACGCCCAGCGGATCCTGCCGATGAACCGGATCGATCCGCGGCAGCTCGAGGTGGCGCGGCAGCTCATCTTCGACGAGCGGCGTGACGGTTACGATCCCCTGGCCGAGTTCATGCGGCTCTTCGAGTCGGCGGGGGCCGGCAAGGCGGCGGCCGCAACCGAGGCGCCGCGAACGCTGGAGGAGAGGCTCAAGGCGCGCATCGTGGATGGGGAACGACCCGGCCTGGAACCGCTCCTGGACGAGGCGCTCGGCAAGTATGACGCGCTCACCATCATCAACGAGATCCTGCTGGAGGGCATGAAGGCGGTGGGGGACCTGTTCGGCAGCGGCCAGATGCAACTCCCCTTCGTCCTGCAATCGGCCGAGGTGATGAAGGCCGCGGTGAGCTACCTGGAACGGTTCATGGTCCGCGCCGAGGATCAGAGCAAGGGGAGGATCGTCCTGGCCACGGTCAGGGGGGACGTCCATGACATCGGCAAGAACCTCGTGGACATCATCCTGAGCAACAACGGTTACACGGTCGTCAACCTCGGCATCAAGCAGCCGATCCACAACATCATCGAGGCGGGGCTGGCGCACCGGGCGGACGCCATCGGTCTCTCCGGCCTCCTGGTCAAATCCACCCTGGTCATGAAGGAGAACCTGGAGGAGCTGAATGCGCGGGATCTGTGGCGCTTCCCGGTGATCCTGGGTGGCGCCGCCCTCACCCGGGCCTACGTCGAGGAGAGCCTGCGGTCCATCTATAAGGGTGAGGTGTTCTACGCCGGGGACGCCTTCGACGGCTTGCGGCTGATGCAAGAGATCGTTTCGCGGGATGCGGCCGAGGTGTCGGACCGGGAGGTTGGCGCGGCCCTTCCGAGGGTGGCGCGGCGGCCCGCGCGCCCCGCCCCCCAGCCGGCGGCGGCGCCTCCCGGGGTCAAGAGCGACGTGCGGACGGACGTCCCGATCCCGATGGCACCGTTTCTCGGCACGCGGGTGGTCGCCCAGGTCCCGCTGGCGGAGGTCTTCGCATTCGTCAACGAGGTGGCGCTGTTCCGGACCCAGTGGCAGTTCCATCGCGGGAAGGGGCCGCGGGAGAAATTCGACGAGCTGATCCGGAATCACGTGCGACCGATCTACGAGCGGTGGAAGGCGCGCTGCAAGGACGAGGGGATCCTCCAGCCGCGGGTGGTCTACGGCTATTTCCCCTGCCAGTCCGAGGGAAACGACATAATCGTGTACGCGGAGGATTCGCGGACGCCCCGGGTCCGCTTCAGCTTCCCGCGCCAGCCGGGCGGCCGGCACCTGTGCCTGGCGGATTTTTTCGCCCCCGTGGACTCGGGCCGGATGGATGTGCTAGGCTGCATGCTGGTCACGGTCGGCCGCCGGGCCTCGGAGGTCACGCGGGAGCTTTTCGAGCAGCACAACTACACCGATTACCTGTATCTCCACGGCCTGTCGGTGGAGGCGGCGGAGGCGCTGGCGGAGCTGTGGCACAAGCGGATGCGGGCGGAGCTCTCCATCGCGGCCGACGATTCGCCCGACCTCGAGCGCATCTTCCGGCAAGGCTACCGGGGCTCGCGCTACAGCTTCGGCTACCCGGCCTGCCCCAACCTGGAGGACCAAGCCAAGCTCTTCACGCTCCTGGAGCCGGAGCGGATCGGGGTCGAGCTCTCCGAGGAGTTCCAGCTCGACCCGGAGCAGTCCACCTCGGCCATCGTTCTGCATCACCCGGAGGCGAAGTACTTCAACATCTCCTGACGGGGGGAGGGCGGCAGGACCCTGGGTTTCAAAATCGGAGTCCAGAAAGAGGTGCCACCCATGACGGCTTCACAGGCATTCCATCCCCCAGCCCGTCTCTTGCTCGGTCCGGGCCCGAGCAACGTGGAGGAGCGCGTGCTCCGAGCCATGAGCGCCCAGGTGATCGGATATTTCGACCCGTCCATGCCCGAGATCACGGGGGAGATCCACCGGCTATTGAGCCTTGTCTTCGGCACCGGGAACCGGGCCACCTTCCCGGTCTCCGGCACCGGCTCGGCCGGGATGGAGGCTGCGCTCATCAACCTGATCGAGTCGGGGGACAGGGTCCTCATCGGGCACAACGGCTTCTTCGGCGATCGGATGGTCCAGATCGTGGAGCGGTGTGGAGGTGTCCCGATCAAGATCGGAGCCGAGTGGGGACGGCCAATCCTCCCGGAGCAGATTGAGACAGCCTTGAAGAAGGAGAAGGGCGTCAAGATCGTTGGGCTGGTCCACGCCGAGACCTCGACCGGCGTCCTCCAACCCCTGGGAGAGCTGAAACAGATCGTGGCGCGGCACGGCGCCCTGTTTCTGGTGGACGCGGTGACCAGTTTGGCCGGCCATCCGGTCGAGGTGGACCGGCATGGGATCGATGCCTGCTACTCGGGCACCCAGAAGGCCCTGAGTGCCCCGCCGGGTCTGGCCCCGCTCACGCTGTCCGAGGCAGCAGTGGAAACCATTCGGAGGCGCTCGCGCAAGGTCCAGAGCTATTACCTCGACGTCTCGCTGTTCGAGCAGTACTGGGGCACGAACCGATTCTACCACCACACCCCTCCCGTCACGTTCTACTACGCCCTGCTGGAGGCCCTGCGGATCGTCGAGGAGGAGGGATTGGAGCTCCGCTTCGCGCGGCACCGGCTGAATCACTTGGCGCTGGTGGCGGGGATCGAGGCGATGGGGCTCACGATGCACGTGGAGCCGGCGTATCGCCTCTGGACCCTGAATGCCATCAGGATTCCGGCGGGCGTGGACGATGCGAGAGTCCGCGGCCGGCTGCTCCAGGAATTCAGCATCGAGATAGGTGGCGGGCTGGGTGACCTCAAGGGCAAGATCTGGCGGGTGGGGCTGATGGGGAAGAACTCGACGGCCAATAACGTCATCCTCTTCCTGGCCGCCTTGGAACGGGCGCTTCGGGGAGAGGGTTTTCCCTGTGCCTCGGGCATCCCCGCCGCCGAGGAGATTTATCTGAAGCATCCCCCGCAGTGGGGCGGGGCATGATGCGCGCGTGGCTGATCGCATGACGAATCCCAGCCGGTATCCCCCTCGCCCCGGCCTTTTTCCTCAGGGGAGAGGGTAGGGTATGTATCCGGTCGGCCGGCTGGTGCCGGCGATGGGAGGAATGCGATCATGGCGCGTGGCGATCAACTGATCCGGCAGTGGAGATTGCTCCACATCCTCGGGATCCGGGGCGGCCGCACGGCGGATGACCTGATGCAGGAGATGCCGTGCAGCCGGCGCACCGTCTGGCGGGACCTGGCCGTGCTTCAGAAGGCCGGCTTCCCCATCACCATGGAACAGGACGGGCGCGAGCGCCGCTACCGGCTGATCGAGGCTCCCCGGGGTGCGCCCCCGGCGCCGTTCACCTTGACGGAGCTCATGAGCCTGCACCTGGGCCGCCACCTGCTGGTGCCCCTCCGGGGGACGCCGGCCGGAGAAGGGATCCACGCGGCTCTTGAAAAGGTCTCGGCCACCCTGGGCCCGGCGGCCAAGAATTTCCTCACGAGCCTCGGCGAGAGCATCTCGGCGCGCAGCGTGCAGGCCAAGGACCACGCCCATGCGTCCGAAACCCTGCGGATGCTTCAGCAGGCCCTCCAGGAGCGCCGCACTCTGGAGGCGAAGTACCACTCGTTCGGCCGCGACACCGTCAGCAGCCGGCGGCTGGATCCCCTCCACCTCTGGCACCAGCAGGGCGGCATCTACCTCGCGGCGTATTGCCACACCCGCCGGCAGGTGCTCACCTTCGCCCTCGAACGCTTCCGGCACGTGCGCCTCACGGATGATATCTTCGAGGCTCCTCGTGAATTCAACCTGGATCGCTACCTGGAGGGAAGCTTCGGCATCTTCCGGGGCGAGCCGGTCCGAGTCGCCCTCCGTTTTTCCCCGCAGGTTGCCCGCTACGTCGCGGAACGCCAGTGGCATCCCAGCCAGGTGGTGAGCCTCCTCTTGACCGGAGAGCTGGAGATGACTCTCCGGGTCCCCCTGAGCCCGGAGCTGCGGCGGTGGATCCTGGGCTACGGGAAGGACCTGGAGGTCCTGGAGCCCAGGTCCCTCCGCGAGGACATCCGCCGCGAATGGCTGGCCGCCCTGCGGGGAAGGGAAGGCCGCGTCGCGGCCGTCAAGTTCCGGGCGCCGGGGCGTCCGGGCTGGGGGTCGCGGGGCAGCAGGGCGTCGAAGCAGGAACGTCTCCGCAGGAAACTCGCTCGAATGACCCCCAAGGCGACGCCGAGGGCGTGACAGCCGTAGTCTCGACAGGAAGAGCTGGCTGGTTCGCCGGCAGGTAGGCGGGGGCGTTGAGCTATTTCGGCGGCTGGGCCTGGGCCGGGCGGGATGAGGGACGCAGGCGTTCCCGCGGGGGAGATCGCAGAGGGGGCGCGCCGGTCAGCGTATGGGATGCCCGTCTCTCGTCAGGTCCTGTCGCAGTTCGGCGATCGCCGCCAGGGCCTGCCCGGTGTCCCCGCGCGGACTGAATTCGAAGCCGACGGTCCCGGCGTATCCCCCTTCAGCCAGGGAGCGGAGGATGTTCCTGAAGTTCAGCTCGCCCGTCCCCGGCTCGTGGCGTCCAGGGACATCGGCCACGTGGACGTGACCAACCAGTGGCAGATGCCGCCGCAGGGTCTCGGTGACGTTTCCCTCCATGATCTGCATGTGGTACACGTCGTACAGCAAGCGAACACGCGGGCTGCCCACCTCCGCCACGATGGCAAAACCCGCTCGGGCGCTGTCCAGGAAGTACCGGGGATGATCCACCAGGGTGTTGAGCGGCTCGAGGAGGAGCGTGATCCCCGCCTCCTCAGCGAGCGGCGCCAGCTCCGTCAGCCCGTTGACGACATGCCGCCGCTTCTCGGCCGGCGTCAGGTCGGAGCGCGCGGGCCGGGCCGCTCCGTCGGGCAAGAGTTCGTCGGTGAGGATCATCAACCGGTCGCACTGGAGGCGCCGGGCCACCGCCAGCGAGCCGCGCACCTCCTCCCGGTAGATTTCCCAGTCCTGCGGGTCCACCAGCGAGCCGCGCCGCTGCCCGCTGAAGGTGGCCACCCCGAGCCCCCGATCCACTAGGCCGCGGAGACCGTCGAGATCCTTGCCGCCCCAGCCCCAGAACTCTACGGCCGTGAAGCCGGCCTGGCGGACCCGTTCCGCGCGCGCGAGGAAGGGGAGCTCCGGGTAGATCATCTCGAGGCAGACGGCGAACCTCACCCCTTGTCCTCCCGGGGCACCAGGTGCAGGCTGTTCTCGTCGAAGGTCAGGCCCACCGGATCCCCCGCCCCGAGGCCGGCCCCTCCCTTGGGATGCCCCACCTTGACCAGGAGGGTCTGCCGCCCCACGGCCACCTCGTAGAACACCTCGCCACCGAGATACGTCGCCGTACTGACCTGACCCTTCCACCGCCCTGCACCGGGGGCGGCCAAGCCGATCGCCTCGGGACGAAGGAGCAACCACACGCGATCGCCGGGGCGGAACCCCCCCGTCGCCACGCGGAAGCGCCCCTCCGCGATCTCCACCTCGGTCCGGCCATCCTCGACCCCCCGCACGGTGCCGGCCAGGAAGTTCCCCTGGCCGATGAAGTCGGCGACGAAACGCGTCCGGGGACGGGCGTAGATCTCCTCGGGGCTTCCCGCCTGCTCGATCCGTCCCTGGTGCATGACCACGATCTGGTCGGAGAGGGTCATCGCCTCGTCTTGGTCGTGGGTCACGTAGATGCTGGTGATCTTGAGACGCTGCTGGAGCCGCCGGATCTCCTGGCGCACCTGGACCCGCAGCTTGGCGTCCAGGTTGCTCAGGGGTTCGTCGAACAGGAGCACCCGCGGCTCGGTGATGAGGGCCCGGGCCAGGGCCACGCGCTGCTGCTGGCCCCCCGAGAGCTGCGACGGCAGGCGCGCCCCGGTGCCCGCCAGGCCGACCAGCTCCAGCATGGACAGGACCCGCGTCCGGATCTCCGGCCCCGGGACCTTGCGGATGCGCAGGCCGTAGCCGACGTTGTCGAAGACGGCCATGTGGGGAAACAGGCCGTAGCTCTGAAAGACCATGGAGGTCCGCCGCTTGTTGGGCGGAAGGGTAGTGATCCGCTCCTCCCCGATGAAGACCTCCCCCTCCGTGGGCGTCTCGAAGCCCGCGATCATCCGGAGCACCGTGGTCTTCCCGCACCCCGACGGCCCCAGCAGGGTCACGAGGCTCCCGTCCTTCACCTCCAGCGAGACGCCGTCCACGGCGGTCACCGGCCCGCCGCCGCGTCCCTGGAACACCTTTCGCAGATTCTCCAACCGAACGGCGTTGCTCACGGTTCACGCTCCGTGGTGGCGATCCCGGCCTCGTGCCACAGGGGCCGGGCGTCCGTGGGGCCCGAAGGGAAATCAGCCGCCCGCCTCGACGCCCATCTGGGAGGTAGCCACGCGGCCCACGCCGAGCTGCATCAGCCCGAGGGCCAGCAGCACGAAGGCGACCAGGACCAGGCTGAAGGCGGCCGCCTGGCTCAGGTCCGCGTTCTCCACGAGGCCGAGGATGGCCACGGTGATCAGGTTCCACTTGCCCGACACGACGAAGATCACGGCGCTGATGGCCGTCATGCACCTGACAAAGCTGTAGGCCAATCCCGAGAAGAAGGCCGGGGTGATGAGGGGCAGGGTGATGGTGACGAAGGTCCGCCCCGTGCCGGCTCCCAGGTTCGTGGCCGCCTCCTCGATGGCCTTGTCGATCTGCTGCAGGGCGGCCACGCCGGCCCGGATGCCCACGGGGACGTTCCGGAAGATGAAGAGCAGCACGATGATGGCGGCGGTCCCGGTCAGGAGCAGGGGTCGCTCGTTGAAGGCCAGGATGTACCCGATCCCGACGACGGTGCCGGGCACGGCGAAGGTCAGCATGGAGATCAGGTCCATGAGGCCCTTCCCCACGAACTCCTTCCGCACCACCAAGAAGGCGATGATCATACCCAGGATCCCGGTGATGGGTGTCGCCACGCCGGCCAGGATCAAGGTATCGCGGAGGTAGCCTCCGCCGATCTGGAAGACGCTCACGTAGTGCTTGAGGGTCAGGGTGTAGTTGGCCCCCCACAGGGTGATGAAGGAGCCGAACACCACCGTGCCGTACAGCAGGAAGATCACCCCCGCGACGACCAGGCACAGTCCGCAGAGGAGGCGGCGGGTGAAGGGGACCACGCTCAGCCGGGCGGGCGACGGCTTCCCGGTCACGGTGACGTATGACTTCCGGCTCACCCAGTACTTCTGGAGGAGGAACGCCACCAGGGTCGGGAGCAGCAGGATGACGGCCAGCGCCGCCCCCCCCGAGAAATCCGCCATCCCGGTGATGTGCAGATAGGCCTGCACGGAGAGGACGTGGAAATTTCCCGAGAGGATGATGGGGTTGCCGAAGTCGGCCAGGGACTCCACGAACACCACCAGGAGCGAGCTGGCCAACCCCGGGACGCTGAGGGGCAGGGTCACCGTCCGGAACACCTGCCAGCGGTTGGCCCCCAGGTTCAGCGACGATTCCTCCAACGCCGGGTCAACGGCCTGCAGGATGCCCAGCATGATGAGGAAGGCGGTAGGGAAGAAGGCGATGGTCTCCACCAGAACCAGCCCCCGCAGGCCGTAGATGTGCGGATCCCACCAGCCCTGGAAGACGGTCCGGGTGATGAATCCCCGCCGCCCCAGGAGGAGGATGGCCGCCAGGGAAAGCACGAAGGGAGGCGAGATGATCGGGAACGTGGCCACAATCCGGAAGAAGCCTTTCCACGGCACGTCGGCGCGGGCGATGGCGAAGGCGAAGAGGTACCCCACCGCCGTCCCCGCCACCGCCACCAAGGCGCCCAGGATAAGGCTGTTGTAGATCGGCCGACGCTCGAACGGCTTGCCCAGGAGATCGCGGTAAACGTGGAGGCTGAGCCGACCGTCCTCCACCACGCTCATCTGGAAGACTTTGTAGAGCGGGTGGACGACGAACAGGAAGAGGCTGACCGCGATGACCGCGATCGTTGCGGCCAGCACCGGGTCGCGCAGTATCTTCCGCAGCTCAGCCATGGCGGCTACGCAGGCGCTGGGGTCTGGGGGTTTGGCGTGGCGCTTATTGGCCGATCTCCGAGCGCCAGCGCTTGATCAGCCGGTCCCGCTCGTCCCCCGCCTTGACGGCATCGAAGTTGATCAGCTTGACCTGATCCGCCCGGACCGCCCCCTTCGCCACCTCGGCCTTGGGGTTCAGCGGGATCCGGAACCATTGCTTCATGAGGTTCTGCGACCGCACGGACAACGCCCAGTCAACAAACTTCTTGGCCAGGTCCGGTTCCTGCCCGCCCTTGACCAGGGAAATGCCCCCGATCTCGTAGCCGGTGCCCTCTGAGGGGAATGTCATGGTGATCGGGTACCCCTTATCGCTCCCCTTGGTAAGGATGTCATGGGAGAAGGACACGGCAATGCCGACTTCCCCCAGGCCCGCCTGGGTGACGGGCGCCGATCCCGACTTGTCGTAGTGGTGGATGCTCTGATTCAGCTTTCTCCAGTACTCGAAGGCCTTGTCTTCTCCCATCATCTGGACCAGCGTGGCCAGCACGGTGTAGGAGGTCCCCGAGGTGTACGGGAACGCAATGGAGATCTGTCCCTTGTAGGCCGGCTTCAGCAGGTCCTGCCACGAACTGGGCGCAGGCACCCCCGCCCGCTTCAGAAACTCCGTGTTGCTCGCGAACCCGATGGCGCCGAAGTAATAGCCCACCCAGCACCACTCGGAGTCGTGAGCGTTGGCCGGCAGCGTCCAGTCCAGGGGTGGCTTGTAGGGCACAGTAACGCCCGCCTTCTTGCCGGTGACGTGGTCCTGGGATGGGCCGCCATACCAAATGCTCACCTGGGGGTTCTTCGCCTCGGCCCGCAGGCGCGCCAGCACCTCGCCGGAGGACAGCCGGACCCACTCGACCTTGATTCCGGTGTCCTTCTCGAATTCGGGGATGTACAGTTGCGATTCCGCGGTATCCAGGGCCGTGTACATGTGCAGGACCTGGCCCCCCTGGGCCGGCATCGCCCAGGCCACCGCCACGACCATCGCCAGGAGACCCAAGCTCCGTTTCATTGCCCGTACCCTCCTTTCCTCCGCAGGGCGGATCGCAACAGAAACGTAGAGACCGAGCGTGCAACGATCACGGCGTGCTGCCTCGACTGAACCCCCTAGCCGATTTCCTCCAGCTTCACGGGCCGCCCCTCTCTCAGCGACTTCGTGGCCGCCAGGCCCATGATCACGGGCACCAGCCCGTCCCGCCCCGTCACCTGTGGCGTGCTCCCGGTCTGGATACAGCGCACGAACTCCCGCATCTCGGCCACGTAGGCGTCGAGGTAGCGCTCCAGGAAGAAGTACAGCGGCGTGGCGGAATGGACGCCATCGGCGGCGAAGTGGACGTGGTTCTCCGGCGTGCGATTCGCCACGACGACCATGCCCGCCGAGCCGAACACCTCGACGCGCTGATCGTAGCCGTACACCGCCTTGCGGCTGTTGTCGATCGTGGCCAGCGCGCCGTTTCGCAGGCGCATGGCGACGATGCACGTATCCACGTCTCCGGCGCGGCCGATCTCCGGGTCCACCAGCGTGGCGCCCATGGTGTATACCTCCTCCGCCTCGCTCCCGCTGAGGAAGCGCACCATGTCAAAGTCGTGGATGGTCATGTCCAGGAAGATGCCCCCGGAGACGCGCACGTATTCCAGCGGCGGAGGCGCCGGGTCGCGGCTCGTGATGCGCACCACGTGCACCGCCCCGACCTTGCCGGCGGCCACCAGCTCGCGCGCCTTGGCGAAGCCGGGGTCGAAGCGCCGGTTGAAGCCCACCTGGAACCTTACGCCGGCCTTGTCCACCGCTTCCAGGGCACGGGCGATGCGTCCCAGGTCGTAGTCAATCGGCTTCTCGCAGAAGATGTGCTTCCCGGCGGCGGCCCCCTCGCAGATGATCTGTGCGTGCGTGTCCGTGGCCGAACAAATGGCCACGGCATCGACGGAGGCGTCCGCCAGGAGCTCCCGGTAGTCCGCGGTCGCCCGCGGCGCGTTCAACTGGCTGGCGAGGGATCGCGCTGCGGCGAGGTCGATGTCCGCCACACCGGCCAATCGCGCGCCCGGGACCCGCGTGGCGACACTCTCCGCGTGAACTTTGCCGATTCGCCCGGCGCCGATGATCCCGATGTTGACAGCGCTCGTACGCATAGAGGAATCCCTCGTTCAGTTACGGGTCATTGATATGAAGACGACTGAACTGAGCATGCAGCGGCGGCCTCCCGGATCCGGTGAGGCGAGACTCCGCCCTGGCTTGACGCCCCCGGGTGAGTTCCCCGCCCGAGAGAGCGGTCGCCCCGCCGGAATTCCAGGGGAATGCTCTGTGGCACGGACGCTATCATCGGGCCGATGGGCGTGTCAAGCTGTGAGGGGTCTCTCTCCGCAAGCGCCTCCCCTAATCCTGTTACGGTCGCTTGGGCTTCTTTCGATCTGCGGCCTCGATGCACATCCCATCCGCCGCCAGGACAAGGCAGAGCCAGCCGTCCTGGATCTGGCGCTGAAGGATCTGCATCTGGGAGGCACGGGCGGCGAGGGTTACCCGGGTTTCGTCCTCGACCGGGATTCCCGTAGCGACGAGGCGGCCGCGAGGCGCGAGTGCCTGTGCCAGAGCGGCGAAGAGCGGGCAGAGCGTCCTGGTGTCCAGGTTGGCCAGGATCAGGTCGAACCGCGAGCCGGCTTCCACGACCTCCATGCCCCCGCAGCGGACCTCCACTCGAGAAGAAACGCCGTGGCGCCGCAGGTTGCTTTGCGCGGCCTCGCAGGCCTCGGCATCCGTGTCAATCGCCAGGACGCGCGAGGCCCCGAGCGCGGCGGCCGCGATGGCGAGGATCCCGGTCCCCGTCCCGACGTCCAGGACCAGCGGTCCACGCGGCTCTCGCCACCCGGCCAGGAACTCCTCCGCCGCCTCCAGGCACATCCGGGTCGTGGCGTGATGGCCCGTGCCAAAGGTCATGGCCGGGTCAATCCAGATCACGAGCCGCTCTTGCGGGAACGGCCCCTCCTCCCAGGGGGGAACGATCAGCAGGTGGCGACCGACGGGGAGAGGCTTGAAGCCCTCCTTCCACTTCCGGCCCCAATCCTCGAGGGGAATCTCCTGGACCTCGACGGCCCCCTCGGCACCGGCGAAGCCCAGCGCCGCCAGCGACTCCTGGTAACGACGGAGCCTTTCGAGGAGCGGCTCCACAGGCACTGACCGGGAGAAGCTGCCTCGGATCAGGATGCGCGCCGGCTCGCCCGACAGATCCTCCGTCACGAGGCCGAGCGCTCCCTCCGAGAAGAGGAAGTCGGCCAGCGCCTCCTCGGTCTCGCCGGTGGCAACGACGCGCACCTCAATGTATCCGCCCCCCATCACTCACCGCTCGGATTTGGGATCGCATTGCGTCATGTCGGTCTTCCCGAAGAATACCCGCTTGAATGGCAGGCTCTCGCTGCGTTCCGGATGCCGGGTCTGTCGTTGGTTGGGCGGGAGTGATAAAGAACCCCTGCGATGCGTCGGGTTCCGGGCGGCACCTCTGCGGAGCGTCCCGGAAGGGCGTGAGCACACCACCGATCACCTGCGGATGCCCTCCGCCCTTCCAGGATCGCATCCCCAAGGCGGTGGGGCGCGGCGAGGTCCTGCGCCCCAGCAGTATTTCGGCACCTCTAGGACATCATCCATGGCTAATAGCTTTACAAATTGTTACCTTTATCTTCAAGAGGATACAAGCTATAAGTAATCAGTCACATGAGATATTCTAGCCGCGCCACCGGGAAGCATTTAAGTCTTTCCTCGAAACTTCGCGCAACTCGGAGCAAGTCTGGACTCTCCGGATCCCAGCCGGACGCACGTCGGATCAGACGCGGCTCTCCTTCTGCCAGCGGAGGAACCGGATGAGGAAGGCGTCCCGGCGCGACCGGACCTCCTGGGCTTTCTCGGGCGTCCAAGCGAGGAACCCTTGGTTGCTCTTCACCCCCAGCTCGCCTTTGGCCACTTTCTCCCGGTGGAGGCGTCCTGCCTCTTGGACGGTGGAGAGGTCGGGGAGGACGTAATCCTGGACAGCCTTCACCAAATCCAGCCCGACCATGTCAGCATGCTCGAATACACCGTAGACCGGGAGCCGCAGCCCCACGCCGGTCTTCACCGCCAGGTCCACGTCCTCGGCCGAGGCGATCCCCTCCTGGACAATGTTCACGCACTCCCGGATCATGGCGTGCTGGATCCGGTTGCCGAGCTGCCCCGGTCGGTCATGGTGAACCATGACGGGGACCTTGCCGCACATCCGTAGGAGGGCCATCACCTCCCGGGCGATCCCGGGGTCGGTTCGCCTGCCCACAGAGACTTCCACCAGCGGCATCAGGTGGGGCGGATTCCAGAAGTGGGTGGTGAGGATCCGCTCGGGCCGGCTCGACCGCTCGGCGATGGCACTGATGCTGATGCCCGAGGTGTTGGAGCATAGGATCGTGTCGGGCGAGGCCCTGTCCAGCCGCGCGAAGAATTCCTGCTTGAGTGGCAGGCTCTCGGGGATGGATTCCACGAAGAGCTGAGCCGCGCGGACGGTTGCCTCGAGATCCGCGGAGGGGACCAACTGGGCGGCGGCGTCCCTGGCCTGCGTAGGATCCGCAAGCCCGTTGGTTGCCAGGATCTCGATGAGGGATCTGGCCGTGGCCACCCCCTTGGCCGCACCCTCGGGGGTCCGGCTGACGATGGTGGCCTGGCGTCCGGCCAGGGCGAAGGTGGCAGCGATGCCAGGCCCCATCATGCCGGTCCCGGCGACAGCGACGCGACGCACATCCATGGAGGCTCCTTTTCAATGAACA